>ENA-OQKY01001750-OQKY01001750.1-human-gut-metagenome-genome-assembly--contig:-NODE-1750-length-11053-cov-4.136372_pt1 | contig 11053 bp, 7 predicted proteins | sample MGYA00242652_ERZ504805 | MGnify/ENA primary metagenome ERZ504805 (study PRJEB26092, sample SAMD00036400) | human gut metagenome | host: Homo sapiens | study: EMG produced TPA metagenomics assembly of... | reverse complement strand
CTCTGCCGAAGTTCTCAGGAGAACCCCGCTGACCCGGCGGCGTGTTTGCCGTTGTTCCGTGTCAGTGGTGGCGCATTATAGGGAGTTATTCCGGCCTGACAAGAGGAAATTTAAAATAATTTTCTGACCGCGCATTTTTTATTCTTTATGCTTATTTCAGCGTCGGTTTGTCGGTTAAATGGGCGATTTCTCGGGCGAAATTCGCCACCTGCTCCCAATCGGTATAGACAACGTCTTTGCGCGTATCCGTTTCACCGCCTGACATCTTCATAATCAGCTTGATCATAAAACGGTCGTACCAGCGATAACGTGGGTAACGCAGCGCCCCGGCAATGACGGCACAGCGATCGGGACGCCATTGCGAGTTCATCAGAAACTTCCGCGCGTAGCTGTTGGTCTGTGGAGTACGCTTCTCCGGTTTACGCGCCACCAGATTTACGGAGTAAAAGGCACTCGGCATCGAATTCAACCGCGTCGCATGCTTTTTGACAAATTCCTGGAACGCAGAATGGTAGTGACCATAGCGAATAGAAGCGCCAATAACCACACGGTCATAGTTTTCCCATTGTGGTTCTTCAATGCGGTGCACATTGGCGACATCCGCCTGGATCCCCAGTTCTTTCAGTTCCGAAGCCAGGTAGGAGGCAATCTCGCGCGTTTGTCCGTCCCTTGTTGAGAAAAGAATTAATGTTTTCACGTATTACTCCATCATTCACGCCAGAAAGTCGGGGTAAAGAGCACCAGCAATGTAAAGACCTCGAGACGACCAAACAGCATGTTGGCAATCAGGATCCATTTAGCCACCGGGTTCATACTGGTAAAGTTATCAGCAACCACGCCAAGCCCTGGCCCCAGGTTATTCAATGTTGCAACAACCGAGGCAAAGGCAGAAAAGTCATCCACGCCCGTGGCGATAATCGCCAGCATACTGACAATAAACACCAATGCATAGGCGGAGAAAAATCCCCAAACGGCTTCGAGGATACGTTCCGGCAGTGCGCGATTCCCCAGCTTAATGCTATAGACGGCGTTCGGATGCACCAGTCGTTTCAGCTCACGGTTCCCCTGCTTAAACAGCAGCAGGATGCGGATCACTTTCAGGCCACCGCCCGTTGACCCGGCGCAACCGCCGATAAAAGCTGAACATAAAAGCAGTACCGGCAAAAAGAGCGGCCAGCGGGCAATGCTGTCAGTTGTAAACCCGGCGGTTGTCGCCATCGACACCACCTGGAAAAACGCCTGGTTAATTGTCATCAGCGCCGAACTGTAGACATTATGAAACCACAGTACGAGTGTACAAATAACCACCAGTGAAAACTGTACGCCGATAAACATGCGAAATTCCGGATCGCGCCAATAAACCTTCAGACTACGCCCACTTAACAGTGAAAAGTGCAGACCGTAGTTACAGCCAGAGATCAGCAGGAAGATAGCAATGATAGTGTTAATAGTCGGGCTGTCGAAATAACCGATACTGGCATCATGTGTCGAGAAGCCGCCAATAGCGATGGTCGCAAAGCTATGGCCGATGGCATCAAAGGCATCCATTCCAGCAAACCACAACGCCAGCGCACAGGCGACGGTCAGCAAGACATAAATCAACCACAGGGTTTTCGCCGTTTCCGCAATTCGCGGGCGCATTTTGTTATCTTTCAGCGGGCCGGGCATTTCTGCGCGATAGAGCTGCATCCCACCCACGCCGAGGATAGGCAGTATCGCAACCGCCAGCACGATGATCCCCATACCGCCAAACCATTGCAGCATCTGGCGATAAAAGAGGATGGCATGAGGGAGCGAATCCAGCCCCACCAGCGTAGTGGCCCCCGTGGTGGTCAGGCCAGAGAAAGATTCAAAAAACGCATCGGTAATCGTGAGGTTCGGGCTTTCCGAGAAGATAAAAGGGAGCGCACCGACGCTACCCAGCACGGTCCAGAACAGCACCACTATCAGAAACCCCTCACGGGATTTCAGTTCGCCCTTCTCTTTGCGGTTCGGCCACCAAAGCATAGAGCCAATGGCGAGGGCGACAAAAAAGGTCTGGGTAAAAGCGCGGCCCGCTCCATCCCGGTAGATGAGTGCTACCAGCCCAGGGATAATCATGGTCCCTGAAAATAAGATGACCAGTAGTCCAACGATTCGGGTAATGGCGCGAAAATGCATCTCTGCCGCTTCCTTAGTTCTGCAAAACGAAGTGGGGATTATTCTTCAATCGCTAACAATTGCAATGAACCACGGCTAAAATCCGCCAGCTTTGCGGAAAATTCAGCCACTTTCGCCGCCGGAAGCGCCACCCGCAGCAGAACGAATGCCTGATAATCACTGTTAATAATTTTGCCGTCACACTGCCCCAGCAACGCTTCAATGCCGGTTAACTGACTATATTCACATTGCAAAGTATATTCGGTTAATGGTGTCTTGCGTTGGGTCGTTAGCTGGCGCAGCGCCTGATTCACGCCGCCGCCATACGCTTTCACTAACCCACCGGTGCCAAGCAATATGCCGCCGTAGTAGCGCACCACCACAGCGGTAATTTCCCCGACGCCGCTGCCCATTAGTTGGGCGAGCATCGGTTTACCTGCCGTTCCCGCCGGCTCCCCGTCGTCAGAGAAACCCAGCTGTTGAGAATCATCCGGCGCACCCGCCACCCACGCCACGCAATGGTGCCGGGCATCGGGGTGTTCTGCCCGCACCGATTCAACAAACGCTTTTGCCGCCTCAACGCCATCGGTATGCGCCAACAGCGTAATGAAGCGGCTCTTTTTGATCTCTTCAACGACCGTGACCGGTGCCGCAGGAATTAACCAGCTTTCCATCACGCCAGTTTCAGATCCCGGGTCATGTTTTCCACGTTGTTTTCGTGAATCACCACGTTGTCTTCGATACGAATGCCGCCGAACGGTTTCAGTGCTTCAATTTTCTGCCAGTTGAAGTGTTTGCTGAACTGCCCTTCACGCCACGGTGCCAGAAGCGATTCGATGAAGTAGATACCCGGTTCGATGGTTAACACCATGCCCGGCTGGAGAATACGAGTGCAGCGCAGGTACGGATATTTTGCCGGTGCCGCGAGGTGCGTACCGCTATCATCCTGCATAAAACCGGCTACGTCATGCACCTGCAGGCCCAGCGGATGGCCGATACCGTGCGGCATAAACGGTCCGGTGAGATCGTTTTCGACCATCGCTTCTTCACTCATATCGGTGATGATTTGATGTTTACGCAGCAGTTTGGCGATGCGCTGATGGAACTGGATATGGTAATCCACATAGCTGACGCCTGCTTTCATGGTGGCGATCAGCGCCAGTTGCTCATCATTTACGTCTTTCACCAGCTGTGCGTAGTCGTTGTCGCTTTTTGCCGACCAGGTACGGGTTAGATCAGCCGCATAGCCGTTATATTCGGCCCCGGCATCCAGCAGGAAGCTGCGCATCTCTTCCGGTGCCTGGTGGTCCAGTTTGGTGTAATGCAACACCGCAGCGTGTTCGTTAAGCGCCACAATGTTGCTATAAGGTACGTCGGTATCACGATGACCGGTCGCGGTCAGATAGGCAATGTTGATATCGAACTCGCTCATGCCAGAACGGAACGCTTCTTCTGCCGCGCGATGACCGTTGACCGCCATTTTCTGCGCTTCACGCATACAGGCCAGTTCGTACTCGGTTTTGAAGGAGCGATAGTAATGCAGGTAGTCGATCACCCCTTTCGGGTTGATATTGCTGGCCTCAATACCCAGTTGCAGCGCACGTTCTGGCACCGGACCGATATAACCGATATTGCCGCGCGCAGCAGGCAACAGACTACCAATGCCATCGGCTTTTGGCAGCGCGATCACTTCTACATCTTCAGTCCAGAAGGAGTTCGGCAGCGGTTCGACGTTGTGCCAGTAATCAACCGGCAGATAAAACCACAGTTTCGGCTTATTCACGCCATCCACCAGCAGCCAGCAGTTTGGCACCTGAGTTACCGGCACCCACGCTTTGAATTGCGGGTTCACTTTAAACGGATAGGGATGATCGTCGAGAAAAACGTTGAACAGTTCGCCGGAGTGAATAAGTAACGCATCCAGCTTGAAGCGCGCCAGCGCATCGCGAGTCCGTTCCTGTAAGGTAGCTATATGATTTTTATAGAGCGAGGCCAGTGATTCCATTTTTTACCCTTCTGTTTTTTTGACCTTAAGTCTCCGCATCTTAGCACATCGTTCATCCAGAGCGTGATTTCTGCCGAGCGTGATCAGATCGGCATTTCCTTAATATTTTATTTGCATATTTTTAACACAAAATACACACTTCGATGCATCTGGTACGACCAGATCACCTTGCGGATTCAGGAGACTGACATGCTTTACAAAGGCGACACCCTTTACCTTGACTGGCTGGAAGATGGCATTGCCGAACTGGTATTTGATACCCCAGGTTCAGTTAATAAACTCGACACTGCGACCGTCGCCAGCCTCGGCGAGGCCATCGGCGTGCTGGAACAGCAATCAGATCTAAAAGGACTGCTGCTACGTTCGAACAAAGCAGCCTTTATCGTCGGTGCTGATATCACCGAATTTTTGTCCCTGTTCCTCGTTCCTGAAGAACAGTTAAGTCAGTGGCTGCACTTTGCCAATAGCGTGTTTAATCGCCTGGAAGATCTGCCGGTGCCGACCATTGCTGCCGTCAACGGCTATGCGCTGGGCGGTGGCTGCGAATGCGTGCTGGCGACCGATTATCGTCTGGCGACGCCGGATCTGCGCATCGGTCTGCCGGAAACCAAATTGGGCATCATGCCGGGCTTTGGCGGTTCTGTACGTATGCCACGTATGCTGGGCGCTGACAGTGCGCTGGAAATCATTGCCGCCGGTAAAGATGTCGGCGCGGATCAGGCGCTGAAAATCGGTCTGGTGGATGGCGTAGTCAAAGCAGAAAAACTGGTTGAAGGGGCGATAGCGATTTTACGCCAGGCCATTAACGGCGACCTCGACTGGAAAGCAAAACGTCAGCCGAAGCTGGAACCGCTAAAACTGAGCAAGATTGAAGCCGCCATGAGCTTCACCATCGCTAAAGGGATGGTCGCGCAAACGGCGGGGAAACATTATCCGGCCCCCATCACCGCAGTAAAAACCATTGAAGCTGCGGCCCGTTTTGGTCGTGAAGAAGCCTTAAACCTGGAAAACAAAAGTTTTGTCCCGCTGGCGCATACCAACGAAGCCCGCGCACTGGTCGGCATTTTCCTTAACGATCAATATGTAAAAGGTAAAGCGAAGAAACTCACCAAAGATGTTGAAACCCCGAAACAGGCCGCTGTGCTGGGCGCAGGCATTATGGGCGGCGGCATCGCCTACCAGTCTGCGTGGAAAGGCGTGCCGGTTGTCATGAAAGATATCAACGACAAGTCGTTAACCCTCGGCATGACCGAAGCCGCGAAACTGCTGAACAAGCAGCTTGAGCGCGGCAAGATCGATGGTCTGAAACTGGCTGGCGTGATCTCCACAATTCACCCAACGCTCGACTACGCCGGGTTTGACCGCGTGGATGTTGTGGTAGAAGCGGTTGTTGAAAACCCGAAAGTGAAAAAAGCCGTGCTGGCAGAAACCGAGCAGAAAGTACGCCCGGATACCGTGCTGGCGTCTAACACTTCAACCATTCCTATCAGCGAACTGGCCAACGCGCTGGAACGTCCGGAAAACTTCTGCGGGATGCACTTCTTTAACCCGGTGCACCGGATGCCGTTGGTGGAAATTATTCGCGGCGAGAAAAGCTCCGACGAAACCATCGCGAAAGTCGTCGCCTGGGCGAGCAAGATGGGCAAGACGCCGATTGTGGTCAACGACTGCCCCGGCTTCTTCGTCAACCGTGTGCTGTTCCCCTATTTCGCCGGTTTCAGCCAGTTGCTGCGCGACGGCGCGGGTTTCCGCAAGATCGACAAAGTGATGGAAAAACAGTTTGGCTGGCCGATGGGTCCGGCATATCTGCTGGATGTTGTGGGCATTGACACCGCGCATCACGCTCAGGCTGTCATGGCAGCAGGCTTCCCGCAGCGGATGCAGAAAGATTATCGCGATGCCATCGACGCGCTGTTTGATGCCAACCGCTTTGGTCAGAAGAACGGCCTCGGTTTCTGGCGTTATAAAGAAGACAGCAAAGGTAAGCCGAAGAAAGAAGAAGATGTCGTCGTTGACGACCTGCCGGCAAAAGTGAGCCAGCCGAAGCGCGATTTCAGCGAGGAAGCGATTATCGCCCGCATGATGATCCCGATGGTCAACGAAGTGGTCCGCTGTCTGGAAGAGGGCATTATCGCCACTCCGGCAGAAGCGGATATGGCGCTGGTCTACGGCCTGGGCTTCCCTCCGTTCCACGGCGGCGCGTTCCGCTGGCTGGACACCCTCGGCAGCGCAAAATACCTCGATATGGCACAGCAATATCAGCACCTCGGCCCGCTGTATGAAGTACCGGAAGGTCTGCGTAATAAAGCACGTCATAACGAACCGTACTATCCCCCGGTTGAGCCAGCCCGTCCGGTTGGCGACCTGAAAACGGCTTAAGGAGTCACAATGGAACAGGTTGTCATTGTCGATGCAATTCGCACCCCGATGGGCCGTTCGAAGGGCGGTGCTTTTCGTAACGTGCGTGCGGAAGATCTCTCCGCTCATTTAATGCGTAGCCTGCTGGCGCGTAACCCGGCGCTGGAAGCAGCGGCCCTCGACGATATTTACTGGGGTTGTGTGCAGCAAACACTGGAGCAGGGTTTTAACATCGCCCGTAACGCGGCACTGTTGGCTGAAGTGCCGCACTCTGTCCCGGCGGTTACCGTTAATCGCTTGTGTGGTTCATCCATGCAGGCACTGCATGACGCAGCACGAATGATCATGACCGGCGATGCGCAGGCATGTCTGGTTGGCGGCGTGGAGCATATGGGCCATGTGCCAATGAGTCACGGCGTCGATTTTCACCCCGGCCTTAGCCGTAATGTCGCCAAAGCGGCGGGCATGATGGGCTTAACGGCAGAAATGCTGGCGCGTATGCATGGTATCAGCCGTGAAATGCAGGATGCCTTTGCCGCGCGGTCACACGCCCGCGCGTGGGCCGCCACGCAGTCAGGCGCATTTAAAAATGAAATCATCCCGACCGGTGGTCACGATGCCGACGGCGTATTGAAGCAGTTTAATTACGACGAAGTGATTCGCCCGGAAACCACCGTGGAAGCCCTCGCCACACTGCGTCCGGCGTTTGATCCCGTCAGCGGTACGGTAACGGCGGGTACATCTTCTGCGCTTTCCGATGGCGCAGCTGCCATGCTGGTGATGAGTGAAAGCCGCGCCCGTGAATTAGGTCTTAAGCCGCGCGCCCGCGTGCGTTCGATGGCGGTTGTGGGTTGTGACCCATCTATTATGGGTTATGGTCCGGTTCCGGCCTCGAAGCTGGCGCTGAAAAAAGCGGGGCTTTCTGCCAGCGATATCGGCGTATTCGAGATGAACGAAGCCTTTGCCGCGCAGATCCTGCCGTGTATTAAAGATCTCGGGCTAATGGAGCAGATTGACGAGAAGATCAACCTCAACGGTGGCGCGATCGCGCTGGGTCATCCGCTGGGTTGTTCCGGTGCGCGTATCAGCACCACGCTGCTGAATCTGATGGAACACAAAGACGTCCAGTTTGGTCTGGCGACGATGTGTATCGGTCTGGGTCAGGGCATTGCAACGGTGTTTGAGCGGGTTTAACCACTTGCCGGATGCGGCGTGAACGCCTTATCCGGCCTACGGTTCAGAACTTTTGTAGGCCCGATAAGACGCGGCAGCGTCGCATCGGGCACTGTATGCCGGATACGGCGTGAACGCCTTATCCGGTCTACCGATCCGGCACCAATGTAGGCCTGATAAGACGCGCCAGCGTCGCATCAGGCATCGTGCACCAATTGCCGGATGCGACATAGATCTAAATGCCACTGAATAAAGTTTTAGTTGCCGTTCTTCCCGCCTGTCAGGGGCGGGTTTTTTTATATCTCAGATAAATGCAAACGCATCGCCAAACAGGCGATCTTCCCGCGCATTACGCTCACTGCAAAACAGGTCACGGGCAATTTTCGCCATCTCAAAACGTCCGGCAATATAGATATCATGCTCTGCCAGCGTACCATGATCCTGCAATACCGCCGTTAACACGGTGCCAGTACGCCCACGCCAGCCCGCTTCCGGTTGTTCAACCACCGGCACCACTTGTAGACCAGGATGCTTCAACGAAAGCGCCTCAAGCTCGCAGAGATCATACAGATGCTGCTCTTCACGCCCGCCCCAGTAAATGGTGATATCACGGTTTGGGTTACGCGCCAACGCTGTCAGCAAAATCGAGCGGGCATAAGAGAACCCGGTGCCGCCCGCAATCAAAATCATCGGACGCTCTTCATCATCGCGCAGCCACGCTTCTCCGTGGGGAATATCGACCACGATTTGATGATCTTTGAGGATGCGGTCCATGACTGCTTTCGCGTAAAGGTTGATTTCAGAAGCGCCAATATGCAGCTCGATAAACCCTTTTTCATCTGGCGTCGAAGCCATTGAGAACGGACGTTTGTCGCGCTCATCCATCACTACCATCAAATACTGACCAGCACGAAAAGAAAAGGCCGCGTCTGGCACGATGCGGACACGATATACGGTATCCGTGATAGCTTCTACCGAGGTCACTTTACAGCTTAAGGTTGTCATGCGCTTTCTCTGTCGGATCGATAAATAGGGCAAAACAAACGCGCATCAGGCGCTTTTACCGTTGTTAAAAATAGCCAGTTCATCCCAAATGGCGTCAATATGCGCGACAACATCTGGATCTTTTTTGATGGGACGTCCCCATTCACGCTGGGTTTCACCCGGCCATTTATTCGTGGCATCCAGCCCCATTTTTGAACCCAGCCCGGAGACAGGCGAGGCAAAATCCAGATAATCAATAGGCGTATTTTCTACCAGAACAGTATCCCGCGCCGGGTCCATACGGGTGGTAATCGCCCAAATCACATCGTTCCAGTCGCGGGCGTTGACGTCATCATCGCAAACGATCACAAATTTAGTGTACATAAACTGGCGTAAGAACGACCAGACGCCCATCATGACGCGCTTCGCGTGTCCGGCGTACTGTTTTTTGATCGTCACTACCGCCAGACGATAAGAACAGCCTTCCGGCGGCAGATAAAAATCGACAATTTCCGGGAACTGTTTTTGCAGAATCGGCACGAACACTTCGTTCAGTGCTACACCCAGTACCGCAGGTTCATCTGGCGGACGCCCGGTATAGGTGGAATGATAAATCGCATCTTCACGCTGGGTAATATGCGTCACGGTAAATACCGGAAAACTATCGACTTCGTTATAGTAACCGGTGTGGTCGCCATACGGCCCTTCCGGCGCAGTTTCGCCTTGTTCGATATACCCTTCCAGCACAATCTCCGCACTGGCGGGCACTTCAAGGTCATTGGAGATACACTTCACCACTTCGGTCTTGGTACCGCGCAGCAATCCGGCAAACGCATACTCTGAAAGCGTATCCGGAACGGGGGTGACTGCACCGAGAATCGTGGCAGGATCGGCACCCAGCGCCACAGAAACCGGGAAACGTTCGCCCGGATGCGCCGCACACCACTCCTGATAATCCAACGCGCCGCCGCGATGCGACAGCCAGCGCATAATCAGTTTGTTTTTACCAATTAGCTGCTGGCGATAAATGCCCAGATTCTGCCGCTCTTTATGCGGGCCGCGCGTTACGGTGAGCCCCCAGGTCATCAGCGGCGCGGCATCTTCCGGCCAGCAGGTCATAATGGGAACGCGATTGAGATCGACGTCATCGCCAGAGACGAATTTTTGTTGGCAGGGTGCACCACGCAGTCGCTTTGTCGGCATGTTCAATACTTGCTTAAACTGCGGCAGTTTATCAAACAGGTCGCGGAAACCTTTTGGCGGCTCCGGCTCTTTCAGAAACGCCAATAATTTACCAACTTCACGCAGCGCCGAAACATCTTCCTGCCCCATGCCCATCGCCACGCGCTTTGGCGTACCGAACAGGTTGCACAGCACCGGCATTGAGTAGCCTTTAGGGTTTTCGAACAACAGCGCAGGCCCACCGGCACGCAAAGTGCGGTCAGCAATTTCAGTGATTTCCAGGTGCGGATCCACCGGGAGCGTGATACGTTTTAGCTCACCCTGCTGTTCAAGCAGCGTCAAGAAGTCGCGTAAATCGTTATATTTCATGGCGTCCATTGTAGCCTCTTAATCTGCGCCCATTATACGGCGTTCATCTTTGCGATGCTGTAAATTTGTTAAATTAGCGTGAACTCTGACGGTATAACGCAAACCGGGGAATATAATTAACTTAGCGTAAAGCTTTTGCTATCCTTGCGCCCCGATTAAACGGATAAGAGTCATTATGCAATCCTGGTATTTACTGTACTGCAAGCGCGGGCAACTTCAACGTGCCCAGGAACACCTCGAAAGACAGGCTGTGAATTGCCTGGCACCGATGATCACCCTGGAAAAAATCGTGCGTGGCAAACGTACTGCAGTCAGTGAGCCATTGTTCCCCAACTACTTGTTTGTGGAGTTCGATCCGGAAGTGATTCATACCACGACTATCAACGCGACTCGTGGTGTCAGCCACTTCGTGCGCTTTGGCGCGTCGCCAGCGATAGTCCCATCGGCGGTGATTCATCAGTTATCAGTGTATAAACCGAAAGATATTGTCGATCCATCGACGCCGTATCCTGGTGATAAAGTGATTATTACTGAAGGCGCATTCGAAGGTTTTCAGGCCATTTTCACCGAGCCCGATGGCGAGGCTCGCTCCATGCTATTGCTGAATCTTATTAATAAAGAGATTAAGCACAGTGTGAAGAACACCGAGTTCCGCAAACTCTAAAACGCAATCCCAAACAGTGTTTTGACATTGGCATCCGTGGTGGCAGCCAGCCATGCGGCATCTTCTCCACGCCAGTGCGCAATACGTTGCAAAATATGGGGCAGATGGGCTGGCTCGTTGCGCCGGGATGATGGCTTTGGCGTGAGATCGCGAGGGAGCAGATAAGGCGCATCAGTTTC
>ENA-OQKY01001745-OQKY01001745.1-human-gut-metagenome-genome-assembly--contig:-NODE-1745-length-11076-cov-9.275550_pt1 | contig 11076 bp, 14 predicted proteins | sample MGYA00242652_ERZ504805 | MGnify/ENA primary metagenome ERZ504805 (study PRJEB26092, sample SAMD00036400) | human gut metagenome | host: Homo sapiens | study: EMG produced TPA metagenomics assembly of... | reverse complement strand
CGTGAGGTATATGGTTTGGATAAAGAACTACGCGAGTAAACTCGCATAATTACATAGGTGATTTCCACTTCCGGACATCTGATTCCCAAATTTCCGGAAGTGCGATTTCATCGCACAAGAATATTCAGTATTCTACAGTGACAGAACATATGCCGCAGGAACACCAGAAATATCTGGAATGGAACGGTGATCGGTTCCGTAAGTGGGCTGATTCGATTGGAATTAACACAAGTAAGGTTGTCGATGCAATACTTACCTCCGGCAGGATTGAACAGCAATCCTACAGAAGCTGCATGGGATTACTGAAACTGGCAGAAAAATATTCATCAGAAAAGCTGGAACAGGTCTGCGCTAAGGCGCTCTCTTATTCCGGTAAACCCAGCTATAAAAGTATCAAAAATCTATTGGTTGCAACAAAGGATGCACCTGATACCGAATCAGAATCATCTCAAGTAGAAAAACCACACGGCATAACCAGAGGAGCCAGATACTATGGAGGTAAACAATCATGACAAATTAAAGTACAATCGATAAACTTATTGAAATGCGTCTGACTGCTATGGCAGATGCATTCCGCATCCAGATGGCTGATCCTGCAATGAAGGAAGTTCCATTCGAAGATTGCTTCGGTATGCTTGTTGATGTCGAGTATAGCAACCGTAAAAACAATCGTCTGAAAAGGCTGATCCGCCAGGCTGAGTTTGAACAGCCAGATGCCAGCATCGCAGCGATCGATTACCATTCTGGACGAAAGCTGAACAAAGCACTGATCAACCGTCTGGCAATCTGTGAATACATTACAGAATACCGGAACATCTTTATTACTGGAGCAACCGGAAGTGGTAAAACTTATATGGCCTGTGCCTTTGGCATGGAAGCATGCAAGCACTATTACTCAGTACGGTTGTACGACTTCCTGATCTATTATTGGACTTACAGGCTGCCAGGGACAATGGAACTTTCTCGAATGTCCTGAAGAAATATACCAAGCCAATAGTACTGATCCTTGATGAGTGGCTGCTTCTTAAACTGACCAAAGCTGAAGCTAGAAATCTTTTTGAACTGATACATAAAAAACGTAAAAAATCTTCAACAATCTTTTGTTCTCAGTTCCATGAAAGTGAATGATATCAGCAAATCTGTGATGGTAAAAGTACTCTTGCCGATGCCATCATGGATCGTATTTCGTATGATTCCTATAAAATCGATATTGAAAGTGTTGACCCAGCTAAAGACCTCTCTATGAGAGAAGTATATGGACTGGATCCAGCAATGGCAAAGTAACTTAATAAACAAACTGAGGTGGCTCCGTTAGTCCGGACAGGTGGCTCTCGCCACACCGGACTGGCGGCTCTGCCGCACCGTAATATTCAGATACCCCCTATCTGTTGTTCCGTGATATTCTTTGAACTCTTGTTTGGCTTCTTCGGCGGTGAAAGTGCTTGAATCGAATTTGAGAGCAAAATACACCCATCGCACAAACTTCGTTTATGCTCTGTGTATTTTGCCCTTGCAGGGAGCAACCGCCGACAGGCGGATAAGTTCGTAAACAGGTGCCTATGCACCTACTCACAGCAAAGCAGGCAAGAGCCGGGAAAGGAGAATGCTTATAGGCAGACATTCATTTATCAGACACAACAAGCTGTCTGATGTGGCGGGAAGAAGTGATTATATTTCCAATCCGAAAAGACAGGAACATCTCTATGCGACCTACCAGACGGAAGGAGCAACACCGGAGGTTTGGAAAAATCTTGCAAGAGAAAATCAGATGGATTTTAAGGCAAGCGGAACAACAGGAAAATGCATTGAAGGATGGGAATTTATCATTGCACTTCCGGAAAGTTTTGTTGAGTACAAGGCGGATGATGTGGTAAGGCTTTTCACGGAAAGTTTTCATAAAAGGTACGGTGTGGAATGCAGTGCGGCACTTCACCATAATAAAAGAATGACCAATTACCATATCCATCTTGTATTCAGCGAACGGAAAATGCTAGAACATCCCGAAGTGAAAATTGCTACCAGAAATATGTTTTATGATGAACAGGGCAAGCACAGACGCACGAAGAAAGAGATTTTAGATGAGCAGGGGAATCTTCGGGCAGGGTGCAGCATTATTCCAAAAGGGGAAGTTTATGAGAGCCACATTTTTACAAAGAAAGATGAATGGTTTAAGAGCGATGCGTTTACCAGAGAAGTCAAGGAGATGTTTACAGAAATCATTAACAGCCATGTGAAAGAAGAATCAGAAAAGCTTTCTGTATTTCAGCAGGGCGGCGTGTATCTGGCAACGAAGAAAATCGGGAAGAACAATCCGAAAGAAGCAGAAATACGGGCAGATAATGCGGTACGGCAGGAATGGAATCGGACGGTTGATGTGGCATTAGTCGAGGGTATTCCCGAAGAAGATATTTTAACAGTCAAGCGGGAGAAAATCACAGATAAAACAATGCAATCTATACGGACACACGGTTGGCTGCCGGATATGTTTCAGCAGATTATCCGAGGGGCGAAAAACTTCTTACAGGAAATGATTTTCAGATTGAAGCTGCCGCCGAAGCCAGTACCAAAGATTGATTTACAGGAATGGAATGATATGCGAAAGCTGATGGAGAAACTTCAGAAGCAGTCACAGGCGATGAAGTCTACACAGCAGGAGATTTCCTCATTGAAGAAACAGCTTTCCGAGACAACGGGATTTTTCAAAGGAAAAGCACGGAAATCCTTAGAGGGCAAAATTGAACAGGCAGAGAAACAGGAAAAACGTATCCACACGGATATGGAACAGACTGTAAAACAGGCAGGATATCCAGACGTGCAGTCTTTCGCAAAGACGTATCAAAAATCGGAAAAGCTGGTCAGGGAATATGATGAGGAACTGCGGGCATGGGAAAATCAGACTGAACCGATAAAAGAGCAACCATCAGAACTGTCGAAAAAGGCAAGCATACGGGAAAAATTACACCGCTATCAACAGGAAAGCAGACAGCAGTCAAAACAGTCAACAAAGAAGAAATCTATGGACAGAGAACGATGAGAAAGGTGGAACAGAAAATGAAGAAAACAATTTTTGAAGAAATGGGTGGTATTTATGTAAGATGTGGGGATTACTTTATCCCCAATCTTACCTTGCCGGAGGAAAAAGAACCGAGATTTGTTGGAGTATGGGGACAAAGGCATTTGCAGTATTTGAAAGAATACCGCAGGACTGTATATCTGGATCTGATGATGGGCGGCAGACTGAACAGTTATCTGGCAGATATAGAGGAACAGGCACAGGAACGATTTGAAAGAATTGTGGAGCAGATGAAACAGGCTCAAGAAATTACCGAACAGTTAAAGGCAGATAACGCATTGGAATGGGTAGGCAGGATGAATAATATTCAGGCGTGTGCGAGAGAGATTGTGGACAAAGAGATAATTTACCGGTAAAAACATAATGGAGGGCAAGTCAAGAAATGGCTTGCTCTCTACTTTACAATAATACTGTTTGATGTATAATTAAGAACAACAAGATAAGTTGAAAGTTATGGAGGTGAAAAATGTATTTCACAGACGAAAAAGACTATATTATGCAAATGATAAAAGAAATGGTAAGAGTATTATTTTCTTTAATGTTTGGGAAAAAGTATGTTTCTGTTGAACTTGAAAAAGAAAATAAATATGAAGTATCAGGGAAAAATTTGAAAGATTTTCTTGATATGATTGATTCTGGGAAAATTAACGAAGCAGAGAATATACTTTTAGATAGCATTGATTATACAGACAGAAATGAGGTAATGGCAGCAGCTCTTTTCTACCAATACCTTAGTGAGAAGGATAGGGAGTTTTTGAAAAATAATAATTATACAAAAGAAGAAGTGATGTCTGGTTTTAAGCAATTACTTATGCAGTCAGGATATACTGATTTGCTATGTTTGGTCAAAGCTGAAGAGTAATGTAGAAAATTCAAAGAGATAAGAGTGATTGGTTGAAAGGAGAAATTGTATTATATGTTCTATATTGTTTTTGACTTTATGATGGCAGTGATTATGTTTTTGTTTGGAATGTGGTTTTATAAATCAGAAGGAAAAGCTGCTAATTTCTTGTCGGGTTATAATATGAAATCAGCGGATGAACGAAAGAAATACGATGAGAATGCTATGTGTAAGGCATATGGAAAAAGAATGATGTTTATGTCAGTTCCTTTTATTATTGGAATAATCATAGATATCCAATATCAAGGAATTGGTTGTTTGATTGCATGGGGGATATGGTTTATTATGTTTGTTTTGTTGCTTATTGATAGGCATAAAAGAGAACGTTAAATTTCAGTTGCGAAAATTGATGTGACAATTACATATGGCGAGAAATTGAAAAGAAAAATTAGAAATTTATTTTGAAAAAGGGTATCCGTAATGTAGAAAGGGAGAAAACCAGGATTGAAAAACATGAAAATAGATGCCAATGGAACAGAAATCAGAGTGATGGGCGATGTTGTTAATGAGGATGCTTACATTTCACTCACTGATATTGCAAAATATAAAAATCCAGACAATGCTTTTATCGTGGTAGCAAACTGGATGCGCAATCATTCTACGATTTCATTTTTGGGCTTGTGGGAACAAATTCACAATCCTAATTTTAAACCTATCGAATTCGATAGGTTTAAAGCGGAATCAGGAGATAATGCTTTTACATTGACACCGCAACAATGGATAAAAGCAACGGATGCAATCGGCATCGTATCAAAATCGGGACGATATGGCGGTACTTATGCTCATACGGATATAGCGTTTGAGTTTGCTTCATGGATTTCTCCGGAATTTAAGCTTTATATCATCAAAGATTATCAGAGACTAAAGAAAGACGAAGCAGATCGGTTAGCGATTGGGTGGGATGTAAAGAGAGAACTTTCAAAAATAAACTATCGTATCCACACAGATGCAGTAAAAGAATTTTTGATAACGCCCACATTATCTCCGCAGGGAATGGCATATACATATGCTTCAGAAGCAGATATTTAAAATATGGCTTTGTTTGGAAAAACGGCAGCACAATGGAGAAGTGAAAAAGGAATAAAGGGGAAAACTCCTAATATCAGAGATTTTGCTTCAGCAGACGAATTGGTTGTGCTTATCAATCTGGAAGATACAAATGCAGATTTGATAAGACAGGAAGTGCCTAAAATTGAAAGGTTAAAAATATTAAGAGAAAAAGCATATAGGCAATTAGAGCTTTTGAGAAAGAACCAAGATACGATTGCGGCATTAAAGAAAAATCTTATTGAAGATACAGAAACAAATGGTTGATTTCCTAAGCAACACTGTTTATAATCTGAATCGGAACATATTGCTATTATCCACAGTTACGGAGTTAGTGTTATCAATACCGATAACAAACTGATAACATTAGCTCGTATAGGCAGGATAATATGGATAAATCAAGTAATTGAAAGAAAAACGAACATGGCAATAAATAATCTCTAAACAAAATTGATTAGTAATTGTCGAGTTTGAATAACGGACTAAAATGCCGAAAGTCTGTATTTATGCGGGCTTCCGGCATTTGTTTTATCAAATGGCTCTAGTTTGGCTCTATTTGTGGGCGGGATAAGGGTTGCGAAAGCACTGATGGAGAAATAAAGGCATAATGGTAAGGAAAAAGTGATATATGCATCTTGGAAGCACAGCAATACTGAAAATTATAAGTTCAGCTGGAACAAAAAGTATGTTATGTACTGGAGAATTCCGGGGATCTGTGGGGAGTAATTGCGGGAAAAAAGGGAAAAGCGTATAATGCAAGAAAATAATGTTTTCACAGTGTAAAATAGAGGAGAGAACTATCATGCAGAAAATACTGATTGTAGAAGATGATACAAATATCAATAATCTGCTTCAGGAAGCATTATCCAAAGCAGGCTATTCCTGTGAGCAGGCGTTTTCCGGAACTGAGGCAAAGCTGCTTTTGAATATGCAGGAGCATAGCTATGCACTGGTGTTGCTGGATTTGATGTTGCCGGGAATTACAGGAGAAGCAGTTCTGGAGGAAATACGGAAAAAGGGAAATCTTCCGGTTATTGTTTTGACTGCGAAAGATAGCTTGGATGAAAAGGTAAAGGTTTTAACTAGTGGAGCTGATGATTATATAACGAAACCATTTGAAATCAGGGAAGTGCTGGCGAGAATTCAGGTACAGCTCCGTCATAAAGAAGAAAAAGAAACAGAAGAAGAGCATAATCTTTCATTTAAAAAGATGGTATTGAACAGAGATACTTTTCAGGTCAAAATTGATGGAAAAATACTTTCTAAGATAACAAAACAGGAGTTTGCGATTTTAGAATTACTGCTCAGGAATCCGAAGCAGGTTTTCAGCAAAGAGGACATCTTTGAATATGCGTGGGACGAACCCTATATGGGTGAAACAAAGACTCTGGATGTACATATAAGCAATATTCGTAAAAAAATCAAAACAGTTACATCTGAGGAATATATTGAAACAGTCTGGGGAATCGGTTATCGTCTGCATGTTTAATCTTTACTCTTTTTTTACTATTTATTTGCGTTTGGTTAGGATTATTCTTTTATGATAAATGCAGATAAGAAAAAGGAGATGAAAAAACTTGAGCGAGATGTTATTGGAAACAAGAAATTTGACTAAGCAGTATGGACACCATAAGGCTGTAGACAGTGTCGATATGCATATTAAAAAAGGTGCTATTTATGGCTTTATCGGTCGGAATGGGGCTGGGAAGACAACTTGCCTAAAGATGATCAGTGGACTTTCAAAGCCGACTTGTGGAGAAATCGAGATGTTCGGATACAAAGGAAAGGATCTGCAAAATGTTCGATCTCGGGTAGGATGTCTGATTGAGGCACCGGGGCTTTATGGAAATATGACCGCATATGAAAATTTGAATATTAAATGTAAGTTGTTTGGAATAAAGAAGACAGGTTATATTGAAGAAATATTGAGAATAGTAGGTCTGGAGGATGTGGGAAAGAAACAAACAAAGCATTTTTCCCTTGGAATGAAGCAGAGGTTGGGAATAGGTCTTGCATTGGTTGGAGAACCAGATTTGTTAGTCCTTGACGAACCGATTAATGGCTTGGATCCACAGGGGATTGCAGAAATCCGTGATACGATTCAGAAACTTCGGAAAGAACGGAATATGACAATATGTATTTCCAGTCATATTCTGGAGGAATTATCTAAGATTGCTACAGATTATGGAATTATTCATAATGGAAGTCTCCTACAGGAAATTACAAGAGAAGAATTAATGAGGAGATGCAGTGAACGTATGGAGTTGACATTGGATCATCCGAAACTGGCGATTCCTGTGCTGGATTCTATGGGATTTACCAACTTTCAAGTAACAGATAAAGAACATATTCATATTTTTGAACGATTGAATGAAAGTGCAGTTTTGAATATGGAACTTGCAAAAGCGGGAATTCCAGTAAAAGGGATATCCATTACCAGTGAAGAACTGGAGACTTATTTTCTGAATCTGACGGGAGGTACAGACCATGCTTAATATGATAAAAATGGATTTATACCGGATGTTCCGAACAAAAAGTCTGTATGTAATCTGGATTGTACTGGCTGTGGCATTACTGATTACAACATCTTTATGTAAGACAGATTATGATTCATTAAATGAAGAGGATGCTGTGCAGCAGGAGCAGATTGCTGAACCAACTGCGGGAAATATGAATGTGGGAATGATGGTGATGCTGCCTACAGAACCTGGAGAAAAGGTTACGGTATTTGACATCTTCTTTGCAAACTCACAGGGGAAATTTTATGCACTGTTTCTGGTGATTTTTGCTGTTCTGTTTTCAACAGCGGATATCAGCAGCGGCTATATTAAAAATATTGGAGGTCAGGTTGGAAATAGGGGATCTTTGATTTTTTCCAGGTCAATTGCATTGTCTGTCTTTACGCTACTGACAATGACCGGGGCATTCTTATTTCAGGCAGCGGCGAACTGTATTGTTTTCGGGGAATTGGAATGGGGAAATACAAAGGCGATTTTATCTTATTTTGTGGCGGAGCTGACTCTTCATTATGCACTTGTGCTGATTTGTATGGCGATTGCAATTATTTTGAAAAATAATGTAATCAGCATGGTCATTGCTGTCTGTCTTACTATGAATGTAATGACCATTGTGTATGGAGTGGTCAACAGTGCTATTCAAAAAATAGGAATTCAGAATTTCCAGATTTATAAGTATACGATAACTGGAAAATTATCACTGCTTCCTATGAATCCAAGTGGAAATGAGTGCTTGGCAGCATTCGGTGTAGCAATGGTGTTCATTGTTATAATGATATCTGTTAGTAGCGTTGTTTTTCAAAAGAGGGATATTTAACGGATGTATATCGTAATTGGGATATTAGCAGGAATTATTATTTTACAATTTATTATTATGTGGAAATACCAGCGGCAGGTGAAAGACATCTGCCGCCAATTGGCGTTTATGATGAAACATGACAGTAACATGTTGATTAATCGTGAATTTGATATGGGAGGAATAGGAACGCTTTCAGACAGGTTGAATGAACTTCTGGAACTGCGGAGAAAAGAGAAGCAGCAGTATCAAGAGAAAGAAACTCTGATTGCGGATACTTATACAAATCTTTCTCATGATATTCGAACCCCATTGACATCTCTGGATGGATATTTCCAGCTTATGGAAGAATGTGAAAATGTGGAGGATCAGAAACGTTATCTAGGCATTATCCACGAAAGAATTCATAGTCTGAATGAAATGCTGGAAGAACTTTTTACATTTACAAAGTTAAAAAACGAATCTTATAATTTGGAATTGACGCCTTGCTGTATTAACCGGATAATGAAAGAAACTGTTTTTTCATACTATGATGACTGGGTAAGAATGGAAATTCAGCCTGATATTCAGATTACGGAAGAACAGTTGTATATACATGGAAACAGGCAAGGGCTTCGCCGTGTTATCCAAAATGTAATAAAAAATGGGCTGGATCATGGAGAAAAGAAGATTAGTATTGAGTTGGAGCGTAATCAAAATCAGGCAGTGCTTAGAATTAGCAATCAGGTTACATATCCGGAACAAATTAATATAGATCAGGTATTTGAGCGATTTTATAAAGCAGATGTTGCCAGAAGTAAAACATCTACTGGATTGGGACTATCTATTGCAAAGGAGTTGGTTAGTCGGATGGATGGAGAGATTGAAGCAAAAATAGAAAAAAAAGAATTTATTGTTGAAATGAACTTTCCGATTGTAACCGATGCTAAATAGTATTTTACGACGTAGAGGGATAATCAATAATTTTTATTTATCCTTTCAGAAGCATTAGCTCTTATGTTAGGATACTATCTAAGGAAAGTACCCATGACAGGGCGTTAAGCGTCCGGGGGACGATTGTTTAGCGCCGACCGGAGCGTAGAGGTGGCCTCCCGAGTGTTTATGATACACTAAAATTACCAAAAAAAAGCGTCAAAAATCCCTGAAATCGGCAAGGTATAATGGTATCGTAATTTAAGACACTTCAAGAGACTTTTCTTAATGAATCTGATATACTGTAAACACTACAGAAAGAAGGATTTTTATTATGTCTCGAACAAGAAGAAATTTCTCAGCCAAATTCAAATCAGAATTAGTGATTGAACTGCTCAAAGGAGAAAAAGACTTAAATACAATCGCAACCGAAAACAATATTCAGCCGAATCTTCTCCGAAACTGGAAGAAGGAGTTCCTCGATAAAGCATCCGTAGTTTTTGATGACACACGAGAGGATAATCTGAAAGAAAAACTCGCTTTAGAGCGCAAGGAAAAAGCTGAATATGCGAAAAAAGTTGGCCAGCTCACCATGCAGGTGGATTGGTTGAAAAAAATCTGAAGAAACACTTGGACATGACTATGAGAGTAAATTTAGTCCAAAACCTTTTGAAGACTAAAGAACTTCCAGTTAAAACAGGAGCTGCGCTTCTTGATATCAACCGTACCAGTGTGTATTACAAGGGCACGCCCGTATCTGCTACGTAACGCCGTTATCGACCGTCCAAATCAGGCATGGTCAATCGACATTACATACATCCCCATCAAGCATGGATTCCTGTATCTGACCGCTGTGATCGACTGGTACAGCCGCTGTATTGTTGGCTGGGAAGTCGATGATACTCTGGATACCAGAATGGTCATAACTGCGTTAAAAAAGGCGTTTATGGTAGCAAAAACTGTTATCCTAAATTCGGATCAGGGCTGTCAGTTTACAAGCAATGAGTACATGAACTTTCTCAAAGAGAACCAGATCCGTCAAAGCATGGATGGTAAAAGCCGGTGGGCTGACAATATCATGATCGAACGATGGTTCCGGAGTTTCAAGCACGAGGAAGCATATCTGACCCAATACAACAATATCCGAGAAGCAAGGAAGGCTATTGGGAAATATGTGCATACATACAACTTTGAACGTTGTCATTCAGCACTCAATAATCAGACACCGGCATCCTGCTATTATCCAATCCTGTTACTGGATGATCTTGCAGCCTAAAGGGGGGATTTTCTCCCCTACTCAGTTACATATATCAGTTCATTATAAAATGCTTAGATTTTTGTCTTGACAACTGAACCACTATAGTCTGGAATAGAATATGGAATGCTTGCAGAAGGAGATACACGAGAACTGACTTTTCAAGGAACGAGATATTTGGCGTTTGAACGGTAACTTCTTGTTTGAAAAATTGAGAAAACGTAATATTGAACAAAAAAGAAATGCACAGTTCTTAGCTTATCGTGAACTGTGCATTTTTGTAAATAAATACTTTTAATTAGCCGATTACGGCATCCTCTGCTGTAAAATGTTCCAGAGAATTTTCTTTTACCTGAATGCAGATATAAGTAATTCCAGAAATATCGGATGCAAAAAACTGACGCTTTGCAGCAGGTGCGATTTTTAGCCAGTCTCCAGTTGAAAGGCTGATTTCTTCTCCATCAATTATGGCTTTGCCGTTACCTGAAAGAATTCCATAGATTTCTTCATTTTCTTTATGAGAATGAACAAATGGGACATTTGCTCCTGCAGGTAGTTCGTTTAAACTGATTTCTG
>ENA-OQKY01001742-OQKY01001742.1-human-gut-metagenome-genome-assembly--contig:-NODE-1742-length-11086-cov-5.307510_pt1 | contig 11086 bp, 9 predicted proteins | sample MGYA00242652_ERZ504805 | MGnify/ENA primary metagenome ERZ504805 (study PRJEB26092, sample SAMD00036400) | human gut metagenome | host: Homo sapiens | study: EMG produced TPA metagenomics assembly of... | reverse complement strand
GTCCGGCTGACGAGAGAGATCGTGTGAACGGCAAGATACAGGTGGGGCGGGTCCGGAATACCCGCGCTGTGCTGCAGGACGTTAGGGGTGGCGGCGATATAGGCAACAACGTGCGTCTGGCAGGCGGCTTAAACAAGGGTGATATTCTGATAACCGCCGGCCTCAGCAAGCTTGTCGATAACCAACAGGTACGTCTGACCAAAGGCGGTGATATCTGATGTCAAACAACGAAAAACATCATGCCAACTGGGCAGAATGGGCTATTAACCATCGCCAGTTAGTTTACTTCTTCGCTGTGCTTGTGCTGATTATGGGCATGTTTTCCTTTAAATCGCTCGGACGCAGCGAGGACCCCAGCTTTGCCGTCAAGCAGATGGTAGTATCCGCAGCCTGGCCCGGCGCCAGCGCCAAGGATGTTGAGATGCATCTGACCAATACGTTGGAAAAGCAGATTCAAAGTCTGCCGCAGGTTAAAAAAATCACCAGCTATTCGCGTCCCGGCGTCTGCGTTATTACGGTAGCGCTCAAGGATGAGGTTGCCGGCAACACGGTACGCCAGCGCTGGCTGGAGCTGCGCAACATCGTCAACGACGGCAAGAAGGACTTGCCTTCGGGCACCGTAGGTCCCTTTTATAACGACCGTTTTGATGACGTTTACGGCAATATCTACGCAATTACCGGTGACGGCTTCACCTATGAGGATATGCGTAAATACGCCGAAAAAATCAAGTTGGACTTCTTCAGCGTGCCTGATGTCAAAAAGGTTGAGCTGGTGGGCGTGCAGCCGGAGAAAATCTTCGTGCAGATGCAAACCGCCAAGCTGGCACAGCTGGGACTGGATATCAACAGCATTGCCAACACTATCAAAGCACAGACCTCGGTCAATGCCAGCGGTATGATTGAGGCCGACACAGCCAACTCCTACCTGCGCATTACCGGCAGTCCCGACAGCGTAGAAAATATTGCTGCCATCCCCATCAATGCCAACGGCCGTGTCTTCCGCCTGGGTGATATCGCAACCATCACCCGCGGTTATGCAGACCCGCCGGAAACAATGATGTACTATAACGGCAAGCCCGCAGTCGGCATCGCACTTTCTATGGAGGACGGCGGCGATAACATTAAGCTTGGCGAAAATCTGGCCAAGGAAATCGCCCGCATCCAAAAGGAGCTGCCGCTCGGACTGGAGCTTAATCAGGTTGCCAACCAGCCTGAGGTAGTAAAAAAATCCATCAGCGAATTCTCCGAAAGCCTTTACGAGGCAATTATCATCGTCCTGGTAGTCAGCCTGATGACGCTCGGACGCCGCAGCGGTTACGTAATTTCCTGCTGCATCCCGCTGATTCTGTTAGGCTCTTTCTGCGCCATGTTTGCTTTGGGCATTGATTTGCATAAGGTATCCCTGGGCGCACTGGTTGTTTCCCTGGGTATGCTCGTCGACGACGCCATCGTCGTAGTTGAGCTCATGGAGGTAAAAATGTCCGAAGGCATGCCGCGTAAGGAAGCAGCCTCCTACGCCTTCAAAACCTGCGCCTGGCCGCTTTTGACAGGCACCACCATCACCTGCCTCGGCTTCATGCCGATTGCCTTCTCCAAGGCCAGCGCTTCGGAATTTGCCTACAGCCTCTTCCCGGTTATGACCGTAACACTGATGCTGTCCTGGCTTGTTTCCGCAACCCTGGCACCGGTATTAGGCTATGAATGGATACGTCCTACCGTTATCAAGCAGGAATCTTATGACAACAGCTTCTACCGCGCCTTCCGCAAGCTGCTGCACTGGGCCTTGGGACACCGTATTACAGTTATCGGCATTACGCTGGCGATGCTGGGCCTTTCCATGTTCATGCTGCGCTTCGTAAGTCAGGAATTCTTCCCCGCCTCCGTACGTCCGGAGCTTTTGGTAGAGCTTAACATGCCTGAGGGCAGTTCGATTAAAACTACAGATGCCGCAGCACGTAAGCTTACGAATCTGATTAAGGATGATAAAGAATTAGACCACGTTTCCACCTACGTAGGCGAAAGCGCACCGCGCTTTGTGCTGGTAATCGACCCGGTACAGCCGCGCGATAACTATGCACAGCTCGTTGTTGTAGCCAAAAGCGTTGAGGACCGCAAGAAACTGGAGAAGCGCATCAGCGAGCTTGCTGCCGAGCATTTGCCGGAGGCTATAGTTTACTCCCGCTCGATTCCGCTCGGTCCGCCTGCTCCCTATCCTGTTATGATCCGCGTCAGCGGCAACAATGACGCACAAGTTAAGGAATATGCGCAAAAAGTGCGCAAGGTGATGGACGCCAATCCCTACGTCAACATGACACGTCTTGACTGGCTGGAGCAGACCAACGCCGTTAAGCTGAAGGTCGACAATGACAAGCTGCTGCAGATGGGGCTCACACGTCAGACTGTGGCCAACGCTCTGCAGGCACAGGTATCCGGTTATACCGTGGCAACCTACCTGGAGGGCGACCAGCAGATTGGTATCGTTTTCCGCCTGCAGCCTGACCAGCGTGCAGATATTTCGCAGTTGGAAACCATTTCCATTCCTACGAGCCAGGGTGCTGTGCCGCTGTCACAAATTGCGCATCTTGACTACACCAGCGAGGACAATATCATCTGGCGCCGCAACCTGCGTCCTACGATTACCGTCAACGGCGGTATTGTTGACGGCGTTACCGGCAACGATGTTACCAAGCAGGTGTATAAGGAGCTGGAGCCGTTGCGCAAGGAGCTGCCTGCCGGCATGAGCATTGAGGTCGGCGGTTCGCTGGAGGACAGCAACGATACATTGAATTATCTGATGAAGCCTATACCGCTGATGATGCTGCTGATTGTCGTTCTGATTATGCTGCAGATGCAGGATATCCGCAAGCTGCTGGTTATTATGCTAACGGCGCCGATGGGTATAATCGGCGTTATCTTCGGCCTGCTGCTGTTTAATTCCGCGTTGGGCTTTATGGCGGAGCTGGGTATTCTGGCGCTCACCGGTACGATTATCCGTAACAGTATGGTGCTGGTTGACCAGATTCAGCAGCATCTTGATGCCGGAATGGAGCCTGCCAAGGCGATTACGGAATCGGCGATTGTGCGTTTCCGTCCTATTATGCTGGCAGCCTTCACCACCGTACTGGGATTGATTCCGATGTTCGCCAGCCAGTTCTGGAATGCGATGGCTGTGGCTATTGCCTGCGGTCTGACCGGTGCAACGCTGCTGACGCTGGTGGTGCTGCCGGTACTGTACGCGATTGTGTTTAAGGTTAAAGCTGAATAAAGCTGAGATTGGTTTATAAGAAATTACTAAAACCCATGTCCCGCCGAAATCGGCAAGACATGGGTTTTCTGTATTCTCAGTGCACACTTTAAGAGCGTACGCTATTTTTATTTTATTATCTTCTGCAGTACGCCTGCATCTGCTCCAGCAGGAAGTCTGCTCCCTTTTCGCCCATAAACGGCAGATGGGTTGCCACAGCGCTGTTTATAAACGGAGCGCTGATAAGCACCTTCGTGTTATCTGCATCAGCCTGCAGCAGTGCCACATCATCTGCCAAAATAAGTGTATCCTGCAGTCCACGAATTACCTGCAGCCAATCGCTCTCTTCAGCGTAGGCTTCCACATCTGCCGCCGGCTCGGCAATCGCCTTCAGGCTGTGCGCACACATTTTGTGCAGTACAGTGATGCCGCCCTGCTCCAGAAAGGCACTCACGCCCTGTACCAAATCATAATCGCCCTTAACTACAGCCTTCTTTGGCTTGTTGTTACCCATCATAGTGAAAAGACTGAGTCTGGAAAGGCTCTTTTCCTTTGTTTGCAGGCGTAGCAGTACCATAGAATCCGGCTCCCTGCCTACCGCTTCTCCAACCTGCGCCAAAAAGCTCAGCGTACCGTTGTAACCGTAGGGAACAGCGTAAACATACGGCGTGCCGAATTTTTCCTGCAGATATTTGGCAGCCGCAAGACCTTCGTTGCCCAGCACAATATTCACCTGTGCCAGGCCCATATCCTCCAGCTCCTCCACGCTCGTATCGCAGCAAAGACAGGCATTGCAGCTCAGTCCCAACGCTTCATCCAGCAGGCTTTTCACTTCCCAAATATCGCTCGCCATGCGGTAGCGCCACGCAGAGGCGCCGATGATGTTGTACACGCCCGCCTCCTGCGCTACATCCTTCTTGGGCAGATTGCGCACGAGCAGCTTATATGTTTCTGCCAAGCCGATACTGTAATCACCGCGGAAGCCTCCCTGTTCAAAGGCTACTAGCTTGGCCTTGACCTCATTTTGCATATAGCGGCACACGCCCTTGATGTCAGTTCCGATGACGGCAGTCACGGAAGAGGCTACGACGAAGATAACCTTCGGCGCATAGCTTTCATCCAATTCAACGATGGCATCCTCCAGGCGTGTTACGTCACCCATTACAACATCGTCCTCGCTCATATGCGTAGTGAACATGCGGTTTTGAAAGCGCAGGCCCAAGCCACCGTATAAGCCCATGCTGTAATGCGTAGGCCGTATTCCAGTACAATAGCTCCCTGAACGGCCAGAAGGCTCCAGATAATTCCCATTCTGTCCGACGGTGTCGGTAAAAATCTAACTAAGCTCACAGGCCTGCCTCCTTTCTGAATACTTTGGCATCAGCCACAGCCTGCTGCAAAATTTTCAGCAGGAAGGTGTTGCATTCAAAGCCCAGCATTTTTCCTGCCGGGTCGCTGTGCAGTTGCGCAATTCCCTTGCGGCGCAAACGTTCACCAAATTCATGTCCTATGTAAATCCACGGATGCAGTACATCATAAACATATTGCAGCGGTGCTATATTAGCCGCCTTGCAGACATACGGGTCGGTAGTCGCCAGAATGCCTTTGATATCCTCAAAATGCTCTTGGCGCAGCTTGTTGCTCTGAATCAGCTGCGGCACAAGGCCTAAACGGCACAGATAGCTGTTAAGCTCAAAGCAGTCGTACTGCGTATTGCCGAAAATATACGGCACCCCCTGCACAACAGGCATTGTTTCCTGTTCCAACGCCTTGCATTCGTCGAATTTCGCACTGACTTCCGCAGGCAGCGGCAGCGCCAGATAAGCAAACAGATGCTGACAGGCCTGCAGAATCTTTTCCGGTGCGGCAAAGCGGTTGAAGTAAACATAAGGAATGTTATACTGCTCCTGCATAGCCTGCGCCAACGGCAGAGCAATATCATTGACAACAATATTGACCTTTGCTGCCGGAGCATGACGAATATCATCACTTGTGCAACCGCTTGGCAACTGTACACCTATTTTCACACCGGACTTTGTCAGCAGCGCATACAGCTCCGTATCTGCAAAATCACCGAAGCGCTGTCCCAAAACATTCACGCTGCCATCGCACTCCTGTGGCTGCATAATGCTTTGGCAGGCAGTAATGGCACGTTCGAAGCCGGGGAAATGATCCTCACATTTAAAGTGCTCGGTATGCACCGCCATTACCGGAATGCTGTACTGCTTTGTCAGCTCCTCGGCAATGGCATCATAATCATCACCGATAACCTCAATAACGCAAGTAGTCACAAGCATTACACATTTAGGCTGATATTCCGCTACAATCTCTTTGAACGCCTTGTGCGTGCTTTCAACACTGCCGAATGTAACATCGTGGCTGTTCAACACTACAGAAACACAGCGTCCGTTAATACCACCGTAGCGGTCGCTGAGAGTCAGGCTTTTAGTATAATAGCTGCATTCATCCGTACCGACGATAACCAGCAGGCAATCCTTAATACCGCCTGCAATCATAGCAGCACCCATCAGCGGACAATGAGTGCCGGGAAACAGTGCCGTCGTCAATTGTGGAATGTCCTTAATCGTCTGCACCTTGCTCAAACGATTCAGACGTCCTAAAAGCTCGTTACCATCAATGCCTACAGCCTGCGGTGGCCCGCTCAGTTTTTCCTGCAGCTTGCGCCTTGCCTTTTCTTGTAAATCCATATTTTTCTCCTATTCCTCTTCGTCCTCACTCATAGCCAAAACCCGTTCGGCCAGTTCGTTATATACCTGTACCATAGGAGAATCCTTCACAAACTCACTGACGGTACCGCCCTGATTTTCGGCAATCTGGATATCGCCGCTGCGCGGAACATACTTCACAACCTCGGTGCCGATTTCCTCCGCAGCCTTTGCTACCAGCTCCTGCTCGTTCTCAATGTTTTTGGCGTTGAGGATGATGCCCTTCAGGCGTGCATAACCGCGCCGGCCAAAGTTTTTGATTGCCTGGGCAATATTATTCGCCGCATACAAAGCCATCATTTCGCCGGAGGATACGATGAATACCTCACGTGCGTAGCCTCCGCGAATGGGCATAGCAAAGCCGCCGCAGACTACGTCACCCAATACGTCATAGATAACGATGTCAGGCTTATAGGTTTCAAAGGCCTCCAGCTCTGCCAGCTTTTCAAAGGCAGAAATAATACCGCGGCCTGCGCAGCCGATGCCCGGAGTAGGTCCGCCGGCCTCTACGCACAGTACGCCGCCGAAGCCTTCAAAAACAATATCTTCCAGCTTCAAGGACTCTCCCTTTTCCTTTAATTGCTCCAATACTGTCGGAATGCGTTTGCCCTCCATAAGGTTTTTGGTGCTGTCACTCTTCGGGTCACAGCCTACCTGCATAACCTTGTAGCCCTTTAAGGCCAGTGCTGCCGATAAATTGGAGGTGGTGGTGGATTTGCCGATACCGCCCTTACCGTAAATTGCAATTTTTCTCATAACCTTCTCCTTTTATGTTTTGTAATAGCCGGGAAATGTTTTAAACATAAACTTTCCCCATACCATATATTTACATATTCTAAAAAACAAGCAGGAACTATTTTTCGTAGTTCACTGCTTGTTTTTTTATTATAGGGTTGTGCGCATAATACGTTTTAATTCTTCCAGATTTTTCATTACATACTGACTGGAGCAATGCATATATTTCATCGGCACAATAACAACCTTGCCGGTTTGCACGGCTGAAACAGTCTGATAGCTGGGATCATTTAAAATTTCTTCCTTGCGTATCTCTGCATTTTTGTGTTGTCCGCCAAAGGACCAGTCCAACACTATTATTCTTTGGGGATTCATAGCAATAATCTGTTCCTTGCTAAGATAGGAGGACTGCGGAAAATCGTACTTTGCAGCCAGATTTTCAATATTACATGCTTCGCAGATGCTGGCAGGCATCGAGCCCTTTTGACCGATACCGCCATTAGGATGAATCAGCAAAACACTTTCGATTTTCTGTCCACCGGCAGAAGCCTTGATATATGCAGCAACCTTTTCTGCCAGGCTGTCGGCAGCAGCCTTAGTATCTGCTACCTCACCCACAATTTTAATATAATCCGGAATTTCCTGTATAGTTTTCGGCTGACGCAATACACAGGTCTTGACGCCCACACTGTCAAGAGTATCTGCCAGCTCATTAGCTCTGCCTTCAGTCAGAATAACAAGATCCGGGTTAAATTTCATAATCTGCTCAGGATTATTTTCGCATACAGGTATGCCCTTCAGCTTCTCATAGCAGTTCGACAAATCCTCTTCTCTTGCCCACATATCCGTAGCAATTATTCTGTCAGTTGCTATCAGGTCGGTTAAAATATCTGTAACGCTGTAATTCAAGCAAACTATTCTTTTCGGTGCTGATGCAAAGGTTATCTTTTTGCCTCTGGCATCAACAACGGTATAACCGCTGCCCTGCTCCTGTGAGGACAAGGACTCCTTGCCACAGCCGGTGACTAACAATAAGGACAATGCCATTATTACCAGAAACAGCTTTTTCATTGTTCACCTTCAAAGCATTTTATTAAAATGTTCTTTCATAAGTAATGAACCAGTCACGGTACGGCAGCAGACAGCCTCTGGAAGCAGCCATCTCTTCGGTTCTGTTCAGAATGTTGTTGACAGCAAATTTCACGCTGTTTTCTTTATCGAACTGATAGGTAGCATTAAAGCTCAGATATTGCTTGATGCCATTGCCGGAATACGGTGCGTAAGACAGATAACGCATAGCAGCATATTGATGTAACAGATTGGTTGCCAGCTTGCCGTTTTTATAGCCTAAAACGCTGTTAATCAGCAGCTTATCATCGCAGTTTCTGAAATCGGCACCCGGTTTATCAATCTGCTTAGGATCGGAATATGCAACAGAGGTCTTGAAGCTCCAGTGGTCGCTCAAAACGCCTTCATAGGAAACCTCTAAGCCGGTGTTTTTGAATTTATTGGCATTGACAACCATGCTGTGGTCATCGTCGATTTTCTGAGTAAAGATTCTGTTGCTGATATCCAGATGGTACAAAGAAACCTTTAAGAATTCACGCGGAGACAACAGCTTCTTCCAGCCGATTTCATAGTTCCAGCCGGTTTCGGGGCCAAGGTCATCATTAAAAATCATAGAATCGCTGTCGGAATATTGGTCACCGATGGTAGGCATACGGAAGGATTTGTTGACGTTCAGGAATACGGTATCCTTATTGTTAAGCTTGTGCAGTAATTGTAAGGACGGCAGGAATTCATTCTTCATATCATCATACATTACTTCACGGCCGCCGAAGGATAAGGTGGTTTTATCGGTCATATTGTCAACTGCCTGAATATATACAGCCTTTCTGTGACGTTTAATCATATCCAGGTCGAAGGATGTGCCTTTAACGTTACCGTGAGAATCTGCTTCCAAAGCCACTTCCGCACCGGCAGTAATGTTGAACTTGCCGATATCAAAATTATACTTAGCATCTACGCCATAGTTCCAGCTTGTTCTGCGCATAGAACTCTTGGGCATAAGCTCGTAAGCTGCGTTATAAGCATTGTTTTTGTATTTACGCTTCTGACCGAATACGGTAACATCCAAGCCTTTGTTGTTGTATGCTACATTAAGATCATGGAAAACGATATTGGTTTCGTTGGAGCCTGTCTTTTTGAGGGCAGTAAACTTATCGTAATCGTTCTGATTATCAGTCAGCATATATCTCATAGATAAATTATCATTAGGTTTGTACTTTAACATAACACTGTTTTTCTCCATCCACTTGCCTTGAGATGTTTTCTTCGCAGTGTACCAGTTGCGTTCCGCAATTCTGTCATGTGTATATGCCATAGCGAATTTATCTTCGCTTACATTCAAGGTAGCCAGACGCTTGCCTCTGCTGCCGTAGCCTGCACTTGCGGAAATTTGCGGAGTCTGCTTGGTAACAATATTGATAACACCGGTCAAGGTATCGGTGCCGTAAAGAACTGCGCCGGTACCGCGGATGATTTCGATTCTTTCAACAGCATTAACGGGAATAGCATCCAGGTTACCGAAGCCCTGCATATTTAAAGGAACACCGTCAACCAGAATAGTCGGGTTACGGCTTGCACCGGTCAGACCTCTCATACCAAAGGTAGAGCCTACACCGGTAGGTTGAGCGGCAATTGCGCCCGCTGCATATTCCAGTACTTCCTGTACGTTGCTGCCGTTGTAGTTTTTAATATCCTCCGCAGTGAAAATTTCAGTAGTAGCGGGAGTATTCATCTCCTGCTTAATTTTCTCCTGAGAAGCTGTTACAACAATTTCGTCCAAATTATATTGATCCAGCTTTTCTTCTGCAGAGCTTACGCTTTGAGGCAAAATTCCAAAAATCATGAATAAAGCGGCAACTTTTTTTCTGTTCATTTTCAACATAAAAATACAATACCTCCTAACAACTTCATCAAACACTCATACACTCACCTAATGCTTATACTCTAGCATTATTATGTTGTTTATGTTATGATGATACAGTATACTCCATATAGTAACTATAATGTCAATAGGAGAGATTTTCAAATGATAGACAAAAGCAATTTCTTTTACGCAAGTGACTTGGCGCAATTATATAACATATCAAAACAGACGCTGATTTTCTACGATAAAAAGGATTTGTTTAAGCCTGATTATGTAGATTCGAACGGTTATCGCATGTACTCGCTGAAGCAGTTTTTCATCTTGGGAATTATTTTGGATTTGAAAACAATGGGCTTCCACCTTAACGATATAAAGAATTTTTTGGAGCACCGCACTCCTGACGATACTCTTTCTCTGCTCAACAAACAATTACATAAATTGACAAAACAAATAGAACTGACTAGTAAATTATGCGATAACATAAAATCTAAAATAAATACCATAAATGTCTACAATGATTGCAAACTGAACGAAATTACCTTGTCCTATAGAGAAGAGGAATATTTTTTGGTAAGCGAGGATATTCTGCTTTCTTTACCGCAAAAGGAACGTTTTTTAGCTGCTGCCACCCTGCTGAATTCGGCTGTCGACCAAAACGGGCTTAAAGAATATAGTATCAGCGGTTTTATTTTTAATGAAACAATTACCGATTTTTCTCCGAAATCCTACAAAGTTTTCTGCAAGACTAATAAAAAACGGCACAATTACATAAAGCCTTACGGCCTGTATATGCAAATCTGCGTTAATACCAATTTTGCCGACGCGGTAAATACAGCAAAACCGTTTTTAATTAAATTTTGTCAAGCACTAAATTTAAAAACAAATAATATTATTTATATCAAAACATTAAGAAATTACTGGTCAACCGATTCGCATGACAACTTCATTTCTAAAATAGAAGTACCCGTATTATAACCGGATTATAGTAAGTATAATGTTCGCATGAAAAGTTCCCTCCCTTGACATTCCCCTGTATTTCAAGTAAACTTAAACTAAGTTCTTCAAAACCGCAAGTAAGCATAAGCATCCGGCTCATTTACCTGCGGACAATTAAATAAGCAGTATATCCTGCAGATGCATCTTTTCTGCAGAAGCTTAAGCAAGGCCATTTATCTGGTACATTCTAAGAGTAGTACAAACTGACGATTTTTAATCGTCATGGTACTGCTCTTTTTTTGTTTTTGCGCTGCTTATGTATTTTTTATTGCATCTGTGTTAAAATGAAAGGAGAAAAACCATGCAAGACCTGGCAACAAAATTTGCAAACCTGACGATTCAAAGTGACTTCATCTTCAAAAAGGTTATGTCGCGCAAGCGCATTTGCAAGCATCTGTTGGAGGAGCTGCTGCAGATTGAGATTGCGGACATCAAGTAACTGCAGGCAGAAAA
>ENA-OQKY01001741-OQKY01001741.1-human-gut-metagenome-genome-assembly--contig:-NODE-1741-length-11089-cov-3.200602_pt1 | contig 11089 bp, 9 predicted proteins | sample MGYA00242652_ERZ504805 | MGnify/ENA primary metagenome ERZ504805 (study PRJEB26092, sample SAMD00036400) | human gut metagenome | host: Homo sapiens | study: EMG produced TPA metagenomics assembly of... | reverse complement strand
TGGAGTATTCGAAATGATAAGTCGTACCACACCAGCCGCCGTTCAGATTTCGGTTCGGTGAACATCCGCCCTAATTCGCATAAGCGTCCGGCAGGCAGGGATGATGTATATACCACGCGACGTAGTAACGGTAGTAATAATCGCATTAGCACAGGTACACGTAACAGCAGTACGCGACGTAGTAGTGTGGATAGTGGCAGAAAGGCGAGTAAAGAGAAAATAGAAACCACAAGAACTAAAAATAATGATAAGAGCCCCAGCCGTAGCAGGGTAAAGACGGCAAGCAAGGAAAGAAGAAATGCTTCCGGCGTACGGAGTTCCGAAAGCCGTCGCAGCAGCTGTTCAAGCACTACCCGCAGTTCTACCGGCAGTAGCTCTTCCCGCTCTTCGGAAAGGAGATAGAAGAACAAAAAACTCCCCTCTTGTCAGCCTGGAGGCAGGGAGAGGGGAGAATCAAACACAACAACTAAAATTATACTTCTTTTTTTATTCAATCGGTTCTCCCTTATAGAAATCCAGAATCTTGGTACGGAACAGATAGTCATACTTGGCTTGCAATTCGTCTGATTGGGATTTCATAAGGTTCTGTTTTGCTTCATTGTATTCTACGGCATTTGCTTTTCCGTTCTCATACTTTTCGCTCATCAGCTTGAAAGACTCTTCGCTGGCAACGGTGGCTGTATGGCTACTGGTATATTTGCTTTCAGCAGCAGCGGCGTTGTACCATGCTTGTTGGATTTCTTTATAAAGTGTCTTCTTGGCATTATCCAATTGCAAGGCATAGTTTTCACGTTGCAGACGTGCCGTGCGTACCCGGTTACGGGTAGAGAGACGGTTGAAAATAGGTACGCTGAGGTTGAATCCTACATATTTGTTGAAGTTATCGTTCATCTGCTGGCTGAAAGTACGGTCGATGGTAGAATAGTAATTCGTACCGAGACTACCGTTCAGGCTCAGTTGCGGGTAGTAGTTGCTCTGGGCAATACGGATATTGTGTTTACTGCCTTCCAAGCGGAACTGTGCAGCTTGTATGGAAGCCTTACTCACCATGGCTGTTTGGAATATCTCATCCGGAGGAGTGAGAGGGACTAAATCCAGATTGACTGCCGGAGATTCCAGATTGAACCCTTCCGGTGTTTCCAGTTCGATAAGCTGGCTAAGGTCGAGCAGGGCCAACTTATAGTTGTTGTTTGTCTGCACTACATTCATCTCGTCTTGTGCCACACGTGCTTTGGCTTCTGCCAGTTCTGCCGGAGAGGCTTTTCCCAAGTCGGCAAGCCGGCTGATGCGGACATATTGCTCTTTGCTCAATTGCACTTGTCCCAACGCCACCTGGTGGAGCTCTTCATTGAACAGCACCTGAAGGTAGGCCGAAGCTATATTGATGGCAATGTCTTCCTTGGCTTTGTCCAGGTCGGCAATGGCAGCTTTGAGGTTTAGTTTGGCCAATGCATACTGGTGGGGAATTTCCAGACCGGTAAAAATAGGTATGCTGGTATTGACGGACATGTTGGTTCCGTGACTGCTGGTGTTGACGTATACAGTGGAGTAGTCTCCCGTATCCTCGTTCTTGATGGCTGTTTGCGTACGTCCCCAGTTCCAGCTCTGGCCGGCACTGGCATTCAGGTTCGGCTGTCGTGCCCATTTGGCTGTATTTACCTCGACAGCACTCTGTTCGGCAGCGTTGGCTGTTTGGCGGATACTGATGTTATGCTCGATGGCATAGTCTATGCATTGGCGCAAAGACCAGCGTTCCTGCGCCTGCACTGAGATACTGCCGAATATGGCGAGGTATAAGAATATCTTTTTATTCATGTCGTATATCTTTTTAAGCTATTCCGTTTGTTAATCCTTTTTCTCTGCACCGCGAAGCTTATCCTGGGCACTGATGCCGCTTTTGATGGCAATCTTTATGCCGTCACTCATGCCGACCTGGATGGGGCGGCGTTCGAACTTCTGTACCGGTACGCTGTCCGTCATTACGTATACAAAGGTGCTGTCACCATTGAATTCAATGGTACTTTCCGGTACGGCAAGCGTTTTCTGGGCACGGTCCAATACGATTTCTGCGTTGGCAGAATAGCCGGAACGTATCTGTACGCTGTCCGGTGCGGCAATGGCAGCTTTGATTTCAAACTGGTTGGCACCGTTTTCTTCCACACCCTTCGGAGATATGTATTCCAGTGTGGCATCGAACGAAAGATTCTGCAGGGCGCCGATTGTCAGTTTCACCGGCATGCCTTCGTGCACACGGCCCACTTCCGTTTCGTCAATGTTGCCGCGGAAAATCAAATCGTTCATGTTGGCAACGGTAGCGATGGTGGTTCCGTCATTGAAAGTGTTACTCATGATAACCGAGTTACCGACTTTGATGGGTACATCCAGAATCAGACCGGTAATGGTGGAACGGATCAGGGTACTACTGAAAGAGGCGCTGTTCTTGGTGATGCCTTCCTTTACAATTTCCAGGTTATCTTTTGCTGTCTGCAGTTCCTCGCGTGCCTGCTTCACGCTTACTTCCCCTTTTTCGTACTCTTCAGCGCTGATAAGCTTGTCGTTGTCCAGTTTCTGGGTACGGGCGAAATCCGTTTCGGCTTGGGCAGCGTTGATTTCCGCCAATCGTACGCGGCTTTCGGCAGAGTTCAATTGTCCCAGTTCGGGTATCACCTTTACTTTGGCAAGCACTTCCCCTTGCTTCACACTTTGTCCTGCTTCCTTGTATACTTCGGCAATGATACCGGAAATCTGCGGCTTGATAAGGACTTCATCTCTCGGTTCCACTTTGCCGGTGGCTACGGTAGTCTTTTCAAGGTCTGTCACTTCCGGAACTATCGTTTCGTATACTGTTACTTTAGGTTGGGACTTCTGGTACAGAAAAACGAATGTCCAAATGAATAAGGCAGCAATTACTACCAATAATGCGATTTTCAGAAACTTCTTTGTTTTCATCTTATATTTACGATTTAATTATTTACGATTGATATAGCCATTATTTCATGGCTTACGGTTAGTGGTCTCTCTATAAGTTTATTCATCCCTGATGGCTTCAATTGGCTTGATTGCCATGGCGCGATAGGCAGGTGCCAGTCCGGCAAGCACTCCTAATGCGATGAGGAGGATGCAGGTTCCGATAGCCAGTCCGAATGAAACCTGGTAGTGGGTTTTGATAACTCCAGGGTCATTGGCGGCCTTTTCAAGTATTTGCAGTACAAATACGGCAAAAGAAATACCTGCCATACCCGCTATAGTGGTCAGCACCATGCTTTCCGAAAGAATTTGTTGCAGAATGTCTTTAGGACGGGCACCTATGGCACGGCGTATGCCTATTTCCGTTGTGCGCTCCTTGACGGTTACCATCATGATATTCGATACGCCGATAGCTCCGGCAAACAGCGTCCCCAAACCTACCATCCAGATTAGAAAGCGCACTCCAATCATCAGGTTGTCCATCATGGAGAACATAGCTTCCGCATTCAGAAGCATGACGGCTTGTTTGTCATCGGGAGCAATGTAGTGCGCCGCTTTTACAAGACGTTCCACTTCGGGCTGCACGTCTTTCACTTTTACTCCCGGTTTCATGATGAAACATACTACATGCAGTTTCTTTCCGAGGTTGTAGGTCTGTTGCATGGTGGAAAAAGGCAATGTAATGGCTTCAGAGGCCTGCCCTTGTATATTGACATTGCCTTCGGATGAACACATTCCGATAACCCGGTAATAGATACCATTTACCCGGACATATTTGCCGCAGGGGTCTTCACCGGGTTTGAAGAGGCTTTCATAAACACGTTTGCCGATTACACACACTTTACGCGACTCTTTAATGTCGACATCATTGATGAAACGTCCATAGGTCATCTCTTGATGTTCTATCTGTTCATATTCGGGATACAAGCCTTTCACACTACAGTCGTACTTGTTGTCTCCGTAGACAGCCACTTGTCCCCATAAGGCAATGGAAGGCGTGGCAAGCGCCACACCGTCCACATTGCGTACACGGTCCACATCTTCCATCTCCAAATCCCACCATCGTCCTTTGCGAAAACCTTTATAAGCCTCGCTTGTCTTTTGTGCAGCGATAAAGCCCGAGTTGGTCGCAAATCCTTCGAACTGGGATTTCAGTTCTTCCTGCATGCCTTGTCCGCCACCGATGAGTGCTACCAGCATAAAGATGCCCCAGAATACACCGAATGCAGTCAGCAGGCTTCTTGTCTTGTTTCTTGTTATTGTGATGAGGATTTCCTCACATGTATCTATGTCTATTTTCATAATCTTTAATCTGCTCTAAGTGCTTCGATAGGACTGATACTCACGGCTTTCTTTGCCGGGAAGAATCCGGCAAGTGTACCTGCTATGATGAGGGTCAGTGTGGCTTGGACGGCAATGCTGAGGTCTACGGTGGGATCGGAGAACATGGTCTGCTGGAACATGCCGGCATCCATCGTCTGGCTACCGAAAGCAGAGTTCATCCATTCCGTCACCCCGATGCCTGCCACCATACCGATATAACCGAATAGCGTAGTGATAGTCACGCTTTCCACAATAATCAGCCAAAGGATGGAGAAAGGTTTTGCTCCCAATGCCTTACGGATACCAAATTCCCGGGTACGTTCTTTCACGGTAATCAGCATTATGTTCGACACGCCGACAATCCCACTCAACAGTGTAAAGATACCGATAACCCAGATTGCAGTCCGGAGGATACCCATTGCATTCTGTGTCTGCAGATAGTTGGTGAAACGATTCCATATCCATATGGCGCTCTCATCCGTGGGGTCAAAGCGGTGATTGGTGGCAATAGCCTTGCGGTATTCTTTTTCAAAGGCTTCGTTACTTTCTATGCTGTGCAGGTTCTTGGTTGTAAAGATGATGTTATTCAGCTTGTCTCCTTTATTATAGATGGTCTGCAAGGTGGAGAAGGGGATATACGCTTCGTTTGCCTCGCGGTCTCCCTGGTCATTGTAGAGGCCTACTACTTGATAGGCCACTCCACTGGCATTGACAAATTGTCCGATGGGTTCAGTATGCGTTTTTCCGAAAAGGATATCTGCAGATTTCTTATGGAGGATGATGACTTTACGTCGGTCTTTCAGGTCGTTGTAGTTGATGAAACGTCCGTCCGCTGTTTTCACGGTTTCCACTTCGGTGTAGTTGGGATATACGCCCAGCAGAGAGATATTGATATATTCTTGTCCGAAGCTGACGTTTACATTACTTTGACGCACGGTGGCACCGGCACTGATGACATTTTCGGTGAATTGCTTCTCCGTGTCATCCATGTCCCGGTTGTCCAGTTGGACGCGGCGTCCTTCTTTCAGACCGTCGTATGACTTGGTGGTCCAGCCGGGGAAGATGCGGATAGAGTTCAAGGCACGCTCCGACGCATTTTGCTCGAAGGCATGTATGATACCGTTTCCGGCTCCGAGCAGCACGATGAGCATGAAGATTCCCCATGCCACGGCAAAGCCCGTCAGGAATGTACGCAGTTTGTTGCGTTTGATGGTTCCGTATATTTCTTGCCAAAGGTCTATCATTGATAATTAAAAATTAAGAATTAAAAATTAAAGGGGGAGGGGGCTCTTCCTTTATTATTTCATGAATCCGTCTTTTCCGAACGGGCTTGCATCGTGGTTCAGATTCGTCTCGATGCTACCTATGATACCGTCTTTGATATGGATAATCTTGTCCGTCTGGTTGGCAACACCGCTTTCGTGGGTCACGACTACGATGGTCATGCCCGTATCGTGCAGTTCCTTCAGAATCTGCATCACCTCTACGGAAGTCTTGCTGTCGAGCGCGCCGGTAGGTTCATCGGCAAGGATAATCTGCGGTTGGGTAATGAGGGCACGGGCGATGGGTACACGTTGTTTCTGTCCACCGGACATCTCATTTGGCATGTGGTGTGACCCCTCTTTCAGCCCCAGGCGGTCCAGATATTCCAGTGCCAGCGCATTACGGTTGCGGCGGCTCACTCCTTGATAAAAGAGAGGAAGCGCCACATTCTCCACTGCATTCTTGAAGGAAATGAGATTGAAGGACTGGAAGATGAAACCAATCATACGGTTGCGGTACTCGGCTGCCTTCGTTTCGCTGAGGTTCTTGATGAGGGTACCGTTCAGATAATATTCCCCCGTGTCGTAACTATCCAGAATACCCAGTATATTGAGTAAAGTGGACTTTCCCGAACCCGATGAGCCCATGATGGAAACAAATTCGCCTTTCTGAATGTCGAGGTTGATACCTTTGAGCACATGCAGCGGTGCTCCGTTGTTGTAGGTCTTGTTAATGTCTTTTAGTTGTATCACTGTTTTCCCTGTTTATTGCTTTACTCTTATTAATTTTCACTATTAGACGCAGCAATGCTACGAAAAGTTGCAAAAGTTGCAAACTTTTTTAAAAAAAGATTTTGCAGTGTCGTTTTTCTTTGTGATTTTTGTAACCATGAATATGATTAACTAACCCTTTAAACAAAAGTAATATCATGAATTCAAACATGGAAAAGCCCTATGTAGTGGGCATTGACATAGGCGGAACGAACACCGTCTTTGGTATTGTAGACGCACGCGGAACTATTATTGCAAGCAGTTCCATCAAAACCGGAGCTTATGAGGACGTCAATGATTACGTAGACGAAGTTTGCAAGAATCTGTTGCCGCTCATTATTGCCAACGGTGGAGTAGACAAGATAAAAGGTATCGGTATCGGTGCTCCTAACGGAAACTATTACAGCGGTACTATTGAGTTTGCCCCGAACCTTCCCTGGAAGGGTGTAATTCCTTTGGCTGCCATGTTTGAAGAGCGCTTGGGTATCCCTACCGCTTTGACAAACGACGCCAATGCTGCCGGTATCGGTGAAATGACTTACGGTGCGGCTCGTGGTATGAAAGACTTTATCATGATAACTCTTGGCACCGGTGTAGGTAGCGGTATCGTTATTAACGGTCAGATGGTATATGGCCATGACGGTTTTGCCGGAGAGTTGGGACATACTATTATCCGTCGTGAAAACGGACGTCTCTGCGGATGCGGACGTCACGGCTGTCTGGAAACTTATTGTTCGGCTACGGGTGTGGCGCGTTCTGCACGTGAGTTCCTGACCAAGAGTACCGAACCGAGTTTGTTGCGCGACATTCCGGCAGAAAACATTACTTCCAAGGATGTGTATGATGCAGCGGTGAAGGGTGACAAGATTGCTCAAGACATTTTTGAGTTTACCGGAACTATCTTGGGTGAGGCTTTGGCTGACTTCATCGCTTTCTCCAGTCCGGAAGCTATCGTGTTGTTCGGTGGTCTGGCAAAAGCGGGAGACTATATCTTCAAGCCTATCCAGAAAGCTATTGACGACAATGTATTGAATATCTACAAAGGTAAGACCAAGTTGCTGGCTTCCGAGTTGAAGGACTCTGATGCTGCAGTGCTGGGTGCCAGTGCGTTGGGCTGGGAGCTGAGAGATATCAAGTAATCAATATTAGGGAAACTGATAAAGGAGGGGATATGTCAAAACTCCCCTTCTATCGAAATCACCCTCGCTACACCTATCTGTGGCGAGGGTGATTTTTAGTTTATGAGAGTTTCGACACACCTTTTTTTCTTTAGTGGCACATATTCCTCAGCAATAAAGTTATGTCACAAGTTGCTTCCACACTTCCACCCATTCTCTGTATCCCTTTATTCATCGGGGTTGCGGATGCTGTGGAAGCAACTTGAAAAGGTGGAAGCAACTTTTGCTTCCACCTTAAATTTACGCCAAATAATCTATTAATGTCTTGTAGTACAATAAATTAATAGGATATGGGGCAATTTGCCAATATCGTGTAAACAAGCTATTGGTTTCCTGCAAACACGGTATTAACTTCGTAAAAGCCCGTGCGATAATAGGTGGAAGTCAGGCTTTTGGTATGGATAAGATAGGTATTCAGTATAGGCAAGCTATGCATATGAGAGCTGTTTAACGGCCGTGAGGCGTTCGCCTAACGGCCATAAAGCACCTTGTTGACGGTCGTTAGCAGAGCGCCTCACGGCCGTTGGGCGCTGATAAACTAACATATCAGCAAGAAGGAAGGCTTATGTGAAAGGAAAGGAGCGCAGGCTTACAATGTTTTGAATGAGGAAGTAGCAGTAGAGTATCGCATGGTGTGTATGCCTACTGTGTATATCACTAAAAAAGGGAAACCGACATTGTCAGTTTCCCTTTTTTATTTCGAAATAGGAGTCTGGAATTAACCGTTAACTCTTTTTTCTTTGATTCTTGCTTTCTTACCGGTAAGAGCGCGCAGGTAGTACAGTTTAGCGCGACGAACTTTACCCACTTTGTTCACTTCGATGCTGTCGATAGCCGGTGATTCAATCGGGAAAATACGTTCTACGCCTATGGTTCCTGACATCTTACGTACTGTAAAACGCTTCTTGTCTCCATGTCCGGCAATCTTGATAACAACACCACGGTACAGCTGTACACGTTCCTTGTTACCCTCGACAATACGATATGCTACTGTTACAGTGTCACCTGCCTTGAAGCTCGGGTGCTGTTTTCCGGTAGCAAATGCTTCTTCTGCAATTTTAATTAAATCCATTGTTTTTATTATTAAATTGTTTCATCGTTACAACGCAACATACCAGGCTTCTCTCTTGGTGTCCTGACAGCGATTGCGCGAAAGCGGTGCAAAGGAACGAATTATTTGCCAGATACACAAGTGCTTCAAGCTTTTTTTCGCCAGTTGGGATGATTTTTGAGCGTTTCATTCTGCTAAACGCAAGTCTAAATAATCGGTTAATTGTGTGGCTCAGTCGCAAAAGAAAAGTATATTTGTAGCAATTTAAAACTAAATGAATATGAAGAAACAAACTTTCAGTCTCCTTGCGGGGGCAGTGTTGGCGGTTGTGCTTCTATTGGTTTCCTGCCATTCTTCTTACGAAGTGACCAAGGTAGAGGGAGGCAGAATTCCCATGAACTCTGTCTGGGATGCCGAGCCGGATGCCGAAGCCGTGGCTCTGCTGGCGCCTTACAAGGCCCGGATGGACAGCGTTATGTATCATGTGGTGGGAACCGCAGAAATGTCGATGGACAGATTCCGGCCCGAAAGCCTTTTATCCAATCTGATTGCAGATGTACTGCGTGAGGCTGCGGTGGAAGTGCTGGGCAAACCGGCCGATATGGGGCTAATCAATATCGGTGGAATCCGGAACTCCCTGACGGAAGGAGACATCACTACCGAAAACATCTATGAGATATTGCCTTTTGAGAATTCGCTCTGTGTGCTGACGATGAAAGGCTCTGCCATGAAGCACTTGTTTGAAAACATTGCGGTGAGACTTGGTGAAGGGGTGAGTGGTATACAGTTGGAAATCAGCAAGGATGGCAAGCTGCTCCAGGCTTCCATTGCCGGCAAGCCGGTGGAGGATGACCGTGACTATACGGTTGCCACGATTGATTATCTGGCTGATGGAAACGATGGAATGACGGCTTTCCTGCAGGCGGATAAAAGGGAGTGCCCGGATGGGGCTACACTGCGCGGTCTGTTCATGAAGTATGTGGAGAAGCAGACGGCAGCCGGCAAGAAGGTGACTTCGCGCATGGAGGGAAGAGTGGTCGTTAAAGAGTAAGCATTAAAAAAACAGAAGTTCTATGAAACATATGTATTCCTTGGCAGCCCTGCTGCTTTTCATGCTCCCCGCATCGGCACAGCAAGAGGAGCGTGTCATTACTGAAGAACCCCTTTGCCTGGTGTCCGCCGATTCTGTATCGTCCGGCCAATCCGGAAAACAACTGTTTATCCTGCACACCAGCGATACGCACAGCCGTATAGAACCCATCAGCGCCGGGGCTGCCGACGAGTATGCCGGGATGGGCGGTGTGGTGCGCCGTGCCGGTTTTGTAAAGCAGTTTCGCGGCAAGCATCCGGATATGTTGCTGCTGGATTGCGGAGACATCTCGCAAGGTACCCCTTATTATAACTTTTTCAAAGGCGAGCTGGAGGTCAAGATGATGAACCTCATGGGCTATGATGCCATGACGATAGGTAATCATGAATTTGATTTCGGACTTGAGAATATGGCGGAATTGTTCCGTATGGCGGATTTTCCCGTGGTCTGTTCCAATTATGACGTGACGGGTACGGTACTCGAAGGGCTGGTGAAGCCTTATATCACCTTGGTGCGCGAAGGGGTGAAAATCGGTATCTTCGGCCTGGCCCCCAAGATGGAAGGGCTGGTGCAGGCGGATAAATGCGTAGGCATTGTCTACAACGACCCGATAAAGGTGGCCCAGGAAATGACAGACCTTCTCAGGGAGAAGGAGAATTGCGAGGTTGTGATTTGCATGTCTCATTTGGGTATCCGCAGTGCAAATCCCGAAGGCGCTTCCGACGAGAACCTGGTAGGCAAGACGCGTGGCATTGATGTCATTTTGGGAGGACATTCGCATACTTTTATGGAAAAGCCTGCCGTTTATCTGAATGCGGACGGCAAGAGCGTTCCCGTGCTGCACACCGGAAAGAGTGGCATCTACGTAGGAGAAATGGTACTTACTTTAACTGAAAAATAGCATGATGAAAAGACTCACCCTCCTTTTATGGGTTGCAGGATTGTTTATATTGGGATTATCTTCACTTCACGCCCAGACGGGAGGCCCGTTTCTTCCTTCGGCTGCAGACAACCGGTGCCGGCAATGGGTGGACTCCGTGTTGTCAGGTCTGAATGTACACGAAAAAGTGGGGCAGCTCATCGTTGCCACCATTCCGGCCAGAGCAGACAAGGCCACGAAAAAGCAGATGCGCGAGCTGGTAAAGAAATACAAGGTCGGTGGCTTGCTGTTTTCCGAAGGTACTCCGGAAGAGCAGGCTATCTTGACCAATATGGCCCGGAAGGATGCCAAGATTCCCGTTATGGTTACTTTCGATGGAGAGTGGGGACTGTCAATGAGGCTGAAAGGCGCTCCGGACTATCCCCGTAATGCCGCCTTGGGATGTATCGAGGACAATGGCCTGATTGAAGAATATGGACGTGAGGTGGCCCGCCAGTTTCGCGAATTGGGGGTACACGTCAATTTTGCACCCGATGCGGATGTCAATACGAATCCGCTGAACCCGGT
>ENA-OQKY01001733-OQKY01001733.1-human-gut-metagenome-genome-assembly--contig:-NODE-1733-length-11138-cov-11.517755_pt1 | contig 11138 bp, 19 predicted proteins | sample MGYA00242652_ERZ504805 | MGnify/ENA primary metagenome ERZ504805 (study PRJEB26092, sample SAMD00036400) | human gut metagenome | host: Homo sapiens | study: EMG produced TPA metagenomics assembly of... | reverse complement strand
ATTGTTTTGTGTGGTAACTTTACAATATCAAATACTGGTAAGAATTGCCATTGCCTATTTTATTATTGAGAAAAAGAAAGCTGCGCCACAGCCTTGGCAGACCATCGCGCAGCGATTTTGTTCAACTTGAATTTGGCGATTGCTTACTTCCTTATCGTATTAAGAACATTTAAGGCTTGTTCTCCTTCATCTCTGTTGGTACTCCATACGCTGATAGACAATAATTCACCCGCAGAATAATACCCTACATAAACAACATAAATAGTGTTGCTATCTTCCGTTAATACATCGTCGTATATCTTTGCTTCAAATCCGCTTGGAATGTAGAAATCTAAATTTCGCTGTCTTGCAGATACTGGCACTGTTCTGATATAAGCATCTTCCATTACTTCTCTTGGTGCAAGTATACCATCCCTTTCTGCGTGGAACGGTGTTATACGAATTGTCAAATCACTATTGTCAGGATAAAAAATGTACTGACCACTCTCTTTATCGTATTCGCCTTGCCAGTTATCTGGCATAGAAATTTGCCAATCAAAAAGTAATTTATAAGAATTCATGTTGCCCCTCCAAATCCCGATTTTCTTGATTCTGCAAACTTTATCGTCTTGTTCCATTCTTATCAAAATTCTTTTTTAATGCTATTTCTGTTGGGAGAATAGACCCAATTAAAGGAATAAGTTGAACACCACAAATAATTCCTCCCATACTCCCAACACAATCTTCACTTTTTCCAATTACTAAAAGCATGAATATTACTGTTATTGGCAACATAACCATTCCACAGACATACCAGACTTTACCGCAATATTTATGAGCAAATTCCCATGTATCTTTATTCTTCATAGACATCGAAGTCCGATATCCGAATACTGAATTTATTTCCTTTGGAGCCTTTTTCATAAAATATTTTCCAAAACCAATCATCGTAAATGGAAGAAGCAAATCCATAATCAACATAAAAATCCAAAACTCCATTGTAAATCTCCTTTACTATAACTTCCGCTTTGTATTTCCGTTTTTATTCTTTTTTGTGAAATTCTTTCAAATTTAATTCACGTTTCAATTCTTCCTCTGACGGCAGATAGGTGAAATATTTCGATGCAAATATCTGGTGATTATCTTCAGGAAGCGTATATTTTACAATAAAATCTCCCTTATCTGCACAAAGTACAATCCCAATAGGCTGCGTGTCTCCTTCATTCATCATTTCACGAGTATAGTAATTCACATGCATCTGCTTTTGCACATTCTTCCATATAAAATCTTCTTACCTGTTCATCATTTATACGCATCAAGACACGATAATGTGACCAGCTCAATTCAGGACACAGTGTGTCTCGAATTGGAAAAGTGCAATAAAACTGCCTCATCTTACGAAGATTCGATTTATCAATCTCCAATTTCCCAATAAGTTGTTACCATAGCAGAATTTACCGCTGTGCTTAAGCGATGTTGTGCAGACACAATAGAATTACGAATAGAATGATAAGTCTGTTCTGCATTTTGATTTTTTTGTAAATTATAATCCATGCTCTTTACTCCTCTGAATTTCTAAAATAGAACTTACTGTTCTTCTATTGATTCAATATTTTCAATTCGCATCAGCTTAACTACCTGCTTATCTTTTTTCTCTGTATAACAAATTTTTATCCATTCATCATCTGCGTCTATTATCTTGCAGGATAATTCAGTTTTTCCTGCAAAACTAAAAATGAACTCTGATCTGATAATACATTGTTTTCCTACAAGATCATTAATCAGCTTTGACATATATGCCACTCCTCTCTGCTTTTTCTCCAATCGTTTTACTTTCGTTTCTAAACGCTTTACTTTTCCCGGATACGCCGAATAACAAAGTAACAGCAACAATGCTACAATTCCGAACCATTCCATATTATTCTCCTTAGCAAACTTAACGCTAGCATGTCTGTTTCTTAAAATATCTTTTGCCATTCAAATCATATCACACTATCAGACATATTTCCATTTCAATTTACTCAGTCAAGTCACTTCGCTCAGCTACATTTCCTGTCGGCTTGCTTCTGTAACCAGCATCCGGTTAATCTTTTCCTGCATTGCTGAATAATTCGACCCATTTGGAAATGGCGGATTTAGACACGCCATATTCCTGGGTAAGGCTTTTGTAGGAACGTCCTTCTTCTAAATGAAGACGTACAAGCTTTCTTTTAAACTCTGGTTTATAAACTTGTGGCATAATAAATCACTCTTAATCGTTAGTATATCTTATCAGCCACCAATGTTACAACTATAGTTTATCACAACATTCCATAAGCTGTGATCATCACTACAAATGCTTTGCTTGTGCGATTTCTTTTTACTACCAGTGGAAACCTAGATACTTTGGTTTGTCCCTTTTGAATAGATGCCAGCTTAGTTTCTGGATCTCTGGCAAGTCTACCCATTAAAACAATCGTATTCATTCTTTTTGTCCTCCCTTTCTTCCTGCAACACCCTTCCCTGGTATTTCAAACAGAATAATAATCTGTGCATTTTCTGCACGAAAAAATGAGGAATGGAGTCGAGCCATTCCCCACTTGCTACAGGATTTCTCCTGTAATATAAATAAGAAAATCTAAGTATTCGCATTTGGGCTTTGTCTGTACATATACATCTGATCGTTATCATTCCAGATAACCCGACTGCAAAAATACAGCCACAGTCTCTGTTTCAGCAGAGGTCCTATACCTTTCGGTGGTATCATTATTGCTTCGCTCTTCCCATAGGAGTCTTCGCCTGCACGAGCCGGATTATCTCCGGTAAGCATGTTCCTCAAGATGTATCAGCTCCTTCAATTGTCAAGGTGCAATCGGAAGAACTGTCTGAACCTCTTTTACGTTTGTGATTTTTGGAAATCAGAGGATTTTCAATTTGCCTTCCATATACTCTGTATTGGAAGCGACAAAATCGGACATGATTTTAGAAATTTTTTGAAATTATTTTTTGAAGTGTAAAAAGATATAAAAAAAAGATGCCAGGATTTCTCCTGACACCATAGTAACTATGCCAACTTCGTGCCCAGTGGGCACAAGGTTGATTGTATTATTCTTCATTTCCTAATGATATTGGTTCTTTCTTTGTTTTCTTGTTTTTAGATATCATCTTATGACCTGTATAAATAGCCATAATCATACAAAGCAAAGAACTTGCCGCAAAATATTTATGGCTTGATTTTGAACCTTTATATCCGCTATAAAAAGTACCTAGCATCGTTATCAATGCTCCGACAGACCAATATTCATGAGCTTTCATTCTAACATCTCCTTTTGTGTTAATTTTAATATGTGCCTTTTAATGAAATATTCAAACAGAAATTTGGAACGTGCTTTATAAATTTTTTCCGATCCCCTCAAGTTCGTTCATGGAATCCTTGTTTTTTTCAAGTTCATCTCTGGCTGTTGCGTAATATGATTTTTTGAAAAGCATATCCCATGAAAGATATTTTGCCATACAGTCAAACTGCTTATCAATCAGCTCATACTGGATACTGTCTACGGGAGAACCGCCTACAACAATCGTGCCAACTTTTTTATTTTTTAACTGCAATCCACGGCAGTAGCACTTATCAATGATAAGTTTCAATTGTGCTGACATTCCCCACCAATAAACTGGTGTAGCAAAAAGAATCATATCTGCGGCAGCAATTTTATCAATTGTAGGATTTGTATCATCCTTATCGACGCATCCCTTAGAGCATTGACAGACACCACATCCCTTGCATGGTGCAATGTTGAGTTTGTCAGGTTCAATGATTTCAATTTCATTCTTTTCTGATGCTCCTTTTATAAATGCATTGATTGCTGTCAGCGTGTTTCCTTTTCTGGCACTTCCATTAATGATTACAATTTTCATGCGTGTATCCTCCAACTTCCGCTTTCATGATATCATTTCTAATACAGATTTTACCGTATTTTTCAGATTCAGTCCATCTTTTAATCCCAGTCGATAGAAAAATTCTTCTGTTTCTGCTCCACTGCTAAAAATTGCATTACAGTATTCCGTAATCACTTCTTCCTGTTCTTGGGATAACGTTTCCAGTAATTTCTGGTACTTCATCGACTGCAGATATCCTTTCATCAGCACAGCTACTTTTCTAGCATCCGATTTTTCGGTTTCTTTTTCCAGCATATAAAACTCTTCCAGTTCTTTCAGGATATCCATCCCTGATTTCATTGTCCAGTCCGTGCTGATCCCAACCCCAATACTCAAGACTTCTGTCACAACAGAGATTCCAGCTATCAGATAGCAGAATCCTGCAGATAATCCAACCAGGAACACCAACACAATATTCACCGCTGCAAGTACCAGCCAAACAGGAGCTGCAATAATTCGAAATGGCAGTTTTATCATAAATCTTAACATAATTCTTCCTCCTACTTTGTGCCCAGTGGGCACAAAGTTCTTACCCGTCCGGAATATCCTTACCCCACCGCCCGGTATGCAAACGAAACTGATAATCCAAAGAGTTCTGCAATGTCTTCCACTGATAAATACATTTTTCTCTTACACATGAAACCATTCCTTTCCCTCTTCCTGTGGAATCTCACAAGTATCTTCCACTCCGTAGAAACGCTCCACAAAATACTTTGTCGGAACTTTTCCTCTAAGCGTCAGGTAGCCCTGTTCTTCCAGTTCCTTGTTCAGATTTCCGATGATCTCATAAGCCGATGTCTGTTTTACTTCCAGAAGTTTACATATATCGGCTGCCTTTAAAAATAATTTGTTCTGCATAATCAGTACCTCCTGTGTTTTGAATATTTATCTCTTCATATACTCTGTACTGCCAGATGCAAAATCGGACATCATTTTCCGAAATTTATCAAATTTTCTTGTTTTTTAATTCTCCATCAGTATAGTTACTGTGTCATGGGGTTTAAGCTCATTGAAAATAAAGAACCTTTCTGTGGTATCTGTTTTCTAAATGCAGGCAACAAAAAAACAGTCTGCCTTGACGAAAATCACTTCAATCAAAACAAACTGTTCTTCATATTTACTCTAATTTTATTTTATGAGAATAACTGATTTCACGAAATTTGCAGGTGAATCTGGAATATAAACAAGAGAAAAAAATATTTTTTAAACTCCATTTGGTCTTTTCGACTGCCCGCAAAGTCTTTATTTATGGTCTTTTCCGCGATTTTTCAAGCTACTCAAACTCGCAAATTCAAAATTAGTTCTATACATTTTTGTATAGTATTTGTGGTTCTATTTAGTTTTATTTTTATCCAACTGTCTCAGCACTATGAGCTGTACCGAATGGTGTTATCATTTTGTTATCAATTTGTATTATCAATAATTATTATAGTTGATTTATATATTCATTCCAACTTTGCATCGACCACCCCCCAATTGGTGTTAATGGTCTTAGAGGTCGCAACGGTCTCAGAGGTCTTAACGGACGTAAGGGTCTTAATGGACGCAAAGGTCTTAATGGATGTTGTAATGGCATCGTACCTACTGGGCTGCATCCCTCGACCCATGCAACTGGTTTTCCATTTTTATCCACAAAAGTCCCATTTGCAATCCCCCCTAACCACTCTGTAGTATCCGCAAAAAAATAATTTTTACTAATAAACCCTATCCATCTCATTTCATTATCATAGACCATTCCATCATTTTCGTTATACCAACCAACACATTTACAATTCTTATCAAATATAGCTTTCATTTTCTATCATCCTCTTAACAAATTTATTATTATATCAAATTAATTACGCCACTTTTCAATAATCCATCTAGTAATAACGTACTATCCGAATTCTTTTTACTGCGTATAATATCTAAAAAGACTTTATAATTATCTTTTATAATTTCAAATATCACTTCTATGTTTTCTAATTGTTTTTTTTCAGCACACATCACAATTTCTGCAACAAAACCTGTAAGATAAGCCTCCAAATGCTCTATATAAAGCATTAATGTTCCCGCTGATGTCATCGCATTATGAGCAATATCATTTCTTATCCTATACAAACGACTTAATTGTCTTCTAACCATTGAATAATGACGTTCTATTTTATTAAACATCACATTTTTATCTGTCGCTAATACATGCAATTCCTTACATCTTTGTTCCAGCAAGTCATTAATAGCACATTTAGATAACAATTCATTATATAGTGTAGTATCATTAAAAACTTCAATAATATCTTTTACGACTTCTTCTTTATCTCTTCTAAGAGAAGTATCAACTCTCTTAAAAGAAAATGATAAATCTATATTACATCGCAGACAATCTTCAACAAAGTTTCTAAAATGCTGATAAATATATCTTAAACATAATGCTGGCGGAACAGTCTCCAAAACATTACTAATAATATTTTCATACACATCTCCACGACATAATGACTCTAATGCAATCCACATATTCATAAATTTTTCTTCTTGAGCACTCGAAGCTTTGGCCATATTAACGTATGCGTAAACATCATGTAATTTCTTATGCACAGAAGTATTCTGTAGAGAATAAACATTTTTAGAAGTCCGATATATCTTTTGCGAGCTCTCTATGTAATCATAGGTTGCATATAAATCTTTTTCGCGAATACTACGGAGACTACCATTATCTACATTCACTGCCAAACACCGAATACCTTTAACATTCCACGCTTCAATAAAATTATAAAAACTTAATATATTAAGAATATCTGTACATCTGTCTATTGCTTTATAAGTAGCAGAATAATAATCAAATGCAGAAACTGATATGACCATATATATACTTTCTTTTAGCAACGCTTCCTCAAATAAATTATTTTCAGAAAGTAATTGGGGTTTTGTCTTTAAAGCGATCCCCATATCCGTTATTTCGTTATGTACTTTTTGCATCGCCACCGTTTTCGATTGAGAACCAGTAACCTTTAGTTTTAACCTTAATGGTATATATATACAATAATTTTCAGCTGTAGAATTCAATAATCTATTTTTTAATATTCCCCATTTCGTTAAATCTGTTTTAGAATCATACAAAATATCAACAAGATTATGTAACGCTAATGTTGACCACCCACGCGTTGCACAATTACTAATCAACATACTTGTCTTTTTAATAATATTCTCTTTATCTGAATTTTCTATTTCTGTCTCTAAATCATCAATTAAATATTCAAAATAATGCTCTAACAAAATATTATAACTATATTCTATTTGATATCTCAATGCTCTTTGTTGTGCATCTGTCTCGGATTTTTCCGACAAATGTGCCATAAGCTGTCTCCAAATATTGGGATAATGCATTTTTATCACTTGATCTGTCCCTATTATTTCTTTGGTTTCCGCTTTACATTCATCAATATTATGATTTGTATTATAAAATCTATTCAATTTATACCCTATGACAACACTCAATTCACTCAATGCCTCAAGTGAATTCATTATACGATATTGATATGAATCCAAAGTCTTTCTCTCTGTCAATTCTTTCCACACTTGAAAAAACAAATAATATTTACCAGAAATTTCATTTCTATCCAAATCCTGATTATTGCACTCTTTAAGCATTATTTTCAATCCTCTTGACATATTTTCTTTTTTATTATAGTATAATAACTGTATAAGGATATGAGAGGCACGTTAAATGATATTTTGAATCTTTGGAAGATCTTATCATTTTACCTGCCTCTTTTTTTCTATAATTACTTTATATAGCCCCTCCCAACACAATATAATGTACTTAACGCTATATTAAGTTAGCATATTTAAAAAGAATTATATATAGTATTAAATAAATAGGTAATATGCTTCTAATTATCTTTTCTAGTATAATTCTCTTATATTTTTAAGCTTTATAAACAAGTATTATCGCATACACATTATCAGTCAAAAATCCTCGTAATATCCCTATACCGATTTACCACCCGGTAAATCTCTACATACTCTTCTCCCACTTTATAAATAATCACATAATTTTCCCAAACTGCATACTTGTAATCTGTTCGGAAACTAACTCTTTTTGAGAGATCTGCACCTATCCCCGGAAACATTTGAATATTTTCAAATTTACCGTAAATTTCTTTGATCGTCTTTGCAGCATATTCTGCATTATCCTCAGCGATATAATCACGAATTTCTTTTAAATCCGTTGCAACCAATGGGTTGATTCGTAATTTCAGCATAGTTTACTCCCCCACAAGTGCTTTTAGTTCGTCCAAACTGAGCCAGCCTTCGCCGTCTTTGACTGCCTCCTCTGCCTCCTGCAGCTTCATTAATAGCTTTTTCTCTGCACGATCACGCTCATAATCTTCTATATCAAGCACTACAAAACGCCCTCTGCCATTTTTCGTCAAAAACACCGGCTCTCCAGTCCGGCAATTTTTTAAAACTTCATTATAATTTCTCAAATCAGATACTGGTAAAATATTCGCCATATAGACCGGTCTCCTTTCTTGATGCACTGTTTTTTTCTATATTTATTATATGCGAAAAAGCTGTAAAATTCAACTTAAAATTTTACAGCTTTCTTATTTTTCAAATAGTAACCATCAATTCTTCAATAATATCCCGACAAGGAATTCACCAATTGTAATCAATCAAAACATCAAAGATTCATTCTTGATTATATTTATCTAGATAAAACATTGTTATTTACATCTTTTTACACAAATAACGATATATAATCGTAGCTAATATATACTCTGCAACTGCAACACCGGCAAGAATACATACGATCAAAGTACCTGCACGAAATAGTGCAGCTATAAACGAAGCAATAAAACACGCCACCATAGTAACTGCCCATGATATATATCCCGCACGATTACGAAGCTGTACCTTTCTTTCATCCTTTAAATTAATTTCCTGTTGGCGTACTTTTTTACGATATGCCTCTACATTTTCTGGTCTTGTATGGTGATAATGTCTCACGAACTGCATAATGCTGCTAAAAATCAATGCGAATCCCATGGCAAAAATCATTGAGGAATAATAATCTACTTGAATAGTAACTCCAATAATTACTAAAGCTATACCAATAACAATATAAATTGCTAACATGATTTTATCTCTTTTCTTCATGTTTCTCCTCCTCATAAATAAATATTTCTTCAATATTCATACCAAAATACCTGGCAAGTTTAAAGGCTAACAAAATGGACGGATTGTATCTTCCATTCTCCAAGGAGCCAATAGTCTGTCTTGAAACTTCCATGGCAGAGGCTAATTCTTCTTGCTTAATTCCTCTTTCCTTTCTTAATTCTTCTAATCTGTTTTTCATTGATTCTTTTCTCATCCCCTTTCCATTTACGGAAAGTTAACTTTCCATACCTTAATTATACATGATTACCCCAAAATGTCAAGTCAGCTTTCCATAAAGGGATAAAAGAACTTCTCATTTGCTAATGCTAAAGACAAAGATACCTTTTCTTTATCACTTCTTACCCATATATAATCTCTGTAAACACTATTGCCTCTACTGCAGTCCTTATTCTATTCATCTTTTGTACCCACAGCATCGGCTGTTCTGCTTTAAACAGTTCTATGACTCCCTGTTTTTCTGCCATCTGTGCCACCAGAATATCCATCCGCTCATGCGCTTCCCGATCTATCCTGTTCAGATGTTTATTAAGTTTTCCTTGTAACATCAACATCTGATAGTACGGTTTTCTATGCTCCATCAGATAAGTTTTCCGCAGCATTCCATACTTTCCGTAACATGCTTCTTCATCCTCCATCAACTCCAGATCTGGCAGATAATAATCCCCATACAGTCTATAGCCCAGACCACTCTTATCATCGTAAATATATTTTTTCATAGCGTTAATCCTCCTTATCTTGCGTCCCGATCAGGCGACCGCTTATTTACTTTTCTTCTGTTTTTCTCAGCCATCTCTCTGCTTTTTTCGTTCCGAATGAGATATTCTGCATTATTTCCATAAGCTGTGATCATCACTACAAATGCTTTGCTTGCGCGATTTCTTTTTACTACCAGTGGAAACCTAGATACTTTGGTTTTTCCCTTTTGAGTAGATGCCAGCTTAGTTTCTGGATCTCTGGCAAGTCTACCCATTAAAACAATCGTATTCATTCTTTTTGTCCTCCCTTTCTTCCTGCAACACCCTTCCCTGGTATTTCAAACAGAATAATAATCTGTGCATTTTCTGCACGAAAAAATGAGGAATGGAGTCGAGCCATTCCCCACTTGCTACAGGATTTCTCCTGTAATATAAATAAGAAAATCTAAGTATTCGCATTTGGGCTTTGTCTGTACATATACATCTGATCGTTATCATTCCAGATAACCCGACTGCAAAAATACAGCCACAGTCTCTGTTTCAGCAGAGGTCCTATACCTTTCGGTGGTATCATTATTGCTTCGCTCTTCCCATAGGAGTCTTCGCCTGCACGAGCCGGATTATCTCCGGTAAGCATGTTCCTCAAGATGTATCAGCTCCTTCAATTGTCAAGGTGCAATCGGAAGAACTGTCTGAACCTCTTTTACGTTTGTGATTTTTGGAAATCAGAGGATTTTCAATTTGCCTTCCATATACTCTGTATTGGAAGCGACAAAATCGGACATGATTTTAGAAATTTTTTGAAATTATTTTTTGAAGTGTAAAAAGATATAAAAAAAAGATGCCAGGATTTCTCCTGACACCATAGTAACTATGCCAACTTCGTGCCCAGTGGGCACAAGGTTGATTGTATTATTCTTCATTTCCTAATGATATTGGTTCTTTCTTTGTTTTCTTGTTTTTAGATATCATCTTATGACCTGTATAAATAGCCATAATCATACAAAGCAAAGAACTTGCCGCAAAATATTTATGGCTTGATTTTGAACCTTTATATCCGCTATAAAAAGTTCCTAGCATCGTTATCAATGCTCCGACAGACCAATATTCATGAGCTTTCATTCTAACATCTCCTTTTGTGTTAATTTTAATATGTGCCTTTTAATGAAATATACAAATTGGAATTATTCAAGCTTTTCAAATACTAACGTCCTTAATTCTGTTCAATAATTGATTTATAGTAGTTACCAAAGTCAGCAAGGGAATTAACAATTGGAAGCATTTTTGTTCCGAGTTCCGTTAAGCCGTATTCAACTCTCGGTGGCTGCTCATGGTAATCGTGGCGATATGCCAGCCCATCACTCATCATTTGTCTTAAACTATCTGTCA
>ENA-OQKY01001731-OQKY01001731.1-human-gut-metagenome-genome-assembly--contig:-NODE-1731-length-11150-cov-3.909734_pt1 | contig 11150 bp, 9 predicted proteins | sample MGYA00242652_ERZ504805 | MGnify/ENA primary metagenome ERZ504805 (study PRJEB26092, sample SAMD00036400) | human gut metagenome | host: Homo sapiens | study: EMG produced TPA metagenomics assembly of... | reverse complement strand
CATGTCAAGGCTTAGAGTAACATCCAGAAAAAGAATATAAAAGCTTATAAAAGGCATATCCCAGAGGAGTATCATGGGATATGCTTTTTTCTGGAAATGGGAGTAACAGCACAACTGAGCAATCTTGTCGGAAATGCTTTCCTGTGATAAACTGATAGAGAAAAAACAGAGGGAGTTTACCGCAATGAAAGAACAAAAGAAAAAGCATTTGTTTACCAACAGGCAGTTGGCTGCGCTGCTGATTCCACTGGCTTTGGATCAGCTTTTGAATTCGTTTATGGGGACGGTGGACACGCTGATCGTCAGCAATATCGGGTCGGCGGCTATTTCGGCGGTATCCCTGGTGGACGCAATCAATATCCTGGTTGTGGAAGCGTTTCTGGCCTTGGCGGCTGGAGGTACGGTCGTCTGTTCTCAGTATCTTGGAAACAAAGACGTGGAGAAGGCAAATAAAGCTGCGGGTCAGCTTGTGTTTGTCACTTTTTTTCTGTCTCTTTTGATGGCAGTGATCTGTATTGCATTCCATGAACCGATTTTGAGGGCCATTTTCGGCAAGGTGGAAAAAGAGGTGATGGACAACGCCAAAATTTACTTTCTGTTTTCTGCAGTAGCGTTTCCGTTTATTGCCCTGTATGATGACGGGGCGTCCATTTTGCGTGCCCAGGAGAACAGCAGGCTCCCGATGCAGATATCTATCATTGCGAATGTTCTGAATGTCGTTTTGAATCTCCTGTTTGTATGGGGATTTCATCTTGGAGTGGGCGGCTCAGCGTGTGCGACTATGCTGGCGAGAGCCTTTGCCATGGCAGCGGTTCTCTACGAGCTGCGGAAACCAAAGTGGACGGTACATCTGAAAAGCTACTTTTCTATCCGCCCGGATTGGGATCAGATTCGGCGAATCTTAAAAATCGGAATTCCCTCAGGCATTGAAAACAGTATGTTCCAGTTTGGAAAGCTGGCAATCCAGTCCACGGTCTCTATGATGGGGACGGCGGCGATTGCAGCTCAGGGTATGACAAACACATTGGAAAACCTGAATGGGATCATGGCCATCGGTGTTGGGATCGGGCTGATGACGGTCGTTGGGGAATGTATGGGAGCCGGGAGACAGGACGAAGCAATCTACTATGTGAAGAAGCTTTCCATCATCGGGGAGGTTGTGGTGATAGCGTCTTGTCTTTTCATTTTTGCCCTGGTGCGTCCAATCACATATTTTGGAGGGATGGAACAGGGAAGTGCGTCTATGTGCATTTTCATGCTCACCTGCATCACGATTGTCAAGCCGATTGTCTGGACGTTGGCATTTATTCCGGCGTATGGATTCAGAGCGGCCGGGGATGTGAGGTTCTCTATGGTTGTGTCGATCCTCTCTATGTGGATCTTCCGGGTGTCCTTGGTGATGGTTCTTGTAAGAGTTTTTGAGATGGGGCCAATTGCTGTCTGGATCGGTATGTTTACAGACTGGACTGTTCGGGCGATTGTATTTAGCGTGAGAGTGAAAAACCGGAAATGGCTGGAACACCAGGTGATCTGAAAAAGCGTCAAAAGGAGCCGGAACCGCATGGAAACAGATGGAACGAGGAAAAGCAGGCAAAGAAATTGACTTTCACATTTCACTGTGATAAAATTCAATTATATTTTATGCCGTGGGTGAAAAATCATAAGTAACTTTAAAGATAGGTTCATGGGAGGTGTCATCTTGGGGAAACTGAAAATAAGAGAACATATGACGACCAAAGAGAAGAGGATGGCTCTGGAAGCCGCTTTGCTTCTGGGATTTCAGGCGGAAGCGTCAGTATTTCCGGTTGCAGGACCAAAGGGGGAGATCTCGGTTCCGGAAAATGAGGAGGAGTTAAAAGCCCTATACCATATTTCCAGCTCAGAACTGCCGGAAGGATACGAGCCGGTAAAAGGGCATCCGGAGCCGATGTTTGATCTGGATTTTCGGAAAGAGAAGGGGCTGGAGACGGTCTTTTGTAAAGGCCCGTTCTTAAAGGATAAAGATTTTGATCTGCTTCCGGATAAGCTGGACGTGAAGATCATTCTTCCGGAAAATGCGGACGTATCTACCATGATTGCAGCGTGCAATATCGCATTTCGTCTTGGTATGGAGACGACCGGATATGAGGGAGGTATTTTGGCGGATGCGGATTACTGTGGAAACGCAATCATACTAGAGGACGGAGACCGTGCGGAGATGACACTGGAGGAGACGGATGAAGCAGTCCGTGTCCATCTGAAAGGAAGAGGAGCAGATCTTGAGACGCTTTCGGCTCTGATTTGCGAGAAATTCCCGGGGATGGGTGGGTTTCGGCAGTTCCGGGACGTCATGATGGAGATGTGCGATGATGCGGTGCTGCGAAATGCGAATGGTCAGATTGCGGCGTTGAAAGCGTGGAAGCAGAAAGAAGAGGGAGCATATACGGTCTATGGATCTCCGGAGCTTTCCGATAAACAAAAAGCACTTTTTGAGAACGTCATTTTTGAAAATTACAAAGCAGGCAGGAAAGCATATGAAAAAGTATACGAGTTGCCGTGGGAAGTGGAGACGTTTGAAGCGCTCCTGGAAGAACATGTTTTCCCGACTTTGAAGGTGGGGGATACTCTCCGTGTGGAAGGCGCCGTCAGCGAGAACCAGGAGATCCACCGCTGCATGGCAGAGAAGATCGAAGAGAGGGCAAAGGGTCTTGGAGTTTCTACAGTGGAGACAGAGCTGATCTGTGCGTATAAGCAGGGGTTCTCATGGATGAATGAGATTGTGATCCCGGCAGTGAAAGAGCAGAAGCCGGACAAGGTTGAGATTTATTTCAAGCCATTTCTCCCGGAGGGTGAGACGAGATGGCTGGACGAGAATGGTGCGACACCGTCCTACCACAATCTTCAGGCGGATAATCCAGATAAATGGTATGATCTGCCGATTCGTTATTTACAGGAACTTTATCCGATTGAGGATGTGCTTATAGGAGAACTTGGAATTCCAAGGGACGCAGTCGTATTTCTTCCATATGAGGGTGAGGAGCGGCTGACATATCTGTGCAGAGTTTATCAAGGACAAGCGATCTGCTATGAGAATACATACGAAGCACGTTGTTCGGAGCGGCCATATCTGGATGAGTATCCGCAAATGGGAAAAGTTCATCCGGCGACGGGTTATATACGTGCTTGGATTAATGGGGAGGAAGTTCTTCACAAGAATATCCGGACGGATCTGGAAGCAGTCTGGGATACTTATCAGGCTGAAGTATTGCCGGACTGTAAGCGGTATATTGAGGAAAAGAATGGAGGAATCATTACACCGGAACAGCAGCCGTTTTTCCAGGAGCTCCTACTGGATGTGACAGTCAGCGAACCGGATTTCCGGGTGGGCTGCCGAGAAGATTTGATTTCTTCTCTGGATGCGCTGCATGAGGATATGTACTTTACCGGCAGTGATTATTTCAAAAACTATGGTGTACAGAATATCGGAGTTATGCTGGACGCACCGGGACTGATCCTGCCGTCCATCCACCAGAGGGAAGGCAGACCGGCACTGAAAGTGACAGTATTTGAGAAATTAAAAGAAAAGCCATGCATCACCAAAGACGGAACCGTGATAGAAAGTATGAGGAAACGGGAGGACGTTTCCTTTAAAGTGACCAGACTTTGGGAGAAGAATGGAAAGCTTGGTGTGGAGATTTCCGCTAAGGGTGTCACAGAGGAATATTTAAAAGCATATGCAGGACTTTTAGAGCAGGGAGTGTTGGAAATTCTGGAGGGATGGCAGCAGATTGGAGAAATCCGTTTTGTCAGTGAGAGCGGAAGTGTAACAGGGGCAATGATCCGGGCCACAGAGACTAAGACCTGTCTGAGAGCGATTACGGATATTGAACTTTCTGAGAAGGAACTGATCGGTTACGAGGAATATCTGACTATTATTGAGGAATTAAAGCACGTTCCGGGAATTGAAGTTTTCCGAACCGCGAGATCTTACACAGGAAGAGAGCTTTACGCGATCTGGCTGAAGCCAAAGCGGGAGGGCTATCTCTCCATGACGAAGCGTCTGACGAACTGCCCGTCCGAGATTATCAATGCGAGACACCATGCAAACGAGGTGTCCAGCACGAATGCATCGTTCATTCTTCTGAAGAAACTGCTCACGGAGGAGACGTACAAAGAGCTTCCGGAGAAGCTGAATCTGATCCTTGTTCCGATGGAGAATGTAGACGGCGCGGCGATTCATTACGGGCTTCAGAAAGAGCACCCGTACTGGAAATTCCATGTAGCAAGATTCAATGCCCTTGGAAAAGAGTTCTTCCATGAGCATTTCCGCCAGGATACGATTCACGGTGAGGCCATGGGACTGAGCAGACTCTATGAGCGGTATGCGCCGGATATGATCGTTGACAATCACGGAGTGCCAAGCCATGAGTGGGAGCAGCAGTTCTCCGGTTATACATCCCCATCCTACAAGGGATTCTGGCTGCCAAGATCGCTTCTGTACGGATATTTCTGGTATGTGACTGATGAGGAATATAAGGATAATTATCCGGTCAACAAGAAGATGGAAGATGTCATTGCGGACAAAATTGCCGAAGATTCGGAGATGACGGCGCTTAATAAGGAGTGGAGCGCACAGTTTGAGAAATACGCCCACGCCTGGATGCCAAAGCTTTTTCCGGCAAATTATTATAAAAATATGATCAACTATTGGATTCCGTATACGGCAGATCCGGCCCACAAGTATCCGTCGATCCGATTCCCTTGGATCACGACAGTATCTTATACAAGCGGGGTGGCGGAGGAAACGGCTCAGGGTGATTATCGGAATTTGTGCGCGAGGGCGCATGTAGCACATGATGAGGCGACCCTGCAGATGCTGATGCAGGCGACCCACCTAAAAGAAAGCAGCATAAGCTGCAAAGAAGGAGAGGTATCCGCGTCATACCGGAGACTTCGCCCGATGATCGTATAGACTCCGCGGTTCTGGACAACAAAAGAAAAAGAGAAGGAGGAAGAGAAAAAAGAGAAGGACAAATCCGGAAAGCCAGAGAAGCGGAAGATATATAAACTATGAGTGAATACTCACAGAAGGAGGAAAATCTATGGAATATATAAAATTGATCGGTGTCCTGATTGTTGTGCTCGGATTTGCGCTGAAGCTGGACTCCATTCTGATTATCTTTTTGGCGGCAGTTACGACCGCGCTTGCAGGAGGTCTCGGAATCGACGGTCTTCTGGAGGCACTTGGAACCAACTTTGTAGCAAATCGAAGCATGGCGATTTTCATAATGATCCTGCTTGTAACAGGCGTTCTCGAGGCCAATGGTCTGCGTGAAGCGGCGGCGGATCTGATGAAAAAGGTAAAGAGCGCTACGGCCGGCCGACTTGTGTGTGCATATGGTATCCTCAGAGGGTTTTTTGGTGCGTTTAACGTAGGTTTTGGTGGAGTGGCAGGTTTTGTCCGTCCAGTACTTCTTCCAATGGCGGAAGGCGCCATCGAAAGTCATGGGCACGAGCCGGACGAAAAACATATGGAGGATATTAAAGGTATGGCCTCCAGCATGGAAAATATTACCTGGTTCTTCTTCCAGGTACTTTTCGTCGGCGGAGCCGGAGGCATCCTTGTACAGACAACTCTGAAATCTCTCGGATATGAAGTAGAGTTGATTGAGCTGGCTGCCGCGGAAATTCCGATTGCAATTATCGCTCTTGTTGTGGCAAGCGTCTACTACATTACAAAAGATAAAAAGCTGATGAAAAAATATTATGGATCCGATTCCGTAAAATCGGGCAAAAAGAAGGAATAAGAGGGGGACGGATATATGGATCTTAAATTTATACAGATTGGGGCTGGCCCTGCAAATATCTTAGGCGAAGCAGTGTGGATCATTATCGGTCTGATCACGATTTTCGCAGGTATCAAGAATCTGCTTGATAAAGAAAACCCATCCAGAATCGGGACGGCAGTATTTTGGTGCTCTTTTGGCGTTGTATGTGCGTTCGGTACCTGGCTTCCGGCAAAAGTGTCCGGTGCGCTCGTTATTGTTATGTGTATGCCGCCGATTTTCAAGCGTGTAAAAGTCGGAAAAACAAATGCTCCGACAAAAGAATATACAAAATCCCAGTATGCAAAGATTGGTATGAAAATCTTTATCCCGGCGCTGACAGTAGCGGTATGTTCTCTGTTATTCGCGTTGTTTACGAATATCAGCTCTATGGTAGGCGTTACGGTTGGTGTTATTATTTCCATGCTGATCCTGAGAGCTTATTCCCCGGACAACAAGCCGAAGGTATTTCTGGAAGGTTCCGAGCGGTTCCTTTCTATGATGGGTCCTCTGTGTATGCTTCCTCAGCTCCTTGGGGCGCTGGGTGGAATTTTCACAGCAGCAGGTGTTGGTGAAGTCATTGCTGGTATCGTGGAAAATGTGGTCCCGAAGGGAAATGTCAACCTTGGTATTATCGTCTTTGCGATTGGTATGGTACTCTTTACCATGATTATGGGAAATGCGTTTGCGGCGATCACCGTTATCACCGTAGGTATCGGTGGACCATTCGTACTTGCTTACGGTGCGGATCCGGTGGTTATCGGTATGCTTGCGCTGACATGTGGATACTGCGGTACGCTCTGTACACCGATGGCAGCGAACTTCAATATCGTTCCAGTGGCGATCTTGAACATGAAAGACCGCTGGGGCGTAATCAAAAATCAGGTCGTTGTTGCAGGAATCATGCTCGTAGTGCAGATCTGCTACATGATCATCTTCAAATAGGAGCAGAAGGACGGCACAGACAGAATGTGTGAGATGGAGCGGGGAGCCCGCATTATTATCAAAGACTGGGTAAGAATAAAGCCATGGGACAGACTGTTGATTGTAACAAGCAAGGAATATCGGGCTGAAGCCAGAGAGCTTAGGAAACAGGCGTTTGGGAGGGCCAGATCCGTCAATGTCCTTCTGGTGGAGAATAAAGGACGACATGTGGGGATGTTTTTTGACGATAACGAAACAGTATTTGACCCGTACACTGCCATCATTGCGGCCACAGAGTATTCCCTTGTGACAACGAGGGCGGCTAAAAGGGCAATCAGCCAGCATAAGAAGTTTTTGTCGTTGCCGCTGTCTACAAACAATGGCAGATCCATGCTGGAATTCGATTTTCTGATGATGGATACGAAGAAAAGCCGGCTGATGGCAAAGGTGATTATGAAGTATCTTCGACATTCTTCCGGTCTCCATGTCACGACACAGGCGGGCACGGATCTTTACATGGGAAAGCGGGGAAGAAATCCGGGATTCTTTAACGGTGTGATCAAAGACGGAAAAGGCTATTCTTCCGCAAGTATTGAAGTGTATGTGCCGATTGAGGAGACAAAGACAGAAGGCATTATGATGCTGGACGGTTCTCTTGGGTATATCGGGCGCGCCGAGGAGGTAACGAGAATCGAATTTCGGGAAGGCCGTATTGCAAAGATCGAAGAGACGCCGACTGGCATCCGTTTAAAAGAGTATATGAAAGCATACAAGGACAGCAGGATTTATATTGGTGGGGAATTTGGTATTGGCCTGAATTCCTACTCGAGGTGTGTGGGAGACTGTTATATTGAGGATGAGTCCGCCTATGGAACATTTCATATCGGACTTGGACGCAATCTTGCACTTGGGGGCGTACAAAATGCCAAAGGGCATTTTGACCTCGTATGCCTGGAGCCCGATATTTATGCGGACAACAGGATGTTGATGCAGGAAGGAAAGATTATCCTTCCGGAGCCGAATGTATATTAGAAAAACACAATAAAAAGGAGGCTACAGTACAATGAAAGTTTTGGTTACAGGATTTGATCCGTTTGGGGGAGAAAAAGTTAATCCAGCTTACGAAGCAGTGAAGCTGCTTCCGGATACCATTGCGGGGGCAGAGATCATCAAGATTGAGATCCCGACCGTATTCACAAGAAGCGCGGAAGTATTAGAGGAAGCGATTCAGAAATACCGACCGGACGTTGTGCTGGATGTAGGACAGGCTGGCGGACGTTCCTGCATGACAGTGGAAAAAGTAGCGATCAATTTAAAAGAAGCAAGGATTCCGGACAATGATGGAGAGCAGCCATTTGATGAGCCGATCCGAGAGGACGGCGAGACGGCATATTTTTCCACGCTTCCGGTAAAAGCAATGGTAGAGAATATGAGAGCACATGGAATTCCGGCTCACATCTCTTACACAGCAGGAACATATGTATGTAACTGTATCATGTACAATGCACTATATCTGGCAGCAAAGAAATATTTAGGTGTACGTGCAGGATTTATACATGTACCATTTGAGAACGGTCAGGTAGTCGATAAAGCCAACGGTACACCATTTATGTCTCTGGAAATGATCGCAAAAGGACTGGAATACGGAATTGAAGCGGCAGTTACAACTACAGATGATGTTCAAAAAGCAATGGGAGAGACCCATTAACGTTCTTTAGAATTAAGGGGGCGTGTTCCAATGTATTGGAACACGCCCTAAAAATAAGAAAAAACTTAGAACATATTGTAGACAAATTTAGGCGCTGTAGACAGATTTGCATACATAAGATACAAATAGATTGCCAGGATCATACAATAGAAGATGGCTGTCCAAGCCGCAAACCGAACGTATTTATTCTTTTTCATGTCCTTGATAAAAGTGATAAAGGTCTTCATTAATTACTGCCCATCCTTTCTTTCCAATGTGAACGCCGTCCTCAAAAAAGTATTTGGTGTACTCCTGATCAGAATAATCCAGCAGTGATGCGTGATACTTTTTGGCAATTGTGCGTATTTTTTTGTAATAGTCAGCTCTGGCTTCTTTAGGAAAACCGGTGTAGTCGTACCAGTAGCCGTTGACCGGGAGCATGACTAGCATCGGACGTATGCCGAGATCCTCACAAACGTCGAGAAAGCAGCTCAGATCTTCGTACTCTGGTGAAGTGCTATAACTTCCGTTTACACTTTGGTTTTTCTTTTTCTTAAGAGACGGACGGATCAAACGCTTGTAGACGTTGTCATCCATATAGAAAGGATTGCCTTGGTTATGTTTGTCCCCGTCTTTGATGGACTGATCGATCAAGGAAACGAAATCTGGAGTATCGGATGTTTTCGAGCCAGAGGATTTTCGCACGATCCGGTCTTTGATAAGCTGCATCATCGTAGTCTGAAGTTCCTTTTCTTCCATAAACCGGGTGAAGATCCTGTAATTTACACGGTCGAACAGGGAGGCGTCTCCTGTATAGAGAATTCGGTTATACTGAGCAATGCGATTTTGCATAGACGGATCTACAGACAGCAGCTCCTGGGAACGCCGGATCATATAGTCCTTGACTTTGGGACTCAGGTGTTTATTTTTCAGCATTGCAATATAGTGGGAGTCAGAGAACCGGGACGCAAAAGCTTCAGGCTGAACACCACTTTTGCGAAACCACTGAGGTGACAGAAACAGGATCGCCTCTTTTTTCTGTACCTCATCCCCCAGAGACGCCAGTGTGATGGCGTGACTGAGGGACTGATAGAAGCCGGCTCCGATCAGCATCATCTGGAACTTCGTGTTTTGAAAGACTTTGGCAGGGTGGTAGGGTGTCTTAACGCCATGTTGAAACTCCGAAGAACCAAAAGTCAGGATCGTGTCCTCGGTCAGATTCTGAAGGATTGCTTCTCTGGCCTGAAATTTGCCGTCCCCGGACCAGGAGGCAAAGGCGTTGCTGTCTACATGAATCCGACTCTCTGCCAGAAAATGAAGTCCCACTGCTGAGGTAAGGGCAAGCAGGAGCGCCAGGAAGAAAGCAAGAAGCCGTTTCATGACGCACTCCTTGTTTCCAGGTAAGCCACAATGCGGTTCGGCGTGTTGAATGTGCTACGATCTACTTCGGACGGCGCGACCAGAATACCAAGGTCGTCTTCAATGTCTGCAAGAAGTTCCGCAAAACCAAGTGAATCCATCAAATCAGACTCAAACAAGTCGATGTCTGGATTACTCCTTACAATATCATCCTCGCAAATCTTTTCCAAAATATCAAAAATCTGTTCTCTCATAAGTATTTTCCTCCTAAAAATTATGATAATCCGAGAAGCCACAAGAACTGTCCCGAAAAGATATAAAACCCGAAGATTACAAGCTGTAGTGTAATCAGCCAGGATAAGAAACGATACCACCGTTTTTGACGGTATTTTTTATAAAAACTTGATTTTTTCTTATACCATTCTGTGATGGCAAGTAGTACCCCGTGGTAAAGTCCATAGAGAATATACGAAGGGGTCACTCCATGCCAGAGTCCCATGACGAGCATATTGACAAGAAATCCTGCACAGGCTGCATTCAGCCGGGTTTTAAACCGCTTTTTCCGGATAGACTGAATCATAAACCGGGAAAAAAGAAAGTCCCGGAACCAGTGAGACAAGGTGATGTGCCAACGATCCCAAAATTCCTGAATATCAACGCTTAAAAATGGTTTTCGGAAGTTCTCAGGCGTCCGGATTCCCAGAAGATAACTGGTACCAATGGCCATAAGGCTGTATCCGGCAAAGTCGAAAAACAGGTAAAATCCATAGCAGTACGCGTAGAAGATAACGAAGTACCATTCCCGTGCACCCTGTACCATTCCCATCCCCTTGAAGAAGATAGAAGCCAGAATCAGCTTATAAATCAGCCCCAGCAGGATTTTGAACACACCCTCCCCGGCAAGAGTCAAATAATCCTGACGGGAAGGAATATTGTTCAGATCCTGTAAAAACCGCCTGCTCCGGTCGATGGGACCGGAACTTATGGACGGAAAAAAGAGCACAAAGGCTGCAAAATCCAGGACGGGCATTTCCGTAATGAGACCGTCGTATGTCTCAATAATGATCTGTACGCATCTAAACGTCAGATAGGAAATACCAAGGAAGGCAAAGGTGGAGCCGTCCCAGAAACCGGCCAGCTTACTTAGAATCAGGGGCAGGATACTCAAGAACAGCACAAGTCGGTAAACAGCGGGACTTCTCCCGCGAGACACCCGGAAGGACAGATATCCCTCAACCAAAAACAGCTCGGTTACAAAAAAGAGAGCCAGCCAAGCCGCTTGCTGCGGCTTGGAAAGGAAGGCTAGAGCCGTAAACAAAAAGGTTGCGGCGGTGGAATACCATTTTAGCGGCTGCTCCAAAATACCGAGCAGCATT
>ENA-OQKY01001725-OQKY01001725.1-human-gut-metagenome-genome-assembly--contig:-NODE-1725-length-11182-cov-2.424062_pt1 | contig 11182 bp, 5 predicted proteins | sample MGYA00242652_ERZ504805 | MGnify/ENA primary metagenome ERZ504805 (study PRJEB26092, sample SAMD00036400) | human gut metagenome | host: Homo sapiens | study: EMG produced TPA metagenomics assembly of... | reverse complement strand
TAGGACAAGAGGAGCATGGAAATGGACCGGGCCATCATGTTATTTATCTGTGCAATGCTATAGGACAAGAAAATCGAACACAAGAATATGTAGACAAAGTGATGAACGAGCTCTACAAGAACGAACCAGCCGGTCTTTGTGGCAACGAAGATTGCGGACAGATGTCAGCATGGTATGTATTCAGTGCGATGGGATTCTACCCCGTCAATCCCGTCAGTGGAAAATACGAGATAGGTACTCCCCTATTCCCGGAAATGCAATTACATCTGGCGAATGGAAAGACTTTCACCGTACTGGCCCCCAAAGTGAACAAAGAAAATATCTATATCCAATCCATCAAAATAGATGGAAAACCGTATGACAAAACATATCTTACTCACGAGCAAATCATGAGTGGAGCAACTGTCGAAATCGAAATGAGTAACACCCCTAAAGCAATTGGAGTCATATTCGAAGAAAATAACCCATAAGCCAAACCAGAACAACCAATTGAGAGAATGAACGAAAACTTCGATATAACCTATAAAGCACTATTTCGCCGGTACTATCCCAGTCTGATTTTCTATGCAACCCGTCTGGTGGGAGAAGAAGAAGCAGAGGATGTAGTGCAGGACGTATTTGTAGAATTATGGAAGCGGAAAGACCACATAGAGATAGGCGACCAAATCCAGGCCTTTCTCTTTCGTGCCGTTTACACCCGTGCCCTTAACGTCTTGAAACCCCGCAGTGTGGAAGACGGTTATTGTGTTTCCATGGAAGAAATCAACCAAAGACGCGCAGAATTCTATCAACCGGACAACAACGAAGTAATTCGGAGGATCGAAGATAAGGAACTCCGCAAAGAAATTCATGATGCAATTAATGAACTCCCTGACAAATGCAAAGAGGTTTTCAAACTTAGCTATCTGCATGATATGAAAAACAAGGAAATAGCCGATATTCTCGGAGTTTCACTCCGCACGGTGGAAGCCCATATGTATAAGGCTTTAAAATACTTGCGGGGCCGACTTGATCCTCTTTGGACGATTCTTTTCTTATTTTTATGGCGATTATAATAAGTGTTTTTGCGTTTTGAATTGTATTACTAATATGAAGGAAAAGAAAATGAGTAATCTGAGTGAAGAAATAATAAACAGATATCTGACAGGACAGTGTTCTGAAGAAGAGCTTATCGAGGTCAATGCCTGGATGAAGGAATCGGAAGAAAATGACCGCCAGCTCTTTCGTATGGAAGAAATTTATCATTTGGGTAAATTCGACCAGTACACTGATGAACAACGGATACTTCGTGCGGAAAAACAACTCTATAAAAAGCTGGACGAAGAGAAAGGTAAACAGAGCAAAATACTAAGCATGCATCGCTGGATGAAATATGCCGCAGTGATTGCTGTGATGTTGGTCATGGGTGGTGGAGTCGGATATTGGTTCTATCAAAGCGGAAACAATCAACAAATGATGGTTGCAGTAGCCAGCGAAGGCATTGTTAAGGAAGTAGTCTTGCCGGATGGTAGCAAGGTTTGGCTGAACAATGCAGCAACCTTGAAATATCCACGTGAGTTCCCCGAAACGGAACGCAATGTCTCCCTGGAAGGAGAAGCTTATTTTGAGGTCACCAAAAACCGCCATAAGCCATTCACCGTTCAAAGTGATGCAATACGCGTACGCGTATTGGGAACTACGTTCAATTTAAAATCCGATAAACGTTGCCGAATAGCAGAGGCGACACTTATTGAAGGTGAGATTGAAGTAAAAGGTAATAAGGAAGAGGGGCAGATTATCCTCACTCCGGGGCAACGTGCGGAACTGAACAAAAATAATGGACGATTGACCGTAAAACAAGTGGATGCCAAGTTGGATGCTGTTTGGCACGATAATCTGATTCCATTCCAAAAAGCAGATATCTTCACCATCACCAAAGCGCTGGAGCGTTTCTATGATGTGAAAATCATTCTGTCTCCTGACATTCAGACGGATAAAACTTACTCCGGTGTACTGAAAAGGAAATCGAATATCGAGTCAGTGTTAAAATCATTGCAAAACTCTATACCTATTGATTATAAAATTGTCGGAAACAATATCTTCATTTCTCCCAAATAAGAAGTAAAAGATGAACCGGCTAAAACTTAAAAGCTATTAATACCATGAAATTAAAAACATTCCTAATAGTAGGATGTTTAGGAGGTTTATTCACACTTAGCTCCTGTACAGCCCCCACTAATGTAAAAGACTATAGTGCTTACGTCAACCCTTTCATCGGTACCGGTGGACATGGTCATACCTTCCCCGGAGCGGTAGTTCCCCACGGGATGATTCAGCCCAGTCCGGACACCCGGATCGATGGTTGGGATGCCTGTTCCGGTTATTATTATGCCGACTCTACCATCAATGGCTTCTCACACACACACGTCAGCGGTACAGGTTGTTGCGACTATGGAGATGTCTTGCTCATGCCAACTGTGGGTAAGCAACAATATCGTACAACCGATCCCCAAAGCCAGCGACTAGCATACGCTTCCTCTTTCTCACATAAGAATGAAATCGCAGAACCAGGATATTATTCTGTCTTTCTTGATACTTATCAGGTGAAAGCTGAAATTTCATCCACCAAACGAGGAGCAATCCATCGCTATACTTTTCCCGAAAACACCGAATCCGGATTTATCATCGACCTGGATTACAGCCTGCAACGACAGACTAACTCCGAGATGGAAATAGAAGTAATAAGCGATACGGAAATCTGTGGACACAAGAAAACAACTTATTGGGCTTTCGACCAATACATCAACTTCTACGCTAAATTTTCCAAACCATTCTCTTATACGCTCGTTACGGATTCTATCACCATGGACAATGGCAAACGGCTTCCTGTCTGCAAAGCATTATTGCATTTCAACACCAGTAAAGACGAACAGGTTCTTGTTAAAGTAGGTGTGTCCGCTGTCGATATTGCCGGTGCACGGAAGAACGTTGAATCAGAAATTCCCGGATGGGATTTCGAGAAAGTACGTAAAGACGCACGTACGGCATGGAATGAATATCTTTCCAAAATTGATATTACAACTTCTGATAAAGAAGATAAAGCCATCTTCTACACGGCCCTCTATCATACGGGAATCAGTCCAAATCTGTTCACTGATGCAGACGGACGTTATTTAGGAATGGATCTTGAAGTGCATCAAGGAGACACCCTTAATCCGATATACACTGTCTTTTCTTTATGGGATACTTTCCGTGCGCTACATCCGCTAATGACTATCATTGATCCCGATTTGAATAATCACTTTATCAATTCGTTAATTAAGAAACATCAGGAAGGTGGGATATACCCCATGTGGGACTTGGCTTCCAATTACACCGGCACTATGATTGGTTATCATGCTGTTCCGGTCATCGTGGATGCCTACATGAAAGGGTATCGCAATTTTGATGCCAAAGAGGCTTATAAAGCCTGCCTGCGTGCTGCCGAATATGATACCACCGGCATCAAATGTCCGGATCTGGTTTTGCCTCATCTCATGCCTAAAGCAAAATATTATAAGAATGCCATCGGATATATCCCTTGTGACCGCGAAAATGAATCAGTGGCCAAAGCTCTGGAATATGCGTATGATGACTGGTGTATCTCTATCTTTGCAGAAGCAATGAGTGATTTTGAATCCAAAGCAAAGTATGAACGCTTCGCCAAGGCGTACGAATTTTATTTCGACAAATCAATCCGCTTCATGCGTGGACTGGACTCAAAAGGTGAATGGCGTACTCCATTCAATCCGCGTGCATCTACTCACCGCAGCGATGATTATTGTGAAGGAACAGCTTGGCAATGGACTTGGTTTGTGCCGCATGATGTAGAAGGATTAGTCAATCTGATGGGTGGAGAAGATGCTTTTGTCCAGAAACTCGATTCTTTATTCTCGGCCGATTCATCACTTGAAGGTGAGACAACCTCATCAGATATCAGCGGACTGATCGGGCAATATGCACATGGAAACGAACCAAGTCATCATGTGATCCATCTATATAACTACGTTAACCATCCTTGGAGAACTCAAGAGTTGGTAGATAGTGTTTACCGAAGTCAGTATACCAACAGTATAGATGGTCTTTCGGGTAATGAGGACTGCGGTCAGATGTCTGCCTGGTATATACTCAACTCTATGGGATTCTATCAAGTATGTCCCGGCAAGCCGGTATATTCCATCGGACGTCCTGCCTTCGACAAAGCGGTTATCAATCTGCCTGAAGGAAAGACTTTCAGTATTGTAGTAAAGAATAATGGGAAAAAAAATAAATACATTGAAAGTGTATCGCTGAACGGTAAGGCTCTAAACATTCCATTCTTTAACCATCAGGATATTGCGAACGGAGGAATGATGGAAATCAAGATGACCGATCATCCTACGAAATGGGGAGTCCTCTCTCCGGCTCTCTCCTCCAAAGAAGAGGAATGAGTTGGTACTGGCTGTTCAAATTGAATAAAAAAAACAAAACCTTGAAAAATAAATTGGCTCAATCGATTTCTGATTCGATTGAGCCATAAATAATAAATAAGACCATGAAAAAGTATCTCCTATTAGTATGTGCATTAAGTTGTATCGTCTTTGCAAAAGCCAAAGACTGGACGCAGTATGTCAATCCGCTTATGGGTTCTCAATCTAGTTTCGAGTTATCAACAGGTAATACTTATCCGGCCATTGCCCGTCCGTGGGGGATGAATTTCTGGACTCCACAGACAGGAAAGATGGGAGACGGATGGCAATACACTTATACGGCTAATAAGATTCGTGGATTTAAACAAACACATCAACCCAGTCCGTGGATTAATGATTACGGACAATTCTCTATTATGCCTGTAGTAGGCAAACCGGAATTCAATGAAGAGAAGCGTGCCAGTTGGTTTGCCCACAAAGGAGAAACTGCCACTCCTTATTATTATAAAGTATATCTTGCAGAGCATGATGTAGTGACAGAAATGGCTCCAACCGAGCGTGCCGTTCTTTTCCGTTTCACTTTTCCGGAAAACGATCATTCGTATGTTGTAGTGGATGCCTTTGATAAGGGATCGTATATTAAGGTTATTCCGGAAGAAAACAAGATTATCGGTTACACGACCCGCAACAGCGGTGGAGTTCCCGAAAACTTTAAAAATTACTTTATTATTGAATTCGACAAGCCTTTCACTTATAAAGCTACGGTAGCCAATGGCAATCTGCAGGAAAATGTTACCGAACAGACAACAGATCATGCCGGAGCCATTATTGGTTTCCAAACACATAAGGGCGAACAAGTACATGCAAGAATTGCTTCTTCTTTCATCAGTTTTGAACAGGCAGCTTTGAATATGAAAGAGTTGGGCAAAGATAATATCGAACAGCTAGCCAAAAAAGGAAAAGAAGCGTGGAACCAAGTGTTAGGCAAGATAGAAGTAGAAGGAGGCAATCTCGACCAATATCGCACATTCTATTCTTGTTTATATCGTTCATTGCTCTTCCCACGCAAATTCTACGAACTGGATGCTACCGGACAACCTGTTCATTACAGTCCTTATAATGGGCAAGTATTACCGGGATATATGTATACCGACACAGGCTTTTGGGATACTTTCCGTTGCCTATTCCCGTTATTGAACTTAATGTACCCGTCAGTCAACAAGGAAATGCAGGAAGGTCTGATCAATACATATAAAGAGAGCGGTTTCTTCCCGGAATGGGCAAGTCCGGGGCACAGAGGCTGTATGGTTGGTAACAATTCTGCTTCTGTCTTAGTGGATGCTTACATGAAAGGAGTGAAAGTGGACGATATAAAAACATTGTATGAAGGGCTGATTCACGGAACGGAGAATGTACATCCACAAGTATCATCAACAGGACGTCTGGGATATGAATATTACAATAAACTGGGCTACGTGCCATACGATGTAAAAATCAATGAGAACGCCGCACGCACGTTGGAATATGCATACAATGACTGGTGTATCTATCAACTGGCAAAGGAACTTAAACGTCCGAAAAAAGAGATTAATCTTTTCGCAAAACGTGCCATGAACTACAAGAATCTTTTCGATAAGGAAGCTAAGTTAATGCGTGGACGCAACGAAGATGGTACATTCCAATCTCCTTTCTCTCCGCTGAAATGGGGGGATGCTTTTACGGAAGGAAATAGCTGGCACTATACTTGGTCTGTATTCCACGATCCTCAAGGATTGATTGACTTGATGGGTGGAAAAGAGATGTTTATCACCATGATGGATTCTGTTTTTGCCGTACCTCCTATTTTTGATGATAGCTACTACGGCCAAGTGATTCATGAAATCCGTGAAATGACAGTTATGAATATGGGTAACTATGCACATGGAAACCAGCCCATTCAGCACATGATTTATTTATATGACTATGAAGGACAACCTTGGAAAGCCCAATACTGGTTGCGTCAAGTAATGGATCGTATGTACTCTCCTACTCCGGACGGCTATTGTGGCGACGAGGACAACGGACAAACTTCTGCCTGGTATGTATTCTCGGCATTAGGTTTCTATCCTGTTTGCCCGGGAACGGATGAATATATTATAGGTGCTCCGTTATTCAAGAAAGCTACACTCCATTTTGAAAATGGCAATAGTTTGGTTATTGATGCTCCGAATAACAGTAAGAAGAATTTTTATGTCAATTCGATGAATGTCAATGGTGCTGATTACACTAAAAATTATCTCCGACACGAAAATTTGCTCAAGGGAGGTACGATCAATGTTGAAATGAGTAATCAACCTAATCAGAATAGAGGTACTAAAGAAGAAGATATGCCCTATTCTTTCTCTAAAGAGCAATAGTCTCCACCCTATATTTTAAGTTTTTATCCCTGTTTCAGCTACCAGCTATCTTCGGAAGAGGGTTGTCCATCAAGGGAACAGTTAAAAACAATAGCCTGAAAGCAAAGAAGTCTGCTTTCAGGCTATTGTTTTTAATAGTTTTCACTACTTTTGCATAACAAACTACATATAAATCATGAAAGAAAAGATTGACTTTGCAAAAGTGCCTTATCAATATGCAATGTGCCTAAACCGACAATGTCCTCAAGCAAATACTTGTCTAAGACAACTCACAGAACAAAGTGTACCAGAAAATATCGAGCATTGGGTTATTATCAGTCCAAAACTTTTGGCCAACATAAAAGGAGATTGCCCTCATTATCGTTCCAATACAAAAGTGCGATATGCCAAAGGTTTTATAGGAATCTTAGACTGTATCCCTCATAAACAGATGCAGACTGTTGTTGCCCACTTGATGGGTTATCTAAGCCGTAGAACCTATTACCGCACCCGTAAAGGAGAACGTTTACTCTCCCCCGCCGAACAACAACATATCTTGAACATTCTTAAAAACTGCGGAGTAACCTATCCGGAAAAGTTTGATGCATATATTGAAGACTATGATTGGTGACATTGTTTTCTAAATGTCACAATTAGAACATCGGCTTGGTACGACTAGTATAACAAATCGACACCACTTTTATAGCTAAATGACATGATTGTCACATCTTGTTGGCACAGCTGTGCCACCGTATTGGCACAACAGTGACATCAACGTGGCACAGTCGTGCCAATACGATGGCACAAACTAATATTAACTTAAGTTCAAGAAGCAACACAATACCATAATACGTCGAGTCCATACTCTACAATCTAAAATATAGAATCTAAAACATATCATAAACCGCTTACTCAAACATATATACAAGATAATAATTAAGATTTTAGAATATTTCTTCAAAAAAAGAAGATTTAGACTAAGTGTTTATTTAATTAGCATTGTTTTATTATCAAAGACGGAAAATCAACAACTGTCTTTGTGTATTAATAAATTCTACAACCATTAAATTAAAAGTATGAAAAGCAATCATTTGATTCGAAAAACGAAATTTGTTCGAACTTTATTGATTCTTTTGTTTATGGCAGTTCCGATGCAATGGGCGGTGGCGCAATTGACCTTATCGACTCCACGCACTACTCTAGGAATAGTCATCAAACAAATTCAGTCACAATCCAAGTATCAATTCTTCTATAGTGACAAACTATCATCCGTCACAGTAGATGCATTACAAGTAAAAGATGCCTCTTTAACAAATGTATTGAATAGGCTACTGAAAGGAAAGAACATCTCTTACAAGGTGGAAGAAAACATCGTTTACCTTTCTGACAAAGAAGAGTCCCAAGTTCCTCAACAACAGGTTGGTAAAGAACGCACCGTTAGTGGAAACGTAGTAGACTCCAAAGGAGAACCTCTTATTGGTGTCAGTGTTCTGATAAAAGGAACAACAAGTGGTAGTATCACCGACTTTGATGGTAACTATAAAGTTTCTACCAATGAAGCCAATCCAATTATTGTATTCTCTTATATCGGTTATAAGTCACAGGAGATTCCTTTGAACGGACAAACCAGCATCAATGTCATTTTACAAGATGACACACAAGTCATCGAAGAAGTTGTTGTTACCGCATTGGGTATCAAACGGGCAACAAAAGCATTGAGCTATAATGTACAAGAAGTTAAAAGCGAAGAACTATTAACTAATAAAGACGCCAATTTTATCAACGCATTATCAGGAAAAGTAGCAGGTGTCACAATTAATAGTAGTTCGTCTGGTGTAGGAGGTGCCAGTAAAGTGGTAATGCGCGGAACAAAAGGTATCGACCAATCCAGTAATGCCCTTTATGTCATTGACGGTGTACCAATGTTCAATTTAGGGAGTGAAGGAGGACAAGGTTACGATTCAAAAGGTAGTACGGAAGCCATTGCTGACATCAATCCTGAAGATATTGAATCTATGTCTGTTCTAACCGGTGCAGCAGCTGCGGCATTGTATGGTAGTAACGCCGCAAATGGCGCAATCGTTATTACGACTAAAAAAGGGAAAGAAGGACGTTTACAACTTACAGTCAGCCAGAACACAGAGTTTATGCGCCCATTCAGAACCCCAGAATTCCAAAACCGCTACGGAACAGGAGATAATTCACTGAACTCCGGTTCTGTAGAAAAAAGCTGGGGAAACAGATTAAACAGTTCCAATTATATGGGTTATAATCCTATTAGTGATTTCCTACAAACAGGTGTTGTTACGACAGAAAGTGTAACTCTTTCCACTGGAACAGAGCGTAATCAAACCTATTTCTCTGCAAGTGCGGTTAACTCAAAAGGAATGATTCCTAATAATAATTATAATCGTTATAATTTCACTTTCCGCAATACAACTTCTTTCTTGCAAGATAAAATGACATTAGATGTCAGTTCAAGTTATATCAAACAAAATGACCGTAATATGGTCAATCAAGGCACATATTCCAATCCTCTTGTCACTGCTTATTTATTTCCACGAGGTAATGATTGGAATGATATCAAAATGTACGAACGTTACGACGTAACCCGTAAAATCAACACGCAGTATTGGCCTGAAAGTATGTTTTCTGGTATGACCGGACAAAATCCATACTGGATCGCTTATCGCAACTTACGTGAAAATGATAAAGACCGTTATATGTTGAGCGCAAGTCTGAATTATAAAATTTTGGATTGGTTAAGTGTAAGTGGTCGTGTACGTATGGATAATTCGACAACTGACTACACTAAAAAGCTATATGCTACCAGTAACAAAACATTAACAGAAGAGTCCAATAATGGTCTGTATGGTATATTCAAGACAACAGATAAACAAACCTATGCCGACATAATGGTTAATGTCAATAAGAACTTCGGAGAAACTTTCAGTTTAAGTGCTAATATCGGTGCTTCATACTCCGATATGAAACAAGATGTATTTCAAAACGAAGGTCCAATTAGTAACAGTGGAATTCCAAATGTATTCAACGTATTCCAATTAGATGATGTAAAGACACGACGTTACCAATATGGTTATCACGATCAGACACAATCTATATTCGCTAGTGCAGAATTAGGTTATAAAAGCACTTATTACCTGACTCTAACCGGACGCACCGATTGGCCATCACAATTGGCTGGTCCCAATTCAGTAAAAAGTGCATTCTTCTATCCGTCTATTGGAGGTTCTGTTATTTTATCTGAAATCATTCCAATGCCAGAACAGATTTCTTTCTTAAAATTAAGGGCTTCATTTGCATCAGTAGGTTTACCTTTTGCCCACTTTTTAGCTAACCCAACTTATGAATGGGACCAGACAAACAAAGTTTGGACAACTAAAACCAACTACCCAATGTATGATTTGAAACCTGAAAAAACAGATTCTTGGGAACTGGGTATAACTGCCAAATTCTTAAAGAACTTTAGTTTAGACCTAGGACTATATACTACCAAGACTTATAATCAGACATTTGACCCGGGCATATCACCGTCTTCCGGCTATTCAACCATGTACGTGCAAACAGGTAGTGTACGTAATAAAGGTATTGAATTATCACTCGGTTATCATAACACTTGGAATAACAATTTCAGTTGGAGTTCTAACTTTACATTCAGTGCCAATAAAAATGAAATACTCGAATTAATGGAGAATTATGAAAATCCAATTACTCATGAGAAAATAACTTTGGAACGCTTGGATGTTGGTGGACTAGGCTATGCACGTTTCGTGTTGAAAAAAGGAGGTAGTTTGGGAGATCTCTACTCAACAGCCAAACTTCAACAAGATAACAATGGAAATATATTTGTAAATGCTAATGGAGAAGTTATAAGCAACACTAAAGCTGAAGATATCAAATTGGGCAGTGTATTCCCCAAATGTAACATGTCGTGGCGTAATGACTTTACTTATAAGAATTTTAACTTTGGCTTCATGTTATCCGCACGTATCGGCGGAATTGTTTACTCTGCAACCCAAGCATACTTGGACTATTATGGTGTATCAGAGACAACAGCTAAAGCACGTGAGTTTGGAGGTGTACTTGTAAACAACAGTGATATGCTAGATGCACAAAAATGGTATTCTGTAGTTGGAGGTCAAAGCAACTTACCACAATACTATACATATAGCGCAACAAATTTGCGCTTACAAGAAGCGTCCATCGGATACACTATTCCTAAAAGTAAACTTTGGGGAATTGCAGATGTAACAGTATCTCTAGTAGGACGTAACTTATGGATGATCTACTGTAAAGCCCCATTCGATCCTGAATCAGTAGCTTCTACAGGTAATTATTATCAAGGAATTGATAACTTTA
>ENA-OQKY01001718-OQKY01001718.1-human-gut-metagenome-genome-assembly--contig:-NODE-1718-length-11214-cov-3.594660_pt1 | contig 11214 bp, 3 predicted proteins | sample MGYA00242652_ERZ504805 | MGnify/ENA primary metagenome ERZ504805 (study PRJEB26092, sample SAMD00036400) | human gut metagenome | host: Homo sapiens | study: EMG produced TPA metagenomics assembly of... | reverse complement strand
TGGTGGCTGAATATACTGAAATCCGTAGTGGCTTCGAAACGATTCGGTAGCTCTTCTGACGGATGCACACCAGCTTCCAAAGAAAGGAGCAAATCGCCAACGAGGCCCGTTCGACGGAAAAGCACACCGGCTTCAATGGGAGTTGCATCACTGTTTGTAGGCCATAGCTTACAAAGACGTTTGAGATAGGATGCTACAGTATCGGTATTGCCAAAAGTACAGTCCTTTAGCAATCGTCCATCAGGAAGCCCCACAGTTGTAGGTTCCACATATTCATCCACAGGGATGCGGTGCTCTTCTATGACATGTTCTTCACTGAAAATCTCACCAAACACATTGGTGGCATATTCACACAAGCGCACTTTACTATCAGCACCATTACCAATGGTAGCCGAGGTGCCGATAGGACATAAGCTATGCTTAGGCAACGAAAGTTTCAACTTCAGTCGTCTAAGCAAATTGGCCACATCGGTACCTTGTGCGCCATCGTAAGTATGTAGCTCATCAAGTACAATGAAACGCAAAGCTTTGGCGTCGGTATCGATATTACCACGCCAAAGTGACATAAAACGTTGACGCATCAGACCATAGTCCAACATTTTGAAGTTAGTCAACAGAATGTCGGGCACGGTGTCAAGTATCGCATCACGGTTTTCGATGATATGATCAGGCCCCATATCACGAGGATAATCCTTTACTTTAACACCTTCACCCACAAACAGACCCGCAGTAACCTTACCACGCAACCGTTCATCTCCCCAAATCGTTTCAGCTAAACGCTTGGCTTGGTCGCTGGCCAATGCATTCATGGGGTACATGATGATGACTTTCACGCCCGGCTGATGCTCAAACTGATTGCAATGATAGCAGTAGTCGAGTATAGGATAGAGGAAACACTCCGTCTTACCGGAACCGGTACCAGTGGTCAACAAGGTAGGCTCAGGCTGATGGCCATCTTTCATTGTCAGCTGTTTGAACGCTTGTAACTGATGTTTGTAGGGAGCGAAGTTGGGCACAATATCCAAGGGGATATCTGCACTTTCTTCTGCTGTCGCTGAGATGAAAGGTGTCTTCAGTGATATATAGGGACCCTTAAACAGGCCTTCCTGCTTATCTTCGATAAAGCGATAGAACGCATCGCTCACGTCCTTTTCTTTGAATCGGAACGTGGCTTTGATATACTCGATGACCGAGTCGCGTACCTCGCGGGCTTGTTGTAGTGGTAGCATATATTGTTTCTATTTAATGTCGTTTATATTGAAATCTATAGAAGAGATTACTCTGTAACCAGCACGTTTAAGTACTTGCTCCGAATCAAAATCTACAGGATCTATTGCTAGATGTTGATCCTTTAATAACATTCCTGCTGAAGCAAGAACTATACCATCCTTATCTTGCAAATCAACTTCTCCATCATGGCTGAATGAAATGTTGTAATCAAGTAGTTGATCAACAATCGCTTCAAGGCCAGGATACAGAAATTTTATTTCATCTCGCTCGGAAACAGATTTGTGTACGAAGGCTTTACTTACAGAAATATGTTCCATATACTCTGAGTTGTCCAAAAAATGCCGAATATTTGGAGATACAGAATGGAAATGATGGAGTGGTATATCTGAAATAACTAAAGTCGTACTTCTTGAACGACTTGTAGCTACATTAAATCTACGTTCATCGAGAGCAAATCCTGAATTTCTAGCAGGTAAATATAATATTGCATAGTCAACAGTCATACCTTGTATTCTATCAATAGTTTCTATTGTCAACTCCTCAATTGCAGAGTCAGCTAGAAATGCTTTTTGCAATTGTTTAACAGTATCCTTGAATGGAGAAATAATCGCCAATGAACGTTTTTTGTAGTTGTCTTGTAATGCGTTAATAACAAATGAGATAATATCAAACGCTGTTCTTGAATATACGCCATTGGTGGCATCCTCCGTACAATGATAAATCACACCACCTGCATTAGGAAACAAAGGGTTGCTTATCTTATCGAAATTCAATATGTCTTTCTTGACTGACTTGAATCTATTATTGTAGAAGATTCCAGTTAAGCTCGCGCCTTTGTTAGTAAGACGGAACGTTGTTGTGATGCGATATGATTTAATATCGGTTCCTAATGCATAAGATAATAAACCTTCTGTTTGCGTATTCGCATTCCAAAACTTATATATACTTTTTCTATTGTTTGCGACTATAGGTGGCAACTGCATAGGGTCTCCAACTATCAAGCACTTAGAACCTAATGATTTGAATGCAGCTATAGAAGTCAGAAATGCTTGTGAAGCTTCTTCTATGACAATTAGGTCATAAGAGGGAAGTCCATGCTCTTCAATATTCTTATCTGTAAAAGCAAAAGATAGAACGTAATTAGTTGAGCATAGTAGTTCTCCTTTAGGAACGAACAACCCTGATGTTGTCCTTTTTAGATGCGGGACTTGATGCAGTTCATCTGCTGAAAGATTGCTCTTTGAAATCTTATCTGATTCAAGAGCGTCTTTTAGAGGCGGTTGCTGAACAAGTTCTATAAGCCCTTTATTTGCCATGGTTGTTGCACAGCAAGTCTTTCCTTGCTCAAGATAATGAGCAAGGATTTGAGCTATGGTATAACTTTTACCAGTTCCCGGAGGGCCTTGAAGAATACAAACATTATCATTGTCTAAAGTCTCCATGATACGATCTGCTATTCCTGACGGATTATCTGAATCGTAAGCTAGCTCTACAGGCTGCCAATCTTCAAAAGAAATCTTAGGTTCAATGTACAATTCTTCATTTGAAGGGTACAAATCCATGTAGTTATTCATATTCTTCAAGAGATCAATTGGAGGAAAGGGGCTATATACAAGTACTTTTGGAGTCTTACCTTTTGCCAATGCTCTTCTAACCAAATCAAACATTCCCAAATCAATAGAAGTGCAGCCTACATAATCATATGTAGGGGCTGCTTTTCGAAGATAGTAGAGTGGTGTCAGCTCCGAAAAACCTTTATGATAGGAGTTGTTTGACAGAAATTCTTTTAGAGTACAAGCCCATTGGCTTGGCTTTGAGCCAAGCTCATTGATAGCAGTAAGCGTAACTATAGTTAGCGATTTAAGAACTTTTAGTCTTGGCCCTTTATCTTTCGGAAATTTCAAGATAATATGTCCTCGTTCATTGTTGACATGATCAATGAAGCCATAACACAATTCCTCCTTTCTGAGAAGCTGTGCTATGGGCGTATTTACCAGAGTTTTTTGCTCTGCCTCAATCTCTCTGATTTGATCATCAAAGAAGTATTGATAATTCTTGATTGTCTTAGCCTTGTCCATAATTAAATGTCGTCATCAGTTAGATTATCATTTGCATTTGGATCATGCGAGATTGGCGCAAATACTGAATTGTATTTTTCGTTTGAGCAAATTCTTATCATTGTGTAAGCTGTTCCCTTAACACCTTCAAGGATGCCAGAATACAGTTCTTGTACTACATCTGCCTTTTCTTCGCCTGTAAGCTTGATAACAATGTCATCTTCACTAACCCAATTCAAGATATCTTCAATTGAGTTGAAATACATAAACTCGTTGGCTTTGGCCCCAAGATATACGCATACTACACACCTGTCATCTGCAATTTTGTTCCAAATAGAAGGAGAGATATACATAATGCCACCTGCTGCACTACATTTGTGGATATACTTACCTCCATTAAGGGTGTGCTCAGATTTTAGGTGTGCATTTCGCACAAAGTCTGCTTCGGACTCATCGGGTTTCATTCCTCTCTTAACAAGATTTTGATACAAGCGATACTGGGCAAGGTAGTTTTGATCTGCTACCTGTTCTGAAGACAAATCACCATCAAGCAGTCGATTAATTGCATCAACCTCTACTTGAGAAGGCTCCAGAATCTCCAACGTACGTTGTTGCCCATTAGAGCCAAAGTTGCGTACATCCTCTGGTGAGAATGGCTTTGGTGCTAAAGGACGGTATGGACGACGTGTATCATTCCAACCCGTATGGTCTGTATATGGACGTTTACTCCCGTCGACACGAGGCGCAGAAGGATACTCTTTCTTTGGATGGTCACTTGTATAATGATTCGGATGTTTATTAGAAGTTGGAGTTCCAAAGGATTCAGGAGTTTTTGTCTGTCTAGGCGTAGATTGACGTGCCTCTTGATTCTCACGAGGTATTCCATAATTATTAGAGCTCTTATTCGCATGAAAGTCCTCATCCTGATCTTCAACTTCATTCAAATAATCATCAGGATTATCATAATCTGTTTCCTTAGGAATCTGAGTTGATGTTGATGGAGGAGTAGAAGTATTTTCACCTGTGTCTAATGCCTCTTTTCCATTGTTTCCCTTTGCTGAAGGATCATCGTAAATAGTGTGTGCAGTATATGTATGACGCTTTGTATTATCAAGGTCGTCATCATCATTCGCTTTAATACCAACCATTTCTCTCTTCTTGCCAGGTATAATTGCATCCAACTGATTCATAAACTCCTCATCGAGTTTCAAATCATTATTAATCATGTCCAAAGCACTCTGAGCGCTGTCCATAATTTGATTTATAATATCCTTATTGAAATCAGAGGGGACGCCTAAATAACCTAAGAAGGCAGCAACGAAATCATTAAACACAAGTTTGGCATCTATGTCTTGAACATAGAAAAACTCACTCGTTTCCTTCTTGAAATAGAACTTCTTTAGTGATTGACTAATTTCTGCATCATCTTTATATTGAAGAGAAATTGTTGTACAACGCCAAAGGCTCATTGTTTCAATGAGTTCATCGTAGCGGGAGTATGTATCTTTCCAACTCTCAATATCATAGCGACCAGCCATAACTAGAGCTGAAATACGAAGACGTTGCTTCAGATTATTAGCACTAACTGCATTATTGGGATCTACGATTAAATCCGCATCCGTAATAGTCTTAATTTTGAATATCTCACAGGCTTTTGTATAATCAGTGCTATTCATATATTCAGGATTAAGAATTCTATCGAGATCATTGAAGTACTGACCTAGAGTAGCATTATCTTTTTCAAGAGCATACAGAGACTTAATAGAAACACGAATATTTTTTGTATTAGTCCAAAGGGCATCTTCATCCTCTCGATATTCATCAACTTTAGATTCATCCTCTGGAGAATAATCTTCTATAGCCCACCTTACTAGAATAGAACGTGTATCTTTACCGTGTACACTTAGTAGAGCGTAAAGGCAATCAGAAAACGATAATCCCTTTTTAAATGGCAGAAGATCAAACATCGTTTTGTCTTTATATTGAATCTCAGAAATTGATTCAAGAGGAAGTTTATTCTCCCAATCTTCAGTCTTCTTTACATAGCTTGAGATAGCAGGAGAATACAGTGATGACGGTTTTCTCATGTAATCCTTGGTTGGAATACAAGCAGTTTCACTAAACTCTTTAGAACTAATATACTCTGCCAGTTTGTCCAAACTATCTCGGTCAGCTTTGCTTTGAAGATATTTTGTCCAAAAATAGAATGCAAACTCTCTGTTGGTAAGATGCTCAATATCGCCCTTTTTAAAATCGTAATGAACGCCCAAAGAACGCATAACTTTACCCACATAGTTTTTGCAATTGGTTGAGTAACTATCGCTGGTGTACTTGATGGATGTTATGCCGTTCTTTTGGAAGTCACAGAGAGGATTATAGATTGAACTCATCGTGAGAGTCTTGGGATCTACATACTCTTCTTTTTCACTTAGTACTAGGATATTATCTAATTCATTATACTCACCTAATGCGTCAACAGCCGTTTCGCGCAACTCTGCAAGTTCATCCATGAAAGCATAGTGAATTGTGTTGAAATACTCACGACGAGTTAAGTCACCCTGTATTTGAAGGTAACTGTTAATTTTTGCATGTCTCCATGAAGTTGTATCGTCAATGTACTTAACATTTAATTTATCAAGTATTTGCTTTATCAGTGAACGCTCTTCTCCTGTTTTGAATGTTATCTGATTAGCAATTTCAACAAATGCAAATGGTTCATCTTGCTCAGTACAGTTAATGTATATGCAGTTTTTTAGGCTATAGAAGTTGCCATCGTGTGCTTTGACTCTGAGATTCGTCAATGCAGCTGGCAAATCCTCATATTCTTCCTCAAGTTCATTGTGATACTTGACAAGAGTTGCTGGTAGAGTAGGTTCATCTATTTCATTCAACTTAGGAATAATCGTACCAATCAAGATATCTATGATTTCTGATTTTATGCCGACTGAAGTCCAAAATTTTTGCCATTCTTCTACAATGTCTTCTTCTTGCATGTATTTAGATGATAGGAAGTTTGCTTCCTCGTCGTACTTCTTGACATATCCCTCAACACCACCTTCTTCAACATAGCAATCAGCTAAGTAGATAACGTCGCAAATTTCGGCTGTAGTATCATCTGATAACAGGATAGGAAGTTCTGGAAGATTAGCTATTGCAGATTCTGATAGATTCTTTTTTGCCCATCTCCAAAATGCAATGTTCTTTGTCTCATCCGCTATTGTTGCTGCGAAAACATCTGTATTGTCATTCAACCACTTAAGGAAATGAGTTATAGTAAAATCGCTATTTTCAAGATGGGTACTCCAATAGTCTCTGTTATCTTCTGCATTGTATGCGGGGTCAATGATGTTGAGTTGAGAAAACTCAACGAGACCATTTTCTGCAAGTTCCTTAGCTGTGCTACTGAGAGTAGCATGGCCAGTAGATGTATTTACAGGTTCAGTATTACCTAGAAGATAGAGCTTTGCAGACTTCATCTCCTTTATTTCATTGGCAGGAGTCTGACCTTTATGTTCTATTACTAAGTTGTGAAAATCTACACTTTGCTCTTTGTCTTTTATCTCATTATTAATATCTGAGATATTTGGCACTATTACCTTACTGAAAAAGTTCGCAAAATCATATTTTTCAGCCTTGATAGCAAGTATAGCCTTCGAGTTACCATATTTGCTGGTGCACATATGAGCGATTCCTGAAGGGAACCACTCCTTATTAAGGATGTCTTTTAGTTCATCATCAAAAGCGTAAACAGAGCTCTGAGATTTATTTATATCATAACAATCCTCAGCTACCAAAGTGATGGAAGCAAATTGATCCGAATCTTTTTCTTCTTCAAAAATCAGTTTATAATTATCATCAAGATACTTGATGAAATCAATATTTTTAGACCCATCTGCATCGTTATTTCCACTTATATTAGCGTTAATCTCTTTGATATGCTTCTTAATTACAAACTTGTAAAAATATTTTTCTGAGATTTCATTAACCCAGAAGGCAGAATCCATAAATCTCTTGAATTCTGAAACCTTGTTATTAGAACAGATTTTTATATAGTCTGAATCAAGGCAATACATCCATTCATTGTCAATCCATTTTTTTTCGCTATATGAATCATAAAGATTTGATGGCAAGAATACTTCATCATCTTTAGGAATAATAAAGCAATAATCCCCATCCTTATCAACTACATTAAGTGCGTAGTTGTTTAGTGTTCCTGCTGTGAAAAATGACTCATTGTTAAAACAGAATTTTACAAAATCCTCACTTATGTCATAGTCTTCACCTATCGCCTTCTGAATATCATTACAATATTCATCAGATAGAATAATATCTTTTGCAATGATTTCATTAGAATAAGTCTTAATATTTAAGTTATTCTTGAAGTACTCTGTGGCAATAGAATCATACTTAGTGGAAACGAATTCTATGGCAATATTATCAAGCCACTTAGCTTCACAAACTCTCTGTCCAATAGTTGAAGCAAAGAAAATGAATTTATCTTCAAAATTTTCCACAGCAACTTCCTTTGTGTTGAAGAAGGGCAGTTCTGCTATCTCATCATCGCAGATATTATTTTTGGCAATAAAGTGATAAAAATGAATAGAAGCGTCTTCATCCTTTAACGTTTTTATTGTATCAGCCTTATTCTTTCTAGATAAAAGGGTATCTTTCACAAAACTAAAAGGATCAAATGAGTTGAATTTTCCATCAACTACATCTGCCCAATTAGAGTTGTCTTTGAAATATTCACGGGTATTAAGTGATATATAACATATATGACTACTGAAAGCACCAAGGTCAATAAGGTGCTCATCAATATCATAGTATAAATCCTCCGCAGAATAAAGGCTTCCGTACTCGTGTTCGATGAAAATTGGCTCATCAAAAAAATCTTCAAGTAGTTCATTCTCAAGGAGGAAGTTTAAGAACTTATCATTATTATCCTGTACTTTCAACCATTCTTGGAACTCATTTTTGCTAATCATTTCATGTAAACTGTCAACATCGAAGATGTTCTCTTCAATATTGAACTTGCGCAGATATTGTTCTGCAAAAGATTCAAACGAGTCAGAATTACGCAATTCTAAATTTGGTAGATATTTCCCCTCATTATCAGTGAATTTAAGGAAATTTTCATCACTCATAATGCCACTTGAGGTTAGCCCAGTTTCGTCCACTATTACATTTTGCAAACAGACATAACCCTCTTGAGTAGGAACAAGATCATCTGTTTCCACTCTATCAACAAATCCTTTTTCAAAAGAATTTATCAGCTCCTTATATTTTAATCTTCCACTCTTTAATGACGCAAAATTTGGAATCAAATTATAGATAGAATCTAATTCATATTCACCGCACTTTGTCAATTTCAAAATCCACTCAAACAATTTTGAGCCGGCGATATTCGCAATAGTCTCATTTATATTTGTTGAGTTATCGAAATCAACTTCAACATCATCACGAGCGCCATTTGGAATCATATCTGTATTCATGAGGAATTTTAATCCCCATGTTGCATCTTTAGCAGGAAGATAGCAATATAGACATGTATCTTTAACAGCCTTTAGTTTTCGTCCATCAATCTCGCAAGCAAAAGATACCTTAGTATTTTTAAAATCATAATACTTCGTAGGAATTTTGAGACCTCCAGTATCTTCTTGATCGTCAATATCTGCATTAATGGCTCTCGTGATTTCTTCGTCTATGTTCTCACTAAAGTCATCAACTCTCCATGTGTCGTTGTCTCTGCTGCAAACAATATCGGGAATTGGGGTACCTTTTAGATATACTTTAACACTAGAAAGATTTGGTATAAATAGAATAACGCGCTCATTTTTAAATATATCTCGGAACATATTTTCGTAATTATACACACTTTCTCTCAAAGTTTCTATTTTAGTCGGTTTAAGTGCAAACTTTACTCGAAAATCTTCACCAGCTTGTGTGAAGATAGCACGCTCAGCTGGAGTTAATTCTTGATATTTTGTCCAAATAGGCAAAATCTGCCAAGGAGTATCAACAATATCTCTTGTTGCTTGACGGTCAAATCTGAAAGAATAATCACCTGTCTGTAAGTACACGTTCTCGTTGTCAAGAAATACGGTCTTAAAGCCAATGCCCTTATAGCCTATGGCATCCTTGTTTGTATCTTTCTCTTTGTCATTAATACTGCATATCGCAGCAATATTTTTTTCATTAAATATCGCACCAGAATGCATGAATACTAATGAAGACAACGTGAGATGGAACTCAACATCTACCTTTTGTTTTACATTATCAATCGTTACTGGATAGTCATTCGCATTTTGGAGTAGTTCATATATAAAGATTTCCTTACCACTAGCTGTCAGTTGATTCTTTAATGTATCCAACATCTTCACAATCTTCTGACCTGCACCTGCTGGATAATTCATTATGTCGTCATGAAGCCTTTGAATAAGGTTTCTTGGTGTTACTTCTTGAAAGGACTGAGTTTCATCTACCTTAAATAGATAGACATAATTCTCCTTTTCGCCATTTAAAATCCATGAGAACTCATAGTAAATACCGTCTTTAGGCTTAAACAAATGAGGATGGTATACAATGGGGGCTTGCTCTTTGCCATTCTGTAGAATAAGTTTTGAAAAGTCGCTACGTCTGATATCACGAATAGTAAAACTGCCATCCTTGTTTTCTGTAAATAGACCTACGAACTTATCATCTTTAAGTTTAAGGTTATAACGGAATTTTGATTCCGCATGTTTATCACGTCTTACAATAGCCTGTTCTATATTTTTTATTCTCGTGATGATGAGCTTATACTGGCGGCGTTCTTCTTTTAAAGCATTTATATTAGGTATAGCATAAAATTCGCAAAGTCCAGGTTTTACAAAATGACAGAATTTTACAGGTACATACAAACTATTAGGACAAAGGTCGTTTGCCATACCATTAATTGTGATATGTTCTATCTTACCACAAAAGCGCTTGTCTTCATGTTTTGGTGGTAATTCGCTATATTGTCCTCTAAGAACAGTACCTTTGAAGAAAGCCTCAATTTCTTCATCACTAGCGTAATAAAGGTCTGACTTCTTTCTTATTTCCATATACAGAATTTTTGTTTGTTCAACTTATTATTTTTGATTAAATCGTCGTTCGAAATGGGTCCAAGCGGTGCGGTAGTCGGCGATGCGATCACAGCAGGTGAAGGGGGCTTCGTAGGTGATGGTTTGGCCGGCATAGAGTTCGCTGGTGAGGGTGTGGGCGTAGGTCTCACCGGGATGCATCTCACGGATGTGGTTCCATGTGGGGCGATCTACGCCTACGCCGATGAGCCCCTTGGAGCAGGTGAAGACGATGCGGCCATGGCGGTCATACCAAGTGTCGTTCTCGTTTTGCTGAAGCACAGGGAATTGGATTTCGTACATCATGATGAGCTCGTCGAGGGTCAATCCGAGGGCCATTGCTGCCAATACGTCTATCTCTACCAAGGCCATTCGGCGCTCAAAGTAGTTACGCAACGGTGTGTCGTTGTTCCACTCTTCGGTCAAAGTGTCCCATGGCGCCAGGCGTTTGTCTTTGATGCTCCATTGCTCATGTTTGTAGGAGGCATCCCATACTTCCGACCATAGGTCCGCGTAACGGTTCGTTACGCAGTTTAAGCGAAGGGTACGGCCATGTAATGCCTTTCTGTATTTTTCCTCGACTACTAATGGAAAAGAATCCATACGGCTGGATTGAAGATTCGAAGCACCTACAGTTTTCATATAGAAGTCCATGACAATAGAAGAACACATGGCGGTCATATCCACGGAGTAATCTCCGTTGCGGAACGCAACGGAGATTACTCCGTGGATATGTGCACTCTTGCGAGGCAAGAGTGCACATATCAACGTTCGATCTCATGCTTGGCTAAGCATTTTACTGACATCCACCTTATTGTAATCAA
>ENA-OQKY01001713-OQKY01001713.1-human-gut-metagenome-genome-assembly--contig:-NODE-1713-length-11266-cov-2.536493_pt1 | contig 11266 bp, 17 predicted proteins | sample MGYA00242652_ERZ504805 | MGnify/ENA primary metagenome ERZ504805 (study PRJEB26092, sample SAMD00036400) | human gut metagenome | host: Homo sapiens | study: EMG produced TPA metagenomics assembly of... | reverse complement strand
ACCAGGGTGTTTATGTTCTCTTCCATCTTCGTAGCTATCTCTACCGTTTGCGCATACATTTCCTCACGGCCGTATAAGTCAGCCATGAAGTCTGTAGCAAAGTCGATATGAATATCCTTGCCTGCTTTAATGCTGTATCCCTGTTCGTATTTTGTACCATCGTCAAATAATTCCACGCCGATACGCACAGTGTTATTGCTGTAGTCTAAATTAAGCTTCATTTCTCTTTCCCTCCCTGATGATGTCGTTTCTTTCATCTGATTCAAATTCCGCTTCCTCACCGTTTGTGAACCAGTTTACGTTATAATCGGATATTTCTATCCAGTGCATCTTAACGCCTTGCTGTGAGTCTGTTTCGGGCCATCCTGGACGTGTTTCATACCGTACCATCATTTGTTCGTTAGTAATCGCCAATACGACACATTCCAAAGGAAGCCACATGCTCCCGTTATAATACAGAAAATAGATTGGTGTTTCGCAGCTCATGATATCCAATAGGAACTCTGAGCCGACTTTAGCTATGCTTTCACTTACTCTATACATAAGAATGCCTCCTTAAATGCTGAAAACTCTGCTTCCGGTGCTAACAATTCTGCAATTCTTTCTAGTGTCGCATCATCCAGCCTTCTACAGTAGCGTTCTACCATCCAATAGGTAAATACATTCACTCCCACTTTATGCGCTGTATCGCGCAGGGAAAGCCCCTGAATGAGTCGTTTTCTTTTTAAAATCGGATATGTGTTCTTTCGCTCAATATCTAAAACATTTTCAATATTAAAAATCAGACAGATTTGTGTGATAGTAGCGATTTCAAATTCACCAGTATTTTCTTCCAACGCTTTGTACTGCTTCCTAGTGATACCCAATAATTTAGCCATTGATTTTCTAGAGATACCGAACTCTTTTCTTCTCTGCTTGATTGTCATACCTTCCATCCTTTCATCTGCATCTGTAATGATATGTCATACAATTCTTTCAAATCGCCATCAGATAATTCAAGCATCGTTCTGTTGATCCACTTGATACGGTCTTCTCTGGTAGCTGGCTTGTAGTCCTTGCTTTTGCGATACTTTTTCATTCAATGCGTTTATCTGCTCATTCGTCATGCCTGATAACTCCCTTCTGCTTCCGGAATCCTCATAGCTTTTCCATAACCCAAGTAAAAGGCAAGGTCGAATATATCCATCGGATCCATTGCACCATCTAAAATCTCTAGTGCTTCATCCAGCGTGCAATCATTTTCGGGTAAGACATGAGCCTTTACTTTATCTGCATATTTGCGTAAACCATTGTTGAGGTGCTCTTTCTTAGTGTCGTCGGGTTCGTCCGTAGATGCTTCTTTTTCAATCAGTTTACAGATAGCGCAAGCAAATCCATCTTGTCTTGCTGCTCTAACATCGTCAACAAGGCGATATACAAGCTCATCATTCTGCTCTCGTGTTAAAGGTAGATTTCTAATAAATTCACTCGTTGCTTTGAACTGCTGCTTGATTTTCTCATTGTATTCTGGTAATTCAATAACGACATCATCAATATTTTGCATTGGACACCTCCATAATCAACTCTTGATATTTGTTTCTTAGACGATCAAGCGCATCGCGCTGGATATTCAAAACTGAATAAAGGGCTTCGTCAATAGTTTCCTCGTTATTGTATAAATAGCCTTTGATGCCATCCTTCACTACCATTAAAAGCGATATGGACATTTTCAAAGTAATGATTTCATCCTCTAAGTCAAGTATTTCAATTTTCTTCATGATCGCAGCTCCTTAGGAGTCACCTGAACAAAATAATCATCCGGGTCTTCTCCATTTTTTCGTAATTCTTCTCTTGAATCCTCAATTCTGGCGATTAGTTCATCCTGTGTTTCCCCGGTGATTTCCATCATGTCCTGCAGGCTAAAATATTCATGCTCACCAGTTGCATTGGATAACGCCATTCTTAATCCGTTGTAAATCATTGTGTAAGAGAATCCATGATTCTCGCCATCTTTGATGAGCCCACTAATTTTCAAACGAGTATAACCATACTTACCGTACTTGGAAAGCAGCTTATCAAGCACCTCATTTCTAGTCATGTAGTACCTCCTGATGCAATGATTTCTCATGTATGCATCGTCTTATAACATTCTGCATTGTATTTCTGATTTTACAGTATCTCTCATACGTTATCGCCTTCCCATCATTAAAGGAAAGCTCCATGTTTACATACACAATACGCAAATCCGATTTCATAAATGCTTTAGCAGCTTCGTAGCCTGCTTTTGCACACTCCCAGATTTCATAAAGCGTCGATTCTAATACGGCCATTTCAATGTGAGTACATGATTGTTGACTAGGCAACCCTTTATTAAATTGACTCATTCTTCCACCTCCTCGAAAAGTGGATTCTCATGTCTAATCAGACATTTTGTATAATAGGCGATGCAGTATACACATGCTGTAATGCATATGATATCGGCTAAAATACGCATATTTATATTCATTTTTCATTTCCTCCTTGAATATCCAGGAGGTCCCTTGGTATAATATACTCGTGATAGAGTATGGAGGGACCTCCTCCGGATGTTTGGTGATTGCCGTCATTGAACATCCTTTTTCTTTTTACCCTGATGAAAATAATCTTTTACGATTGCTACTGGCAGCACACCTCTTCGGGGCAACCGGTTCTCATCAATCTCATAGATTTCCTTCATTCGTCGCATATGACGATAGGCCTGTGCTTCGCTGATTTCATAAAGCTCTCTGATATCTTTATTGCTATAAAAGAGTTTTTCCATAGGCTCATTCTTTAAAATAAACTTTCTTGTTCAAATGCCAGCTGATCAAAGTTATCAGATAGCTTTATACCGAACTGCAAAGATACCTTCTTAAACTCAGTGGCTATTTCTTTTGGTGACTTCCCTAAGTCTTTCATCACTGTTCTTTGAATCCTCTGATAGCTGGTCAACGCTTCTAATGGAATATCTTTGAAATCCGGAACATGTATTCCGGGCATCGCATAATAGCCGTTTGCTCTTACGCTTGGGACTATTTCATCAAATATCCAACTTGCATACTTTTTAGCCTTGATCTGAATTTCTTTGTTTCTACTTTGCTTAGATGCTGATACAATCAGGCGATGTACATTTCCCTCTGTAATAAATTTCGCTTCCTGCTTTCTGCCTAATGAATCTGTGAGGGAACAAGTTGTTACCCCATCTTCTTCACAATGATCTGTAACAGCCTTTTTAGGATTTGAATATCCTAACGCCTTAGCAACATCGCTACCGCAAAAGTAAGGCTTGCCATTGACAATCGTTGTTCGTACTTCTCCGAACTCGTCGTTTTTAAAAATCTGTAATTCTGCCATTTCTAGGCCTCCTTTCTATGTATTAAATCCACCGCATAATTTATTGACAAAGTAAATTTGCCCTTTTCCGGTAATCTTTGGTGTTTTAGTGATTCTCACACTGCCATCCGGATTGTTGACTGTCCGCTCTTTAATTTCCATGAGACCTAAATCCATAGACTTCTGTGTTGGCATGTTGTAATTCTCACCTTTAGAGCAAAGGTATCCTTCTTTTCTCATCCAAGCAAATAATCTATTCTGTCCCATATCACGACCATTCTGCTTTATGAGCTTAGCTAATTGTCCAATCAGAATACTATCATCACTCGTTTTTACAGCACTTGCGAACAATGCCAGAGGTTTCATTTCCTCGTTTTCTGTTCTCAATATCTGTAATTCTCTTTGTGACATCTGTAGAGCCCTTGCCATAACTTTCTGCGGGCTGTTCCAATCATTTTCCAGTTGAATGAAATACTGTCTTGCCTGTTTGCCTTTTTCGTTACGCTGAATCATAGCGATTTCTTTCGCCATTTCAATAGTAATCTGATAATCAGTAGCCGGTCGACCTCCTGTACTTTCTTCCAAAAATGGAACAAAGTCTTTTGCTTCCTCAAATCCATATTCGCACATACGTCTGAACCATGTTGTGAAATTACTTTCAATTTCCAAGAATCCATGTAAATCTCTTGCCAGTACCGTTATACGGTCGTTGTCATATTGTAACTTGATTAGTTCCTGCATATAGCCCTCCATTTGTTAAAAGTTTTGAACTTCATTCATAAAAAAATATTCTGCAATCTTTTTATTAGGGATTTCAAGCAAATCAATGGCCTTGCAAATGTCTTTCTGCGTCCAGATTCTCTCTCCTTTTAATTTTAGAGACAGTGTTCTTTCAGACCAATTCATTGCTTTTGCAAAAGAATATTGATTTCCGTATTTCTCTATTATTTTTCCTCTCAATTTGCTGTAATCGAAACGGGTCATTTACATCCTCCTTTCAAGTTCAATCATTTGAACCGATTACATAATATAACAATAAATAAGATAAGTCAACCACAAATTCAATATTTTGAACTTAAAACGTTTTGATTATTGAACTTTCGTATAATATGTGTTATATTCATAGTACAAGGAGGTGATAACGTGAAAAAAGAAACGACATCCGTTAGGTTAAAAAAAATTATGGAAGATAGAAAACTCAGACAAATTGATATTTTGAATTTGACAAAACCTTTCTGTAATGAATATTCTGTCAAAATGAATAAATCAGATATAAGTCAATATGTATCAGGGAAAAATGAGCCAAATCAGGAGAAACTATTTGTTTTAAGCAAAGCTTTAAATGTAAGCGAGGCTTGGTTGATGGGATATGATGTTCCTAGTAAACCAGTTAAAGAACTTAATAAAAATATATTCATATCTAATCTTAATTTAATGATGATAATTCAGATGGAACATCTAGGCGAGTATAAATATGATAGCTTACACATTGATAAAGAAAGATTAAATCAATTGCAATTAGGAAAAGTTGAACCAACTGTCGAAGAAATCAAATCTTTGGCAAAAGCATTTAACATTGATGAAGAAATTCTATTAGCTACGGATCTTACATCTGCTGAGGGGAAACCTCTTTTAGATAAATGGCTAGAAGACTTAAAATCATGGGATTTGATGGATATAGATTTTGCCTTAGAGGATGAAGGAATAATCGAAGCAAAAAAAAGTGCAATCTATCAAATAATGAGACATATTGGTGTTCTTAATATCGATTGCATGAAAGATATATATAATTATGTAGTAAATAAAAGCATTGAACCAGAGAACTTGGATAAAAATTCTGTTTTCTTTCAATATATTATTTACAAAGATGAAGATATGATTCCTGTAAACAAATCGGAATATTTAGCTATAAATAATGAAATCAAAAAAATAAAGGAAGAAAGTAAAAAATTATTAGAAGACAGTGAAAATATTAAGAAAGTATTAAAAACGATTGTTAATAATAAATAAAAACACCCCGCGCTGGAACGCGGAGTGAATAGCGGTACTGGAATACCGCTGTATAGAAAAACAAAAAGTCCTCACAAGACATAATGGTTTTTCTATACCCAATTTTACCATATATTCATTATGAAAGAAAGAGGGTATGAAAATGAAAAGACGTCCAAAAGGTATGGGGTGTGTTGCATTCCTCGGAACCGGTCGCAGGAAGCCGTATGTGGCTACTTTAAAGAAAAAGTGTATTGGAACATTCAAAAGTGAAGCTGATGCTCAGAAGGCTTTGCTAGGGGTTGTATTGAATCAATACGCTTTATATCCTGACTATACGCTGAATCACGCATCCATGCAAAAAGAATATATACATTTTATTTACGATATGCAGTCCTCCAAAGCATTACCTGATTGCGTCGAAGATTTTCCAGACATGACTATATACAACGATTTATTCAAATCTAAACTTTTGACAGAAGGAAAATTGATATTACAGAAAGATCGAGTGATGATTTCTGATGATATACCTACATTTGAAGAGATATGGAATAAAGAATTTGAAAGACTCGGACAAGGAAAATCAAAAAGCTGGGATAGTTCAGTTAAAACAGCATTTAAACATTTACAGCCTGTACATGATATAAAAATAAACACCATAAGTGTAGACAAATTACAGCATTGCTTCGATATACAGATGCAAAATGGTAGTGGAATATCTAAATTAACCCATATGAGAAACGTTTGCAATATTGTTTATAATTATGCAAGGAAAAAGAAATTGATTTCAAGAGACGATGATCCAACAGAATATATTGAATATAAAGCAACAGCTGAAAAACGTGCTATCAGAAGAGTATTCACCATAGATGAAATATACAAATTGATTTGTGATAATACGGATGAAAGCAAATTGATTTTATTATTCATTCTGACAGGTATGAGACCGACAGAATTACTTGACCTTCCAAGATCAAAAATATATCTGGATGAACAATACCTTGTAGGAGGTGTTAAGACAGCCGCAGGTAAAAACAGAATCATACCGTTACATAGGGATGCTGTTTTTATAGTTAATTATTTTATGGAAACTTATAGATATGAATATCTATGTTTCGGTAAAGGAGCAAGGTATACATATAAAAAATATATGAAGATATTCCACGATAAAATGGAAGAATTAGGCCTTAACCATAGTGAACCATATGATACCAGGCACACATTTGCTACAATAGCAAAAACTGCACATGTAGAAGAAGGCGCAAGGCAACTTATCATGGGACATGTAAGGCAAGGAACTACAGATAAAAATTACACGCACGAGCCATTAGATTACCTATTGTCAGAGATTAACAAGATAAACATTTGTTAGACTATTGTTAAACTAATATATGCAAAACATATGAAATTAACGTAAACTATGTAAATGAATAAAAATAAACGTCTTATTTTGTAATGAGTGGATATGATTTGTAAGCAACTTTCAAATCGTGTATAATAATGCAGTATGCGAAATGGAGGGATTTTTGAGTGGAAGTTATGAAGAAATTTATAAGCTACTATAAGCCATATAAGACTGTATTCTTTCTTGATATGTTCTGTGCACTTGTGATCAGTGCAGTGGATCTTGCATTTCCACAGATTCTGAGCTATCTGAATACTACATTTTATATTCAACCGAAGGATATGATTATGGACAGTCTGCTTCTGCTTGGTGCAGGACTGCTTGTAATGTATATCGTTCGTGCAATCTGCCGGTATTATGTAACAGCACAGGGACATATTATGGGAGCACGTATGGAGAGCGATATGCGTCAGGATCTGTTTGATCAGTTTGAGCGGCTGTCCTTCTCCTACTATGACCGGAACAATACCGGTGAAATGATGAGCAAGCTGGTTTCTGATTTGTTTGATATTTCAGAGTTTGCGCATCACGGACCGGAAAATGTATTTATCTCGCTATTGAAAATTATCGGTTCCTTTCTATTACTGCTGTACATCCATGTACCGCTGACCCTGATTCTGATTGCAGTAACGCTAGTTATGCTGATATTCAGTATGCTGCAAAATAAGAAAATGCAGGCAACCTTTATGGATAACCGCCGTAAGATTGCCGGTGTCAATGCAAGCCTGCAGGATTCTCTGGCCGGTATCCGTGTTGTCAAATCCTTCGCCAATGAAGACATTGAGCGTGATAAATTTTCTCACAGCAATCAGCTGTTTCTGCAATCTAAGACGAATAACTATTACCGGATGGGACTGTTTCATGCAGGAAATAATTTCTTTCAGGGGATGCTGTACCTGACGATTCTGGTTGCGGGTGGATATTTTATTGCCAACGGAACACTCGATCCAATTTCTCTTGCGACCTATGCCCTGTATATCAACATCTTTGTTGCCCCGATTGAGGTGCTCGTTGAATTTACAGAGATGTTTCAAAAGGGCTATTCCGGGTTTAAACGATTCCTTGAAGTCATCGAAACAGAGCCGGATATTCAGGATGCACCGGATGCACAGGAGCTGAAGAATGTTCAGGGTGTCATAGATTATGATCATGTGACCTTCTCTTATAATGAGGAAGAGCATGTTTTGGATGATGTTTCTATACATATCGAAGCAGGCCGTTCCATTGCTCTGGTCGGACCAAGCGGCGGAGGGAAAACGACAATCTGTTCCCTGCTTCCAAGGTTTTATGATGTGAAGAACGGAGCTGTTCGTGTGGATGGTCAGGATATTCGAACGCTGACACTGGAAAGCCTTCGCAAGGCAATCGGTATCGTTCAGCAGGATGTATATCTGTTTACCGGAAGTGTAAAAGAAAACATTGCATATGGAAAACCCGGATGCACGGATGAGGAAATCATCGAAGCAGCCAAAAAGGCAAATATTCATGATTTCATTATGGGACTGCCGGATGGCTATGATACCTATGTCGGTGAGCGTGGTACACGACTGTCAGGAGGACAGAAGCAGCGCATCAGTATTGCCCGCGTCTTCCTGAAGGATCCAAGAATATTGATTCTGGATGAGGCCACAAGTGCACTGGATAATGAAAGTGAACGGCATATTCAGAAAAGTCTGGAAGAGCTGGCAAAAAACAGAACCTGTATCACAATTGCGCACCGTCTTTCCACCATACGCAATGCAGATGAAATTATCGTTATCTCTGAAAACGGCATGGAAGAAAGAGGAACACACAATGAACTGCTTGCGAAGGGCGGCACCTATGCCAAGTATTATCATATGCAGTTTGAAGGTCTGGATTTTGATGAACAGACTCGTGAAACACTACATTCCAGACAATAGAAAAAGCACGGTTGTGAAAAATCGTGCTTTTTTCTTGTTCTGCTGTTCAGCAATCATGTCGATATATACGAATGTTCACAGGTGTTAACGCCATGCCTTACGGCAGTCTGGAATAATGCACATGCACCAGCTTCTTACCTTGCGGATAGCTGCGATAAATTTGTGTTTCTCTGCCCTTATTCACAATGCATTCCCCACTTTCCTTCATCGTCGCATGCAGCGTCCAATAAAAGCGTACAATCGTGATATCACAGAATTCCTGAATTTTGACATCATCCTGTCGCAGATCACGCGTTTCATACTGTGCCATCGCTCCGTGATAGAAGGATGTGAGAATAGCCTCGAGTCCTTCCACTTCACCCTTGGGGAAAATCATGGAGCACTCATCCTGATCACTCCATACCTCACGAATGAGCGAATCGCTACAGGTATTCACTGACTGTATATAGTTTTCCAGTTCTTTCATACGTTACCACCTCAATATAATCGTACGCACAGCTGGAAGGATTGCAAGAACAAATTTAAAAAGCTTATGCTTTTTGTTCGGTATCGAACAGATATTTTCTGATTTCCTCAAGACTGTTGCAGCTTTTCAACATATGCGTCTGTTCATCATCAGAAACAATCCGAACAATGCGACGAAATATTTTACTGTATTCCGTACTGATATCCTCACCAATCGCAGCAAAGAATACAAGGTCAACAAGCTGATCATCCCATGCTATTGTATGGTCGAGCTTAATAATCAGTATCACGGAATTCTTTACTGCTTTTTTTGTACCATGCGGTACGGCAACACCACGTCCGATTGCAGTTGATGAATACTGTATTCTATCATAGACGGACTCTTCAAATGATGCTGTAACATATCCGTTATTCAACAAATAGGTACAATATTTATGGATGAGAGATTTGCGATTTTCACAGCTGTCCTGAAAATAACAGAGATAGCTGTCAAACATGGTACGCAGCTCCAGGGTATGCTTGATTTCTCTGGCAAAAATCCAGTGCCGAATTTGGGCGCTTGATGTTTCTGTAAACAGGTGATCGATATTTATGATATTGGATGCATGCAGCCGATGGGTGGTAGCATTCAGTATGAGATCATGTTGATTCTCCAGCTCTTTTGATATTTCATCACTACGTATGATTTTTACGATTTCTATTTCACCAAATGATGATTCCACCATACTTTTTATATAGGATTCAAATGTAATACCGGCATCACAAATCAATAAGCAGCGTATGGAACGGATATTTTTGGAGCGATTCAAGGCTCCGACAATATGAAGACAGATAAATCCAAGCTCATTGGCATCGAAATAAATGTGCTCCTTCTCTTCAATTTTGTCAATCGTTGTCATAATCGCTACATAGACCTCTGTATACTTCGTTTTGATTGCTTCCAGCAGAGGATTCTCACTAGAAATACCATACTTCATTCTCCGTATAGCTGGCTTCATATGGTTGCAAAGATTTTGTTTGAGCTGTTTATCCTCCGACAGGTCGACATTCAGACGTTCTGAGACCAAATATATAAATTTTTCCAGCATGACATTATCCAAATCCTGAAACTGTTCCTGATTTTGCTGCTTACGGGTTGAAAGTATCACTCGTTCCAGATAATATATTTCCTCCTCGGGAAGAGATACATGAAAGGCCTGCTCCAATTTCAGTTTCATGATCGTTGCTACATAGTATTCCTGTAGATCCGTGCTGATGGTTGTCTGTTTTTGTACAGACCTATCAATGCGACAGCGTGTCAGCAATATACAGCATTTGAGAATAAGCATACCGAAATCATAATCACAGTAATGGGTATTTAGATTGATTTCCGATGATTTGACAATCGGAATTATCATACGAATCATCTGTGCATCAAATATAGCTTTCATTTTCTGATATACTTCATCCGGAAGTCGAACATCCAGATCATTGTGCTGATATTCCTGAATCGGCAGGGTTTCCACATAACGATAAAAAAGATTTCGGATTTGCTCCTCCGGTCCCTCCAGTGATAATCCAAAGCTTGCTCGCTTTTGAAGCTTACAATCATATTTCTCTGCAATCTGTTCTACTTCTTCTAAAACAGGCATGAGTGATGATTTTGAACGATATATCGCATCCGCAATTTCCTCCATACGAATTGCATTTCTATAAGTTAAAAGCATATGCAAAACAGTATGTAAATCACTTCCCTTTTCCAATGGTGCAGAGGCTTCAAAGCGATTTAATTGCAGCTGTCGATAAATCGCCTCTCTCTGTTTTTGTGTGCAGTGAAGACATATGCCGATATTCGGTTTTTTACTCAGCAAGGCTCCATGAAGAAGCGGCAGAAAATTCCTGTCCTGAAGGTCACTGTGTATCGTGCGCGGAGATACCGAAACCTGTTTGGCAAGCTCTGCTACAGTTAGAAATTTCTGTTCTTCTAATAGGATACTCAAAAGTTCCATCCACCTTTGTGTTTTTTTCATGATAAGCCTCCAGTTCACTGTCTTTCTCTATATGTTATCACCCATTGATAATACGCCAGGAGCCGGCAGCACGCAGGTTATTTGTAATCCTTGTAATAATGATACAGGCTTTGTATATTTCAAATATCCTGCAATCCCTGCAAGGAGCACATACGGAGGTGAGTGCT
>ENA-OQKY01001708-OQKY01001708.1-human-gut-metagenome-genome-assembly--contig:-NODE-1708-length-11335-cov-8.647573_pt1 | contig 11335 bp, 6 predicted proteins | sample MGYA00242652_ERZ504805 | MGnify/ENA primary metagenome ERZ504805 (study PRJEB26092, sample SAMD00036400) | human gut metagenome | host: Homo sapiens | study: EMG produced TPA metagenomics assembly of... | reverse complement strand
GGCTAAAGGGACGCGACTTTGTTCACCAAGGTAAAATCGAAATTGATGTAAACGAAAGGGCAGTTTTTATCAGAACTCAAGGCTGCTTTTTCGTTTACACCAACTCCGATTGTTTCCTTAACAGTTTGTAGAATTCAAAATTTAATATGAAATGTGAGATAGGGCGTATGGAAATAAACTATACGTTCTATTTTTTTGCCTTTTTTGGAAAAAAGTGATTAAAAAACTATTGACATTTTGTTACTGGAAAAACTGCCAAAAGTATTCTTATTTCCTGTGGTGCGAGGCTGGCACCATTTGATCAGTAAATATAGATTATCGCAGCTGTCGGGAATTTCCCAGTCGTCACTGGGAAGAATCATGGCGCAGGAAAACCTGCCGTCGCTGATCACACTTGAAAAAATATGTACAGCATTAGGCGTGACATTATCACAGTTTTTTTTGTTGTTGAACGTAAAAACGGTAATGTTTTTCTTGTGTACAGCAGAGCACTATAGTATAATAAATCCAGTTTTATTGCATAAGTTTAAAGGCTATAATAAGGAAAACGGCAAACCAGATGAAAGTCTGGGACGCAAAGCCAGAAGGGGCTAAAGTCAGAAAGTTTGACCAGGTCAGCCGGTTGCCACTGTTTCCATATCATCATAATATATGGAAAAGATGTTTGAATAGAAGAGATTCCGATACCTTTTATACTATATAGATGTGTGATTTTAGAGAAATATAGTAGGGACACTGGCAAGATTTTGGCAAGTGTCCTTTTTGTATGCAAAAATAGGTAACAAAACTAGCAGGGACAGGTTCTCTGTATACAGATAAAAGCAGGATGAAGAAGGCATAAGACGAAGAGAGGACTTTTATAAAATGAAAAATTGTGAAGACAAAATATATTCATTAGGTGAGACTGTAACGAGGCAGACACAGGCTATGTCACAGGCCGTACAGAAAACACTGGAAAATAATGGCGGGGTTGGTATAATGACAGGGACTTATGAACAAAACATGTCTATTTTGTCTGTGAATAATCTGCTGTTGCATAGTACAGGATATACATTCGATACTTTCATGGAACAGACAAAAGGCTCATTGAGAAACTTCTTTTATGACGAGGAAGATATACTGGAGCGAGACCGTTTTTTGCAGCTTCACGGAACAGGGGAAGCACAGATCCTTGCAGCAGACGGTACAGTGAAAAATGTACGGCTTTGTAAAGAGGATGCGACAGATGAGGCGGGAAGACAGATCTGGGTTATGTCCGTACAGGTCAACTGGGATCATGTAAATTTGACACTGCTCAATGAGGCTATCTGTTCCGGCTTCTGGTATTTTGACTGTGACGAAAACAGTGAGATTGTGAATGCAAACTGGAGTCATGAATTCCGAAAAATGCTTGGCTATCATGACACTCTGGACTTTCCGAATAAACTGGAATCCTGGTCAGATCTTCTGCATCCACAGGATAAAGAAAGAGTAATGGTGCAGCTTCAGGCGGCAATTAAGGATAAGACGAACCAGATAAAATACCAGGTAGAGTATCGTATGAGAATGAAGGATAATCAATACCAGTGGTTTCGGGCATCTGCAGAAGTAATACGCCGTCTGGATGGTTCTGCCAGCAGGATTGCCGGGATTTTTATTAACATTGATGGGGAGAAAAAAGAAACCATGCAGGCACAAAAATCTGCTGCTTTCCACCGGGCTTTTACGAAAGCAGATTTGTGCGAGTATTATGTGAATCTGGAAGCGAATACTTTTGATACCTTTAAGGTTGAACCGTCCCTGATGACCGTCTTTGAACAGAGTCATACGTGGGATGAATTGATCCGGCATTTTGTGGATTCCTATGTTGTGGAGACAGATAAGAAGGCGGTATCCTCTTTTTACGACCGTGGTTATATTGCAGAAAGGCTGAAGGGGCTGGAAACCGAATTGGCTTTAGAGTGCCGTATCACTCTGAATGGGGAAGAACGATGGGTCCGCAATGTGGTCATACGTGGCGAAATAGAGGATTCAGAATATGCCATGATCTTTCTGCGTGATATCACAGAGGCAAAGGTAGAGAGCACACGGCATCTGCAGATGGCAGCGGATAATGCTTCCATGGAGCAGCTGATTCAGAGTATTGTGCGTCTGGTTGACCGCTTTGTTGTCTGTGATCTGGAAAATGACAGATATGAATTCTACAATCTGAATGGACAGATGATATATAAACCTCTGGGATTTTATCATGATTTTCAGATGCAGGTTCTTGAAAAATATAAGACACTGGAACCATTGGAAGCTATAGATATCCTGATAGCTCCGGATAATATTCGGAAAAAACTGAAAAGTGAAAATGATATTTATAAGTTTGAGTATTGCAGCCTGGATGAAAAGACTTATAAAATCGCTTCTTATATTCCCTTGGAATGGAAGAATGGAAAGCTGGAAAAGGTATTGCTGGCATCCATGGATGTGACACAGGAGAAGAAAGCAGAGATTGAATCCCGTCAGGCACTGAAAGAGGCTTACCGGTCTGCAGAAAATGCTAATCGTGCGAAAACAGAATTCCTTTCCAATATGTCCCATGATATCCGGACACCAATGAATGCCATTGTGGGTCTGACGGCAATCGCAGGAGCAAATATTGAGAGTCAGGACAGAGTTATTGAATGTCTCAGCAAGATTACAGAATCAAGCCGTCATCTGCTGGGGCTGATCAATGAAGTGCTGGATATGGCACGTATCGAAAGCGGAAAAATGACACTGGCACAGGAAGATTTCAATCTGTCAGATCTGGTAGATAATCTTATTACACTTACGAAACCGGTGCTTGATGAACATAAACATAATTTTGATATACACATCAATCATATTGAACATGAGGCTGTCTGTGGTGACAGCCTGAGAATCCAGCAGGTATTTGTGAATCTGATGAGTAATGCGATCAAGTATACACCGGATGGTGGAAATATTATTTTTTCCATAGAGGAAAAACCCAATGGATTTTCAGAACTTGGATGCTATGAATTTACGATTGAGGATAATGGAATCGGTATGTCACCGGAATTCCAGAAAATCATGTTTGATCCTTTCAGCCGCGCGGATGACCACCGGACAACCAGAGTTCAGGGAACCGGTCTTGGAATGGCAATCAGCAGAAATATTGTGAACCTGATGAATGGTAATATTAAAGTGGACAGTACTTTACATAAGGGAACCAGAATTACGGTAACAATTTATCTGGAGCTTCAGGAAAAAGAAAAAGAACAGGACAAAAAACTGATGAATCTGCCGGTTCTGGTAGTGGATGATGATAAGACATGCTGTGAAAGTACAGTTGCCACACTGAAGGAAATCGGTATTACAGGTGAATGGGTTCTCTCTGGCAGGGAAGCGGTTGAGCGCTGTTATGCACGGCATGAGTTGAAAGATGATTACTTTGCTGTTATTTTAGACTGGAAGATGCCGGAGATGGATGGTATAGAGACTGCCAGACAGATCCGGAAACGGATCGGGAAAGAGATTACCATCATTGTATTGACATCCTATGAATTCAGCGAAATTGAAGAAGAGGCAAAGGCTGCAGGCGTAGATGCTTTTATTGCAAAACCGCTGTTCCGTTCCCGGCTGACGGCTACACTGCGGCAGTTTACTTCAGGCAGAAAAGAAAATACAGCGAGAAATTATCTGGAGAAACTGTCAGAAGCAGATTATACAGGAAAAAGGATTCTGCTGGTTGAGGATAATGAGTTGAACAGAGAAATTGGTGTTGAAATTTTGCAGATGACAGGGGCAGAAGTGGAAACAGCAGAAAATGGAAAAATCGCAGTTGAAAAGGTGGAAGCTTCTCCGAAAGGTTCGTATGATCTTATTTTTATGGATATCCAAATGCCTGTCATGAATGGTTATGAGGCAACTGCAGCAATCAGGAGCCTTCCGGGTGAAAATGGAAAACTGCCTATTGTTGCCATGACTGCCAATGCTTTTGCAGAAGATGTACAGTTGGCCAAAAATACAGGCATGAATGGACATATCGCGAAACCGCTGGATATGCATAAGCTGAATGATGTTCTGGAAAACTGGCTGTAATTGCTTTCCTGGATGCATGGGAAAAATTTCCTGAAGAATATATTTCATCCATTTGTTCAGGCTGATCAGGGAGCAAGATCGCAGTATAAAGGTACCGGACTAGGCATGGCGATTGTAAAGGAACTGCTTGGTCGCATGAGCGGAACCATTCAGATTGTCAGTGTGGAAAATCAGGGCACTACCATACATGTGGTCATACCTTTTGAAATAGCAGAAGAACCTGCAGTTGTACAGGAAATGTCTGAATTACCGAAGGAAAATCTGTCCGGGTGCCGTATTCTATTGGCAGAGGATAACGAGCTCAACAGGGAAATTGCGGCATTCCTTCTGAAAGATGAGGGAATTTCCGTCACAGAGGCGGAAGATGGACAGCAGGCAGTGGAATGTTTCCTAAAAATGCCGGAAGGATATTACGATGCGGTTCTAATGGATATCATGATGCCTGTGATGGACGGATATCAGGCAGTCAGGGCGATTCGTGGCAGTGGAAAGAAAGATGCAGAAATGATTCCAATCATTGCCATAACAGCCAATGCTTTTGCTGAAGATAAAAGAAAGACGATGGAGGCAGGGATGGATGCGCACCTGTCAAAACCTTTAAATGTACAGGAACTGATGGATACAATCCGAAAATTCTGTGCTGGTAAGCAGATATGTCAGTGACCGAGAAGAGAATAACAGAGGGATAGCAGAATGAAAAAGGACAGCGAACTATATAAAAAAATAAAAGTACATTGCTATATTGTTGGATTGATTGCTTTTCTGACAGCATTGATTGTTGGCGTTTTTCTGCTTCATAATTTGGAAAAGGATGAAAAGACAACCGGAAAATATATGGCGCAGATTACTGAGAAAAGAGTCAGGGCAAGACTGGATCAGTATAGCATGCTCTCTGCTCTTTTGGGAAATTATATCAGTGCAGGAGAGAATCTGGATGAGAATACATTTTCTGAACTGGCAGAAAAGATTCCTAATGAAGATGGAGTGATAAAGGCATTTGAACTGGCACCTGAAGGGATTGTTACAGACATTTATCCGAAAGAGGGAAATGAGGGGGCTTTTGGACTGGATATGCTGCAGGAACATGAACGGAAAAAGGATGCAATTCTGGCAAGGGATAGCGGGAAATATACGCTTGGAGGACCATACCAGTTAAAGCAGGGAGGAACAGGAGCATTGCTTTTTAATCCGGTTTATCAGGACAATAATTCAGAACAGGGTGAGTTCTGGGGCTTTGTGATTCTGGTGATTGACTGGGATCGTTTCATTGGAGAGATAAATCTTGATTATTTAAGCGATGCAGATTTCTGTTACAGAATTTGGACATATGACAGAGGCAGCAGCGACAAGATTATTTTAGCAGAGAGCCAGGATAATATGTCGGATAATATTCTGACAGTAGAATGTACAGTGCCAAATAACACATGGTATTTTGACATTATACCTTCAAGGGGATGGATTCCACGTTTTTACCAGATTATGTTTATTGTCATTTCTTGTATATTCTCATTATTGATTGCTACAGTATTTTATTTAATATCCAGTAAAAAACACAGGGAAAGACAATATGAAGCAGAATTGGAAAAATCTGCTGAGCAGGCGAAAAATGCCAATGAGGCAAAAACAAGATTTTTATTTAATATGAGTCATGATATCCGGACTCCGATGAATGCAATTGTAGGTTTTTCCGGTTTGTTGGAGAAGAATCTGCAAAATGAAAGAAAGGCAAAAGAATATCTGGAAAAGATACAGTCTTCCAGTAATCTTTTGCTGAGAATCATCAATCAGGTTCTGGAGATGGCCCGGATCGAAAGTGGTACTGCGGTATTGCAGTTAAAAGCTGAAGATATGGATGCATTATTTCACAGAGTAAATACAGTGTTTGAAGAGGATGTCAGAAAGAAGAACTTGCAGTATCATGCTGTTTTAGATGTAAGACATCATTATGTTGTCTGTGATCAGACAAAGTTACAGGAAATCATGCTGAATATTATCAGTAATGCTATAAAGTATACCCCGGAGGGACATTCAATCTATGTAGAAGTACATGAGGCGGTATCAGAGAATCCTTCAAAGATACGCTATATTTTTTCATGTGAAGATACGGGCATTGGTATGAGTGAAGAATATCTTCCACATATCTATGAAGAATTTTCCAGAGAACATAGTACTACAGAAAACAAAGTGCCGGGAACCGGGTTGGGACTTCCTATTATCAAATCTATGATAGAGCTGATGGGTGGAAGTATTCAGGTAGAAAGCAGACAGGGTATTGGAACAAAATTTACGATAGATCTTTCTTTTGACATAGCATTGAAAGAAGAGGTATATGGAAGTGAGGATACCATAGAGTCATCTGCAATTCATACAATAAAAGGGAAAAGAATTCTCCTTGTAGAAGATAATGAGCTGAATGCGGAAATAGCAAAGACAGTTCTCGAAGATGTCGGAGCGTTAATTACCAGAGCGGAGAATGGACAGCAGGCCCTGGAACTATTTAAAGAGAAACCGGCAGGAACATTTGATGTAATTTTGATGGATCTGATGATGCCTGTTATGGATGGATATACAGCTACGAGAAAAATCAGGGAATTAGAACGTTCAGATGCAAAAACAGTACCGATTATAGCTATGACAGCAAATGCATTCCAGGAAGATGCTGAAAAGTGCATTGCCGTGGGTATGAACGCTCATTTGGCGAAACCTTTGGATATTGAAAAGATGAAAAAAACTATTAAAAGTATTTGTTCCTAATATAGGGAGAAAGTAAATGAATAGCATAGTTATGGAAATAAATATTATTTGAGATTCGGGATAAATTGTGAAATGCAGACAAACAAGAAAAATAAAAATATAATAGGTATTATACAGAGTTTCCTTATATTGATATTAGTGGTTCTTGTTATTTTTATGATGATTCAGATTAGCAGGCTGCAGGGGACAGCACGCGTAATAAATTATGCAGGTCTGGTACGTGGAGCTACACAGCGCGAAGTAAAATTAGAAATTACAGGGAACCAAAATGATGAATTAATTAAATATTTGGATGATATTCTTCTTGGATTGAGATATCAGGATGGACATTATAATCTGGTAAAACTCAATGACGAAGAATATCAGGGAAAATTGAAAATCCAGAGTGATTACTGGGATAAATTGAAAATAGAAATTGAAGCAGTAAGAAACAAGGGATATGAAAATACAGACATTGTTAATATGAGTGAAATATATTTTACGATGGCAGATGAAACTGTCTATGCCGCAGAAAGTTATTCAGAAAAGATCGCTATAAAGATTCGTACCATAGAGCTTTTGTCGGCACTTGATATGTTGATTCTGGTAATATTGGTTATTATGCAGACTTTAAAGGCAATGCAGATGGCAATGCAAAACAGACTGCTGGAACAGAAAGCATTCGTAGATGCCCATACTGGGCTGCCAAATAAAAATGCCTGTAATGAGCTTCTTAATAAAAAAGATATAATTACAGATTCTACAGCATGCATAATGTTTGATTTAAATAATCTAAAAACTGTAAATGATACAATGGGACATTCCGCAGGAGATCAGTTAATAATGAATTTCTCAAAGCTTTTGCGCAGTGTTATTCCAGAAAAGGATTTTGTTGGAAGATATGGCGGAGATGAGTTTATAGCAGTCATTGATCATACAAGTGAGGCGGAAATTAAGGAAATATTGAAATCCTTGTACAGAGAAAAAGATAGATTAAATAGTTATGAAAATCAAATACCAATCGACTATGCATGCGGATGGGCATTATCCTCCGATGATATGTCGTGTACAATGCAGATGTTATTGGATGATGCAGATGCTTATATGTATAAAAATAAACAGTTATGCAAGAAATATAAAGGAAACAGAAAATATGAATAAAAGACAAAAAATACTGATTGTCGATGATGCAAAGTTCAACAGGGATATATTGAAAGAATTTCTTTGTTAGTAAATTGACACAAGTTGGCTGTAGAGTATAATTATAGTAAAAGTACAGCAGAAGCTGTCGCAAAGATATATATAAAAATGTTGTGGGGGTATTGAACATTAATGAATGTAAAATTAAAATCTGGAAGCAAGCGACTGTAGCCTGGAGGGTGGGAGAAAGATGAAGAAGTGCAAATTAGTACAGAATATAAGAAATTTCAAATTTTGTTATTTTATATTTTGCACAATTATATGTTTAATGGTTTTATCCGTTCCTACATTTGCAAAAGAAAACTCTGACAATGTTATCCGGGTAGGATCTTTTGAAGAAACTTATAATACCGTCAATGAAAAGGGAGAAAGAAGCGGCTATGGTTATGAGTATCTTCAAGATATTGCAGGTTATGCAGGTTGGACATATAAATACATAACAAGTGATTGGAAAAACTGCTTTACACAGTTGGAAAATGGAGAGATTGATATTCTTGGTGGCATTTCCTATACAGACGAACGTGCTGAAAATATGCTTTTTTCCGATATGCCTATGGGGGAAGAGAAATATTACATCTATACGGATGCATCCAATATGGATCTTACAGCAGGAAATTTGGATTCTTTTGAGGGAAAAAATATTGGTGTGTTTAAAGATAATATAACGGAGGATGTGCTTAACGAATGGGAATCAAAATATGGTCTGCATACGAAGCATATCAATGTTTCTAATACCGCAGAAGTTATGGACAAACTGTCGAAACATGAAATTGACTGCTTCGTTTCGGTAGAAGAACCCCGTTGGGAAGAATCGGAGATTTCGCCGATTACAAGTATTGGAGAGACAGAAATCTATTTCGCTATAAATCCAGAACGTCCGGATATCAAAGAAGCACTGGATAGTGCTATGCGCAGAATCAAGGATGACAACCCATTTTACACTGATGATCTCTACAGGCGTTATCTTTCTGCACAGAGCAGCTCGTTTCTTTCAAAAGAAGAAAGGGAGTGGATCGGGCAGCATGGAGCAATCAGGATAGGGTATCTGAATCAGGATGGAGGTATCAGTAGTGTAGATCCATCAACAGGCAAATTGACAGGTGTTATCACAGATTATGTGGATCTTGCAGAAAATTGTCTGCAAGGTCAGACTCTGGAATTTGAATTAAAGGGATATGATACAAGAAGTGAACTGCTTCAGGCATTGCAGGATGGAAAAATAGACCTGATTTTTCATGCAAACCAGAATCCATACTTTGCAGAAACAAATGGATTTGCTTTGTCGGATACGCTATTGACTCTCAATATGGCAGCAATTACGGCAAAGGATTCTTTTGATGAAAATAAAGAGAATATAGTTGCCGTTGAAAAAGATGATTTTGCATTGAAAGCATATCTTTCATACAATTATCCGCAATGGAAGGTTGTGGAATATGAAACATCAGATGCAGCAGTAAAAGCAATGCAGAAAGGGGAGACGGATTGTATTGTAAGCAATTCAGGTACTGTTTCAGACTATTTGAAAAATAATAAGCTTCATAGTGTTTTCCTGACAAAAGAAGCTGATGTTCCATTTGCTGTTCAGCATGGAGAACCGGTTCTTTTGTCCATTCTGAATAAAACACTGACATCTATGCCTGCAGCTCAATTTTCAGGTGCAGTAGTTTCGTATAATGCTTCTTCACGAAAAGTTACAGCGAAGGATTTTATTCAGGACAATTTACTGGCTGTCTCACTCATAGTTGGAATCTCTATTTTTGTTGTCATGTGTATAATTCTTGATTCTTTGAAAAAATCAAAACGTGCGGAAGAAAAATCCAAGAAGTCTGCTGAGCAGGCATTGAAGCTGAATCAGGAGCTTGAAGAAAAACAGCAGGAATTACAAAATGCACTTGTAGAAGCACAGAGTGCCAATAAGGCTAAGACTTCCTTTTTAAATAACATGTCTCATGACATCAGGACACCGATCAATGGCATTATGGGCATGCTTACAATTCTTGAAAAAAGCGGAAATGATGGTGAGCGGGCAAAAGATTGTCTGAATAAAATAAATGAGTCTTCGAAACTGCTATTATCATTGGTAAATGATGTTTTGGATATGGCAAAGCTAGAATCGGATACCGTGGTTTTTAGTGATGAATCCATCAATCTGGATCAGGTATGTCAGGAAATCACGGAGTCACTATCTTTTCAGGCAGAAGAAAAAGGACTTCATGTTATAGGAGAACATGATGATTACAGTGGTATATATGTTTGGAGCAATGCAGTTCATTTGAAAAAAGTATTGATGAATCTGTTTACAAACAGTATGAAGTACAATAAGGTGAATGGTTCTATTTACATGAGTATGAGAACGATTGAAAGATCAGAAGATCACATGACATGTGAATTTAAAATAAGAGATAATGGAATTGGAATGTCAGAAGAATTTATAAAAAATGAATTGTTTACTCCATTTGTACAGGCAGATAATTCCCCACGTTCTGATTATAATGGGACAGGTCTGGGCATGCCTATTGTGAAACAACTTGTAGAAAAGATGGGCGGAACCATAACAGTTGAAAGCAAGCTTGGTGAAGGAAGCTGTTTTACTGTAATACTTCCATTCAAAATTGATACGAATGCACGGCCAGAAGAAAAAGAAGATTTTGATGCAGATATATCAGATATCCGGGTATTGCTGGTTGAAGATAATGAGCTGAATGTGGAAATAGCAGAATTTATGCTGACGGAAAATGGAGCTAAAGTAGAAACAGTGAACAATGGGTTAGAAGCTGTTCAGCATTTTGAAGCTTCCGAACCGGGAACATACGATGTTATTTTAATGGATGTTATGATGCCGGTGATGGATGGTCTTACTGCTGCAAGAACAATAAGAGACCTGGAACGGCAAGATGCAAAAACAATCCCTATCATTGCTATGACTGCAAATGCATTCAGGGAAGATGCAGAAAAGTGTATGGAAGCAGGAATGAACGCACATCTTGCAAAGCCGTTGGATGATGAAAAAATTAAGCAGACCATAAGCGAAGAGTTGAGAAAGCAAATATAATAGCTTCAACTGTGCGTACCTGTGAAGGCGTGAGTCGGCGGTCCATTTTTCAGTAACACGATCTAGTACTTTTTAAGATAAAGTAGAAATAGTGCAATTTTCACAGGATATTATACAAGAATTACATAGAAATATATCGTATTATTGATATAGTATTCTTGAATTGTATGTGAGGAGAAAACTATGGCAGCTGAAAGAAAAACATTAACACAGTTATCTGTGCCAATATGCTTAGAAACTTTATTTTATATGCTTTCAGGTATGGTCGATACGCTTATG
>ENA-OQKY01001707-OQKY01001707.1-human-gut-metagenome-genome-assembly--contig:-NODE-1707-length-11347-cov-3.161141_pt1 | contig 11347 bp, 8 predicted proteins | sample MGYA00242652_ERZ504805 | MGnify/ENA primary metagenome ERZ504805 (study PRJEB26092, sample SAMD00036400) | human gut metagenome | host: Homo sapiens | study: EMG produced TPA metagenomics assembly of... | reverse complement strand
ACGACTGGATAAGGAATAATCCGATGCTAAGACGGGATTCAGGACCAACCGGCAGTCTTTTTGAACGTATCCGTGAGGCGGCAAATCCGCCTTCATATCAGAATCCAAAAGAAGCACTGATACGTTCCATCAGACGTAACCTGCGACAGGTCCTGAATACCCGCTCCGGCAGTTGTTATGGTTCACCGGAGCTGGGGATTACTGATTTAAATGATGAATCGCTGGCCTCCAGCGATTTCAGACGAGAAATCCGTAAGTCCATTAGCCAGTGCATTTTACATTACGAACCTCGTATTACCGATGTTGTTGTTACGGCTGCTGCACCGGATGAATACGCCCCTGTGGAACTGTGTTTTCATATTGTGGCTACGGTCGATGTCAGCGAAACCAGGGGAGTGTTTGAATTTGACATTTTGCTGGACAACCATCAACGCTATTGTGTGGAGTGATCTCTGTGGCTTTTGAAGAACGGTACTACCGCGAAGAGCTGGATTATCTTCGCCAGCTAGGCAAACTGCTGGCGCAGGAAAAACCACATCTGGCCCACTTTCTGGCCGAGAAAGAGGGTGATCCGGACGTGGAGCGTCTGATGGAAGCCTTTGCCTTTATGTCCGGTAGCCTGCGCCAGAAACTTGAGGACGAATTCCCCGAGTTCACCCATGGGCTGATCCGTATGCTGTGGGCAAACTATTTACGCCCGGTTCCGGCCATGACGGTTATTGCCTATGAACCCAAAACCGATCAGTTAAAAGTCCCTGTTCAGGTCTGTCGTAATGAACTGATCAGAAGCCGCTCAGAAAAGTCCTCCCTGACTGCTCAGAAGGTGCTGCCTGACAATCATGATAAAATCGTTTCTTCCGTAGCCTGCCATTTCACGCTGGCGCGCGATATCTGGCTGCAACCACTGCGCATTCTCGATACCCGCAACGCCAGCAGCCTGAAAGAAGGCATCATAGATATCAGTTTTACCGCAGATAACAATGTCTCCCCCGCCATGCTTGACCTGAACAAAATCACGTTCTGGCTGGGTAATGAAGACGATTATACCCGACACCAGCTTTATCTGTGGTTTTGCGAATGCCTGATGGATGCGGAACTGATTGCCGGAGAGTACCGCCTGCCGCTGCCGGATCTGTGGCTGGAGGCGGCGGGTTTTGACAACCGGGATGCTCTGCTGCCGTGGCCGAAAAATGTCCACAGCGGCTACCGCGTGCTTCAGGAGTATTTCTGCTATCCCGAAGCCTTCTTCTTTTTCCATCTGCGCGATGTTGCGCCGCTACCAGACGATTTCCCGATCAATGCGTTTACGCTGCGCCTGCACTTTAACCGCCCGTTACCTGCCGACATCAAGCTGCGCCAGGATTCGCTGCGTCTGCACTGTACGCCAGCCATTAACCTGTTTACGCATTATGCGGAACCCGTCAGGCCGGATGGGCGGATGGCGGAATACCCGCTGCGCGCCAGCCATAAGCATCCGGACGCCTATGACATTTTTCAGGTCAGCACAGTCACCAGTAAAGTCAAAGTTTCAGGTACTGAAATCAGCCCAGGTAGCCAGGCGCGTGTCTGGCCCGAATTTGAAAGCTTCCAGCACCAGATGGAGTACAGCCGCCAGCGAGAAGTCGTCTACTGGCATCACCGGACTAAAACGTCCCTGCTTCACCACGGGCTTGAACACTCTATCGCCTTTGTCCATGCAGACGGTAGCATTCCGGGCAGCTCACGGTTTAACGATGACGTGATCACCACGTCATTAATCTGTACCAACCGTATGATCCCTGCCCGGCTGCATACCGGTGATATCTGCGTGGCCGTCAACAAAAATCCGGCAGTGGCCTCATTTCGTAATGTCACGCGCCCGACACTGCCGCTCTGGCCAGTCACGGACGGCGACATGCACTGGTCGCTGATTTCCGCGATGAACCTGAACTACCTCTCCCTGCTGGACAGGGAGACACTGATCCAGATCCTGCGGACCTTCGACCTGCCAGGTGCTCACCATCCGCAGCGGGCCAGACTGTCACGCCAGAAACTGGATGCCATAGAAAAACTCGAAACCAAACCTGTTGACAGGTTGTTTAAAGGCGTACCGGTTCGCGGGCTGGCGACCACGCTGTGGATACGTCCCGATCCGTTTATCTGCGAAGGTGAAATTTATCTTCTGGGTACCGTGCTCTCGCACTTCTTTGCCCTCTACGCCAGCATCAATTCGTACCACTGTCTGAAAATCATTAACACGGAAAGTCAGGAGTCCTGGGAATGGCAGGAGAAAATGGGCCAGCACGCCCTGATATAGCGACAAAACCGCCGTTACCGGCGGATGTGCGCAACTGCAATTTCTATGTGCTGATGGAGGCGCTGTACCGTCGGCATGGCGCGCCGGGCCAGGACATTTCCCTGCGTACCGAGCCTGCCCGGGAGATCGTGCGTTTCAGCTCTGACGCCAGTATCAGTTTTCCGGGTACGGACCTGAGTGCGCTTTCCCGTAGCCAGAACGGACAGTATGTACTGCAAACCCGGTTCCTGGGTTTTTCCGGCAGCCAGTCGCCGCTACCGGGCTATTATCTGGATCAGATGGCGCAGGAGTCCGCACAGAACGAAGACGGCCTGAAAGAATTTCTCGATCTATTCAGCCACCGCTGGACACAGTTTGCCTATCATGCCTGGCGCAAATACCGCTACTACATCTGCTTTCGTAGCGGCGGTACTGACACCTTTTCACAGCGCATGTACGCACTGGTCGGGCTGGGTAATCAGAGCGTGCGTGACAGGCTTGCCATTAACCACAGCAAAATGCTGGCCTACGCCGGAATTCTGGCAACACCAGGCCGCGCGCCGTAGGTTATCTGTAATCTGGTGTCGCACTGTTTTGATTTGCCGGATGTCACCATTGAACGCTGGCAACTGCGTAAAGTCGCCATTGATCCGGCACACCAGAACCGGCTGGGTGTACGTAATCCGAAAGGAAAAACGGCTGGACATATTCCGGGACGCTCCATACTCGGCGTTAATTTTACCCTCGGCGCACGGGTGCCGGATCGCAGCGGAAAATTCCTGTTGCAGATTGGCGGCCTGTCGCGGGAGCGTTATCTCTCATTTTTACCCGATGGCGAAAATCACCTGCCGCTGACCATGTTCCTTTCCTTTATTCTGCGCGACCAGTTTGCCTGGGATTTACGGCTGTGCCTGGCGCCACAGCAGGCTAAAGGGATGCGCCTTAGCGATCCGGCCAGCTCCCGCCTCGGCAGAACCAGCTTTATTGGTCAGCCGAAAGTACCGCCCGCCATCACAATCCGAATCAGGGAATAATTCTATGGAACCACTTATGGCTGAGGAAAAACAGCAATCCCGCCAGGCCTCACTGACTTTACAGGTGATGAATGGCAACGAACTGGAAAGCGGACGCGCCGCAAAATGCCTGTTCAGCGAAAACGGCGGTGATATTGGCCATACGCCGGAATGTCACTGGCAGGTACAGGACCGGGCGGGAAGCATTGCTGCGCGTGCCTGTACCGTTATCCGGCACGACGGAGCCTATTGCCTGCGGTGCCTGACGCCGGGACTGATGATTAATCTGGCCCCGGCCTCTTCCGATGCGCTCATCCGCCTGCGCCAGGGGGATGAGATCCAGCTCGGCGCACTGGCGCTGAAAGTGTTTCTGCATGACGGTGCAGCTGTTACCTATGACGAGCGGATGGCGACCCCGGAAACGATTGTAATGAACCGCGACAGTCTGGCGGACACCCTGCTGACCACCGAGGGACAACCGGCGTATCCGGGAATGCCGTTCCAGCATCAGCTTGCCCCCACGGTGGCGCACGGTTTTTCCAGCGATCCGCTCCAGGCACTCCAGACGGAAAGCCTGATGGTGGCAGATGATCCGATCGCCCCACGCGTTTCCCGGCCCGTAGCCCCCGCATCCGATCTGACAGGTGCAAACGGGATCAACACGCCGTTTATGGATCTGCCGCCCGGCAATGCCCGTCATGAGGACGGCGATGAATTTTCTGCCATGGCGCAGTACCACCTGGCCGTAACCCCGCTGCTGCGCGGTATGGAGTGTCCGCTGACGCTGCACAATTCTCAGGATGCGGATGAGTTTCTCGAAGAGGCCGGACGGGCGTTGCAGGCCGCCATTAAGGGATTGCTGAGTCTGCAACAACAACAGAACAGCCTGTCGGATAAACACCTGCGTCCACTAGAAGACAACCCGTTGCGCCTTGATATGGACTATGCCACCGCGCTGAACGTCATGTTCGCCGAGGGTAAAAGCCCGGTACATCTCGCAGCACCTGCGGCCATCGCCGAAAGCCTGCGCAACATCCGGCATCATGAAGAGGCTAACCGGGCGGCGATTGTGGAAGCGTTGCGTGTCATGCTGGACGCCTTTTCGCCGGGCAACCTGATGCGCCGCTTTGCGCAATACCGCCGCAGCCATGAACTGCGCCAGAAAATGGACGACGCCTGGGCATGGCAGATGTACAGCAACTATTACGATGAGCTGGCCTCCAGCCGACAGCAGGGATTTGAAATGCTGTTCAATGAAGTTTATGCCCAGGTCTATGACCGGGTGCTGCGCGAAAAACAGCGGGAGCCGGAAGCATGAACGGCAAAGCGTTTCTGGCCTGCGTTCTGATGAGCGTCGTATTAACTGGCTGTGAAACAGCGAAAAAAATCAGCCAGGTGATCCGCAATCCGGATATTCAGGTCGGAAAGCTGATGGATCAGTCAACCGAGCTGACCGTCACGCTGCTGACCGAGCCGGACAGCAACCTGACGGCGGATGGCGAAGCCGCGCCGGTGGATGTCCAGTTGGTTTATCTGAGCGACGACTCAAAATTCCATGCCGCCGACTACGACCAGGTTGCCACCACCGCGCTGCCCGACGTGCTGGGGAAAAACTATATCGATCACCAGGACTTCAACCTGTTGCCGGATACCGTAAAAACACTGCCGCCGATCAAGTTGGATGAGAAAACCGGTTATATCGGTGTCATTGCCTATTTTTCAGACGACCAGGCCACAGAATGGAAACAAATTGAGTCGGTAGAAAGTATCGGCCACCACTATCGCCTGCTGGTGCATATCCGCGCCAGTGCGATTGAGATGAAAAAAGAGGAAAACTGACGATGGCAACAATGAAAAACAAAGTGATCTGGCAGGAAGGGCTGTTTGCCCTGCCGCAGCATTTTCAGCAACAGCAGCGTCACTGCGAGTACCTGCTGACCCGTCGTCTGGATGCACTGGGTGATTTTTTCTGGGGTTTTACGGAACTCTCCATCAATACAGAACTGCTTGCCCAGGGCAAAATCATGATTGACCGTGCGGCGGGCTGTATGCCTGACGGCACCGTATTCAGCATTCCCGACCAGGATCTGCTGCCGGAACCTTTCCAGCCGGGAACCCTTTCATCGAAAGAGAGCCACAATATTTATCTGGCGCTGCCGGTGATAAGCGACGTGATCAATGAAATCCAGGGGTTGCACAGCGCCGGTCAGGGTATGGAGCGTTACCGCCTCACCCATACCCGCGTCCGTGATTTTCACACTGACGAAGGCGACGAACAGCCAGTCGGTCTGGGGCAGTTGATCCCCAGGATAGTCAGCGGCGCAGATGATCTCAGCGCGATGGTGACTCTCCCCCTGTGCCGTATCCTCAATAAAAATGCCACCGGCGCGCTGGTGCTGGACAACACCTTTATTCCCACCATTCAGGCCGTCCGTGTCAGCGGGTTGCTCGGGGCATTCTCCGGCGAGGTGCAGGGACTGCTTGCCACCCGCGCCGCTGACCTGGCCGGGCGCATTGGTTCGCCTGAACAGAGCGGGATCGCCGATGTGGCCGAATTTATGATGTTGCAGATGCTTAACCGCTATCAAATGCAGTTCACGCATCGTTCCCAACTGCACACGCTGCATCCGGAAGCCTTCTACCGGGATCTGGTGGGGCTGCTGGGAGAACTGATGACCTTTACCGAAGGTAATCGCCTGCCCTGCACCGTGGAGCCGTATAATCACCGGGATCTTACCGCGACCTTCACCAGAACCGTGATCCCGGAACTGCGGCGCGCGCTCAATACCGTACTGGTGCCGCGTGCGCAGAATCTGCCGTTGTTCTTTTCAGAGGGGACCTGGATCGCCACCATCAACGATCCCACATTGTTGCAGTCCTGCAAGCTGGTACTGGCAGTGCGCGCCAGGATGCCCTACGACCAGGTACAACGCCAGTTCATCCAGCAGTCGAAAGTGGCCGCTACCGACAAAATCCGCAGCGTGGTCAGCGTGCAGGTGCCGGGTATTCCGCTGCACACGCTTACCGCTGCGCCACGTCAGTTGCCATACCACGAAGGTTATGTTTACTTCGAACTGGAAAAAGGCACCCCGGCCTGGCAGGACGTGATAAAAGCGGGCGCACTGGCGCTGCATATCTCCGGCAGCTTCCCCGATCTGAACCTCCAGCTCTGGGCTATAAGGGGATAAGTGAATGAGCGATATGAGTGAAGCGTCGGTTTTTCCCGTGGAGCCGGAGAGCGGAACACCAGGACGCCAGTACCGTCTCGCCCTTCGCGGCAACAGCCTGAATCCAATGATTGACGCCGCCACGCCGTTGCTCGGCATGGTGATGCGTCTGTCCACTATGAACAGTCAGGCCATGCCGGAACATCTGTTTACCCAGGTAGTAACCGATGTCCAGGCCGTAGAGCAACTACTCCAGGAACAGGGATACGAACCGGGCGTCATTGTTTCGTTCCGTTACATTCTCTGCACGTTTATTGATGAAGCGGCGCTGGGCAACGGCTGGTCCAACAAAAACGAATGGATCAAACAGTCGCTGCTGGTTCATTTTCATAACGAAGCCTGGGGCGGCGAGAAAGTGTTTATCCTGCTCGAACGCCTGATCCGGGAGCCGGTACGTTACCAGGATCTGCTGGAATTTTTATACCTCTGTTTTTCGCTCGGCTTTCGCGGGCGCTACAAGGTTGCCATTCAGCAACAGGATGAATTTGAGCGGATCTACCAGCGCCTGCACCATGCCCTGCACAAACTGCGCGGTGACGCGCCATTTCCGCTACTTCATCAGAAGAACAACATACAGGGTGGGCGTTATCAGTTAATCCGACGACTGACCATCAAGCATGTACTGTGCGGCGGTCTTGTTGTGCTGACCGTATTTTATCTGTTTTATCTGCTGCGTCTGGACAGCCAGACACAGGATATTCTGCATCAGCTCAATAAATTACTCCGATACGGACATCTTATGATCCAGATTGATTTAGCCACGCTCGTAAAGCGGCTTAACCCCTTTGCAAAACAGGCGCTGGAAATGGCTGCCTCGGAGTGTATGAGCCAGCAGGCCAGTGAGATCACCGTTGCCCATGTGCTGTTACAGATGCTGGCAATCCCGCGCAACGACGTAAGGGTGATTGCCGAACGCACAGGCATCAGTGCGGAGGATTTACGCCAGGCGCTGACCGTGGAGAGTTATCCCGGTGGACGTTCCGCCGAAGGCTATCCCAGCTTCTCCCCGATGCTGATCGAATGGCTCAAGGAGTCATGGCTGCTGGCCTCAGCCCAGATGCAGCACAGCGAACTGCGCAGCGGCGTCCTGCTGCTTACTCTGCTGCATTCACCGCTGCGCTATATTCCACCCGCTGCTGCCCGTCTGCTGACGGCCATAAACCGCGACCAGTTACAGCAGGATTTCGCAGCATGGACAAAAGAATCCGCCGAATCCGTGGATCTGGCTGGCGGGCAAACGCCCCGCGCAACGGAAACCGGCGACACCCTGCTTGCCCGCTACGCCAAAAACATGACCGCAGACGCCCGTAACGGCAGGCTTGACCCGGTACTGTGCCGCAACTATGAAATCGACCTGATGATCGACATTCTCTGCCGCCGCCGTAAAAACAATCCGGTGGTAGTGGGCGAAGCAGGCGTGGGTAAAAGCGCGCTGATTGAAGGGCTGGCGCTGCGCATCGTGGCAGGCCAGGTGCCGGACAAGCTGAAAAACACCGATATCATGACCCTTGACCTGGGCGCATTGCAGGCCGGTGCGTCGGTGAAAGGTGAGTTTGAAAAACGCTTCAAGGGGCTGATGGCGGAGGTCATTTTCTCCCCGGTGCCGGTCATTCTGTTTATCGACGAAGCACATACCCTGATTGGCGCGGGCAACCAGCAGGGCGGGCTGGATATATCCAACCTGCTCAAACCAGCGCTGGCGCGCGGCGAGCTGAAAACCATCGCCGCCACCACCTGGAGCGAGTACAAAAAATATTTCGAGAAAGATGCAGCTTTGTCGCGCCGCTTCCAGTTAGTGAAGGTCAGCGAACCCAACGCTGCCGAAGCCACCATTATTCTGCGCGGTTTGTCGGCGGTCTATGAACAATCTCACGGCGTGCTGATTGATGATGACGCCTTGCAGGCCGCTGCGACACTGAGCGAGCGTTATCTCTCCGGGCGTCAGTTGCCGGACAAAGCCATTGATGTGCTGGACACCGCCTGCGCCCGTGTGGCCATCAACCTGTCATCGCCGCCAAAACAAATCTCGGCACTGACCACCCTGAGCCACCAGCAGGAGGCAGAAATTCGCCAGCTTGAGCGCGAGCTTCGCATCGGGCTGCGTACCGACACCTCACGAATGACTGAGGTGTTGGAGCAGTATGATGAAACGCTGTCGGCGCTGGACGAACTGGAAGTCGCCTGGCAGCAGCAGACGCTGGTACAGGAAATTATCGCGCTGCGCCAGCAGTTACTGGGCGTGGCAGAAGACGACGTTGCGTCGTTGCCGGACGCAGATGCCGTGGAGGATACGCCGCCAGAGGCAGAACAGGATAGTACCGATGCCGAATCGGCTGATGATGCAGGCAGCGTACAGCCGGAAGAGACCGCTGAAACAGTTTCCCCGGTACAACGGCTGGCACAACTCACTGCCGAACTGGACGCCCTGCATAACGACCAGTTGCTGGTTTCCCCGCATGTCGATAAAAAACAGATTGCAGCGGTGATTGCTGAATGGACCGGCGTGCCGCTTAACCGCCTGTCACAGAATGAGATGTCGGTCATCACCGACCTGCCGGTATGGCTCGGCGGCACCATCAAGGGCCAGGACCTGGCGATTGCCAGCCTGCATAAACACCTGCTGACCGCACGCCCCGACCTGCGCCGTCCGGGACGCCCGCTTGGTGCGTTCCTGCTGGCCGGCCCCAGCGGCGTGGGTAAAACCGAAACCGTCCTGCAACTGGCGGAACTGCTCTATGGCGGACGTCAATACCTGACCACCATCAATATGTCTGAGTTCCAGGAGAAACACACCGTTTCGCGGCTGATTGGCTCTCCTCCGGGTTATGTCGGCTACGGTGAAGGCGGCGTACTGACCGAAGCGATTCTCCAGAAACCGTACGCGGTGGTGCTGCTCGATGAAGTAGAAAAAGCGCACCCGGATGTACTCAACCTGTTCTACCAGGCGTTTGACAAGGGCGAGATGGCAGACGGTGAAGGCCGCCTGATTGACTGTAAAAATATCGTTTTCTTCCTGACCTCCAACCTTGGCTACCAGGTGATTGTCGAACACGCCGATGACCCGGAAACCATGCAGGAAGCCCTCTATCCGGTGCTGGCGGACTTCTTTAAACCTGCTCTGCTGGCGCGCATGGAAGTGGTGCCTTACCTACCGCTGTCGAAAGAGACGCTCGCTACCATTATTGCCGGGAAACTGGCCCGCCTGGATAACGTGCTGCGCAGCCGCTTTGGCGCGGACGTGATTATTGGGCCGGAAGTGACGGACGAAATCATGAGCCGCGTCACCCGCGCGGAAAACGGCGCGAGGATGCTGGAATCGGTTATCGACGGCGACATGCTGCCGCCGCTCTCGCTGCTGCTGTTGCAGAAAATGGCGGCCAACACGGCGATTGCCCGGATTCGCCTGTCGGCGGCAGACGGTGCGTTCACGGCAGATGTGGAAGATGCGCTGCCTGATGATGCCGTGACACCGCAAACAGAGGACGAAACGGTTTTATGAGCAGGTTGTGCGTTTTCCGGCAGACAGGATGGTTTATCGCGGGCCTGATGGCGGGCTTACCCGCCAGTGCCGCGCCCACAGAAACATCGTCAGTGGCCGGTGTGGCGGTAGCTGTCGCCACAGCGACACCGCCGGATGCGACAGCCACGTTACAGGCCATGCAGTCCTGCCGCCAGGCGACGGCGGCGCTGGAGCGGCTTGACTGTTATGACCGCATTCTTGCGCCGGAACAGGCTGGCTTTGGTGGTGCCGCACTGGTGAAAGCTCGTTACCAAGGTGAAGCCTGTGCCCGCGCGACAGAACAGGAAAAACGCCGCCAGGGCAACACCACGGAGCTGCTGGTAACGCAAGTACCGGGTGAACGCCCGACGGTGGTGATAACCACCCCGGCTATCGGCCATGTTCCGCCACGCCCGGTGCTGATGTTCAGTTGCGTGGACAATATCACCCGGATGCAGGTGGCGCTGATGCACCCTCTGGATGTCCATGATATCGCCGTCACCCTGAATGCCGACAGCCGGGCATTGCGCAGCCACTGGTTTGTGCGCGAGAACGGCACCCTGCTGGAGTCCAGCCGGGGGTTATCCGGTATCGATGAAATTAAGCAACTGTTCGGCGCAAAAACGCTGACGGTGGATACCGGCACAGACAACGCCGCCGGAAAGCTGACCTTTAACATTGACGGGCTGGCACGGGTTATTGCGCCGCTACGCGACGCCTGCCACTGGGCGGGAGAATAAGAATATGGCAATGGACTTACGTAATCCCGATGTATGGCTTGCACACCTGCTGGAAAACCTGCCAGAAGATAAGCTGTCCGCCGCGCTTGATGATGGCAATGCAGACTGGGAGTTTGTCGACAGCGAAATCGTCAAGCTCGGTTCACTGGCGCACAGCCAGCTTGATATCCCGGAACTTCAGCGCCGGGGCCTGATGCTTCTGGCCTCAGAAACCAAAGATTTTCGCCTGCTGGCCCACTTGCTGCGTACCCTGCAACATGCCGGTGATATTCTGCTGGCCTCCAGGATGCTGGCACAATATACAGAGCACTACTGGACATGCGCCGCACCGCAGAACATGGCCCACAAAAAACGCTTTGCCGCCCAGGTGATAAAACGCTTTGAGTCTGCCGTTCAGGACTTTGCCGGGAATGCTGCGACAATACAGCGCGATGCTTTGCTGGGAGAGCTGGCAAAACTGGCACAGTGCTGGCAGGCGCACAACGCGTCTGAGCTGGCAAAGGCGACAGACGAATTATTTTCCCTGTTTCAGCGCGCGTTTCGTGATGTAGCGCCTGAAATGACATCCTCTCCCCCAACCCCCGCCATTACCC
>ENA-OQKY01001699-OQKY01001699.1-human-gut-metagenome-genome-assembly--contig:-NODE-1699-length-11417-cov-3.520638_pt1 | contig 11417 bp, 12 predicted proteins | sample MGYA00242652_ERZ504805 | MGnify/ENA primary metagenome ERZ504805 (study PRJEB26092, sample SAMD00036400) | human gut metagenome | host: Homo sapiens | study: EMG produced TPA metagenomics assembly of... | reverse complement strand
GATGCTTTTCTTACAATCGATGTTTCTAAACGGAATGTATATGAACAGGAAGGTATTTTGGTTACATTTAAATTGTATGTAAGAAAAGATATCGGAGGGATCGACCAGCCTAAATTCCCCGAATTTACAGGTTTCCTTGCCCAAGAGGTAGAATTGCCGCAAAATAAGCAACTGGTAATGGAGAACTATAAGGGAAAGAACTACGGGACTGCCATTATAAAACAGACGGTGCTGTACCCTCAGCGTTCAGGGAAGATTACGATTCCTTCCGGGAAATTGGATATTGTTTTGCGTGTGCCCGGACCGGCCAGACAGAGAAGCAGTGTATTCGATGATTTCTTCGGTTCGTCGTCTTATATAGATGTAAAGAAAGAATTGACAACGCCCCCTGTAACGATCGATGTCAAGCCGTTGCCGTCGGGTAAACCGGCGTCATTCTCCGGTGCGGTAGGCAATTTCACAATGACCTCCAGCATCAGTTCCAATAATGTAAAGACAGATGATGCCGTTACCGTGAAGGTGAAGATTTCCGGTAATGGAAACATCAAGCTGGTAAAGAATCCGGAAGTCGCTTTCCCGAACGATTTCGACGTTTATGATCCGAAGGTGGAAGTGGACATCAAGACTACCGCGGCAGGAACTTCCGGTACGAAGACGATCGAATATATGGCTATCCCGCGTTACGCAGGCGATTTCGAAATTCCGGCTATCGCATTCTCTTATTTCGATACGAAGACCGGTTCCTATAAGACAATTACATCCGAACCATACAAACTGCACGTAGAGCAGGGCAAGGGAGGGGGAACATCTTCTCCTGTTGTTTCTAATTTCAGTAACAAGGAAAGTGTTAAATATCTGGGTAAGGATATCCGTTACCTGAAAGTGAACGGCATTCATTTTGTTCCGAATAATGAACTGTTCTTCGGCTCATTCATGTACTATATGTGCTATCTGATTCCGGCAATCCTGTTCATTGTTTTCTTCTTCATCTACCGCAAGCAGGTGAAGGAAAATTCCAATCTGGCATTGGTCCGTACGAAGAAAGCCAATAAGATGGCGGTAAGACGTCTGAAAAATGCCGGCAAGCTGATGAAGGAAAACAAGAAAGAAGAATTCTATGACGAAGTGCTTCGTGCCTTGTGGGGCTACTTAAGCGACAAGTTGAGTATACCTCAGGCCAACTTGACAAAGGATAATGTCGAAACGGAACTGGCAAAGTATGGTGTGGATGACGCTTTGATCAAAGAATTTATGGATATCCTGAACACTTGCGAGTTTGCTCGCTATGCTCCGGCACAGGCCTCGGATGCAATGGATAAGCTATATGAACAGACAGTGGATGCCATTGGTAAAATGGAAAATACAATTAAAAAGTAACGCGATGAAGATGAATATAAATATGAAAAAGATCGTATTCTTTCTGCTGGTTCAATTCGTTACCTTAGGGGCATTTGCTCAAGAGGCGACGATTAAAGAGGCGGAAGTTGCCTATACGAAAGAAGACTATGGCAAGGCTATCGAACTCTACGAAGGGCTTCTGAAAACGCATGGCGAATCGGCTGAGATTTACTATAACTTAGGGAATGCCTATTATAAGGAGAACAAGATTGCCCCGGCCATCTTGAATTACGAGCGGGCTTTGCTGTTGGATCCGGGAGACGGGGATATCCGTTTCAATTTGCAGCTGGCACGTCAGAAGTCTGTAGACAAGATCGAGCCGGTGGGCGATTTCTTCCTGCACCGTTGGTTCGACAAGGTTCAGAACATGGGGGCTGCCGATTCGTGGGCGCAAATCGGTATTGTTTGTTTTATCCTTTTTATCGGCTGTCTGATCCTGTTCTTCTTCTCCAAGTGGATTCATTTGAAGAAGATCGGGTTTTATCTGGGGCTGGTATTCTTGGTGTTGGTCATCTTTGCCAATATCTTTGCCGGCAACCAGAAGGACGAGCTGATAAACCGGAAGAGCGCGATCGTGTTTGCTCCGACAGTGACAGTGAAAAGTTCTCCCGATGCAAGCGGAACCGACTTGTTTATTCTGCATGAAGGAACGAAGGTCTCTATCAAGAGCAAGTTGGGAGACTGGAATGAAATAGAAATGGAAGATGGAAATGTAGGATGGATGCCCAGCAAAGACATGGAAATCATTTAGGATTTGTGATTTATAACTTATGATTTATCATTGACGCATAAATTATAAATCACAAATCACAAATCTCCTTTTTCAATGGTTGAGAAAATACTAATTTACGAACGCGACGCGTTCTTTGCGCTTAACGGCAGCGACTCTGCTTTTCTGGATCGTTTTATGTGGATTTTCACAGGAAAGGCAGTTTGGCTGCCGTTAGCCTTTCTGATCCTGTTGGTTCTGATCTATAAAAAGAACTGGCGTGAGTCATTATTGATCCTATTGGCGATCGTATTGGTCGTTACGCTGTGCGACCAGTTTGCCTCTCACGTCTGTAAGCCTGTCTTCACCCGTTTCCGCCCGACTCACCATCCTGATTTTATGGATCAGGTGAAAACTGTTTTCGGATACCGGGGAGGACTTTACGGATTTATTTCCAGCCATGCTGCGAACGCTTTCGGTTTCGCGACTCTTATGGCATTGATCATGCGGGATAAGTTGTTCGGCTGGACAATCTTTTTCTGGGCGGCTCTTACTGCTTATACACGGGTTTATCTTGGGGTTCATTTCATTTCGGATATCGTGCCGGGAGCCATTTCGGGTGTGTTCTTCGGTTATCTGGTCTACAGGCTCTATTCTTTCAGCCGTTCGAAGTTGCTTCCTGTGCAGGTGAATAATGGGGAACCACTGTACTCGAAGAAACGTATCCGTCTCATCGTCTATGCAATATATGTGACGATCCTGATTATTATCGTTTTTAATGTACCGCTTGCGGCTTGTTTGCAAAAATGATACATGTCGTAAAGCATATTTATTTATATGGAATAATTTTGTTGCTGTAATTTATAATGACTAAGTTAGTGGCATGAAATTAAACAAAGTAATTAACCTTCAAAATAAGGAAGCCATGACAAAAACTATTACATTTAATGAACTTCGCAGACTGAAAGACAGCCTGCCTGACGGAAGTACTCACCGTATTGCTGATGAACTGGGAATCTCTGTTGAAACAGTTCGCAACTATTTCGGCGGGCATAATTTTAAAGATGGCAAAAGTTGTGGAATACATATTGAACCGGGACCAGACGGAGGCTTGGTAGTATTGGACGATACCACAATATTCGAGCGTGCTTTGCAGATACTTGCTGAAAACGAGGAAGTGTCGGAAGCACAGCAAGCGTAAAGAAATTCATTTTACAAAGAAATCCCATAGCTGAATCTGAAAAGACGCTGTGGGATTTTTTTTTCTCAACATTTAGTGATTTCCGATTGTTTAATTTATAAAAACACACGAGTATGGAAGATAAATTAGTAACGTTAGCGATTCACACGTTTGAGAAAGCTCAGATTCTCAAAACGATGCTTGAAACAGAGGGGATTGAAGTTTACATACACAATGTGAACCAAATCCAACCGGTAGTTTCGGCTGGTGTACGTGTGCGAATTAAAGAAAGCGATCTGCCTCATGCCTTGCGTATCATCGAAGACAGTAAATGGCTTAGCGAGGATGCCGAACAAGAGGAAAAAGCCGGTCATCAGGAAAAGAAGATATTGATACCGATAGACTTTTCCGACTATTCTATCAAAGCGTGTGAATTGGGAATCAACTATGCCCATAAAGTCGGAGCCGAAGTGATGATCATGCACGCTTATTTCAGCCCTTATTTCCCGTCTGCTATTCCGATGGGCGACACGTTGGCTTATCAGGTGAACGAGGAAGAGACGGCGCAGAATGTCCTGAAGCGTGTCCAGATCGATATGGAAAACATCTGTACATTGATCAACCGCAAGATACACTCTGGTGAACTTCCTAAAGTGAAATACAATTATGTGCTCCGCGAAGGTTTGCCGGAAGAAGAGATCATTGCCTATAGCAAGGAATATCATCCGTCATTGATCGTGATGGGGACTCGTGGAAAGAGCCAGAAAGATATGGACCTGATCGGCAGTGTCACGGGTGAAGTGATCGAGGTGAATAAGGTTCCTGTCCTGGCCATTCCCGAAAATGTGCCTTTTGAAGATTTGAGCGAAGCTAAAAATATAGCTTTTGCCACTTCCTTCAATCAACGCGACTTGGTGGCATTCGATGAGTTTATGGAAATCATCAAACCGTACAATGCCCACATTCATTTGTTCAATATCTCGACAAGTAAGAACGAATGGAATGAAATACGGCTGACCGGAGTCAACGAGTATTTCAAGAAGCAGTATCCGCAAGCACATATCACCCAAACGGTGCTGTCCGACGGCGACCTGTTGCTGGCAATCGAAAAGTTTGTGCGGGACGAACATATCGACGTGATAGCGCTCAGTACCTATCGCCGGAATATCCTGGCACGTATGTTCAATCCTTCGATCGCCCGTAAGATGCTGTTCCATACCGACACGCCGTTGCTGGTGATGCATGCATAGGTCATGGTGAAACAGTTGGTGTTTACTACTAAACGGTAGATGACACGGGACACCCGGATAAACGTAGATTTTAGGGATCTACGTTTATCCGGGTAATCTATATAAAAGTTTTGCAAAACAACTGTCATACTATCATAATTGAATTTATATGCTTGTAAAACAGTATGTTATTTTATGATAGTTCCTGTTTTCAACTATCATTCATCTATCATAACCATCATAGTTAAAAACAATAAAGCATTATATGTCAATCTTCTATCAAATTCCAGATATCTTCTGAAGCTGATACAAAATAGATTAAATAGGCTCGTTTTTTCATGAAGACAAGCTGTTCTTTTACCAAAAACAACTTGAAAAGTTTCTTCAGACCCGGGTGGAAGGGTATGGGAGATCCGGGTGTGGAAGAGGTGGAGACCCGGATCTTCGTGAAACCGGGACGGGGATGTGGAGCTGTTTATCTGCCTTGTTTGAGGAGATTTTATGCACTGTTTCTCAAAAAATGAAGCCGACTCTTTTAAGGGTCGGCTTCATTTTTATTCTTCCACTTGCACCTTTACAATCACTTTGCGGATATTACCTTGGCCGATACCGGGAGCATGGCCATCTTCGGGGAAATAGATGGCGAACTGTCCCGGATAGATCTTGGTGTAGGCTGTAGGACGGTCGATATAGAAAGCGATGTCTTTTTGCTCGTTATAAGGAGTTGATTCTTCCTGCAGCTCACATCCCGGTTTCCAACCGATTTTCTCCACACCTAACAGAGGCATTTGGATGTCGATGTATTTTTTGTGTGTTTCGATAGCGGCATCTTTCTTTTCCTTGCCAAAGATACTGACAACGCTTACATATAAGCGAGAACCATCCAGTTCATGCTTACCATCTTCCACTTTAGAGAAGTCTGTAGATTTTAGATAGTCGAATGCTTTTTTGAATAGAGGATGCAGGCATTCGATTTTTTTTGTGTTGTTTAATGAATCAAGTATCATACGTCTTATTATTTAATTCGTTCATTCGTTTGATTACTGGCAAAGGTCGTATATTCGAATGTTAAATAATAGCCTTTATCTGCAAATAATTCTATTAAAATCAAAGAATATTTATTTGGCTACAAAATAACCGAATAAACCGTATCTTTGTTATACTAATGAAACAAATTTGACATTTAAACACGATATGAGAGAAACAGAAACGAAGGTATTGCCTGTTCTTGAAATGAGTTGTGCCGTCTGTGCGGGCAACGTGGAGAGTACGGTGCAGGCATTATCTGGTGTGGAGAAGGCAAGCGTGAATTTCGCTGCTGGTACATTGACGGTAACTTATAATCCGTCCGTTATCACTTTGGAGGTTATGCAAGCTGCTGTGCAGGCTGCTGGATATGATCTGATAGTCGAAGCCGAGGACCCTGTAGCCATGCAGGAAGAGAAAGCTCGAATGCATTATAAGATATTGAGGAGGAATACCATAGGAGCATGGACGTTGTCTATCCCGTTGGCGCTTTTAGGGATGGTGTTCATGCATGTACCGTTTGGAAACTGGATCATGATGGTGTTGGCTTTGGCTATTATGATCTTTTTCGGACGTTCGTTCTATGTGAACGGTGTGCGGCATGCCCTCAAGGGAAAAGCCAATATGGACACATTGGTCGCACTTAGTACTTCGATAGCTTTCCTGTTCAGCCTTTTCAACACCTTATGTCCCGGATTTTGGCTGGGAAAAGGACTGGAACCACATGTTTATTATGAGGCTTCAGGTGTGATCATCGCGTTCGTCTTGTTAGGCAAACTGATGGAGGAGCGGGCTAAGAACAGTACCTCTTCAGCCATAAAAGGATTGATGGGATTACAGCCTAAAACAGCTCGTTTGGTAACGGACGGTAGAGAAGAGGAGGTGCCTATTTCGAATCTTCAGGTCGGTAATGTAGTCAGTGTACGGCCGGGCGAAAAGATTCCAGTGGACGGGACGCTTTTACAGGGGAGCTCTTCGGTGGACGAAAGTATGCTAAGCGGAGAGCCGATTCCGGTGGAGAAAAATGCCGGTGACCGAGTGTTGGCCGGAACGATCAACCAGAAAGGCGCTTTTACGATGGAAGCGACAAGTGTCGGAGGTACGACCGTATTGGCCCAGATCGTGCAGATGGTTCAATCGGCGCAGGGAAGTAAGGCCCCCGTTCAGCGGATTGTAGACAAAATAAGTGGTATATTTGTACCGGTCGTCGTATTGCTTTCGTTTCTCACCTTTGTTTGTTGGTTGGTGATAGGAGGAGAAAGTTATTTTTCATATGCATTGCTATCTGCCGTTTCGGTGCTGGTTATTGCTTGCCCGTGTGCGTTGGGATTAGCTACGCCGACTGCCTTAATGGTCGGAATGGGAAAAGGGGCCGAACAGCATATCCTGATTAAGGATGCCTTCGCTTTGGAAAATCTATGCAAGGTTGATACGGTTGTTTTGGATAAGACCGGAACATTGACGGAAGGTGTGCCGGTTGTCACGGATTCGTATTGGATTTCAGATGACAATATCCGTTATTTGGATGTCTTGTACACAGCGGAGCAGAAATCCGAACATCCTCTGGCATCCGCTATTCTCTGTTGGTTGGAAGAATCCGGTGCAAAGGTCTGTGAGGCAGAAAATTTCGAGAGCCTGACGGGACGTGGCGTACGCATTCAGGTCGCAGGAGTTACCTACTGGGTGGGGAGCCAGGGATTGCTTGACATATTTCAGGCTGGTATTCCGGAAAAGGTACGGAAGCAAATCGGGCAATGGCAGGAAGATGGGCAAAGTGTTGTTTTTTATGGTCAGGAAACCCGCCTATTGGCAGTTCTGGCGATCTCGGACCGTATCAAGCCGACTTCTGCAGAAGCCGTTAAGGAACTGAAAAAGCAGGGAATAGAAGTACATCTTCTGACGGGCGACGGTGTACGGACAGCCGAACGGGTTGCCGCAACCTTGGATATCGGTTATTATACGGCGGAAGTGATGCCGAACGATAAGGAGGAATATATCATATCTTTACAGCAGCAAGGTAAGAAAGTGGCGATGGTCGGCGATGGCATTAACGACTCGCAAGCGCTTGCACGGGCCGATGTCAGCATCGCGATGGGAAAAGGAACTGATATTGCAATGGATGTGGCTATGGTTACGCTTATCACGTCCGACCTGTTGCTGCTTCCCGGTGCGATCCGTTTGTCCAAACAGACAGTCCGCCTGATTTATCAGAACTTGTTTTGGGCATTTATATATAATGTAATCGGTATCCCATTGGCTGCGGGCGTTTTGTTCCCGATAAACGGACTGCTGTTGAATCCGATGCTGGCGAGTGCAGCAATGGCTTTCAGTTCCGTCTCAGTGGTATTGAATAGTTTAAGATTGAAATTCATGAAATGAAAAAAATTATGATTTATGAATTATAATTTCATGGCAATATCCCTATTTTTGTATTCATAAATCATAAATCGTAACAGCTATGGCAACAATAAAATTTAAAACGAATGCAAAGTGTGGTGGATGTGTAGCGGCAATAGGTGCAAAGCTCAATACATTGATGGCTTCGGATGACTGGTCGATTGATTTGGCCGATCCGAATAAGGTGTTGGAAGTGAAAGTTGATCTTGCTCCTGCTATTGTGATTGCAGCAGTAAAAGAGGCCGGGTTCAAGGCCGAACAATTATAAGCGGATGGCTGCCAGGCAACGACAAACATATGGTGAAGAGGTTGCCAATGTCTTGACACATGGTGCCGGAATGCTTTTTGGAATGACCGCTATCATTATTTTGATGATGGCGGCTATCCGAAGTGGAAATCCTTGGGCGATCGGCAGTTTTGCTGTTTATGTCGTTTGTATGACACTTTCGTATGTGACGTCTACATTTTACCATGCTTCGACCCGTGCACGACAGAAAAGACTCTTGCGGCGGTTCGATCATGGTGCGATTTATTTGCATATTGCGGGAACTTATACGCCCTTTACGTTGCTGGCCCTCCGGCAGGAAGGTTATTGGGGTTGGTCACTATTCGCCGTCATATGGATCGCGGCAGTGGCAGGTGTCTGGCTGAGTTTCAGGAAGATGAGAAAGAAAGACCATCTGAAAACAGTTTGTTATCTGGCAATGGGTTGGGTAGTCATAATTGCTTTTAAACCCTTGTTGCATGTCTTTCGTGAAACCGGTTCGATGGATGTTCTGTATTGGTTGATCGGAGGAGGGCTATTTTATACGGTAGGCTGCCTGTTTTTCTTTTTAGACAAATATAAATATATGCATCCAGTATGGCATTTCTTCGTATTGGGCGGTAGTATCTGTCATTTTATATCGATATACTTGTTGGTATAATATGTTCCATCTTTACTTAGGATTGATTTGAAAACATGTTTATAGAGGATTGTATGCATTGGGGCACTTTTTTCTAACAATTCAAACCAATACATTCCCTCCATATGTGTTGTATAGCATCTTTATATTGTCTACTTTTGCGCCTAAGTAGGAATAGGTTTTATCAAGAGAGATGGCAAAGAGAAAAAGCGCAAGGAAACCGCGGAAAAAAGTTCAAAAGACTTCGTCTTTCCTTTCCACAGTGAAGCGAATGTTTATTGGCGCCTTTATTGTAGTGGCTTGTTTTATAGGGGTTCTGTTTATATATGATTATTTTGTTCCGATGGCCGGACACAAACCGGCGGCTCTGGAGAAAAAGGGACAGGAAGTCGTTTCTTCAAAAAAGGCTGCAACCGCTCCGAAACAAAAGATACAGGACAAAACATCTGCCTATAAGACTCTTGCCAAGTCTTCCACAAAAACATTTAAAATCCCCGCAAATACAGAGATACCCCGCCTAAAGGAGAAACGCCAGGAGCAGGTTATCAAGCACGAAGGATATACGGTTTCTTATAATTCCGAGTACCGTATAGCTAACTGGGTCGCGTACGAATTGACGGCAACGGAAGCCAAAAGCAAAAAGACGGAACGTTCTAATAAGTTTGTACCCGACCCGCAGGTGAAAGGTTCGACGGCGATGAACGAAGATTATACGCGTTCCGGCTACGATCGTGGCCATTTAGCTCCGGCAGGCGATATGAAATGGTCTGCAAAAGCCATGCGCGAGTCTTTTTACCTGAGCAATATCTGCCCGCAAAAACCGAAATTAAACCGGGGCATATGGAAAGACCTGGAGGAACAGTGCCGCTTGTGGGCGTTGGATAACGGTTCGCTTTTGATTGTTACGGGCCCCGTTATTACAGGCGATATGAAACGGTTGGGAAAAAACAGGGTTGCGATACCCAAAGCCTTTTATAAGGTATTGTGTTATCATACGGAGAAAGGCTATAAGGGTATCGGATTTCTTTTCGAGAATAGGGATTATAAAGATAATTCGCTGAAATCGATGGCGATACCTATCGACAGCGTGGAGAAGGCAACAGGTATTGACTTCTTCCCGTCTATCCCCGACGATCAGGAAAACGAAATGGAAGCGGCGGTTGATTGGAGCCGTTGGTCATTTTAATGCGTATATCCGAAAAATTATCGGAGGGTACACTTTGAAATCCGGTCGGAACCGGAACAATAGATTTTAAAAGAATGTTGTATTCTCTGGGTATGCAATTAATAGTCAGAATATAATAGTAATAATAAATAACTAAATGCAAGTTATCATGAATGGTAAATTAATCCCTGTTTTTGTATTGGCAGCATTGATGTCGTGTAGTCAGCCGCCGGTGAAGGAGCAAGGTCCCCGTCCGGTAAAGTTGGCGGAAGTGACCTCATTGAATCTTGTGGAAAAGTCGTTTAGCGGTGTCGTATCGCCGGATCAGTTCAGTGATCTGGCCTTTAAAATGTCCGGACCGCTGATTTCGCTGAAGGTGGATGAAGGAAAAAAAGTCCGTACGGGACAGGTCGTGGCAGAGATCGACCCTCAGGATTTCAAATGGGAATATGAAGCGAAAAAAGCCTCTTTTCAAACTGCCGAAGCACAGTTGCAACGTGCGAAGAAGCTGTTATCCAAACAGGCTATTTCGAAGCAGGAATATGAAACGACCGAAGCTTCCTATTCGAATGCAAAGGCTGCATTCGAATATGCGCAGAATCAGCTGGAACAAACGAAACTGCGTGCTCCGTTCGATGGATTTATCCAGAAGAAATATGTCGAGAATTATCAGAAGGTACAGGCCGGGCAAGGGATCGTTTGCTTGATTAACCCGAACAAGTTGCAGATCCAGTATACGATGCCTGAAACGAACATTACCTATTTCTCGACTCCTTATCAGATCTATGTGGAGTTTGATAACTACAAGGGAATCCGTTTCAAAGCGAAAGTGAAGGAATATGTGGAAGCGTCTCCCGATGGTTCCGGCGTTCCCGTTTTCCTATATATCGACGATCCCGAATTTAATCTGAACAAATACAAAGTGGCTGTCGGCTTCTCCTGTCGCGTGGTGCTGCATATCGAGAGTGCAAGCTTTAACGAGGGAGCAGTGTTGGCGCCTCTTTCCGCTATTGTAGCGAGTGAAGAAAATAACGACAAATTTGTCTTTGTCTATAATGCCCAGTCGCAAAAGGTGGAACGTCGCCAGATCGAAGAATCCGGACTGGTAGGAAAAGACAATGTTATAATAACCAAAGGGCTGAAAGCCGGTGACCTGGTCGTTTCCGCCGGGGCTACCCGCCTGGTTGAAGGACAACAGGTAAAAGTATTAACAGATTAAGCTGATAAATAATGAATCTTCCAGTATATTCTTTAGAGAATAAGAAGATTATATATTTCTTTTTGGCTATCATGCTGATAGGAGGTATATATTCTTTCTTTAAATTGCCGAAGAAGGAGGACTCGCCTTTCGTAATCAAGCAGGCAGTTTTGGTTACGCAATATCCGGGTGCTACTACTCAGGAGGTAG
>ENA-OQKY01001680-OQKY01001680.1-human-gut-metagenome-genome-assembly--contig:-NODE-1680-length-11540-cov-2.751774_pt1 | contig 11540 bp, 7 predicted proteins | sample MGYA00242652_ERZ504805 | MGnify/ENA primary metagenome ERZ504805 (study PRJEB26092, sample SAMD00036400) | human gut metagenome | host: Homo sapiens | study: EMG produced TPA metagenomics assembly of... | reverse complement strand
GCAGCTGCCGGACCACGTAGAACTTCAATACGTTCAATCATTTCAGGCGGCACCCAGGAGGTATCACCACGGGTATCGCGCTCGCCACGCCAGCCCTGACGCACAGAGTTACGGCTGCTTACCGGCTTGCCGTCAATCAAAATCAGCGTGTTTTCCGGACCCATGCCGCGAATATCAATCTGGCGGTTATTACCACGCTGACCACTGGTGGAGTTACCGGTCAGGTTAACGCCAGGCATGGTACGAATGATCTCCGATACATCGCGGGCAACCGGGTTTTTGCGGATTTCATCTGCGGTGATGGTCGAAACGCCAGGTGCCTGCAAGTTCTGCTCGGCGGCGGTAACAACAATAGTATCGTCATGTGAAACAGGAGTATCGGTCGGCTCTTGTGCCTGTGCTACCCCATAAATCCCCAGATTGACCAACAAGGCCAGGGAATGAATCTTCTTGTTCATTGTTTTATTCCTGCATTTTTGCCACGAATTGCAACTGTCGGGCATGGTCGTCATCAACACGACGCATCCCGCTACCGCGAAAACCTTTGATCCTGAAAGACACGCAGTGCAGCTGATTAATTAATGTCCGCGCTTCCCACGGCGCGCCATTACGCTATTGCAAATGCAAATAGTTATCAATAATATTATCAATATATTTCTGCAATCAATAAAAAATTGCACAGTAAACATGGGGTTATGGTGTGACGGCGTTAAAAGTAGGAAGTGAGAGCTGGTGGCAGTCGAAACATGGCCCGGAATGGCAACGTCTGAATGACGAAATGTTTGAGGTCACTTTCTGGTGGCGTGATCCCCAGGGTTCTGAAGAATACTCGACGATAAAGCGCGTATGGGTCTATATCACTGGCGTGACCGATCACCATCAGAACAGCCAGCCCCGGTCGATGCAGCGAATTGCAGGAACCGATGTTTGGCAGTGGACGACACAACTCAATGCCAACTGGCGTGGCAGCTACTGCTTTATTCCTACTGAACGCGATGACATTTTTTCTGCACCATCCCCCGATCGCCTCGAATTACGCGAAGGCTGGCGAAAACTATTACCCCAGGCGATAGCCGATCCGCTGAATCCACAAAGCTGGAAAGGCGGGCGAGGGCACGCTGTTTCTGCACTCGAAATGCCGCAAGCGTCTCTGCAACCGGGATGGGATTGTCCGCAAGCGCCAGAAACGCCTGCCAAAGAAATTATCTGGAAAAGTGAACGGTTGAAAAATTCACGCCGTGTATGGATTTTTACCACCGGCGATGCAACAGCAGAAGAACGCCCGCTGGCAGTTTTGCTTGATGGCGAATTTTGGGCGCAGAGTATGCCCGTCTGGCCTGCGCTGACTTCGCTGACCCATCGTCGGCAACTTCCGCCCGCCGTGTATGTGTTGATCGACGCTATCGACACCACGCACCGCGCCCACGAACTGCCGTGTAATGCGGATTTCTGGCTGGCAGTACAGCAAGAGTTATTACCCCAGGTGAAAGCTATTGCCCCTTTTAGCGATCGCGCCGATCGCACCGTGGTCGCCGGACAGAGTTTTGGTGGGCTTTCCGCGCTGTATGCCGGACTGCACTGGCCTGAACGCTTTGGCTGTGTATTAAGCCAGTCAGGTTCGTACTGGTGGCCGCATCGGGGCGGGCACCAAGAGGGCATGTTACTTGAACAGCTAAATACTGGTGAAGTTAGCGCCGAAGGTCTGCGCATTGTGCTGGAAGCGGGTGTTCGCGAGCCGATGATCATGCAGGCCAATCAGGCGCTGTATGCGCAATTACACCCCCTAAAAGAATCCATTTTCTGGCGTCAGGTTGACGGCGGACATGATGCGCTTTGTTGGCGCGGTGGCTTGATGCAGGGGCTAATCGACCTCTGGCAACCACTTTTCCATGACAGGAGTTGAATATGGCATTCAGTAATCCCTTCGATGATCCACAGGGAGCGTTTTACATTTTGCGCAATGCGCAGGGGCAATTCAGTCTGTGGCCGCAACAATGCGCCTTACCGGCAGGCTGGGACGTTGTGTGTCAGCCGCAGTCACAGGCGTCCTGCCAGCAGTGGCTGGAAGCCCACTGGCGTACTCTGACACCGGCGAATTTCACCCAGTTGCAGGAGGCACAATGAGCCAGCATTTACCTTTGGTCGCCGCACAGCCCGGCATCTGGATGGCAGAAAAACTGTCGGATTTACCCTCCGCCTGGAGCGTGGCGCATTACGTTGAGTTAACCGGAGAGGTTGATGCGCCACTACTGGCCCGCGCGGTGGTTGCCGGACTAGCGCAAGCAGATACGTTGCGGATGCGTTTTACGGAAGATAACGGCGAAGTCTGGCAGTGGGTCGATGATGCGCAGACGTTCGAACTGCCAGAAATTATCGACCTGCGAACCAACATTGATCCGCACGGTACTGCGCGGGCATTAATGCAGGCGGATTTGCAACAAGATCTGCGCGTCGATAGTGGTAAACCACTGGTCTTTCATCAACTGATACAGGTGGCGGATAACCGCTGGTACTGGTATCAGCGTTATCACCATTTGCTGGTCGATGGCTTCAGTTTCCCGGCCATTACACGCCAGATCGCCAACATTTACTGCGCATTGCTGCGTGGCGAACCAACGCCTGCTTCGCCGTTTACGCCTTTCGCTGATGTAGTGGAAGAGTATCAGCAGTACCGCGAAAGTGAAGCCTGGCAGCGTGATGCGGCATTCTGGGCGGAACAGCGTCGTCAACTACCACCGCCCGCGTCACTTTCTCCGGCACCTTTACCGGGGCGCAGCGCTTCGGCAGATATTTTGCGCCTGAAACTGGAATTTACCAACGGGGAATTCCGCCAGCTGGCTACGCAACTTTCAGGTGTGCAGCGTACCGATTTAGCACTTGCGTTGGCAGCCTTGTGGCTGGGGCGATTGTGCAACCGCATGGACTACGCTGCCGGATTTATCTTTATGCGTCGACTGGGCTCGGCGGCGCTGACGGCTACCGGACCCGTGCTCAACGTTTTGCCATTGGGTATTCACATTGCGGCGCAAGAAACGCTGCCGCAACTGGCAACCCGACTGGCGGCTCAACTGAAAAAAATGCGTCGCCATCAACGTTACGATGCCGAACAAATTGTCCGTGACAGCGGGCGAGCGGCAGGAGAGGAACCGCTGTTCGGTCCGGTACTCAATATCAAGGTATTTGATTACCAACTGGATATTCCTGGTGTTCAGGCGCAAACCCATACCCTGGCAACCGGTCCGGTTAATGACCTTGAACTGGCCCTGTTCCCGGATGAACACGGTGATTTGAGTATTGAGATCCTCGCCAATAAACAGCGTTACGATGAGCCAACGTTAATTCAACACGCTGAACGCCTGAAAATGCTGATTGCGCAGTTCGCCGCGGATCCGTCGCTGTTGTGCGGCGATGTCGATATTATGTTGCCAGGCGAGTATGCGCAGCTGGCGCAGATCAACGCCACTCAGGTTGAGATTCCAGAAACCACGCTGAGCGCGCTGGTGGCAGAACAAGCGGCAAAAACACCGGATGCTCCGGCGCTGGCAGATGCGCGTTACCAGTTCAGCTATCGGGAAATGCGCGAGCAGGTGGTGGCGCTGGCGAATCTGCTGCGTGAGCGCGGCGTTAAACCGGGCGACAGCGTGGCGGTGGCGCTACCGCGCTCGGTCTTTTTGACCCTGGCGCTACATGCGATAGTTGAAGCTGGTGCGGCCTGGCTACCGTTGGATACCGGCTATCCGGACGATCGCCTGAAAATGATGCTGGAAGATGCGCGTCCGTCGCTGTTAATCACCACTGACGATCAACTGCCGCGCTTTAGCGATATCCCTAATTTAACCAGCCTTTGCTATAACGCCCCGCTTACCCCACACGGCAGTGCGCCGCTGCAGCTTTCACAACCGCACCACACGGCTTATATCATCTTCACCTCCGGTTCCACCGGCAGACCAAAAGGGGTAATGGTCGGGCAGACGGCTATCGTTAATCGCCTGCTTTGGATGCAAAACCATTACCCGCTTACAGGCGAAGATGTCGTTGCCCAAAAAACGCCGTGCAGTTTTGATGTCTCGGTGTGGGAGTTTTTCTGGCCGTTTATTGCCGGGGCGAAACTTGTGATGGCTGAACCGGAAGCGCACCGCGACCCGCTCGCTATGCAGCAATTCTTTGCCGAATATGGCGTAACGACCACGCACTTTGTGCCGTCGATGCTGGCGGCATTTGTTGCATCGCTGACGCCGCAAACCGCTCGCCAGAGTTGCGCGACGTTGAAACAGGTTTTCTGTAGTGGTGAAGCCTTACCGGCTGATTTATGCCGCGAATGGCAACAGTTAACCGGCGCGCCGTTGCATAATCTATATGGCCCGACGGAAGCGGCGGTAGATGTCAGTTGGTATCCGGCTTTTGTCGAGGAACTGGCAGAGGTGCGCGGCAGCAGTGTGCCGATTGGTTATCCGGTGTGGAATACGGGCCTGCGCATTCTCGATGCGATGATGCATCCGGTGCCGCCGGGTGTGGTGGGAGATCTCTATCTCACCGGTATTCAACTGGCGCAGGGGTATCTTGGACGACCCGATCTGACCGCCAGCCGCTTTATTGCCGATCCTTTTGCCCCAGGTGAACGGATGTACCGTACCGGCGATGTGGCTCGCTGGCTGGATAACGGCGCAGTGGAGTACCTCGGGCGCAGTGACGATCAGCTAAAAATTCGCGGGCAGCGTATCGAACTGGGCGAAATTGATCGCGTGATGCAGGCGCTGCCGGATGTCGAACAAGCCGTTACCCACGCCTGTGTGATTAACCAGGCGGCAGCCACTGGTGGTGATGCGCGTCAGTTGGTGGGCTATCTGGTGTCGCAATCAGGTCTGCCGTTGGATACCAGCGCATTACAGGCGCAGCTTCGTGAAACATTGCCACCACATATGGTACCGGTGGTTCTGCTGCAACTTCCACAGTTACCACTTAGCGCCAACGGCAAGCTGGATCGCAAAGCCTTACCGTTGCCTGAACTGAAGGCACAAGCGCCTGGGCGTGCGCCGAAAGCGGGCAGTGAAACGATTATCGCCGCGGCATTCTCGTCGTTGCTGGGTTGTGACGTGCAGGATGCCGATGCTGATTTCTTTGCGCTTGGCGGTCATTCGCTACTGGCAATGAAACTGGCAGCGCAGTTAAGTCGACAGTTTGCTCGTCAGGTGACGCCGGGGCAGGTGATGGTCGCGTCAACTGTCGCCAAACTGGCAACGATTATTGATGGTGAAGAAGACAGCACCCAGCGCATGGGATTCGAAACCATTCTGCCGTTGCGTGAAGGTAATGGTCCGACGCTGTTTTGTTTCCATCCGGCATCCGGTTTTGCCTGGCAGTTCAGCGTGCTCTCGCGTTATCTCGATCCACAATGGTCGATTATCGGCATTCAGTCGCCGCGCCCTCAGGGCCCCATGCAGACGTCAGCGAATCTGGATGAAGTCTGCGAAGCGCATCTGGCAACGTTACTTGAACAACAACCGCACGGCCCATATTACCTGCTGGGTTATTCGCTGGGCGGTACGCTGGCGCAGGGCATTGCGGCGCGACTGCGTGCCCGTGGCGAACAGGTGGCATTTCTTGGCTTGCTGGATACCTGGCCGCCAGAAACGCAAAACTGGCAGGAAAAAGAAGCCAATGGTCTGGACCTGGAAGTGCTGGCGGAGATTAACCGCGAGCGCGAAGCCTTCCTGGCGGCACAGCAGGGAAGTACTTCAACGGAGTTGTTTACCACCATTGAAGGCAACTACGCTGATGCTGTGCGCCTGCTGACGACAGCTCATAGCGTACCGTTTGATGGTAAAGCGACGCTATTTGTTGCCGAACGCACGCTTCAGGAAGGTATGACTCCTGAACAGGCCTGGGCACCGTGGATTGCTGGGCTGGATATCTATCGTCAGGATTGTGCGCATGTGGATATTATCTCTCCGGTGGCGTTTGAAAAAATTGGGCCGATTATTCGTGCGACGCTAAATAAGTAAATTTATATTATCTATAAACCCATAATTACAGAAAATAATTATGGGTTTATCATTTGTTTAATTTATAAGTTTGGTGGGTATTTCTCTGAAATAGAGTGAATGTTGCATTCAGTGGGAGTAATTTACAAACTTCAGCTTCGGATAAATCTCACCAACTGGTAGAGTGGGGGCCGTGGAGATTTACTCTTATTGGACTCATTTTCAGGTTATACCCCATGTCATCACTGAATATTAAACAGGGAAGTGAAGCTCATTTTCCCGAGTATCCTCTGGCGTCGCCCAGTAATAATGAAATTGATTTACTTAGTCTAATTGAAGTTTTATGGCGGGCCAAAAAAACGGTCATGGCGGTCGTTTTTGCGTTTGCCTGCGCAGGGTTACTGATCTCTTTCATCCTGCCGCAAAAATGGACCAGCTCAGCCGTCATTACTCCCGCCGAAGCCATTCAGTGGCAGGACCTGGAGAAAACCTTTACCAAACTCCGCGTTCTTGATCTCGATATTAATATCGACCGTGGCGGTGCATTTAACCTGTTTATCAAGAGGTTTCAGTCTGTTAGCTTACTAGAAGAGTACCTGCGCTCATCACCTTATGTGATGGACCAATTAAAAGAGGCGAAAATCGACGAACTGGATTTGCATCGAGCTATCGTCGCATTGAGCGAAAAAATGAAAGCGGTTGATGACAATGCCAGTAAGAAAAAAGATGAACCGTCACTGTATACCTCCTGGACGCTAAGTTTTACCGCGCCCACCAGTGAAGAGGCACAGAAAGTGTTGGCCGGGTATATCGATTATATCTCTGCGTTGGTGGTGAAAGAGTCGATAGAAAACGTCCGTAATAAACTGGAGATCAAAACCCAGTTTGAAAAAGAAAAACTGGCTCAGGATCGCATTAAAACGAAAAATCAACTTGATGCAAACATTCAGCGCCTCAATTATTCACTCGACATTGCCAACGCGGCAGGAATTAAAAAGCCCGTATACAGTAATGGTCAGGCCGTTAAAGATGACCCCGATTTCTCTATTTCTCTCGGTGCTGACGGTATTGAACGCAAACTGGAAATTGAAAAAGCGGTTACTGACGTTGCGGAACTGAACGGCGAATTACGTAATCGCCAGTATCTTGTTGAGCAGTTAACAAAAGCAAATATCAACGATGTGAATTTTACGCCGTTTAAATATCAGTTAAGACCGTCATTGCCAGTAAAAAAAGACGGTCCGGGTAAGTCGATTATTGTGATCCTTTCCGCGTTGATCGGCGGGATGGTGGCTTGTGGTGGTGTGCTGTTGCGCCATGCGATGGCATCCAGAAAACAGGATGCCATGATGGCAGACCACTTAGTTTAAATCTTTGCGGTTGAAGGTGCCGTTCGTCCGAGCGGCACCACGAGCGGCGTTCCGGCAACCGGATCGTCAATAATCATGCAGCGCAGACCATAAATGCGCTCGATCAGTTCAGCAGTGACAATCTCCTTCGGTGCTCCCTGAGCAACAATTTTCCCTTCCCGCAATGCAATCAAATGGCTGGCGTAACGACAGGCCTGATTAAGATCGTGCAGCACCGCCGCCAGGGTATAGCCTTTCTCGCGGTTCAGTTCGCTTAACAGTTCCAGCAAATCAATCTGATGACTGATATCCAGCCAGGTCGTGGGTTCATCGAGCAGCATAATTGCCGTTTCCTGGGCCAGCACCATCGCGATCCACGCTCGCTGGCGTTGTCCGCCAGAAAGGGTGTCCACGCTTTGATCCGCCAGATGAGTTATTCCCGTGGCCTGCATCGCTTTTGTTACCGCGTCTTCATCTTCTTTGCGCCAGCGGGTAAACAGCGGTTGATGCGGGTAACGCCCACGCGCCACCAGCTCCTGCACGGTGATATCGCCCGGTGTGGTGGCGTTTTGCGCCAACAGACCAATCCGGCGTGCAACCTCTTTGCTGGCGTAATGTTGAATGTGCTCGCCATCCAGCCAGACATGCCCGTGAGCAGGCGTCATCAGGCGGCTTAAGGTACGCAGTAACGTGGATTTACCGCAGCCATTTGGCCCGATAATTGCCGTGAAGTGACCATCAGGTATTTCTACAGTCAGATTTTCCGCAACGGTATATTTGCCATATCCGAGGGTTAACTGTTCGCCGCGCAAACGGGCTACTGATTCGGTCATTTTTTGCGAGACTCCTGAATTAACAAGACGATAAGGTAAATACCGCCGAGGCTGACGGTAACGACGCCAACCGGAAGTTGATACGGCATAAACAGTTGTTGGGCGCAGAGATCGGCCACCAGCAGTAACAGCGCCCCGCACAGCGCCGCCTGGGTTAGCCCCCAGCGAGCGGTGCCACTGATGCGGCGGGCAATGTGCGGCGCGACTAAAGCAATAAAGGAAATTGGCCCCGCCAGGGCAGTGGCAGCTGCGGTAAGCACTACGGCGACCAGCATCATTAACAGCCGCGAACGTTCGACGCTGACGCCCAGCGCACATGCGGTATCATCGCCCATTTCCAGCAAGCGCATTCGCCGCACCAGCAAGGCGGCGGCAATTAACATTAATATAATGATGGGTGCGGAAGGCGAGGTTTTTGCCCACGTCAGGCCATTGAGCGATCCGGCATTCCACAAACCCGCTGTTAGCGCCGTTTCTAAAGACGCTTTCAGCAACAGCCAGGTATTACAGGCCACCAGCATGGCGCGTACACCAATACCGATAATAATCAACCGAAAGGTGTCGATACCGTTACGCCAGGCGAGCAGCCAGACCAGCAGCGAAGTGACAATGCCGCCCACCATTGCTGCCAGCGCGATAGCCGTCAGGTCCTGACCAAACAGCACCATCGCCACCAGCACGCCGCTCCACGCCCCGGTGTTAAAGCCCATTACGTCAGGGCTGCCAAGCGGGTTACGCATCAGCGACTGAAAAATCGCGCCGCTGACGCCCAGCGCCGCGCCAATCAACAGCGCCATCAGCACGCGTGGTAAACGCCATTCGGTGACCACCATCGTCATACTGCGCGGCGTGTCGCCCATCAACGCGGCGAATACCTGCGAAGTTTCCAGCGTGACGGCACCGCTACGTAATCCCCACACGCCTGCCATCACACAAGCTATTAGCAACAGCAGACAGGTGATAATTAATCGGCGAGAGACGTAAATCATGCGCCACCTCGCGTTTTACGTCGTACGAGGAAGATCAGCACTGGTGCGCCAATAAAGGCACTGACTACAGAAACGCGCAGTTCGCCGGGAACAATCACCCGCCCAATGATATCGGCAAACAGCAGCAGGGCAGGGGTAGCGAGTAGCGTGACGGGCAGCGACCAGCGATGATCGGCACCTACCAGCCAGCGCGCCATGTGCGGCATCATCAGGCCAATAAAGGCAATCGGGCCAACTACCGCCGTCGCACTACCACAAAGCACGGTAATTGCCAGCAGACCAATCAACTGTGTGCGCGCTACGCGACTGCCCAGTGCCGTCGCGGTGTCACTGCCAAGGCTTAAACTGTTCAGCGCGCGGCTCAGTAATAGCGCAGTTGCTCCAGCGGTAAGCACCGGGATTAGCACCACTTTTAAGGTATGTAGATTGCGAATATCCAGCGAACCGGCTTGCCAGAAACGCAGTTGATCGTAGACGTCGGGATTAAGCAGGGCGATGCCGCTGGTCAGCCCTTCCAGCACCGCCGCCAGCGCCACGCCTGCCAGGGTTAAACGCACCGGACTTAACTGCCCGCCGCCCTGGCTGCCGGTAAAGGCAACAATCAACGAGGCCACCAGCGCCCCGGCGAAGGCCATCGCCAGTTGTTCCTGCGCGGAAGAGTAACCAAACAGCGCCGCGCCCAGCACAATGGCAAAACTGGCACCGGCGTTCACGCCAAGCAAACCAGGATCGGCAAGCGGGTTTCGGGTGAGGGTTTGCATTAACGCCCCGGCAAGGCCAAGCGCACCGCCTGCCAATAAACCGGCAAGGGTGCGCGGCAGACGGGCGTCGAGCACAATGGTGCAGTCGGCGCTCTGGCAGGTGCCGGAGAGCGCCTCCAGCACTACGGAAGCGGGGAGTGATTTTGCCCCAATGAGTAGGCTTAATGCCGTCGCGATAATCAGTAATAACAGCAATCCGGGCACGGCAATGGCGCGTGTCACGGCAACAGAACCAGACATACGAACTTCCATGATAATGAAATTAATTATCGTTATCGATCTTATTTGGATATGTTAGCATGTGCAGCCTAAGAATAGATATTTAAAATATTTGATGGCAAGGCATTGTAATGAATAAACAATCCTGGCTGCTTAACCTCAGCCTGTTGAAAACGCACCCGGCGTTTCGCGCAGTATTCCTCGCTCGTTTTATCTCAATTGTTTCTCTGGGTTTGCTCGGCGTCGCGGTGCCGGTGCAGATCCAGATGATGACGCATTCCACCTGGCAGGTGGGGCTTTCGGTGACGCTGACCGGCGGCGCGATGTTTGTTGGCCTGATGGTCGGCGGTGTGCTGGCGGATCGCTATGAGCGTAAAAAAGTGATTTTGCTGGCGCGCGGCACCTGTGGCATTGGCTTCATTGGACTGTGCCTGAATGCGCTGCTGCCGGAGCCGTCTTTGCTGGCAATCTATTTACTTGGTTTATGGGATGGTTTTTTCGCATCACTTGGCGTTACGGCGCTACTGGCGGCGACACCTGCACTGGTAGGGCGTGAAAACCTAATGCAGGCCGGGGCGATCACCATGTTGACTGTGCGTCTGGGATCGGTGATTTCGCCCATGATTGGCGGTTTACTGCTGGCGACCGGAGGCGTAGCCTGGAACTACGGGCTGGCGGCGGCGGGCACATTTATTACCTTGCTACCGTTGTTAAGCCTTCCGGCGTTGCCACCACCGCCGCAGCCGCGTGCGCATCCGTTGAAATCATTACTGGCAGGATTTCGTTTTCTACTCGCCAGCCCGCTGGTGGGAGGGATTGCGTTGCTGGGGGGTTTATTGACGATGGCGAGCGCGGTGCGGGTACTGTATCCGGCGCTGGCTGACAACTGGCAGATGTCGGCGGCGCAAATTGGCTTTCTCTATGCGGCAATCCCGCTCGGTGCGGCTATTGGCGCGTTAACCAGTGGAAAACTGGCGCATAGCGTACGGCCAGGTCTGTTGATGTTGCTCTCCACATTGGGGGCGTTCCTCGCCATTAGTCTGTTTGGCCTGATGCCGATGTGGATTTTAGGCGTGGTTTGTCTGGCGCTGTTCGGCTGGCTGAGCGCGGTTAGTTCGTTGCTGCAATATACAATGCTGCAAACGCAAACCCCGGAAGCGATGTTAGGGCGGATTAACGGTTTGTGGACGGCGCAAAACGTGACGGGCGATGCCATAGCCGCGGCGCTGCTGGGCGGTTTGGGAGCGATGATGACACCGCTTGCTTCCGCAAGCGCGAGCGGTTTTGGTTTGTTGTTTCTCGGCGTGTTGTTGCTGCTGGTGCTGTTGGAGTTGCCACGTTTTCGCTAGACCCCGCCGCAGGGGACTGCGCCCGCCTGTTCATGCTACACACCGCACCTTACGTCTAT
>ENA-OQKY01001679-OQKY01001679.1-human-gut-metagenome-genome-assembly--contig:-NODE-1679-length-11545-cov-8.724470_pt1 | contig 11545 bp, 10 predicted proteins | sample MGYA00242652_ERZ504805 | MGnify/ENA primary metagenome ERZ504805 (study PRJEB26092, sample SAMD00036400) | human gut metagenome | host: Homo sapiens | study: EMG produced TPA metagenomics assembly of... | reverse complement strand
CTGCCAAGTTTGCTGAGCTGTTAGGCGAGGTTGTTACCTCCTCCACCAAGAAGAACCTGGAGATGAGAGTTGCCGCTGAGAACGGCGCTACCGCCGGCAAGTTCGACCTGGCTAAGAGAGCAAAGGCTCTGAACCTGGACGCAATCCATGACACCGTTCATGAGATGGCTAAGGATGAGGCCCGCCACGGCAAGGCATTTGAGGGTCTGCTGAAGAGATACTTTGGCTAAGACATAAATTGTGAGGCTACCGCATTCAGCGATAGCCTCTTTTTTTACCCGGTGTCTTTTAACCCAGTATCTGCGCCACAATATCCATCCATATTTCCACACCGTAAATCAGTGCTTCCTTGTTTAACTGCATATCTTTATGGTGAAGTCCCGGAGCAGCGTCCGCCCCCAGACCGATGTAACTGGATTTACATTTCAGCCTTTGTGTTATATAGTGGAAGTCCTCTCCCCCGGGATTGTAAAGCGTCCCTATGGAAGCCCCTTCCCCCAGGACATGAAGGATGGATCTTTCTGCCACCTTAACCATCTCCTCATCGTATTCCGCGGCCGGTACCCCATGCCTGGAGATAAGCTCATAGCTGGCTCCGTACGCCTTTGTAATATGTTCAAAAATCCTGTCCGCCTTTTTTATCATGCTCTCCATAACCGGATTTGTCTGGGACCTTATATCCAATGCAATAAAGACGTCATCCGGGATTGCATTGTAGGTATCCCCTCCCACCGTTATATTGGTTACTTTTATGGAATGGCCCACGTCCGGCTTTTCCTTGATAGCGTTTATGGCATTCACAACTGCCGCTGCCGCGTCCACCGCGTTAACCCCCAGCTGGGGCCTGGCTCCATGAGCCTGTACACCCTTTATTCTGCATGTCATCACACAGCTGGCACTGTGCCACATATCCGGGGTGGCCCTGCCGATGCAGGTATCATCCACCGGGCGTACATGCATACCGAACAAGTGGGTGATACCATCCAGCGCGCCTGCATCAATCATACTGAGGGCGCCGTTTAGCTTTTCCTCTGCGGGCTGGAAGATAAGTACCAGCTTTCCTGTTTTTACGATTTCCTGTTCCCAAATGGCCTTGGCCGCTGTCAGAAGCATGGAGGTGTGCGCATCATGGCCGCATGTGTGCCTCATTACCTTCTGTCCGTCAATCACGTATTCAAGCGCATCCATATCAGCCCGAAGTCCCAGCACAGGACCTTCAATTCCCGTGTCAATTACACCGGTCACACCGGTCTTTCCGCCTATATGGTCCGTCACATCATATCCGTACTCCCTCAGCTTTTCCGCCACAAATGCCGATGTCTTATATTCTTCCATTCCCTTTTCCGGAATATTGTGAAAAATATCATACATCTCCTCCACATATTGCTTTAATTCTGTCTTCATAACATACGTTCTCCTTATTCATTCTTATTATCAGGCTAGTCCGTCTACACGAACAACCGCATGACCAGCATTGCTAAAACTGAATTAATGAAGCATATTCCAAACATATGAGGATAATATTTATTGTCAATATTGGCTGTACCCAGTATTCTGCCCATGTACTGTAGCAATGCCCCCATAAGCATAATTGCCGGCATCAGGATTGTTATATCGGTTCCTGTAATCATTCCCCCTGCATAAAGGCTTGCAGCTACTCCCACACCGCCGCCAATAGACAGGAATGACCCGATTAAAACTGTTGCCGCTATACCCGGAAGGCCGAATACCGCCATTACAGGCTGGAATATGACCCCCAGAATATCTGAAAGCCCTGTCAGGTTCAATATCTGTATTAACACAAACGCGAACATGACATTAGGGGCCATAGAATTTGAGGATATCTGGAAACCGTTTCTGGCCCCCTCTACAAATGCATCTACGACTGTTTTCTTTACTTTTACACCCATCCTACTTTCCCTCCTTACAAATCCTATTTAAATACAGCCTCATGAGATTAGCTCCGAAAATCTTAAAAACAATGACAATAACCAAAGGAATGAGAATCGGCACGGTCATAAACACAAACAAAGCTGCGCATGATGAGAGATAATTGGTAAGCGTCCCCCCTCCCGAGAACTGAAATGCCGCAAAAATATTCTTTTCTTTTTCTGTCAGCTCATTTTCCTGAGCAAGGGTATTGAGCATGGAGGCCCCTGCATCTGCTGATTGGAGGCTGGCAATCAGTGTCAGGCCGCTGATGCCCGGAAGTCCCATGAGAGGCCGTAACAGAGGTGTGAGCAGCTTCTGCGCCGCTTTCAGGCCATCCAGATATTCAATCACCTTCACCATACCAAGGGCAAACATAACGGTTGGAAACAATGTCATTGCAAACATCCAGGAGTCCTTTGCACCTACGCCCCCGGTTCCCCTGAAATTTGCCGCAAGGCTTCCGGCGCCTTCCTCCAACGTTCCCAGCTTTCCAAAGTTTCCTGCAAGATTTGTAAAGTCCAAAGCCCTTAATGGTCCCTCAGCAGCAGTAAAAACCCCTGAAAAAAATAAGATTGCCAGAAATAGCACCAGATATCCATACCAGCGCACCTTCAAATCTCCTGCTCCATTTTGTTCTTTCTTTTCCATAAAATTACCCCTTTCACATTCTGAATTCAGGAACGGCTCTGTCTCCATCCCTGCATTAATAAATAAGCAATTTAGATGCCAACTGTCTCAATGCTGTTTTTCTTGTATTTCTGTCCTGTTTTAGTTGTGTCCTCCGCCCCTGCCTGGTGTTTGGCGTTAATATCGGGATGATTTACACCCGTTTTTTCGTTATTTTTCGTCCATATAATAGAAAACGGCAACCACTCTCCAGTGATTACCGTTTTTCTCATAGTTCTATTTCAAAAGCTTATATTCTTCTGTCATGGCAAGGAATTTTCTAAGTTTATATTCACTTATTTCATATCCCCGCTCTTTTAAAAGCTTTAACAGGATCCTCCTGCCCATCCGCCTTCCCTTAAGGACCATGAGAATCTCCCTTAAAATGGTTTCTTCTTCCCTGGTAAGCAGCCTTGCTATTTCCATAGGAATATCCCCTGTATTTAAATCCGGCTCCTTCCTGCGGCCAGTACTGTCTCCCATCTTTTCTTCCCAGCCTGTTTCTCCATCCTCAGAAGGCTGGGCCTTTGCCAGCTGGACCTTCAGCGTATCCGGCAATGCCTCCAACCCTATTTCATTCTCCCCCATATAATAAATGAACTCTACTGTATTCTGAAGTTCCCTTATATTACCGGGCCATGGATACCTTAAAAAGACATCGAAAAGCTCCTGCTTAACCTGCTTATGCTGCCTTTCCTCCTTATTCAGCGTATGTACCATATGCCTGATGAGCACAGCCGCATCCTTTTCCCGCTTCCTTAAAGGCGGTATCATGATGGGGAAAACATTCAGTCTGTAGTATAGGTCCAACCGGAACATTCCATTTCTCACTGATTCCGCCAAATCACAATTGGTCGCTGCAATCACCCACACATTTACGGGGATAATACCCTCTCCTCCGATTCTCCGAACCTCCTGTTCCTGCAGAACACGCAGCAATTTCATCTGGATATCCGGTGGAATCGTACCTATTTCATCCAAAAAAATGGTTCCGTTATGGGCGATTTCAAAAAGCCCTCTTTTTCCTCCCTTCTTTGCGCCTGTAAACGTTCCTTCTTCATAGCCGAAAAGCTCAGATTCAATTAACTCGGATGAAAGAGCCGCGCAGTTAATTGCAACAAAGGGCATTTTTCTTCTGCCTGAAATATTATGCATGGCCTGGGCAACCATTTCCTTTCCGGTTCCGCTTTCTCCCAGTATCAGGCACGTTTTTTCAAATCCGGCAATCCTTTTTGCCTTTTCCAGTGTTTCTTTTATGGCAGCGCTTTCCCCAATGATGTCGTTAAACGTATACTTGGCTTTATAAGTCTGCTGTCTTAAGGCGCCTCTTATTTTTGTCTCCAGATTTTCAATCTTTGTAACATCTTTAAAGATAGAAATAAACCTGGTTTCCTTTTCCCTGGAGTATACTTTTTTTCTGGTAACAAGAAGGCTTTTTCCGGCGGATTTTAAATCCAGAATCTCATTTTCAACCTCCCCTTGTTCCACAATAATCTTGTACAGTTCTTCATATACGGTATTTGATTTTATGTTATCCAGAAACTTGTAATCATGCTTCATGTTTAACATCTTAAAGAATGACCTGTTTATATAGACAATCTTGCCTTGAATCGTGGTAATGACCACACCGTCATCAATCTCTTTTAATGTAGCCTTAAACATATCCTCCAGGGCACATATCTTAGACAGGGGAACATCTGTGGTGCTGAGCTTTACCAGGTTCTTTGTCTTCTCCCTTATTCTGTCTTCGCATATACCTTCCTCTATCCCCAAGCTGAACGCCACTGCCCTGTAAGTCTCGTCTGTAATCCTTCTTTTACCCAGACTGATTTTAGGAATACCCTTTATATCCATTAATTCAGGCAGTTCCTGGGGGACAATTACAACATCTGCCTCAGGCAGTTCCGGAAGCTCTCTGTATATGGGCATGAATTTCACCTGGTTAATGCCGCACCGGGTCAAAAACATGGTCAGCTCAGACGTGAACAGCAGATTTGTGCTTATAACCAATGCCCTTGTACCTGGCGACAGCGCCTTAAGCCTGTCGTAGCTCTCAGATAGAATGGTACGGTTTCCATGAAACACTTCTATATCATGCTTCAGGAACGGGGATATACGTTCCAGCTCCACAGAGGTGACCGACAGCACCAAATCTCCCTCTATGCTCCGGGGCTTAATATACCGTTCCAGGGAATATGCCTCAATATCAATAATGTCCCCAAATACGTCCAGCAGGTCTGCATAATTGCTTTCCTTTACCAACTCGTCGTTGGTAATAAGAACTAACTTTTTTCTCATGCCCTTTCCCCCATTCCCCCAGTCCGGTTGCCCTTTATCTGTCCACTGGTTCTTTCTATGAATTTTACACTATTTTATACCAAATCCCTCTGTAAAACAATCCGTACGTTTTCATCATCCGGGCAATTGTCATAGAATCTTCATAATTAAAGCCTTGAACCCCTTATCCATCTGTGCTAGACTAAGCACGAAAATGCTAAAAAATACCTGCTGTGGGAGGTCCTATTATTGATACAGAATATTCTTAGTTATCTTGAAGAATCCGCAGAAGCTTATCCCCGGAAAACGGCTTTTGCAGATGAACATACAAGCCTTACCTACCGCGGGCTGTCAGACCTGTCTATGAGAATCGGCAGCGTTCTGGCACAGAAAACAGGCCCGCGCCGACCTGTACCCGTGCTGACAGAAAAAAATGTATTTACCCTGGGCGCCTTTATGGGCATTGTCCGGGCAGGTTGTTTTTATGTCTGCCTGGATGCAAACCAGCCGGCCGAACGTCTGAACCGGATACTGGACACCCTTAAGGCGGACCTTATGATTGCCGATAAGGAAAGCCTTGACCTGGCCGGCGGTATCTCCTTTTCAGGTGAGATACTGTTCCTGGAGGACTTAAAGTCTCTGCCGGATGACGCCCTGAACAGCAGTCTCCTTGCGTCCATCCGCAGGCAGGCCGCTGATACGGACCCCTTGTACGGAATCTTCACCTCCGGCTCCACCGGCGTGCCCAAGGGTGTGGTGGTGAGCCACCGCTCCGTCATTGACTTCATCCAGCATTTTACGGACCTGTTCCATATCACACAGGATGATGTCATCGGCAATCAGGCGCCCTTTGACTTTGATGTATCTGTAAAGGACATCTACTCCGCCCTTAAGACCGGAGCTACGCTGGAAATCATTCCCAAGAAACTGTTTTCCATCCCCACCGGCCTTCTGGACTACCTGTGCGACAGGAAAATCACCACGGCCATCTGGGCCGTCTCCGCCCTGTGCATCATTACCACCCTGAAAGGCTTTACCTACCGCGTTCCGTCCCATCTGAATAAGATTCTCTTCAGCGGAGAGGTCATGCCGGTAAAGCATCTGAATACCTGGCGCAGTTACCTGCCAGATGCCCTGTTTGTAAACCTGTACGGCCCCACGGAGATTACCTGCAACTGCACATACTATGTGGTGGACCGGGAATTTGAACCCGGAACCCCCATTCCCATCGGAGTACCCTTTCCCAACGAAACAGTATTCCTGCTGGATGAAAATAACAGGCTGGTCACAGAACCCGGACAAAACGGCGAACTCTGTGTGGCAGGAACCGCTCTGGCTCTGGGCTACTACAGGGATCCAAAACGAACTGCCACGGCCTTTGTCCAGAACCCCTTAAATCCCTGTTATCCTGAGATTATATACAGGACCGGCGACCTGGCCTGCTACGGCAGGGACGGACTTCTGTATTTCAACGGGCGGAAGGATTTTCAGATTAAACACATGGGACACCGGATCGAGCTTGGCGAGATTGAGGCTGCCCTTGAAACCGTGGAGGGTGTGGACAGGGCGGTATGCCTGTTCCTGGAAGAAAAAAATAAGATTGCGGCCTTCTATGAGGGAGCCGCTGTCAAAAGGGACATCGCCGTAGGCCTGGAACATCTCCTGCCGCGCTACATGTTCCCCGCTTTATACAGAAACCTGACGGAACTTCCACGTACAAAAAACGGCAAAGTGGACCGGCAGGCACTCAGGAGGCTTTATGGATAACCATATATTGCAGGAAGCTGCCCGGACATACAACACGCCTTGCTATATCTTTGATTTAGACGTGTTTATCTCACGCATCCGCCGCATGGAACAAATCCTTGGAAAACAGGTGAACATCTATTACGCCATGAAGGCCAACCCCTTCCTGACAGCTGCCGCTGCCCAGGCAGCCGGCGGCCTGGAGGTCTGTTCCCCGGGAGAGTATGCCATCTGCCGCCGCGCCCGTGTGCCGGCCCAGAAAATCGTCCTTTCCGGTGTCAATAAGGAGGAATCCCACATCCGCTCGGTCATGGCAGAGCAGGGAGCCGGAACCTACACAGCTGAATCCTTAAATCAGCTCAGGCTTTTAGAGGCTTGTGCCGGCGCCGCAGGCCGCACCGGGGTCAGGGTGCTTTTGCGCCTGACCAGCGGCAACCAGTTTGGGATGGATGAGGAGGATATCCTTGCCTCAATCCGTAATCGGAACACCTATCCCCATCTGGACCTGGCAGGCCTCCAGTACTATTCCGGAACCCAGAAAAAGGGGATTGAAAAGATAGAGAAAGAGCTGGTAAAGCTGGATTCATTTATGGATTTTGTCAGGGAACATCTGGATTTTGAGTTTCGGGAGCTGGAATACGGCCCCGGCTTCCAGATACCTTATTTTGAAGGGCAGGAGCAGGCGGACGAAGAAATTCTTTTGCAGGAATTCAAAAAAGCCCTTGATTCCCTGCATTTTAAAGGTATAATCTTTCTCGAGGCAGGCCGTTTCCTGGCCGCTCCCTGCGGCAGCTATCTGACCCGCGTGGCGGACGTGAAACGAAGCCAGGGACAGAATTACTGCATTGTGGACGGCGGCATTAACCACGTCAACTATTATGGTCAGACCATGGCCATGAAGGTGCCTGCTTACCGTTATATACCCCAGGACAATCCGGCCCGTCCTCCGGCATCACAAACCTCCGGCGACCGCTGGACCGTATGCGGCTCCCTCTGCACATCAGGGGATATACTTGTAAAAAATCTGCCCCTGGACGGCCTGATGACAGGGGATTTGCTGGTATTTGACCGTATCGGCGCTTACTCCGTAACTGAGGGCATTTACCTTTTTCTGAGCCGGAAGCTCCCCGTGGTCCTTACCTGCACACAGGAACACGGCCTTTCCCTGGTGCGGGACGCCCTGCCCACAGATATACTTAACGACGGCTCTGCCATGGAGATATATCAATCACAGAGCAATTCTTAAAAATGCTCTGACACATAAAAGGAGAACAATAAAATGGATGAATTATTAGAACTGTTAGAAGACATAAAACCCACCGTGGATTTCAGGACATGCACAGGCCTGATTGATGACGGATATCTGGATTCCTTTGATATCCTGTCCATTGTCAGCGAACTGAATGATGCCTTCGGAATCGAGATATCACCGGTGGACATTGTTCCGGAGAATTTCAACTCTGCCCAGGCCCTCTGGAACATGGTAGAGCGCCTTAAGGACAATTAGAGGAGTATGTCATGTCGTTTCTTTCAATGAAATTCCTGCTGTTTCTGGCAGCAGCAGTAGCCGGGTATTATGTGATACCAAAACAGCTCCAGTGGGTATGGCTGCTCATATTCAGCTATATATTTTATCTGGCCTCCGGCCCGGCGGCGGTAGTGTTCATCCTGACCACTACCGCCACTACCTTTCTGGGCGGGCTGTGGCTGGAGCACACGGACCGCGCTCTGACCTGCGCCCTGGACCGAACTCTGGCGCGCGATCCGGACCGTCTCCGGCGCCCGGCCAATCCTCAGCAGCCCCTTTCCCCGGACGAAAAAAAAGCCTTAAAGGCGCGGTTCAAACAGCGCAAGAAATGGATTACTGCCCTGGTCCTCTTTGTAAACTTCGGCATTCTGGCAGCATTAAAATACCGCAATTTTGCCGCAGATAACATGAACCTCCTCTTCGGCACCCATTTTTCCTCTGCAAGGCTTCTGCTGCCCTTAGGAATCTCCTTTTACACCTTCCAGTCCATGGGCTACCTCATCGACGTGTACAGAGGTAAATACGCGCCTGACCGCAATCCGTTCCGTTTTGCCCTCTTTGTCTCCTTCTTCCCCCAGATTCTCCAGGGGCCCATTGGCCGGTACGACCGTCTGGCATCCCAGCTCTACGGGCAGAAGAGCTTCAGCCTTACCCGCATAGAGAGAGGACTTCAGCTCATGCTCTGGGGGTATTTCAAGAAAATCGTCATAGCAGACAGGGCTGCGGTGGTTGTCAGCGAAGTATTCGGCAATTACCAGTCCTATGGCGGCATCCTGGTGATGGCCGGTGTACTGTGCTATTCCCTTCAGCTCTACGGCGATTTCTCAGGAGGCATGGATGTAATCATGGGCGCCTCAGAGTGCTTCGGCATATCCCTGGATGCCAATTTTAAACGCCCCTATTTTGCACAGTCCATATCAGACTTCTGGCACCGCTGGCACATCACACTGGGCACCTGGATGAAGGACTATGTGTTCTATCCCTTTTCACTTTCAAAGGGCATGAACAAATTCGGAAAATTCTGTAAAAAACATTTTGGAAAGCATGTAAGCAGGGTGCTGCCTGTATGTATCGCCAATCTGCTGGTATTCTTTCTGGTGGGCGTGTGGCACGGACCTGCCTGGAAATTCATTGTCTACGGACTTTATAACGGAATCATCATTGCCGCCAGCAACCTGTTTTCCCCCTTTTACGGGGAAATGGCCCGCAAACTGCACATACCAGTTGAATCCAGGTCCTGGATGGTGGTCCGGATTTTAAGAACCTTCCTTCTTGTAAATGTCAGCTGGTATTTTGATATGGCTGTAAGCCTGGGAGCCGCATTGACCATGATGAAGAATACTGTTACAGGATTTTCCCTGGCTGCCCTGTGGAACGGCAGCCTTCTCAGGCTGGGCCTGGATCTCAAGGACTATGCCGCTCTGGCCCTTTCCTGCACTATCCTGCTGGCAGTAAGCCTTCTCCAGGAAAACCATGTCAACATACGGGATACCCTGGCCGCAAAGCCGCTGGCCGCCAGATGGTGCGTCTATCTGATACTGCTCTTTTCCATACCGCTGTTAGGCCAGATTACCATGACGGGAGGAGGTTTTATATATGCCCAATTCTAACCAAGAAGCCGGCCGTTTTCACAAATGGCTCCCAAAGTGGCTGAAGGCCTTCCTGTTCCTGGCCCTGTGCATATGCATCACGTCAGCTCTCAACTATGGTTTTATACCCCCAAGCTCCGTGAGAATCAATCTTCATAACCTTAGAAACGGAGAGACATACGACACAATCTTCATCGGCACCTCCCATGGGCAGTATGGCATTGACCCCTTTTCTGTGGATGCTGCCTCCGGCGGCAGCTCCGTCAGTTTGTGTATGGCGGACGCCTATCCGGACGATATGTACCATATTCTGCGGCTTGCCTGTGAAACCCAGTCGCCGTCCCGCGTTGTATACGAGCTGGACCCCTCATACTGGATGAATGAACAGCGAAGCGGATCCACCCAGATTTTCTTCTATCAGGAGTTCCCGGCTTCCAGGTCCAAGTTTTTTTATTTCCTGGATAAAATCATAAATCTGGATTTCCGCTCTGCACTGGCTCCGTGGAGCTACTACCGCAACCTAATAGGCCAGGTCCCGGACCACATACGCCGCAAGCAAAGCACTGCCTATAAAAACTATGACCCATCTGTCCTGGAAATCCCGGGAGGCCGTTACGTGGGCCGGGGCTTTATCTATCGGGACCGGGTAGCAGGCGAGGATAAGGGCACCTTTAACAACATCCCCTGGGATGAGAGCCAGGTAAAGCCCGGGGCAGAGCTATATTTTAACCGCATAGACGCGTTCTGCCGGAAAAACGGCATTGAACTGACTGTCATCACCACACCTGTCCCCCAGGAAACCCTTGATAAATTTGCCGGTTCCTATGAACAGTCCCACCAGTACTTTAAGAACCTCTTAGAAGGTCTGGGCCTGGAATATTATAACTTCAATTATATGAAGCCGGAGCTTATGGACCGCAGTATGGAAGGGTACTGGGACTACGACGGCCACATGGACGGCATCAAGGCCCAGGAATTCAGCACCCTGCTGGGCAGCTTCCTGAACAGCCTGGACCAGGGCAGTTTAACATACAGTGACTATTTTATTAATTGAATACGCATCATAATATAAGGAAATTATAAAGAAATATCCCCAAAGTCCTCCACGGTGCCGGCCAGGCGCCATATGTTCCCTCTGCGGCTTTCGGGATATTTCTTTTTTGATTTTCCTTTTTCAACTTCTTCCTTTTTAATCCCTTTCTCCGGTTTATCTTTCTCTTTATTCCTTGCCTATTTTCTTTATTTGTTTTTCTTATTTGGTTTTTCTTATCCTTTTTCTTATTTATTTTTCTTATCTGTTATTCTTATCTATTTCTCTTATTTGTTTTCCTTTATTCGCTCTTCTTCTCCAATCATCTTCTCTAATCCTCTTTCCCACCCTTCTATTCTTCTTTTCTATTCTTCTTTACTATTCTATTATGCAATTCTTCCCTGCTATCCTTTATATTAAACCATCCCCCTGCTTACCAATTCTCATATTTTATGCTCACATTTTATTATTCAGGTTTTAAAAAAAATTTTAAATATCTATTGACAAAACTCACAAAGTGGTTTATATTAATATCAGTAACAATTACTATTATTGATTTAGTCAAATAAATGAATCCCAAGGATTCACACGAAACGCTATAAAGGAAAAGGAGAATATTGATTATGAAGAAATGGGTATGTACAGTTTGTGGTTATGTTTACGAGGGAGAGAATGCACCTGAGAAATGTCCACAGTGCGGTGTTCCGGCTTCCAAGTTCAAGGAGCAGGCTTCCGAAGGAATGACATGGGCATGCGAGCATGAGGTTGGCGTGGCTC
>ENA-OQKY01001677-OQKY01001677.1-human-gut-metagenome-genome-assembly--contig:-NODE-1677-length-11552-cov-10.318600_pt1 | contig 11552 bp, 10 predicted proteins | sample MGYA00242652_ERZ504805 | MGnify/ENA primary metagenome ERZ504805 (study PRJEB26092, sample SAMD00036400) | human gut metagenome | host: Homo sapiens | study: EMG produced TPA metagenomics assembly of... | reverse complement strand
CACCGATAACAATATATCCACCGCCCCAGTTGTCAAGATCATTTGCAAATGCACATATAGATTTCAAAGATGCCGCTGCATCCCAGGTTTCCTTAAATTCAATTCTCGCCCATTCAACTACATCTCCGGACAAGAGAGTTTTAATACTTGTTGGTATCGCCATATAATCACTCCCTTCGAAAGTAAATTTCAATAATTCTCCAGGATCCATCTTCCAGTTCGGCATAATCTACAGTGTAATAATTGCTACCAAAATTACTATACTTTTCTAAGAGATCCTGAGGTGGCAATGGTGCATATATCCCCTGAGTGGAATTTCTGCTAATAGTTGCAATCTCATGGTTAATATAGAACACTCTGTAACCTTTACTTCAACTATTGTTCATCTATTTCTATTATTCTATCCATACTCACTCCACATACTTCTGAATACTTAATGTACCACAGTCATATCTATTCTAATCATTATACCAGCCAGCACTGTTAGGTTCTTATTTCCAATTATACATACCTCTTCTGAATTAGGCAACGGGTGTAATTTCGGACTTTTTGTCAATTTTTTCTGCTAAAAAAGGCTGAACGCTAAATCTACCAGCGTCCAGCCCCTTATTATTCCTCTTTTTCTCTCTTACCCTGCAGCACCGCCGCCAATATCTCCAGCACGATGGCCAATCCGATCATGGAAACTGCTGCAATCTTGCCGTTTGTACCGGTGATCGTCTGGAAGATGCCTCCCAGCTTCGGCACAGACAACTGCACCTTTCCTATGTAATTCGCATATGGGATTGGATTCATGTCATTATCACTGTTGGCATCGCCCTTCGTGATAAAATTACCCATAGCCGCACTGTTGGATACCACACGATGAGTGACAATAGAACCATCCGCATCCGTTCCATAGAAAGCAATAACATCCTCTGTCTGGATCTCTTCCGGCTGGATATACTTCACATACACCAGACTGCCCGTCGGTATCGCCGGTTCCATACTGCCGCTGATCACTGTGTAAATCTCATAACCGAAAGCTCTCGGAATCGTAATTGGAAGATATGTTGCCACAATGATGATTAATAAAAGAGTGCCCAGTACGCTGCATACTGCAGCCACCGGGCTTTTCTTCTGCCTGTTGCGTCTAGCCAAAATCAAATTCTCCTTTGTCAGCAGGCAGTACTGTTCTATTCCAAACAGTACTGCCTGCTGTTACTTGTCTTTCAATAATGTCTATCTTGAACGTTTCTTCAGATAAACAAACAATGCTACCAACGCTGCTACAGAAAGAATACCAACGGCTGCACCGCCTACCATCGGCAATGTATTGCTACCGTCTTCTGCATCAATATTGGACTTTGGTGTTTCCTCGTCATCCAGGTCTACCAGTGTCTCCGGTACCTGCTCATCCGGAATATCTGTCGTCTGGCTATCCTGATTATCGGCATCCTGGCCGTTATTCTGATTGTCTGTCGTACCGCCCGCATTGGTATTGGCACCATTGGCCGTATTGTCGCCTGCCGCATTGTTCGCTGCGTTTGTACCATTCGCAGCTGTACCGGTTCCTGTACCTGTCGTACCGGTTGTACCCGTTCCCGTCGTGCCGGTTGTACCCGTTCCTGTCGTGCCGGTTCCTGTTGTACCTGTACCGGTGGTTCCTGTTGTCGTTGTCGTCGTTGTTGGACCCGGAACAATGGTTGTCACAGTTGTTGTTGTCTCAACAATACGATCCGTCTCACCAGGCGTATAGGTGAATGTAAATACATTCTTGCTTTCATTATCGCTCAAAGTCTTGGTCAATGCAAGGGCCTGAGGGATATAATTCTCAATATACTTATAAGCAACCACCGGCTTATCACCGGCATTGCCATAAAATGTCTGGCTGTCGGCAAGGGTTTTGCCATCGGCGTCCTGATAATTCACTGTGTAAGCCACCATATCGCCCTTGATACCGTATGCGACAACGTAATCCACATCGCCGTCCACCTCGATAGTCGGTGTGGCAAGGGCTTCTTCATTGTCACGTCCGCTGAGACGGAAGCCTTTAACATAATACTTGTCATCCGTTACCTTGACGCTGTTGATGTCCAGGATAACCTGTGAACCAAGGGAAAGACCTGTAATCTCTTTCTGTTCCTGTCCGTCAATCGTGCCTTTATTGCCCGCATATACCGTTACCTTGTAGGTATATGTATCTGCCGCCATAACGCTGAATGCAGAACCAACCGTCAGCACTGCTGCTGCAAGAAGAGATACAAATAATTTTTTATATTTTTTCATCTTAGTTCTCTCCTTCCCTGTGCTGTCTTGTTTTTCTGGAATTGTTCAAAAGGATAATGCCTGCGATCAGGAAGATCAGACCGCCTACAAGACCGATCACCGAATATATCAGCAAGTTGGATGTATCACCGGTCTTAACGGCTTTTCTGGAAGTTGTCAGATTGTTCTTCTGAGGCACCTTCTTCTCGATCACTGTGTTCTTCTCAATGGTCTTGCCCTCTTTGACCTTCTCAACTGCGAAAGTCATACGAAGCTTCGCCAGTGTCTGCTGGTAGCCGTTATTACCTGTCTCGCCTTCCACGCCGACTTTCAGGTAAACAGTACCGCTTTCACCCTTGGCCAGTCTGCCAAGATAGAAATATTCATCCAGTGAGGCATCCGCCTGTTTCAGACCTTCACCGGCTGTGGAACTGCCTTCGCCGCCCACTGTGCTGCTGTCATATAAAACTGTTTCTTTGTTCTTGCTGTCCACATAGGTCAGACGGTATTCATAGGCTGCACCTGATGCGGAATCCTGTGCATCCTCCAATGTCTGAAGGACTTCATTGGTCATATACCAGTCTGTATTGCTGCTGTCCTGATTCGTCAGCTGAACATGCAGTGTAATGCTGTCACCCGGCTGGATCTCAGACATAGAATCCGTCACATCTTCATCCTTGAAATTACTGTTCAGCTTGCTGCCGTCAAATGTTGCCTGCCATCCGTCAGCGCCCTGATAATCTCTGGCAAATGCTGTAAGAGGTGCCCCAACTGCCAGAACCGCTGCCATCATGAGGCACAAAATTTTCTTCTTCATACTCTGTACCTCCTATTAAAAACCAATGCTGGATTCATCATCGGATACGCTGACATCCACGCCCCAGGCACTCTTGATAGCCGCTTTGGCATTGTGCGTCTGAACCGCACCAACTTCTGCATCCAGATTGAATGAATAACCGTCGTATTTGTACTGATAAGTAACGGTGGAACCATCTGTCACCTTGTTCACCTGCTGTGCCACGGACTCATCGATACGGATCGTATCGGAAAGTCCCGGTGTGGTCTCTCCCGGTGCCAGTGCCTTTGTGTAATAAAGCACCATACGTTCCGGTGTGGACTGATCCTCGGCAACCACCCATCCGCTGTTCTCCGGAACATTCAGTTCAATGAGATCCGGTGAAAGCTCTGCATTCTTCCTGCCCTCTTTGTCCTTCCAGCTCTTTGTGATAATGACTCTGACAAATGTATCAATATCGCCGCTGTTGGTCACGCTGATGGCTTCATCATACTGTTTGCCCGGTGTAAACTTCTCATTCTCACCAAGCATATTGGCCAGAAGCTTGCCCTCTGTATTGCCGCTCCACTCATTGCCGGAAACATAATCTCTGCTGCTGACAACCTGGCCGTTCTCCACCAGAGAAACACCGATATGCTTCAGATTCATCTGTGCGGAATAGTTCTCACTGTAGTAAGTCAGCGCCGCTCTTGTGCTGCCTACTGTACTGCCAAGCAAAAGTACTGCCGCTGCTCCCAGAAGCAGGGCAACTTTTTTCGGAAATAAAATCTTATTCTTCTTCATGATAGCCCTCCTTCTATTCTGCTGTATCTGCTGTGATCACATTGTTCCAGTCTGCATAAGCGGTTCCGTCTGCCTTGTAAAGCACCGGTGTACACTCTTCCACAACAATGACATTGAATTCTGCCGGTGCATCCTCACTGTCTGTTGCCGGGAACGTGTAGCTGACATTCAGCTTCGTTGCCGTTGTCTCACCTGCCGGAAGAATCTGGTCGTAATACCAGAAACCATCGCCGCCGTCTGTCCATCCTGAATCCTCCGGCTGATAACTCAGCGTGATATCAGATGGCGCAAAGGCTCTCACACGGACAAAACAATCATAATCGCCTGTATTCTCAACTGAAATATGTTTGCCTCTGCTGTCCACTTCTTCATGCGGGATTGTCTGTGTAAATCCCATATTCATCTGAACAGAACCGCTGGCAGTTGAATAGGTGGTGAAATAAGCCATCGCACCGCCCACCTTCAGGGTACCCACAAGAACAAGCGCTGTCACTGCCATCATCAAAAACGGCTTCTTCAATTGCTTTTTCATTTATTGTTCCCCCTTCCTAGTCTGTGCTGACATTATCGCCAGTGTACTGATACTGTTTGTTTTCATCAAGTTTGAAATTATTCTTCACGCCGTAACCGCCGTTTGGACGGCCATCGTGTGCATTCTCAAATGAAACGCGGACCGCTTCATCTGCAAAAATCGTCACATCATCCGGATCATCGGAAACCTGTGTGTAGCTTGCGCCGCTGTAGGTCTCTCTGACTCTGACTGATGCACCTGCCGGAATCTGATCAATGGTCAGCTGCTGTGATTCCTCACCGGCCCCCATGGTCATCGCTTCAACTCTGCTCTCTGTCTTACCCTCCAGGGTCGTAATATCAATCTGGAAAACAAATGTTGCCTGAGCACCGGATGTGGCATTGAAATCTCTCAACGTCTTGTCAATCACCAGAGAACCATATCTCGGTGTCTGTTCCGGCTTGAGAACTACTTCTGACAATTCGTATACCCATTCATCATCACCTGTCTGATAATAATAATTATTCGGCAGGGAAATCAGATACGGTGTAAATGTGTACTCATAATTCGTTGTCTGCGCCTTATCCGCCAGCACCAGGTAAAGCCCTGTGGCCAGATCCTCAGCCTTTCCCTCACCATCTGTCAGCGAAACCTCTGCTGTCGGCTTCGTACTGTCTGTCACCATACCGGCCGCCTCTGTGGCCCGCTTCAGCCATTCATCTGCGGATGTACTATCGGACGCATCCAGTGCGGAAACATCCAGCTGTGCAAAATCTCCGGATGCGGTATAGTCACCGACTTCACTGATATCCGCTACCTTATACAGCTTCACATCCACCGTTGTGGTGCCCAGATCTGCACTGACCTTGTCATCACCGCCGGTCTTAAAATCTATGGAGCAATCCTTTTTGCCGGTGTCCACCATATTCGCCGCATTTGCTTTCGGCAGAACCGCAAATGCTGATAATGTAAGGGCACATGCGATCAATAATGCGCAGCTCTTTTTTATACTCTTTTTCATCATCGCTTCATAACCTCCCTCTTCAAATCCAGATTACTCTTTAGGTTGTTTATTTTTCTTCTTTTTTGATAAATATCTCAAAAGCAGGATCACCAGTAAGGTAACGGCCAGACCAAGAATCGTATAGATCATATAGTAATTCTTAATCGATTCAACCATGGACTCGGAAATCGTCGCCTCCTTGTCCTCCTCACCGTTGTAAGCCACTCTCGTTCCCCTGACAAGGAGTCTGTGAGAATTGACACCATACGGTGTACAGGTAAATAATGTGACCTGATCTTTGCCTTCCTCAATCTTCAATGCATTCTCCAGTGTCTCATGATCATCCTTATCTACCATCGGCAGAATCTGATCCACTTCGTAAGCCAGGACTTGATCTAACACATGGATATAAAACTTATCACCATTTCTCAACTGGTCAATATCGGTAAATAGCTTGGCACTGGGAAGTCCTCTGTGAGCAGCTACCACGCAGTGGGTACTCTCACCGCCAATCGGCAGCTTCGTACCGTTTAAGTGTCCCACACCTGTCTGCAGCACATCATCAGCTGTCCCGTGGTATATCGCCAGTTTGATATTGATCTTCGGAATAGAAAGATAACCCATGATGCCGTCTCCGGCTTCATTCAATATCTTCCAGTATTCCGTACTCTGTAAATCTGTTGTACTCTCGCCAAACACATCACTGTATAGGTTGTTCTGGGTGATTGTCGCATTGAAGGCTTCGGCCCTTTCCCACTCTTGTGTAAAGTCCTCAGGTGTCATGTCCTGCACAACACTCTGATAGTTGCTGATCAGCTGACTCTGTCTGTAAGTGTTCCATTGATTGGATACCGTCGGATAGATCAGAATGCCAAATCCCACCAGAAACAATAGCCCAAACAGGATGGCGGAAATCTTCTTCTTCATGAGCTTCTACTCCTTCTTCTCAGTCTCCATATCGGCATCCCCGGTCACTGTCCTGTCTTGGACTGCCGGTGCCTCCTGTCCGTCTGTCGCCTGTTCGGCACGGCGCTTCTTTAACTTCTGTTCTTTCTTATATAATACCACAATAAATGCTACCGTCACAAGTAATCCTACGATTACCCACAACAAATAATTGGTGTGTATGCTGATACCGCTGAAAAGCGTCTTCTCTGCTTCGACTTCCTGCTCCACATATTCCACACGGTGTCCTCTGACAAGCAATCGCTCCGTGTTGACACCATACGGTGTACAGGTGAGCAGTGTCACCAGATCTTTACCTTCTTCCACTGCCAACCCGGAAGTCTCCTCCGGTTTGACCACTGAAATCTTATCCACCTCGTAACACAACGTCTCATTTAAAACATGGATCAGGAAATGGTCGCCCTCTTCCAGTTTGTCAAGATCTGTGAAAAGGGATGCACTCGGCAGGCCTCTGTGGGCTGAAATAACTGCATGGGTGCTGGCTCCGCCTACCGGAAGGGAACTTCCTTCCAGATGTCCGGCTGCCACCTGCAGCACATCTTCCCCGGTGGTATGGTAGATTGGAAGCTTGATATCAATCTTCGGAATCTCCACGATACCCATAATACCGTCACCTGCAATGTTCAGACAATCCATATAGGCTTTGTCTTCCCCTTCCGTCGCCTCTGCGATGGCAAAAGAGTCTGGCAGGATGCTCGGTAATAATGCTTCATTGTATGCCCTTGCTTTTTCAAGCTCTGCTGCATAATCAATCTCACCTGCGGCATCTTCAGCAGAAACAATAGAATCATAATCACTGATCAGCTGTTTCTGTCTGTAGTTGTTCCACTGATTCGCTACAAATGGATACAGCAGCAAGGACAAACCGGCTAAAAATATAATGACTATTAAAATTTTGTACGTTTTCTTCTTCATCCGGGTTCTCCTTATTGTTGTATACGTATCTGTCTCTCCTAAAGAGATGGGTTAAAAGGTTTCTGAAAAAATACCTTTAATCTGATAAATTCCGGGGCGGGTAACGCCCCGGAATTCACCAAAAGACTTATTTATGACTTATCTGTTTTCTTTTCTGCGGCTAGCGAAGAATAAACCTGCTGCTGCGATCATGATACCACAACCAACGATTGTGAAGATAGTAGTACCGATACCACCAGTTTCTGGAAGAGCGGAAAGCTTTGTATTCACAAATTCACCAGCATCTTTAGTTACTTCTTTTTCTTCTGCTGTAATAGTAAATGCTTTATTTTCACTATTTACTGAATAACCTGTAGGTGCCTTTGTCTCTTTGAATTCATAATTGCCTTCATCAAGACCTGTCACCTTTAATGTACCATTTGTTGCAACGAGCGTTGTTGTTGCACCTTCTTCTCCATCAAGTGCTACTTTATATTCACCTGCTTTATCTCTACCATTTGCATCTTTTACTGGTACAACAGAAACAGGTGTTTTTGTTGCTTCAGCGCCTTCTTCTGTAGCAGGAGTCACTTTTAATAACTGGAATTCTGCGCCATTCAGTACATTGCCGTTTTTATCAACTTTCTTCAGTGTTACACTACCTTCAAAACCATCTACTCTAGCTGGTGTATAACCAACTGTTTCTGCTGATGCTGTAGCACTGTTGTTGTATGTATGGTCATTTTCAACAACTGCACTGTATTCTACAGTAATAGTTGAACCAGATTCTGTACCTGCAATAAACTCACTTAAATCTACAGTATATGTTACTGTTCCATCATTGTTGGCAACTGCAACAGCTTTGTTTGCATCAATAGTTTTTGCTTCTCCGGCAATTGTAACTGTACCAAGGACAAAGCTATCTGCTTTTAAACCTGTAGAAGTATCGATTACCTTGAACTGTGTTAAATTATCGCCATCTTCATTTGACTTTGGTGCCATCTGAGTTGTAACTGTAAAGTTTACTCTCTGTCCTCTGTGTACAAACTTGTCGCTGGCCTCTTTTGTTACTTTGTATTCTCCCATTTTTGCTGTTACATCTGCTGATTTGCTAGCCATATAAGTATGACCATCTTTGTCATATGTATTAGCAACCATCAAATCATATGTACCCTTCGTATCAAAGGCACGGATTACATAAGCACCGATTGGAAGACCAGTAAATTCATGCCTTGTTCCAGCTTCCGTCGCTGTATAATCTACCTTTTTCTGAGCATCAGCTGCATTTTTAAGACCGTCTGCATTTGTTATTGTAAATTTTCCAGTGGCTGTATCTTCTGATATATAGTCCTTTGCCCAATCAACAACCTTCCATGTCTGATTACCAGCATCATCCTGATTAAGATAAATGATATTATATACATTTAATGTTGTCTTTACATCTGCAGCCAGATTAGTAATCGTAATCTTATCTGTATACTCATCTGTTACCTTTGCTGCAAAACTTGTGATGCCCATTGCTAATACCATGATAAGCGATAACATCACTGCAAATAATTTCTTTAATTTCTTCATAATATTCTCCTTTTCTCTCTTAGATATTATTTGATTGACATGTTACGTTGGTTTTTTCCTGGCAGTCCAGGGACTGCTGGTTTTAAAGTTCATCTCTTTATTTCACCAGCACCTCCCTGCACTTGTTTTTATAAATAATCCAGGCCGCTGCCATCATAAGCAGCATACCACAGATTGAGAACCAGTAAATACCGGAGCCACCGGTTGATGGAAGACTGTATAACATATCATTCTTTACAATGATAGTAATACCATCCTCTGCTACTTCAACCTTGTCATTTTCAGATACTGTAATACCCTTTCCATCAACAGTAATTATGATACTATCTGCTAATACTGTATAGCCACTCGGTGCTTTGATTTCTGTCAGTGTATAAGTACCATAATCAATTTCTCCATCGAATACAATACCATTCTCATCTGATATCTGACATATAATCTGCTTGCCATCGGCATCTGTCAAAGTAAATTCTGCACCTTTAAGATTTATACCTGAGTTACTCTGCTTAACAATTTTCATTGTCTGAGAGTTTTTAGTATTTGTGATAACAAGCGTATCATCCTTTGTTGTGTAAGAAACTTTGTAGCTCTGATTACCTACTGTTGCATTTGCACCATCATCAACTAATGAGTACCGTTTGCCTTTATAAATAATATCGCCATTTTCATTAGCGGTCAGCTCTTTAACACTGTAACCACTAATACCTTTTTCAACTGCAAATTTGCCTTTCCAAGAATTTTTTTCATTCAGACGAAGTATTCTTCCATCAACAGAAGAACCATTATACAAAAGCTGAACCAGAACTTCTGCTCCCTCAGTCGGTGAACCATTCTCCCATGCTTTTTCTACCGGGATACTATCTAACTGAACAACCGGCTTCTGATAGTCTTCTTTTATATATTTATCACGCTTTGTATCTGTATAACTTACAGATGAATTATGATTATCAGAATCATTTGAATAAAAACCACTCTGATTAGAAGAATCACTGCCATTTACTGCAAAATATCCATTCTCACTTGCATCCGTTGCTGCATCACCAGTCGCATTATACGTGTCATTTTCACCTTCATAAGTATTAACTGCTGTTCTGTTAGGCTGGATGTCTGTAATCGTGATATAGTAATAAATATCATCTTCTAGTTCGTAGTTAGCACCCATATTCCACTCAAACTGTTTCGCATTCGCATTATACTTCACTGTTCCCAGTGTTCTTGTGCCTACAGTAACTGTCTTTCCTGTGTCACTAAGTAATTCTTTATCTGTTAAAAGAATCGACATTACCGTTCCTTCTTCAGTATATGTATCCTGACCATCAACTGTAGTTTTTTTAGCTACTTTAATTTGCAGCTGGCTGCTTTCAGTTGTATCTACATACTGGCTTAATGTATCTTTGACAGTCACGTTCTTGCAGGCGAACTTCTGAATGTCTGCTGCGATTGACTTAAATATATTTGCCAAATCAGAACCCGTGGAATCTGCATTAATGACGTTATCCACAACTTTAGCCTTTGTCTCCTTTGCTACATTCTGGAGCAATGTTTCGCCTTTATCCGGTACTGCATTTTGATCAATATAATTATCCCCACGATACTTTGTGACCTTGCCAAGACCTATACCTACCGGAATAAACCGGTCACAAGTAAGTTCTGCTGCTGCCTTCTTAGCTGCATCATACACTTTATAACTCGTTGAACCTCCTGGTCCTTGATAGCCTGAATGTCCATTATAACTACCGCCATTACGGAATGTCGGCATACCATCTGTCAAAAAGATTACTATGCTTTCTGCACCACTTCGTGTTCCACTTGACAACGCTGTTGCAGCTTTTTTCAAACCATCTTCATAGTTTGTACCTACTCCTTCGGGAATATTTATACCCGATACTGTCTGGTTTACCGATGTGCCATCTACCCAACCAGTTTTCACTTCCGCAGTATTTCCAAAAGTAACTAACCTATATTGTACATCTACTTCATCTCTTTTACTATTCAACGCATTAACTAATTCAGAAATTGCATTCTTACTATTATCCAACTTAGTACTTTCGTTATTAACCATGGAACTGGATACATCCAGCAACAACACAATATCCATTTTCTTCTTATTAGTTTTTGAGCCCTGTCTGCTGGAAACATTCAAAGTTACATCATATGTATTACTAGTAGCATCCTTTTTGATATATTTCTCATGTGAAAGCTTTATATCAACATCTGTCGGCTGATTTGGTCTATCCGGTGTATCTGGTGTTTCTGTTTCATTAATTTTGTTATATACCAGATATATATCTGCTGTCCTAGCACCATCATAATAACCACTTGATAACTGTTTAACTTCATTACTACCATTTTTTATAGATAAATAATATGTGTAGCTACCCCAGACCCAATTACTCTGTCGGCTTCCTTGAGCTGAAGTTACTGTTTCTCCAGTTGCACTGTTTAAATGAGCACTGCTATATTCATAACCACTGATTGTTCCCGCATAATCGGCAAATGTTACACTGTCATTATAATTTTTTAAATCTGATTCAGTTTGGGTTCCTTGAATCTCTGTACCATTTTCATCTACATAATGTATTCTAAGTGAAATAGTGGTATTTGTCCAAGTAACCGTGAATGTTGAAAAACTATCAGATACAAATTCTAGTTGAACAAAATCGCTGCGCGATGGTCTGCCAAGGCTGTGGCGCAGCTTTCTTTTTCTCAATAATAAAATAGGCAATGGCAATTCTTACCAGTATTTGATATTGTAAAGTTACCACACAAAACAATTC
>ENA-OQKY01001673-OQKY01001673.1-human-gut-metagenome-genome-assembly--contig:-NODE-1673-length-11580-cov-3.677377_pt1 | contig 11580 bp, 10 predicted proteins | sample MGYA00242652_ERZ504805 | MGnify/ENA primary metagenome ERZ504805 (study PRJEB26092, sample SAMD00036400) | human gut metagenome | host: Homo sapiens | study: EMG produced TPA metagenomics assembly of... | reverse complement strand
TTGAAGCTGGCAGCTATATCGAAATCTTTTTCCCCAAACACAATGTGCGCTATATCGCCATCACGGACGGCGTGGACAGCCTGACCCGTCAGGAGATGGACATTACGCCCTTCAAGAATATCCTGAAGAACATAAGCTGTTTGGGAAGGGTGTTCTGCTGAATCACTCTTTTTCGACAAAGCGATGCGGTTCAATCGCAAACCGTTTTTATAGAATGTTGTCAGGCGTATGCCCGGACTGCGGATGCAGCCGGGTCTTTTCTTTTTCTCATTATACCACACCAACAAAGCGGTAAAAGATTTTAATGTCCTGATGGCGCTGGCCGTCTATGACGGAGCGTTCTCCGATCTCGATATGGTCAATCAGTTCCTCAACGATTTCCCGGTCAAGCTCCTGCACATCCAGATAGCGGCAGACGATGCTTGCCCATTGTCGGATATTTTCAACCTCTTGCTGGGCTTTTCGTTCCTCTGCCAGAAGAACCTCCAGACGCTCTGCCTTTTGGATGCGTTCCTGTTCACTTTTCTGAATCAGGACCGCAAAGGTATCGTTATTGATTATGCCGCTGACCTTATCCTCGTAAAGTTTGGCGGTCATGTGTTCCAGCTCTCCGATACGCCGCCGCAACCGGCTGATTTCCAGTTTGGAATCCTCTTGCCTGGCTGTGCTTTCGGAAAGTATCTGCTGTCTCAGCTTGTCCAGCACAGCATTTTCATCCTGCGCTATCGCTTGACTGTGCGCCCTGATTTCATTCAGCACCAGCGTTTTCAGCGAGATTTCATAAATCCGATGCCAGGAACAGGCACTGCGTCCGGTGGTGGCAAAGCGGGAGCAGATATAGGAAACATATCGCTTGGATGTCCCGTTTTTTCTGCGCTGGGTCTCGCGGGTGGCTGCCAGAGGATGCCCACAATCGGCACAGACCAGTTTGCCGGTGAACAGGGCGGGCATAGGGGCGGCATGATTTGCCACCTGCTGTTTCACTGCCCGGTTCTTTTCCTGAACCGTTTCCCACAGTTCCCGGTCAATGATTGCTTCGTGGACATCCTCATGGCAAATCCATTCTGTTTCCGGCTTCTGTATCATGGTCTTATCCTTGTAGGAACGGGAGCCGGTACGGTTTTGTGTGACTATGCCGAGATAAACAGTATCGTTCAGAATATTTTTCACCGTGGCATAGGTCCACAGTTTGGAGTATTTGCAGCCGCCTTTTTTCCCGTAGTGCAGTTCCCAATACCAGCGGGGAGAAAGGATGCCTTTCTTGTTCAGCGCCGCCGCAATCTTACCGTAGGCCATGCCGGAACAGCGCATCTGATAGATTTCCCGCACCACAGCGGCGGCTTCTTCATCCACCACCAGCCGGTGTTTATCCTCGTCGCTCTTGCGGTATCCGTAAGGAGCATAGGCGGTCAGATATTGGCCGCTTTTCTTTTTGGCGTACAGCACCGATTTGATTTTCCCCGACAGGTCCTTTAGATGATAGTCGTTCATCAGACTGCGGAAGTGCAGCATATCGGTGTTGTCACCCTCGCTGTCCAGACAATCCAGCACAGATACAAACCGGCAGCCCAGGGATGGGAAAATCACATCCGTATAGCGGCCTACCTCCACAAAGTCACGCCCCAGGCGGGACAGGTCTTTGACCAGGATCAGGTTAATCAGGCCGTGGCGGGCATCCTCCAGCATTTCCAAAAATCCGGGCCGCTGAAAATTCCCACCGCTGTACCCATCGTCCCGATAGGTCTTGACCTCCATCCAGCCGTTGAGCATGACAAATTTGGAGAGGATTTCGTACTGGTTCTCTATGCTGGCAGATTCATCGCCGGGTATATAGTTTTTTGCCTTTGCGGAATTGGAGGCATCATCCACGCTCAGGCGGCAGTAAATGCCGACCTTATATTGCTTCTTCAAGTGGCTGCCTCCTTTCTTCTTGGGTTAGCGCCGCGTCCACATTTCCGACATAGCGGTAGTAAACACGGAGGTCACAAATCCGCTGTCCGCCCACTTTTTTGGTTTCTCCCACCTCAATGCGGTCCACCAGTTCAAAGAGAATGGATTCATCCAGCTCGGTAATCTCTGTGTATTGGCGGATAATGGTCAGCCAGCGGTCCGCATCCGTGCGGTTTTCCAGATAGCTTTTGACCTTGTGTTCCAGTTCCGGGATGGCTTCGGACTTTTTTGCCCGTTCCGCTTCATATTTGTGCATCAAGGTTTGAAAAACGGTCTGCGGAATGGTTCCGGCACATTTATCCTCGTAGAGATTCTGCATCAGCCGTTCCAGCTCGGAAAGCCGCGCTGTGTATGTTTTCAGCTCCTGTTCACAGGAGGAAAGGCGGCTTTTTGCTTCCTTATCCTTTAGGCGGATGATCTGCTGGACCAGCTGCTCCGGGTCATATTCTGCAAAACGGGCCTTTTCCCGAATGTCCTCCAACACCAGCTGGGTCAGCACATTTTCATAGATGGTGTGGATGGTGCAGGCCCCCTTGCCGCTGCGGGAGTAGTTCCCGCAAATAAAGGAGCTGTACCGCCCCGGTGTCCCGTCCTTATAGGTGAATCGCTCCACCTGATTCCGCATTTTGAAACCGCAGTCCGCACAGTACACAAGGCCGGTGAAGATACTCTTATAGCCATCAGCGGAAAAAGATTTCCGTACCTTCTTTTTGTCAATGCTGACCACGGTATCCCACAGCTCCTGTGAGATAATCGGTTCATGGGTCCCTTCCACACGAATCCATTCTTCCTCCGGTTTGCCCACGAGTTTGCGAGACTTATACGACAGCGTTCCGGTTTTTCCCTGGATCATGTTGCCGATATAAACCTCGCTGCGGACGATGTTTTTCACCGTCTGGTCTGCCCATTTGTGGTTGACCCGGCGCGGATCGCTCTGTCCCTTGCGCTGGTAGTACAATACACCGGGGGACGGGATGCCTTCTTCGTTCAGCGTGACGGCGATGGCGTGAAACCCTGTTCCGGCTGCCCGCATCTCAAAGATACGGCGCACAATCGGGGCGGTGTCCTCGTCGATCACCAGATGGTGCTTATCCGCCGGGTCCCGCTTGTAGCCATAGGCGGGGTAGGTTCCCATGAATTTGCCGTTTTCAGCGCAGGCTTTTTTGACCGCCTTGACTTTTTTGCTGGTATCGCGGCTATAAAATTCGTTAAATAAGTTCAAAAAGCACATGACATCGGTGCTGCCATTGGTGCTTTCCGTGTCAATGCCGTTGTTCAGAGCAATAAACCGACAGCCCAGGGACGGAAACAGGTAGTCTGTGTACTGTCCAAATTCGATGTAGTTACGGCCAAAACGGGACAGGTCTTTAACCAGAATCACATTGATCCGCTTGGCCTTGGCGTCCTCAATCAGCCGCTTGACCCCAGGACGGTCAAAATTCGTACCTGAATATCCATCGTCGATATAGGTATCAACCTCATTCCAGCCCCGCTGCTGTACATAGTTCTGAAGCAGCAGTTTCTGGTTCTCGATACTAACGGATTCGCCGTCGCGTTCATCGTCGTTACTCAAACGGCAGTAGATGCCGACGTTGTATGTTTTTGTAGTCATCTTTATTTTCCCTCCCGACAATTCAGATTCCATACCTCGTGCGGCGTGATGGCTCCACAGGGAATCTCCCTGCATGAACATCGTAACGGAGAATCCATCGCCGCGCAAGGGTGCGGGTGGCCGGTGGCGACCTCTAAACGCCGAAGGCGGTTAGAAGCACCGACCGAGCCGGCAGGCGAGAAGCGGCAAAGCCGGGAGGATGGTGTGACTATGTAGCCGTGTGTGCGGAACAGCTGGCAGGTGTGGAAACCTCCGACATGGCGCGCCGGACGGCCAGCTGCTCCAAAGTCTTTCCCAGCTCCTTTTCACCCGAAAAAAAGCTGGTCACACGGTAAATGGTTTTCCCGATTTTCACCTCTTTGTAGGAGGTTGTAGGGGTATTCCTCTGATCCATATTGACGCACCTCCAGTCGAAAAACCTGCTTCTTCATAAGATATGAGGAAACAGGTTGTCTCAATTCATATAAAGATAAGCAGCCGCACCGATAAAGTTGAGGGTTTATGCGAACCTGACAATCGGTGTAGCTGCTGTATTGTAGTTTGGTTTATGCTCGCCACATTTGCCACGCACCCCTGACGATGGGGACATTCCGGTCTCCGCTGGCGCGGCTGTCATAACTCCGCAGCGTCGTTTTACTCGTGCGCCGCAGGGTTCCCCCCAAGTCTTTAGGAGGCCGTGAGGAAGTATCATTATTCCCCCATGCAGTCATCGCGCCCCGAAATGCCGCTTTCAGGGTTCAGGCTGGCGTAGATCGCTCGGAACAGTCTTGTTCATCACCTCCTCTGGGCTGTCCATCTTCGCGGCGCGCCTGATTCGCTCGTACATGGGTTATGTACCGGAAATGCCGTCTATTCAGTTGTCAAGCTGCATGAGGGAGATAGACCCTCTCACTTATTTCCCCGTTGGGAGAGTGGTTTTGGTCTATGCTTTCCCCATGTTTTCTAAAATTTTTTTTAATTTTTGAAGCAGCTTGACTTTGCGCTGATGCAGAGCTGTTTTGGAAATTCCAAGCTCTGTGCTGACAATCCGTTCTGACTTATCCTCGAAATACAGTTTGTGGAGAATAATCCTCTCATCCGCTGACAGATGTTGTAATAATTCCTCCAGCCAAACGGACGAGACAGCTTGTTCCTCCACGGGCTGACCGGAAGCGGAAAACTGCTTGTCCTGTTCCAGCAGGCGCTCAAAGGAATCCTCTCTGCTGGGCAGGAAAGTTGCGGTTTCTTTCTGGAACTTTTCCGTTTTCAAATCGTAGGAAAAGTATTCTTCTTTCCGCTCGTAGTGCTGATACACATGGTAAACCTGTTCGCTTACCAGCACAGCCTGTCCATCTATGTAAAGATAATAATTTGTCCTTTCTTCACGATTTTTACTCATAGCCGTTACCTCCAAGAGTTTGAAAAGTGGATGGTTTTCAAACTCTCGGAAGGCGGCGAACGGCAGCGGTAAGATCCGGGATGCCTTTCTAAAAAAGAGAAAACAAAAACGCCAGTTTCCCATAAAAGGAAATTGGCGCAGCAAAATACACTATGATAATACCGGAAATACTGCCATGATAATGCCGGTGGAGGAGCATAATGTATCTGGACAAAACTCAGGCTTTTTTTGACAAGACGGGTCTTGTCGTTTTATGTTGAAATACTTTATAGTGCATGGCGGCATCCTCCTATTGCCGCCATGCCAAATTGCAAGGTGTAGGGTCGTCGTTAGATTTTAGGCAAAAAGAAGCGGCGGCTCCTGTTTCAAAGCCGCCGCACGATAGAACGGACGCGTGAATAGGGCTGCTGTACGACGGCTTTTTTTCTTTTGCCGTCGTCCGGCAGATACTATATTTGTTTTGCACGAAACTACAAATTTATGATTTTTTCAAGTAAAGCACTGTCTGCTTATTATCAATTTCTGTTTTAATGGTAACAATTTTAGCTTACAAATAGGTGAATTTTGGCTTACAAAACTGTAAGTTCAGAAAGAAGCAGACGATTTCGTATCGAAACCGTCTGCTTTATAAACATATGAACTGAATTTATTGTGCGCTGATCGTGTCAACAATGGACATCTTGTGGATTTTCCGCACCGGCCCACGCACCGCAAATATCACCGCTAAAATCATGATGAAAAGGATAATCGTCAATTCCATCCATGGAATTCCCCAGGCATCTCCCCAAAAGGATGTAATCAACATTTCAAAGAGTTTTTGATTACAGATCAGGCCCAGTACAGTGCCGATGATACTGCCAGTAATCGTGTAAACACAGGCCTCAGCGATAATCATTTTTTTGAGTTGGCGGGTACTGAGTCCAATCGCCCGGAATACGCCGTACTGCCTGGTTCTTGCCGCAACGCTCATGGTGATGCTGTTAATAATATTGAACACAGTAATCAGGGCAATCAATACTAGGAATCCATAAATGAACAGGCAAAAACAATAATAAGTGCCCCTGACACTGCTGTTGCTCATCCGTTCATCGGAGAAAGTGTACGAAGTCCCTGCTATCTGCTGGATGGCGTTGACATCCTCGTCTGTAGCTTTGTTTGTCAGCTGGATGTCAACGATCGTGTAGTTCGATGTCCCGCTGAGCTGCCAGAAAGTGTCCTCGGAACAGATGAGCAGAGCCGTATCGTTGGCGTTGCCAAAGGGGGCGGTGGAAAGCATTCCGGCTATCTGGAGCTGCTGATTCTTCCCGCCAATGTCCAAGGTGACGGTATCACCAACTTGGATCGTAGTTTCCGGTTCATAGACAATCAGGGCCGTTCCAGGTTGGCTTGCGACAGTGTCTAAAGATCCTTCCAACAGGTATTCCTTCGCCCACCCAAACTGGTTCTCCTCGTAGGTAAGCAGGTCGGCTTTTTGGGGGTCGATCGCGCCCTCCATGGGCAGGTCATAGGCAAACATCCGCCCATAGGCAGCTTTTACGGCGGGATTCTCCTTTAATTTTCCCAGAATCCCGCTGTCCACAGACAGGGAATGATCCGGACTGATAATGGACAGATCCGCTGTCCAGGGACGCAGAGGCGTCAGAGAATGCTTCATAAAATCCACAGTCACAGAAAAAGAGAGAAACAGGATGATGCTGAGCGCAAAAGAACCCGCCATCAAAATCAGATTTTTCCTGCTTGCCGTGGCATGATGGACGCCCAATGCCGTTTCCACCTTGAAAAGGCGGGTGTTGGCCGCTCTTTTTGCAGGTTGCTGCCCATTCGCATTGCCAGAAACTGCCGCCAGGGGCGATACTCTGGCCGCTTTTTTGGCGGGAGAACGGGCCGCCAGCAAAACGGTCAGAAGCCCCACCAGGATTCCCGCCAGGATACTGGGGATACTCAGCCCCAAAGCCGGCATCTGTGCAAAATATTCTGGACTGAGAATCCGTAACACAGCGCAGAGAATCCAGATCACCACGACGCCTGCTCCAATCCCTGCCGGGATTGCAAACCGGCACCAGAGGAGGGCTTCCTTGCGAACCAATCGAATCACCTGTTTGGGAGTGGCTCCGATACACCGCATCAAGCCAAAAAACTCTGTGCGCTGGGCCACATTGCTGTTCAAGCTGCTGGCAATCATCATGACGCCCGCAGCCAGCACCAGTACAAACAGGATGGCGGCCACTACGTAGATCTGCATCATCTTGGAGCTGTCGCTCTGACCATACATGCCCATGAGCTTGACATTTTCATAGACCTGTTCATCGGACAGCCCGAGGTCCGCTTTCAGCTGTTGAATCTCCCGGCGGGCATTCCAGGGGTTTTCAAACTGAACATAGCAAACGCTGTCGTAATCCTCCAGAGTTTCATGCTTGACAGCGGGATAAATCGAACGGAATGCGTCCGTGGTGATGGAAACTCCTATGGAATCCTCACTGGTAGTTTTCATGGCGTCTTTACAGAATCCAGAAATAATATAGGTCAGTTTCTCACCGTCAGGTCCATCTATGACAACGGTATCACCGATTTGAAATCCCAGACGGTCTTTTGCACTTTGCGTCAGCATGGCTTCAGATTCTGTCTGAGGGAAATTTCCTTCCGCAATACCATCAACCATCATATCCGAAAACCACGGCGCATCGCAGCCCATAATAATAGCTGTTTTCCCGGATAGAGTATAGCCGTCCTCTCCACGATAGTTGAGAACGCCATAACGGGCGGCGGCTTTGACAGCGGGACGTTTGGCAATCAGAGAGCAGTCCTCATCGGTAACATACCGCAGACCGACATGAAAGTTCCCGCCATCCATCTGAGCCTGCAAAATCTGGCTACGGATAAACATATCTGCCATGCCGAAAATCGTTGTAACCAGAAATACCGCCAGCACGATACAGAAAATGGACATCCGGCTTTGTTTCCTGTGAATTTTTGCGGATATGGGAACAAGGTCAAGATAACGCTTCATCTGTTTTCCCTCCCAAATCCGTGAGGACACCATCCGATACCCGGAATACCCGGTCAACCGATGTTGTCAGGTTTTTGTTGTGAGTAATCATCAGGATTGTTTGCTGGTAGCGGCGGGATGCTTGGGTAAGCAGCGCAATGACATCCTGACTATTCTTGCTGTCCAAATTGCCCGTAGGTTCGTCCGCAAGAATCAGTTTCGGTTTTGTGATTAAAGCCCGTCCAATGGCGACGCGCTGCTGCTGGCCGCCGGAGAGCTGGCTGGGTAAATGGTTTCGACGTTCTGTAAGACCCAGTAACTCCAAAATTTCGTTTACCGCTGCCGGATCAGGCTTACGGTAATCCAACAGCAGGGGAAACATGATATTCTGCTCTACATTCAGTTCGGAAACGAGCTGAAAGGATTGGAAGATGAAGCCGATATTGCGGCGGCGGAAGATCGTGCGCTGTTCTTCTTTCATGGAAAACAGGTCTTGCCCATCCACCAAAATATGGCCGGAAGTGGGGGAATCCAGCGCGCCAACACAATTCAGCAAAGTGCTTTTCCCAGAGCCGGATTCTCCGACTACAGCAGCAAACTCTCCTTTATTGAGGGAAAAAGATACATTTTTTAAGGCATCCACCTTCGCTTCGCCTTTCCCGTAAGTTTTACATAGATTTTGTACTTTCAAAATTTCCATGGTGATTCGTACCTCCTTTCTCCAAAGGATAACAAAAGCAGCTTACAATCAGGTGAATTTGACCTTACAATTCCGTAAGGAACGACAGGGTGAATGTCGTTCCATTCCCGATTTCACTTTGCACCGAGATTATACCGCCCTGCCCCTCGATGATAGACTTGGCAAGGGGCAGTCCCAGTCCGATTCCTTGTGTATCAAGGGAATGCTGGCTGCGGTAAAAGCGTTTGAAAATGTGGTGAATATCTTCCGGGGCTATGCCGGTTCCATTATCCGAAATGAGAATCCGAAACATAGCAGGAGTGCGATCCCATGTAATATGAACAATGCCGCCAGCTTGTGTATGATCCAGCGCATTTTTCACGATATTTCCAATCGCTTCACCCGTCCATTCCATATCGCAAATAAGCTGTTGGTCATCATCGCCCTCTATCTGAATCTGCTTGCTTTCGCTTTTAGCCCTTGTGGTTAGGTCATTGACGGAATGGGAGATCAGTTCGGACACCTGGCAATTCTTTTTCTCAAAAACGATGTTTCCCGTATCCAGCCGGGTTATTTTTAGCATAGATAAGATGAGCTGCTCCATGCGGGCCAGGGATGCCCTCATTTTCCCGGCAAATTCCTGAACGATTTTTGCATTGTCCGGTTCCTCTGCGATGATTTCCTGATACATAACCAAAGCCGCCAGCGGGGTTTTTAACTGGTGGGAGATGTCCGATATGGTATCTTTCAAAAAAATTTTTGCCTGATGCTCTGTTTCGTTTTTGGATTGGAGCATGGTTGCAAGCTGCTCCACCGAGGAAAATATCTGGAAGATGCCTCCCTCATAATTCTGTGGTAGATGACAGGAGTAATCCCCGTTAATATAGTTGGTTAATACTTTATCTGCCTGCTGGTACAATCGCTGCCTTTTTCTCAAAAAGACGAATATTCCCATAGCAAGCACAACGAGCAAAAGCAGCACCGTACAGAGCATCATGCAGAAAGTAGATTGCAGAAATTGATTGAGGAAAGGCCGCATACTGCTTTCTGTCCGTTTTCCCAAACCCGCAGCTGCTAATAATGACTGGCCGTTTTCGCTGATTTCTGTATTCATGAGGGCAGCTGCAATCGTTTCTTTGGAAACACCCTGTTCCAAAAGCGAGGATGCGACTGCCTCATCATGTGTGAGCCACAGGGTTTCCACATTGTTCACCTGATAGATAGCAAAGATAGTTCCCACACTCAAAAGCAACAAGGCAAACGAGAGTAAAAACAGTAAAAAGCCTTTCACCTGCTTATCACGGCATAAACTCATACAGACACCTCTTTCCATTGGTAGCCAAACCCACGGATGGTTACAAGGTGTTCCGGGCTGGACGGATCGGTTTCCACTTTCTCACGAAGCCGCCGTACATAGACCGACAGGGTGTTATCATCCACAAAGTTTCCTGTATCGTCCCACAATTCGTTCAGAATAATGTCCCTTGTCACTACATGGTTTGCGTTTCTTACCAGCAGGCAAAGCAGACGGTACTCGGCACTCGTCAAATCCAATACTTTTCCCTTTAAGGTTGCTCGGCTTCCCAGCAGGTCAATGGAAATGTCTCCGCATTCCACAGAAGTGCTTTTTTCGCTTTTGGAAACTCCGGCCCGCCGCAGCAGCGCCCGAATGCGGGAACACAATTCCCCCAGCTTGAACGGCTTGGTGATATAATCGTCCCCGCCGCTGTCCAATCCACGGATTACGCTGACTTCTTCATCCGATGCGGTCAGGAATATAATCGGTATCTGCTGATTCTCTTTTCTTACTTTTTCACATACGTCAAAACCTGTTCCATCCGGCAGGGTAACATCCAGAATCAACAAATCATATTTGCCGAGTTCGGACAGATATTTTTTTGCCTCGCATACAGTACGGGCAACTTCAACATCAAATTCATTCTTTTTCAAAGAGTAGACTAAGCCATCTATTAGACTTACATCATCCTCCAACAGCAATATTCTATTCATGTTTTAATTCCTTTCCTTGTTTTGTCCTCATATCCACGGGCTTCTCCGCGTCTTTCGGGATCAGCCAGACACCGGCCATTTTCACAGCACCGGGAATACGGCCACCGGCGCAATAATAGTTTATCTGTCGAATTGAAACTCCCCATTTTTCACTTGCTTCTTTTAGGGTCATATAGTCCATCTCCGCACCTCCTGCAATCTATTCTATTATATTTCCATTGCTCGAAGAATACAAGCCTGTAACTATGTTGTTAAAAAGAAAATCAGTATAATACTACCTATTTACCAGCAATATAAGGTTATTCCTTTAATGAAGCCGGAACGATACAATATTATTGAGGTGAACGATTATGCCGATTGATGATTTAACCATATTGGGGAATGTGCTTCGAGCCGCACGAAAAGAAAAAAATTTCACGCAGCAGCAACTGGCAGATGAATCGCATATATCCATCAAAGAGATTGCCGATATTGAGAAGGGAAGAAGAAATCCATCTTATCTGATTATGAAAACATTAGCAAAAGTTCTGCACTTTTCTCTCGACTCTCTTATCAGACCTGAGCTGACACCAGATGAAGCAGGGCAGAATGAGATGAAGCTGCTCTATATGAGTTGTCCGCCAGAAATGCGGGAAACCTTGTTAAGCCATACTCGTGGATTTGCGGAGGAACTAAAGGAAATTTCCAAGAAACTTGAAAAAGAATAGGCCAGTGAGTGAAACTTGGAAGTTTCTCTCGCTGGCTGTTTTTGTATCCCCAAGAAAGCAGCAAGCAATGCCTGTGTTAATACACACAGGCCCGCAGAGAAGAAAATCCCTCCGTGATTTTCCCCTCCGCTTTGCTTGTTGAGGGCAGCGCCCCCAAGCCCCTTTGAACACAGAATTTCATTCTGTGGCTGCGCGTTCTGCGAACGCTTTTGACCAGGACCAGCTTACCGCTGGCCGTGGTCTTTTTCTTTTTCAACA
>ENA-OQKY01001671-OQKY01001671.1-human-gut-metagenome-genome-assembly--contig:-NODE-1671-length-11597-cov-3.657716_pt1 | contig 11597 bp, 9 predicted proteins | sample MGYA00242652_ERZ504805 | MGnify/ENA primary metagenome ERZ504805 (study PRJEB26092, sample SAMD00036400) | human gut metagenome | host: Homo sapiens | study: EMG produced TPA metagenomics assembly of... | reverse complement strand
TGTGGACACCCAGCCGATAGCCGTAGTCTTCCCGGCTGATGGTAATGGCATCATCCAGATCCTTTGCATCCTCACCGTCTATGGTTACTGTCTGCCAGCTGCGGATATCCTTTCTTCCCTGCATTTCTTCTGCCGTCACCTCATCCGGAATCCGGCTTACCTGCTCCATCACCTCCGGCGGATATTCCTCCGGAAGCCCATAAGCCTTTACAATCGAAAGGATATCTGTTCCCGGATCGTTGACGTGACCAATAATTTCCGTCACCCTTCCCTCCGGCTTTTTCCGGGTTCCGCCAAAGCTGGTCAGCCTTACCACTACCTTATGGCCTGTAACGGCTCCCATATCTTCTCCTTCCGGTATAAAGATATCCGTAGCAATTTTCTGGTTATCCGGGATCACAAACCCGAAATGCCTGTTTTTCTGGTAATATCCCACCAGAGTTTCATTAGCCCTCTCCAGAACCCGAATCACCGTTCCCTCCGGTCTGCGTCCGGCTCTGGCCGGTTCTGCCGTAATCTGCACCTTGTCACCGTGCATGGCATCCCCCGTCTGATCCGCCGGAATATAAATATCCTGCTGGCCGCCCTCCAGAACAACAAAGCCAAAGCCTCTGGAACTGCCGGAAAAGGTTCCAGTAAGAATCTTCTTTTCTGGACGGCCATATTTACCCCGTTTAGAAAGAACAATCTTTCCATCTGCAATCAGAGCATCCAAAACCTCTTTGAGCTCCTCACGCCGCTCTCTCGGCACGTTCAGCAGCATGGAAAGCTCCTTCAGCTTCATAGGCACATAGGAAGGATCTTCCATCAGCGCCAACAGGCCCTCTTTCCTTTCTTTTAACGCTTCTTCTGTCATAAAATCTCCTTTTGTCACGATCTCTTTGATGCATAAAATATTACTGCTCAGGGTGGACTTTTCTATAAAAAGATAAAAGCACCCTTGCTGTATCCAAGAGTGCTTCTTCCATTCTTACAGTAAATTCAAAACAATTGCCAGTACCATAAATGCAACTGCTGCAAAGGTAGTAAACTTCTGCAGATTGCCTTCCATGGAACGTCCCTTGTTTTTTCCCCAGTAAGTATCAGCCATTCCGCTGATTGCGCCAAGGCCTGCTGATTTTCCTTCCTGAAGTAATACAACCACGGTCAAAGCCACACATATCAGAATAAAAATCACGGATAAGATAATCTTTAACATAAGAACGATACCTCCTAATAGTCAAACACCATTAGTTTAGCATACTTCTTTTGAAAAAACAAGCCTTTTTCCTTTCGCTTCCTCCTCAATCCTGAGCAGCCTGTTATATTTTGCAACTCGTTCTGACCGGCAGGGAGCTCCTGTTTTGATCTGACCGCTTCCTGCTGCCACTGCCAGATCTGCTAAAAACGTATCCTCTGTCTCCCCGGAACGATGAGAAACAATCGTCCGGTATCCGGCAAGCCTTGCCATTTCCATGGACTCCAATGTTTCCGTCAGGGTTCCTATCTGGTTCATTTTGATCAGAATGGCATTGGCCGCCCCTTCCCGGATTCCTTTTTCCAGGCGAGCTGTATTTGTAACAAAAAGGTCGTCTCCTACCAGCTGAATCTGTTTTCCCAGAACCCCGGTTAACAGCTTCCACCCTTCCCAGTCCTCCTCTCCAAGGCCGTCCTCAATGGAACATATGGGAAAGGCCTCTGTCAGTCTTCGCAAGTACTCTACCATTTCTTCTGATGAGCGGCTTACGTTTCTCTGGCTCATCCGGCTCTCTCCCGGGAAAACATATCTGCCGGTTCTGCTGTCGTACAGCTCACTTGCCGCTGCGTCTATGGCAAAACAGAAGTCCTTTCCTGGTTCATACCCACTTACAGAAACTGCATCCATCAGACAGGTCAAAGCCTCTTCTGCGTTCTTAAAATCCGGAGCAAAGCCACCCTCATCACCCACAGCTGTACTGTATCCTCTTGTTTTCAGAAGTGTTTTCAGGGTATGATACACCTCCGAGCACATCCGCAGTCCTTCTGCAAAGCTTTCCATTCCCACTGGCATAATCATAAATTCCTGAAGATCCACCGTATTGTCTGCATGAGCGCCCCCATTCAGCACATTCATCATTGGGACCGGCATTTTTCTTCCATTTAATCCCCCCAGATAACGGTAAAGAGGAATTCTCTGCTGTGCCGCACAGGCCCTGGCTGCTGCCAGCGATACGCTCAAAACAGCGTTAGCTCCCAGTCTTTCTTTATTTGCAGTTCCGTCAGCCTCCCTCAGACGCCGGTCAATCTCCCACTGATAAAAGACATCCTGACCACAGACTGTATCTGCCAGAACCGAATTGACATATGCTGCTGCTTTTTTTACTCCTTTTCCATGATAACGAGGACCCCCGTCCCGCAGCTCTGCTGCTTCAAACTTACCCGTAGAGGCTCCAGAAGGAACCGATGCCCGTCCCACAGCTCCTCCCTTTAAATACACCTCTGCCTCCAGCGTAGGATTCCCTCTGGAATCCAGAATCTCCCGGCCGTACACACCTGCTATTTCAAAATCATGCCTCATAAAAAATGGCCTCCTTACCTTAGAATCTCTTCTAACGTAAGGATAGCCATTTTATGCTGCAATTATGCTCTCAGCTGGATTCCCATGCCTTCTAAGCCATTTAAAATCTTTTTCATTACTGCATTTACCTCATCATCGGTCAGGGTATGATCCTTTGCCCGGAAGGTAATGGAGTATGCAACGGATTTATGTCCGGCCAGAATCTGAGCTCCCTCATAAATATCAAACAGCTTGTAGCTTTCCAGAATCTTTCCGCCCCGCTGCGCAATAATATCTTCAATCTGTCCCACCAGAATTTCCTTGGGAACTACCATGCTGATATCACGGGTGGTTGCCGGATATTTTGCCAGTCCCTCATATTTCCAGTCAAAGCTTACGAAAGGAACAACAGTCGGCATATCCAGAACAGCCACATAAACACGCTCGCCAATCTTGTAATTGTCAGCCACCTCCGGATGAACCTCGCCAAGATAGCCCAGTTTTACACCCTCATAAACAATATCCGCCTTCCGTCCGGGATGCAGATAGGGGCGTTCGCAGGAAGGATCATAGTGTACCTTCTTTGTCATGCCCAGCCTGTCAAACAGCTCCTCTACCACACCTTTCATAGTAAAGAAATCTCCCTCACCGTACATACCCAAGGTAAACTGAACCCGCTCGTCCGGCAGCTCTGTCAGAGGAAGAGACTTAGGCAGATATACCTTGGCCATCTCGAACAGCTTCACATCTTTGTTTCGGCGATTATAGTTCGTGGACAGAGAAGTCAGCATACCATTTAAGGGCAGAGTTCTCATCACACTGAAATCCTCTCCCAGAGGATTGGAAATCTCAATTGTGCTGCGCAGGCTGGAGTCTGCAGGAATCAGAAGCTTGTCAAAAACCTTGGGACTCTCAAAAGAGTAGGTCATGCTCTCGCTGAAGCCGGAGAACATGGCAACCTCTTCTGCAATGTCTTCAATCCGACCCTCAAAGGAAATCCGTCCTGTTGTGGACTCACCGGAGGGAAGTGTTGTCGGAATCTTATCATAGCCGTACATTCTGGCTACTTCCTCTGCCAGATCTGCCATGCAGTGAATATCCTGACGGAAAGTAGGAGCAACGACCTCCTGAGTCTCCTCATCAAATCCAAGCCCCAGCATCCGGAAATAGTCCTTCATTGTCTCCGGCGCAATCTCCGTACCCAGCAGATTGTTGATTTTCTCCGGGCTGAAAGCCACTCTGGATTCTTCCCTCTTTTCAGAATAAACATCAATCAGGCCTCCTACTACCTCACCGGCGCCCAGTTCCTCTACCAGCTGACATGCACGGTTTACTGCCTCATAGGCAGTATTGGGATCCAGCCCTTTTTCGTATTTTCCAGAAGCATCGGTCCGCAGTCCCAGACGCTTTGCAGACAGACGGATATTCGTTCCGTCAAAGCAGGCGCACTCAAATACCATGGTCTGTACATTGTCTGTAATTTTGGAGTTTTCACCACCCATAATACCTGCAATGCCCACTTCTTTTTCGCCGTCATTAATCATTAAAATATTGCTGTCCAGGTTTCTCTCCTGTCCGTCCAGGGTCTGGAAGGTCTCCCCATCCTGAGCGCATTTCACCACAATTTTATGTCCTGCAAGCTGATCATAATCAAAGGCATGCATGGGCTGTCCGTACTCTTCCATAATGTAGTTGGTAATATCTACAATATTGTTGATGGGGCGGATTCCGCTTGCAGCCAGTCTTCTCTGCATCCATTCTGGTGACGGAGCCAGCTTAATATTTTTTACCATTCTTGCGCAGTAACGGCTGCACAGCTCCGGATTTTTCACCTCTACCTGAAGGTAATCATGAATATCCTCGCTGTTTCCTGTTTCTTTCACTACCGGAGGATGAAATTCCTTGCGGAAGGCTGCTGCTGCCTCTCTTGCAATTCCGATTACACCGTAGCAGTCTACACGGTTGGAGGTAATCTCATACTCAAATACCGTATCATGAAGTCCCAGAATCTCAATGGCATCTGCACCCACTGGAGCATCCTCCGGAAGAATATAAATTCCGCTTTCCGGAGCCAGAGGATACATATCCCGTGAGGATCCTAACTCCTCAATCGAGCACATCATTCCATAGGAATCGATTCCTCTGAGTTTTCCCTTTTTGATTTTAATACCGTCCTCAGGAAGCGGGCCGCCGTCATGACCGCCTGCCACCTTGCCTCCATCCAGAACAACGGGAACCTTATCCCCTTCCTTTACATTTGGGGCGCCGGTTACGATCTGTATGGTTTCATTTCCCACATCTACCTGGCAGATAATCAGCTTATCTGCATCCGGATGTCTTTCAATTTTCAGAATCTGTCCTACTACAATCTTCTCCAGATTTTTATCAAGACAGGTATATCCTTCTACCTTTGTTCCGATCAGGGTCATTGCATCTGTATACTCCTGGGGAGTTACATCCAAATCAGGAACATATGCCTTTATCCATGACAATGCTGTGTTCATGTCTCTATCTCCTTTTGATTATCTCTCTTATTTCACCGACTCACTCATTAAAACTGCTTTAAGAAACGAATATCGTTTTCATAGAGGAGACGCATATCGTCAATCTCATATTTCAGGAGGGCAATTCTCTCCAGGCCTACGCCAAAAGCAAAGCCTACATACTCTTCCGGATCAATGCCGCACATTTCAAGCACATGGGGATGAACCATTCCGCAGCCCAGAATCTCAATCCAGCCGGAACCTTTACAGAAACGGCAGCCCTTGCCGCCGCACTTAAAGCAGCTGACGTCCATCTCTGCACTGGGCTCAGTAAACGGGAAATGATGGGGGCGGAATTTTACCTTTGTCTCCTCACCAAACATTTCTTTTGCAAATTCAGCCAGGGTTCCCTTTAAATCTGCAAAGGTAATGTGCTTGTCAATAACCAGTCCCTCTACCTGATGGAAGGAAGGAGAATGAGTTGCATCTACCTCATCAGAACGGAATACACGGCCAGGAGCAATCATGCGGATAGGCAGCTTGCCCTTTTCCATAACACGAGCCTGTACCGGAGAGGTCTGAGTACGCAGCACAATGTCCTTGTTAATATAGAAGGTATCCTGCTCATCCTTAGCCGGATGGTTGGCAGGAATATTCAGTTTGGTGAAATTGTACTCATCATACTCAATCTCTGGTCCTTCCACAACCTCATAGCCCATACCAATAAAAATACGTTCTACCTCTTTCAGTGCCACCATGTTAGGATGGCTGTGACCGATATTCGCCTTCTTTGCAGGAAGCGTAACGTCAATAACCTCTTTCTTCAGCTGCTCCTCACGAGCTTTTGCCGCAAGGGCCAGACGGGTTTCTTCTAATTTCTCTTCCAGAAGTGCGCGAACCTCGTTAACCATCTGTCCTACCTTGGGACGCTCCTCCGGCGCTACATTTTTCATGCTCTTCAAAACGCTGGTCAGCTCACCCTTTTTTCCCAAATATGCTACCCGAATGTCATTTAAGGTTTCCAGCGCATCAGAAGCCTCAATCCTAGCCAAAGCCTCCGATTTGATTTTCTCTAACTGCTCTTTCATGGTTTCCTTCCTTTCTGTTATACTAAATGCAATGCCGGCCACCGCATGGCAATCCCCGCGGAGCGTTTTATGTCATAGGACATAAAAAATCCCTCTGCAATGGCGACATTGCAAAGGGACGATTCTTTTAACCGCGGTACCACCCATCTTCCTGCCGCATTAACCCTACACAGCCCTGCAGCAGACTCTCTATTGTGCGTAACGTGCACTCTCCGTCACAGCTTACTCTCCTGATACGCTTCTCCCCAAAATGGGCAGACATCCGTAATTCAGCTGTGCAGCTCCTGTGGGAATTTCGTGGTTCTGTCTGAACGGAAAGAGGCTTTCAGCCGGTGACCTCTTCTCTCTGGCAGGAAACAGTACCCTACTTAACACATTCATTGCCTTTGTCATTTCTCTTGGAAAATCTATGTAATATTTTAGCTATCAAACCCCAAAAAGTCAAGCCCTTTTCTTATGGTTCTGCTTCTTCCTGCTCCAACAGCCGTCCTTCTTCCTTAATCCGTTCAATGATATCCATATAATTTTTGCAGAATTCATGATAAATCGGGGTGACCGCCGCCTGGAACTGCGCTTTTTCCGCTGAACTCAGTTCAATGACCACACAGCCGTTCCTGCGGACAATCTCTTCGGAATTGCGGGAGCGTTCCTCCCATAAGGTCCGTTCATACCGGGCAGATTCCTCTGCGCACTGACGGATCATCTCCTGATCCTCTTTGGTCAGACGCTCCCAGGTCACACGGGATGCAAGCTGAACCTCCGGAACCCGGGAATGCTCATCCTTGGTATAATATCCTGCTACCTCCTCATGATTCATCGACTCATAAGAAGGCCAGTTATTCTCCGCTGCATCAATTTCATCCGTTTGAAAAGCAGAATACACCTGATCATAATCCAAGGGAACTGGAATCGCACCCAGAAGCTGTATCATTCGTTCCATTAAAGCAGAATCCTGAACACGAACCTTCATCCCCTTCATATCCTCCACCTTTTCAATGGGCTGTCTGGAGCTGTAAAAGTTTCTGGCACCTGCATCATACCAGGACAGAGCTACCAGATTAAAATCCTGAAAGGAATCCAGAAAATCAGCCCCTATTTCCCCCTCCAGAACTCTCCACATGTGCTCGGAGCTGGTATACAGATACGGCATCTGAAGCACATTCAGCTTAGGGATCCGATCTCCCAGGGAGGAAAGGGAAACTCTTGCAAAATCAAGACCTCCAAACTGCAGCTGCTCTACCACATTCCGTTCCGCTCCCATCTCTCCTTCGGCTTTTACCTGAATCCGGATACGTCCATCGGAACGATCCTCCACCAGTCTTGCAAAGTAAAAAGCCCCCTGAGTTGTAGGATAATCCTCTGGCTGATTTTCTGCATAAGTCAGCACATATTCCGGAATTCTTTCACTCTCCGCCCGCTTCTGTTTCCCTCCGCAGGCAAACAGCAGGCATGCTGCTCCTGCTGTCAGCAGTGCAATTGTTTTTTTCACTGAAATTCTCCTTTCCCAAGCTTCCTTTGTCGCTCTGTCAGGCAGTCAAACACCTTTGATTTGGCTGTCTGACAGAATGACAAAACAGGCATTAACTCTTTCGTTAATGCCTGATTGTATTCTTTTATATGCAGATTTTATGCCTTACTTAGCTGAGCAGAGCCGGCAGTCCAAGGCTGATAGCCGGAATAAAGGTAATCAGCAGCAGAGTAATAATCATGCACAGATAGAATGGCAGAGTTGCCTTTACTACTTTCTCCATAGGTACCTTTGCAACTGCAGAACCAATGAACAAAACTGCACCTACCGGCGGAGTCAGAAGACCAATACCACAGTTTAATACAACCATGATACCAAACTGAACCGGATCGATGCCGATTGAGGTTGCAATCGGAAGCAGGATCGGAGTTGCAATCAGGATAATCGGAGCCATATCCATGATACATCCCAAAACCAGAAGAATCAGGTTCAGCAGCAGAGCCAGAATAATTGGATTGCTGGTCAGTCCGGTAATGGCATTTGCAGCAAGATCCGGTACATGAAGTCTTGTCAGGCAGTATCCAAAGATACTGGAGGTTGCAATCAGGATCAATACGATAGACAGGGTGTCTACACAATCCCCTAAAACTCTCCATACGCCCTTCCAGTCAAGTCCCTTGTAAATAAATACACTGACAAGCAGGCTGTAAACAACTGCAACTGCCGCAGACTCGGTTGCTGTAAACACACCGCCTACTACACCGAATACTACAATCAGAACTGCTGCCAGAGCCCAGAAGGATACGCTTAACTGCTTCAAAAGGTTAGAAATGCTGAATTTTTCACCCTTCGGATAGTTTCTCTTTACAGAAATAATATAAGAACCAATCATCAGGGAAGCAGCCAGCAGTGCGCCAGGCAAATATCCGGCCAGGAAAAGGCTTCCTACAGAAATACCGCCTGCAGTAGTTGCATAAATAACCATGTTATGGCTCGGCGGAAACAGAAGTCCCTCACAGGAGGAGGTAATGGTAACAGCCGTTGAGAAATCAGCGTCATATCCCTGGTCAACCATCATAGGAATCAGGATAGAGCCAAGAGAAGCTGTATCTGCAGATGCAGAACCAGAAATACCGCCGAAGAAATAAGAAGCTACGATATTAACCATAGCCATACCGCCCCGCATCCAGCCTACACAGGCATTTGCCAGAGCGATCAGTTTTTCAGAAATACCACCAGAACCCATCAGACAGCCCATGGTAATGAAGAACGGTACTGCCATCAGGCTGAAGGAACTGATACCTTTTACCATCTGCTGACAGATGGTTGTCAGAGGCAGTCCCTGGCTTAACAGGCACAAAACAGAAGAAAGTGCAACTGCATAGGCAATGGGAAACCGCAGCATGACCATAATAAAGAAGCTTGCAAGCAAAACAACAATTGCCATCGTTTCAGTACTCATAGTTTATGCCTCCTCCTTTACAAAGAAACCTTTAATGTGATTGTAAAGAGCCTCCAGTTCAAAAATCAGCATAGCAACGCCTGCCAGCGGAACCGGGAAGTACATCCAGAATCTGGATACCTTCGGCATACTTACATAGGTACCTTTTGAACCGATGCCGGACGCATATTTCCAGCCTACGGTAATCATAATAACAGCCAGGATCAGCACTGCCAGATCGGCAATGATGTCCAGAATTTTCACAAGAGTTTTCGGTAAATACGGATCCAGAGCAGTCATACGGATATGAGCGCCTCTACGGATTGCAAGTGCTGCTGAAAGCACTGCCATATAGGACATGCAGGTCAGAACCACTTCTTCACTCCATGCCGGATCCGGGATAAACGGAATATAACGGCCTGCTACGGACATACTGGTAATCGCGATATCTGCAATCAGAAGGATTTTACAGATAAACATAACTACCTTGTAAGTAATGTCATAGGCCGGTTTGATCTTATCGATCTTTTCAAAAATTGCTGGCATAATTTTTGTCCCCTTTCAAAACTCAGGGCACAGAGACAGTACCTAAACCGCTCTGTGCCCGTCAGCTTCATTCCCTAACACATACGCTTCAATTTAATATCTAATTATTCCTGATACTGCGTAATACTGGCTGGAATTAGTCTGCCATATCCAGAATCTGCTGATACAGTTCTGCCTGATCTGCAGTATTCTCATCGATAACTGCCTTACAAGCCTCTTTCCATGGAGCCTTATCCTCTACTTCAGTAACAGTTACGCCATCAGCCTTCAGCTGTTCCAGAACTTCGTTCTCTTTGTTCTCGGAATTTGCACGGTTGTTCTCAGAAGCATATTTTCCAGCCTCCATCAGGATAGCCTGCTGATCCTCGGTCAGCTTGTCCCATGCCTCGTCGGTAATGATAACCTGAACAGCGCCCAGAGTATGACCATCCAGTAACAGGTGCGGAGCTACCTCCGGGAAAGCGTTGGAGTAGTAGTTCGCGATCGGCTGCTCAGCAGCATCTACTACGCCGGTCTGCAGTGCAGAATACAGCTCGTTCATAGAAACAACAGTTGCGTTAGCGCCCAGTCCGGAAACCATACCGGTCATAACCGGGTCGTTAGATACACGGATCTTTAAGCCGCTTAAATCCTCCAGCTTAGTTGCCGGATTTACAAAGAAGAAATGACGGAAGCCTTCTTCACCGTAGTACAGACCTCTTACACCCAGGCCCAGATCAACCGGCTCGGTCAGGAATTCCTGTGCCAGATCGCTGGTTGCAAAGTTCCAGAAATGAGCACGATCCTGGAAGGTATACGGAATGGACAGAAGCATGGACTTCTTAGCGCCGTAGCTGTTCAGTGCGAAAGCAGAGATACGGGACATATCGATGGTGCCGCCGCCGCCCAGCATGGTATCCAGAACGTCGTTCTCAGAGCCAAGAACACCGCTGGCCTGAACGTCGATGGTGATCTTGCCGTCAGACAGCTCTTCTACTTTGTTCTTGAAATCGGTAGCCATCTGGCCAACGATAGTATCAAGCGGGTTAACCTCTGCATATACCAGAGTTACTTCCGGCATATTGGCAGTATCATAGGAGCCAGCCTCAGCTGCTGCTTCGGTCTCGCCCTCAGCTGCCTCAGTCTTTTCCTCTGCTGCTTCGGTTGCCTCAGTCGCTGCCTCGGTTGCTGCTGCTGTGGTCTCCTCAGCCTTCTTAGAACCGCAACCAGCCAGAGAACCTGCTACCATTGCTGTGCAAAGTACTGCGCTTACAATTCTTTTTTTCATTTTTGTTTCCTCCTCTTGATGTTTTTAACGTTCAAACACGTTATCTTTATAATAAATTAATATCCCAGAAATAGAAAGGGTAATTTTTTGTGAATCATAGTATATTTTTACCTCATATGGTTTTTTAATTTATGCATGTCACACAAAACTATCAAGAACCTGTTTTTTTCAAAAGCAGCTCTGTCCGATAATCTGTGGGACTCTGCCCGGTAATCCGCTTAAACACCTTGGCAAAATAATTAGCATCACAATATCCTACCGCTTTTCCGATCTCCTTTACATTCACCGTTGGCTGCCCCAGCATTTTCTTTGCCGTCTCCACCCGGTATTCTGTCAGATAAGAAGTAAAATTCTGCCCAAAACACTGTTTAAACAGCTTGCAGAAATATGCCTCCGAATAATTCATCTGGCGGGCCAGCTCCTGCATGGACAGATCATCCATATAATGAGCCTGTATATAATCTGTTATCATATCCATCACCGCAGAAAGCCTCACCCCTTCCGCCTCATTGTCCTGCCCTCCTGCAGTTTCCGAAATTTTTTCATATTCGGATTCTCCAATTCCTTCCTCCAGATTTTCCAAAAGCTCCCCTTCTCCGTTTTGAACTGCTGTTTTGGATTCTGCGGCTGCTTCCCGCTCACAGACAATCCGCATCGCCTCCTCTACCACCAGAAGGAGCTCACTTTCCTCATAAGGCTTCAACAGCTAATCCAGCGCACGAACTGTTATCGCTTTTTTGGCATAGGAAAACTCATCAAAGGCAGTCAGGAAAATAATGCAGCATTCCT
>ENA-OQKY01001670-OQKY01001670.1-human-gut-metagenome-genome-assembly--contig:-NODE-1670-length-11598-cov-3.607271_pt1 | contig 11598 bp, 16 predicted proteins | sample MGYA00242652_ERZ504805 | MGnify/ENA primary metagenome ERZ504805 (study PRJEB26092, sample SAMD00036400) | human gut metagenome | host: Homo sapiens | study: EMG produced TPA metagenomics assembly of... | reverse complement strand
ATGAAAAAATGGTGGTGAATAATCATTTAAGCTATTGCAACTTTCCAGTCCATGAATCTTTCCAGGTACCATCAGTATCTAAAAATCGCAATGTAATACGTTTCTCGCCACTGTAGTAGAAATGTATCGCATATCCTGCTGTCATCGAAATATTGTAATAGGAACGAAAACCGAATGATTTGTCTGCATCATCGAAGAATGGCTGCATTATGGCTACCCTGTCAAAAGTAATCTTGGTATTGCGCACAGTAATGCAGTCTGGTCGATATGAGTCCCGTGCCTTATGATTAAAGAGTAATAAAGCATAAGGAAAGGGGTTTTTTAAATGGATGAAGTAAGATTGAAAGATGAGCTTATGGCCAGACTATCCAATGAGCTGGACCGGCCTGCGCTACAGGTGATTGATGGGGCCCTCTCATCAGTGCTCCGAAATTATGAGGTATCCAAACGGGAAACAGGGTTAAGCACCAACATAATTAGCTTTCCTGAACTGGACATCTTTATCGGTAAGATGCGATTTGAAAATTACTCAGCCAGTACAGTCAACCAGTACCAACGATTCCTGACGGATTTATTGGTCTATGTGGGAAAGCCGGTACAGGAGATACAGGATGCTGATATCGTGGAATGCCTTAACTATTACGAGCAGGTCCGTCAAATAAGTGCCAGCACTAAGGACCATAAGCGCCGTATTGCAAGCTCGTTCTTTGCGTTTTTGCATGACAGGGGCTATATCCGCAAGAATCCGATGGCGACCGTAGACCCAATCAAATACATTGCAGAGGTTAGGGAGGCCCTAAGCGCCCGCGAGATGGAGAAGATGCGCATTGCCTGTGGGACAGATATCCGCGATAACACTGTGTTGGAACTGTTCCTGGCAACGGGGTGCCGTGTCAGCGAGGTGGTAGGGATGCATATTGAGGACATCGACCTTGTGGCTGGTTGCGTCAAGGTCCTGGGAAAGGGCCAGAAAGAGAGAATCGTGTTTTTTTCGGAGCGTGCGCTGGAGTATCTGGAGCAGTATCTGGGGGACCGAAGAACGGGGGCCGTTATACTATCAAGGCGGGCGCCATATCAGGGGTTGAAAAAGAATGCCTTGGAAAACATAATCCGTAAGATTGCCACACGTGCGGGACTGGGCAAGCGGGTGTTTCCACATCTTCTGAGGCACACATTCGCAACCCGGGCCCTTAATAAAGGGATGCCGCTTCCTACTCTGTGCGACCTGATGGGCCACGCTAGTGTAGAAACCACACGAATTTACGCTAAAAACAGCGGAGCAAAGATGAAGTATGAGTACGATATGTATGCAGCTGGATAATAACTGATACAATGATAGTTTTCTAAAAGCCTGCCTGCTGGGAGGCTTATTTGTTGTACCATGGCATTACTGTTGAGCACAGTTGCAATTGCATGTTATTGTTATGCAAGCTGTTTTTGGTGCCTTCGGGGCATTATACCAATTTAATTAACCCATTGCTTATAAAAACATTTACATATTCACAATCCATAACTCTTGCGCCTAATGGTGGACAGGAGATACGTATACCGATTACTGTACCAGATGGATATATGTTTCTATGTGTTACCAATGTAAAAAGCAATGGGAACGTTGCATACGCATGTTACATAGCGTCATCTTCAAACATCCTGACTTGTTTCGTGGGCAATGACCGAAATGAGCAGAAAATAATCCCGCAGGGTATTTCGGCAGATGCGCTGTTCATGAAAAAATGGTGGTGAATAATCATTTAAGCTATTGCAACTTTCCAGTCCATGAATCTTTCCAGGTACCATCAGTATCTAAAAATCGCAATGTAATACGTTTCTCGCCACTGTAGTAGAAATGTATTGCGTAGCCTGCTGCCATCGACATATTGTAATAGGAGCGAAAACCGAATGATTGGTCTGCATCATCGAAAAAAGGCTGTATTATAGCTACTTTTTCAAAGTTAAAACATGAAGCAAGTAATTTTAAATCCGTATTGAGCCCACTAATACTTTTTTGCAGCCCGTCTGTTATCTTCGTGATTTTGGGTCCCACATCCGCTGCCAGGACCTGCTGTGTGTTGACGCTGTCCAGCACATGGCACAACATGCTTTTTTCTATCATCTTGTTTGCCAGCCGCTCCAGGAATGCATCATTGTTAATCAGCTTCCCGAACAGGGCATTGTATACATCCGCGTGGACCGGGTCTGAGGTTTCCAGCTTTCTCAACTCCCGGATGAGCGCCGCCTGTTCTTCATTTATCTCAAAATTCGCCATCTTCCCTGCCTCCTAAAAGATATCGTCAAACGCAAAGGTCATCTCCTCGTCATCATCCTTGTTCTTGTCCGAACAGGTGCGTATCATCACCAGGTCACCCTCCGCATCACACAACGCCATCTCATTGATGGCCGTGTTGGCCAGTTCCTCCCTGGATAAGGTACAGATATACCGGAAGTTGGTGTCCGTCACCTGCTCGATGCTGCTCAGGTCCTTCCGTAACAGCTCGTTTTTCAAGGTGTTATCATCCTCTGATGGCGTCCCGTCCGCGCCGTTCCCAAATGCCATCTGTGTGACTGCCGGCAATGCCTTGATGCCCGCCCTGGCCTTCAGTATCTTATTCTTACTCAACTTGGTTATCGTTGTACTTGCCATCAGATTTCCTCCTCTATGACTTGTGCATCCATATGTTTGGCTCCATCATTGTACGTGCTCCCATCATGGATTCTCCAGTGATGCCAGGTTGTACATGTCAGCCTTCCCTCCTCATTCTCCTCCATCCGGCTGCGTATGTGCAGGTAGGGCAGGTGGTTTCCAATCACATTGTCATGATGGATGCTTCCATCGTTGTTGTGCTCCCCGTTCAGGATGTTATTGTTATACCAGCGCATCTCCGCCCGTATCAGGATGTCATGGGGGCGGATGCATTCTTCCAGTCCTGCGTCCTGAATCCGGTACAGGAAACGGTAACGGTCCAGCCCGCTTACCTTCTTTACCCGCCGTACCTCCCGGCGGATGATATCATGGCCGATGTCAAAGGAGTCATCTATATCCCGGGATAGGATGACATAAAATTCCGCCCAGTGCTCCCGGCTGCCCTCCAGTTCATACGCCGGCACCATCTCCACATCGGTAAAACCCAAGGACCGCACCGCCTGGAGCGTTCCCACCTCTGTCCCGCCAAGCCGGCAGGTATCTGCATACATCATCAGCCGTACCCGGAAGTTTTCCCAGGTCTCTCCTTCGTAGCGCGTCAGCTTCCGGTCCAGGCCATGCTCCGGAAGCATCCGCGGGCTGGCCGTCTTGACCATGCCTTCCTCCCGCGCCCGCCGGAGCATGGTCTTATTTTCATCAAACAGCCGCCCGGTTATTTTAAAATAGATGTACCACTGGTTCCCGACCTTCCTCACCTGTTTGAAGGGCGTGGACAGCAGGTAATACATATATTCCCCGAATGTCTCCAGCATGGCGTCCCTCCTATGTGTTCTTTACCTTGACCGTGATACTACCCAGCATGACCACATTCCCGGCTGTCAGCTCCACGTCCACCGCGGGGGCCGTGAATACGGTCTTACGGTAGTCCGGTATACTCTGACGGAGCACGTACCGGATGTCATCCTGTAAGAATAAGTTGAAGTCCGTCCGGTTGGAAAGAGACATGGCCCCTGCTATCAGGGACCGGGCCGTTTCCTCCACATCCGTCACACCTGCCCCCTGTTTGAGGTACAGGGTGATGTCCACATCCTGATAGGTGATGGTTCCGGACTTTGCCAGGTAGTCCTCGTAGTTATCCTTCAGCTGGTCCGCTGCCTCCTGGGCCTTTCGCACCAGCTCCCCGCTGGCTTCCCCCGCCGTCCCCACCACAATCACGTCCACCGTCCCCTGCCCCCTTGGATGCTGGTCATCAATGTAGGCGCACATCACACCCGGGATGGCCTCCACGGCTGCCTTCAGCTTGGCCGATGTGGTATTGGTGGACAGTTCCTCCCAGCTGGACAGGGTCCGGCTGCGTAAGCCGGCTTCGCTCTCTTCATCTGCCCCCTCGGAATATATCCATCCCTGCCGGTTCGTGACCTGCGACACGCCCTCCAGGTATATCATGCTTACCCTTATCTGGTCCTCACTCACATTGTAGCGCGCTCCGGCCGCTTCCGCCTCCACCAGCACGCTGCCCTCCGCCTGGCCCGCCTGTATCACCGTATCCTCTAACGCGTAGTAGACCAGCTCATCCCCATTGATGTCCGGGGCCGTCTTAAACATGTGCCCCTTCGTTATGATCAGGGCCTGCCCGTAATCAGACCGGATAAGGGTCACATATCCCTGGGTCCGGGTCGCCGCCTTTCGAAATTTGGAAAAGTCCGCCGCCTTCAGTTCCAGCCACCTGCCTTCCGCATGCCTCAGGAACTGATTATTCAGGATGGTCCGCGCCAGCCGGAGCAGCTCGATGTGTATCTGCACACAGATACGTGTCAGCCAGTAAAAGACGCCGCCGCTGCCCCATTTGGTGATGGTAAACCCTTCCGCCGCCAGCTCCTCCTTCAGCTCCTGCATCTTTGCATCGGCATCCGGTACCGGTATGATTTCATCCAGAATGCTTTCATCAATCAACGAGTTTCACCTCCGCCCCGTCCAGTTCCAGGTTCATCTGGTAGGACACATCCTCATTTGCAATCTTAAATCCCACATGGATGTTCACTATGTCATCCCCCATCCGGGACACGCCAACCCCAATGCTGTGCGGGTTGATTTCCTCCCGTTTCTTTAACTTTTCCGTGACCCGGTTCTTTATCTGCAGCTCCTCCAGTTCGCCTATCTCCCGGTGGCAGAAATCCAACAGCGACCATCCGTAATCGGAATCAAAAAAACATTCCCCCTCCATGGTCAGGGCTTCCAGGCGGATGTCCTGCAGGAAACAGTCCAGGCCGCCCGCCAGTGCTTCCTCTCCCGATGCCAGGGGGACCGGCTGCCCGGTATCGTCTAACATCAGGTCCGTTGCCGTCAGTATCATAAGCATCTCCCCAGGATGTACGGCCGGCACTGCCCATATAAAAGCCCGACTGCCACTACATCCCCTTTCTTCAGGACCTGCTCCGTCCTTATATAAGGAATCGCGGGAAAGGCTTCATCCGTCTCCCCGTTTTCCTTTAGCAGCCGCAGCGTCACATACGATGCCCCATCCTTCACGGTCCCTTCCATCACCTTTGCCTGGCACAGGGCCGGATGGCGTATATGCGGATAGTCTGTCTCTATGGTCTCATTCACCGTCAGTTTGACAAATTCATCGAGAAAACCGGCCATTTTGAATCCCCTTCCTTTTATCTAAAATGATACATACATTCTCACGCTTCCCGTTTCATCCGCCTTCACCCGGACCGAGGTCACAAGGGCCTCCCCGTCAAACTTCCGGTGTCTTATCCGGATACGCTCTCCCTGGTGAATCCACGGGACCCCGATGGTCTTGATTTCGTTACCACCGTTCCATTGGTTGAAGGAAAGGATGTTCTTCCCTTCCTCCAGCACGTAGATAAGCGTCTGCTCCTCTCCGGTCCCCCAGAAGAACCGGCCGGACCGGAAATAAAAGGATGTCTCCAGCCCCCAGACCCGTCCCACCTCCTGGATAAGCTCCGCCACATTCATGCGCGGAACCGGGATCACGTCCTTTTTGGGGTATATGGTATCGGACAAACGGTAATCCGTAATCCCGGCCCTTCCAAGTCCGAACCGGATGATATCCTGCGGGCAGCAGTCCAGGAAGGTCTCCTTTACGTAGGTCCGTTTCAGGAACAATGTATCGTCCAGTATCCGGTAAGGCCCCAATGCCTGGCCGTCCGCCATGTATCCGGTTAAGAGCGTGTCATAATCCCCGTCATAGCCCAGTTCCACCTGGGCCGGGGCCATGGATGCAAGGTCCAGGAGCCCTGCATAACCGGGGTCATATTCCAAGGTGGCCCAGCTGCACTGCTCCCTCAGGCTGGAATGGCATTCCACACGGATTCCCCGCGTGAATACCTGGTCCCCAACGGTTATCCGGAACCGTGGTGTAATCAGTTTCCGTTCTGCCATGCTGCCTCCTATGTATCCCGGGCCGGGCTCTCCGATGTCTTATCCTTAATCCTGGGGGCCTGGCCTCTCTGTGTGTTCAGGTATTCCTGGTAGCCGGTGCTGATTCCCTGGGCCTGTGACGTCCCTGCCTTGCTGCCGGAGGATGAGGTTTTCCTGCTCTCCGCCGCCTGGGTCTGCACGGTAACCGGCAGGCACTCCCAAAATTCCAGCGCTGCCTCCCCATAACTGTTCTCCGTCTTCTTGGACAGGTCGATTCCTTTAAAATACACCAGGTTCAGACCGCAGGCCGCGGCCTGGCTGTTCACCACCGGCAGCGGTATGGCGGCCGTCTGCCCTGGCGGCTTGAACAGCAGCTGGATAGTCTGCACCATGCTCTCAACGCTTTCCCCGGCACTGGGTTCCAGCAGCAGGTCCACATTCATCTTCAGCGGTTCGTACCCATTGGGCTGGTAGCCCAGGGTCACGTTGTTGTCATCCGTCACCGCGTCAATCACGGCGGCCCCGGTTATCTCCAGCTTTTTTACGAGGCCTGGGACGGCCACCCCCGCCACCAGCATGGATGTATCCTTGATGTACAGCATTCTTCCTTCCTCCCAGCCGCTTTCTATGCAGGCGTGACCGATACGTTCCCGTTGGTCTTTTCCTTGATGTCGTCAATCAGCTTGAATAAGAGCGGCAGGTCCTTCAGCCGTTCCAGGGACACATGCAGCTCCAGGCGCTGGATGACGGTCCCGCCTCCCTGCTGCTTCTGGCTCCATATGCTTCCCTGGCCGGATGGTTTCCTCTCTTCCCGCCCTCCGGTCAGCAGTCTGGCAAAGACCGCTCCCCCCTCCTGGTTTTCATCACTCAGTGCCTGGAAGGCGTCCCTCGCCGTATCCGCCGGCAGGGAGGCCGTCTGGCTCATGCCGGTATGGATGGTCTCAAACACACGCCGGCCGGACAGGGTAAGCTGGGACAGGGGCCCCTCCTTCGCATCGGAAAAGGGCAGCATCTGCCGGATTTTGGACAGGGCTCCCTTCACCGCCTCCACCGGCTTGTTTACGGCGGAACGGATTCCTTCGGTAAAGGTCTCCATTATCTTGGCTCCGGACTGCTTGAACAGGTTCACAGCCCCGTCCACTACACCGCGGACCTTTGCCATCCCCTGGCTCCACAGCTCCTTAATGCCGTTCAGCTTTCCTCCCGTCAGGGTATTTAAAAAATCGAACCCGGCCGTATAGTAGCCCTTAACACCTTCCACAGCGGCAGCCGCAACCCCGCGTATGCCTCCGCCGTTCTGTTCATAGGCGTTCTTCATGTTGTCCAGCTTTTGTTTGACGGTCCCGACAGCAGCTCCCATCACGTTGCCCATTACGTTCCGGACCGCCTCCATCCGGCTGCTGACAGCCCCGCGGACCCGGTTAAACACATTTGATACCGTGGAGACAATCGCGCCGCCAATGTTGGAGAAGAAGTCCTTCATGGCCTGCAGGCCCGCCCGTACTTTCTCCACACAGGCATTCCAGACGTTCTGGATGAAGGCGGATACCTTATCCCAGTTCTTCCAGAGCAGGATAAGACCGGCCGTCAGGGCCGCAATCCCGATGACAATCCAGGTCACCGGATTGGCTAACAGGGCCGTTGTGAAGCCCCACACACTGGATATCAGGCCCGGAAGGGCCGCGGCTGCCGAAGCAATCCCCTGCCGGACCATGTTGAGCAGGCCGGCCCCCATGGCCTTGATTCCATCCGCGGCGTACATCCCGTAAATCCGCAGGGTCTCAAAGCCGCTTTTTAAGCCGCCCACCATGCCGATGGTCCGTGTTATCGCCGTCCCGAAGATGCCGATGATGGAGGTCACACTCCCCGTCACGGTCAGGAACATTCCGAGGAACAGGACCGCATTCAGGATGCCGGTTGCAAGCCCCTGGTTCTCCGCAATCCATTCGGACGCCTTCCCCACGGCCTGCCCCGCCTTCCCAATCCAGTCATTCACAGTGGGCAGCAGGTTCACCCCAAGCTCCTCCGTCACGTTGTGTAACTGCTGCTTTAACACCGTTTACTTCTGGGATTCCGTTGCGTTGATGGCCGTTGCCATCTCCTGGGCGGCGCTGCTTCCTCCTCCCAGTGCATCATACATATCCAGGATGCCCGTCTGCAGTTCGCCTGTCTTCCCGTACAGGAGGTCGATGACGGCCACCGCCTCGTCCGAGCCGAAGGCCTCTTTTATCTGTTTCTTCTCCACCGCATCAATGGTATCCCCATACTTGCTTTTCAGGATTCCCAGGATTTCCGGCAGGCTCCTGAGCTGCTTGTCAGCGTCCAGGAAGTTGAGCCCCAGCTTCTCACCCGCCCCGGTGGCGGCATTTAATAACGCCTTATATTTGGTGGCTGCCTCGCTGCCCGACATGGTGGCCTGCAGCATGCCCAGCACGGACAGCTGCTCCTCCAACGGCACATTGGCCGATGTGGCGGTCCCTCCCAGGGCGCTGATGGCCGAGGCCATCTCCGAGCCGCTGGTCTTATACGCCTTGACAGCGGTCGCAATACCGCCCGCAAACATCTCCCCGAATTCCAGGTCTGACAGTTCTGAGTAATACCCTTTATAAATGCCATACCCGGTCGCAAACAGGGAGGTCATCTCCCCGGTCGTGGACTTGGTGGCCTTGGCCGTCAGGCCGGCCAGCTCCGTGAACTGCGCCACCCCTTCGTCCGTCAGGGACGCGATGCCCGACTTGATGTCATAAGCGGCTGTGATGAAATCAGCCTTTGTGGTCCCGGCCCAGGTGTCGGAAAATTGTCTGGCCGCATCCTCCACCGCCTTCAGGTCTGTGATTCCCAGCGACTTAAGCTCTGCCAGGGCATCCTGGGTCTCGAAGGTGGAACCGGCAATCTTCATCATCCCGTTTGTGATTCCCACGCCCGCCGCCGTCATCCCACCTCCGGCCAGGGCCGCCATCCCAAAACCGGACTGCAGGCCCGACAGGCGGGAACCCAGGTTCTGGGACGCCCTCCCCATGGGGGCGGTCAGCTGGTCCACCATGTTCAGTACCACGCTCAGCTTATAAACAGATTCCATCCCCATGGTACGTTCCTCCTTGTGTCACGGGCTCGCTTATGTTATGATGATGGTATAAAGATGTGTTTGGAAAGGAGGCGCTTGTATGTTCCATGGGCTCTGGCTCATAATGGCACTCATACTGGCCGTCAGCCTGTCACTGTACCTTGTGGTCATGGCCGTCCTTGTCACCGCATATCTCCTGTTCTGTGGTCCCTATCTGTGGTGGGCCTGTGCCCATCTCCCCAAGGACAGGCGGCCCTTCTCCATGGGACGGGATTTCCACAACGCATGGCGTTTTTACCGCTCCAGGCTGACAGGCAAGCCCCCGGTCTTTCTATGACTGGGGCTTTTTTATTCCTGGAACAGGTTTCCCAGTGCCCGGGTGAATCCCTGTTCCAGGTCATCCTGCCGCCAGCGGCGTGCGCACCTGGCCAGGCCCGCCAGACGGATGAAGTCATCCGCGTCCATCCCGTCCAGTTCTCCCGGTATCATGCCGGAAGGCAGGTACATATGGATGAGCAGCCGGCTGGTCCCCACGAAGTCCGCCTCCAGTTCCCCCTGCGCATCCTCTATAACTTTTTTACTGCGGTCGCCTTTGACAGGCCAAGCATGGCCAGCAGCTTCTCCCCAACCGACAATGCCATGGCCGGGTACTCCTTAAAGTCCGCCTCCAGCGTCTCCCGCTGGTCCGGATGGATGTTATCCAGGCAGAATGCCGTCAGGGCCTTGCTGTTTGAGGTCTGGACCGTCTTTAAATACCGGTCGTAGGATGGGGTTTTCGGTTTACGGAAAAAGTAGGTCTTATCCTCCTCCGTCTCGTCATCCACCTGTAGGGTGACGGTCACCTCGTAATACTTCTCATCCGTCCCCTTTAGCTGCTCTCTCAGTTCCTTTGTTTCCATTTCTTTCTCCTCTTTCTTAGAAATTCACGCCGTTTAACTTCCCGCCACGGCAGGCAAAGCCGTCCAGGGATACCGTGTTCTCCTTATCCCCCTGCTTTGCGGAAAAGCTGTGCTTGTTAAGGATGACCTTGTTTAAGACATCCGTCACCGTATCCTGGTCCTCATTGGCATAGGATACGGTTATCTTGTCAAGCAGCAGGCGGGACAGGGTCTTTCCCTTCCGTTTGCACCAGGCTAACAGCACGTTGTAATCCTCACGCCCTATGACCACCTTCACTGTATTCTTCTTGTTTCCGGTCCCATAGCCGCATGGTGCGCCTCCCCTGCGGTAAATGAGCTCCGCTTCCTGCTCAAAGTCATAGGATATCTCCGTGATGGCGATTTCCTCCAGCCCCGGGACATTGATGGTGATGTCCTCCCAGCTGTATACCTTTCCGTTGACCATTTCCCAGTCCCTCCTAATTCCTGTATGGGTTCTCCATGGCCAGGCTGAACCGGAATTCCCGGACATACCCCCTCGGCACAAAGGATATCACCAGGTCCAGGCGCTCATCCTGCAGAATGTTCACGTGCTCCAGGTCCTCAATGGACACGGAGCCGCTTGACAGTTCCCCGGCCTCCGCCATGTCCTCCAGGGGGATGTTCAGGATCTCCAGGATGTTGTTGATATCCGTCTCCATGTCATCGGAGGCGCTGATATCCATCTGCACCATGTTGACAGCCCGCTTGTAGATTTCCCGTATCATCTTGTTCAGTACGCGCACATGCTCCGCATACCGGTAATCGCTGCCCTCGCGGCACAGCACACGCGCGTTGTTTACATAGCATCCGTCAATGCCGTAGTACTTACGCCAGGTCAGGTAGCCGGCGTCATCCAGCCCGCTGATATAGTCCTCTATGCCCTCCGGAATCAGCCGGGTCATCTTGGCCTCCGAGATGGAAAAGGTATCCACACGGCCGATGGACTGGGCCACACCGGCTATCCCGTACAGCCCCGCCACAATCCCGGCGTTGTTGATGCACTGCTCCCGGCCGTCCCAGCGTGTGTACTGGGACCAGGCGCTGCACACCTGGACGTAATAGCTGTCTATCCCCTTGGCCTCCGCCTTCAGCGCGGCGGTATATTCATCCAGGCTTTCCTCCGCCCCTTTATTACGTGCCTCACACAGGAAGAACACAGGGCGTTTGTACAGGGACAGGAACAGCTCTGCACTGGCGGCCAGGGAGGCCCAAAGTGCTTTCGCAGATGTCCCAACCACATGGATGAACTCAAAGTCCAAATCGCTGTTATACAGGCTTTCCACCGCCTTAAGGACCGCGCTGTTGCTCACAGCCGGGGCCGTGGTCGAAAACCGGTAGGTATCACCCGCCTTAAATTCTTCCGCAAACGTAAGGGTGATTCCGGTCCCGGTAAGCTCCTTCTTTCCTCCTAACGGTATGGTTTCCTCCGCATCGTAGCTGTATCCGCCATTAACGGAGCAACAGAAGGCTGCCGTATTGAGCGGGCCGTCCTCCGTTATCTTAAGGATGATATCATATGCGTTGTTCGGTGTCCCGCTTACGCTTACGGTCCCTTCCCCAGTCCCGCTTGGGGTAACTTCCCCGTT
>ENA-OQKY01001669-OQKY01001669.1-human-gut-metagenome-genome-assembly--contig:-NODE-1669-length-11600-cov-3.839885_pt1 | contig 11600 bp, 10 predicted proteins | sample MGYA00242652_ERZ504805 | MGnify/ENA primary metagenome ERZ504805 (study PRJEB26092, sample SAMD00036400) | human gut metagenome | host: Homo sapiens | study: EMG produced TPA metagenomics assembly of... | reverse complement strand
ATGGGAGTGGTAGCGAGACAGCGAACTGAGTGCATGGTATAGCGAAGCAGGTTCGTGCGTGATCTGGGTGTTTCTTTCGTATCAAGCCGAAAGTAACAGAAGTGCGTTGCTTGAGCCCCCCTAACCCATAGCCTTAGCCCCCCTAAAGCTATGAGTTACGGTTCGCCGAGCGCCTCGACGATCTCCCGCACCTGGGCAGGGGTGTAGGAACGCGAACCGGGCAGCTTGCCAAGCTCGGCAAGGCGGACGGCGAGGCCGGGATAATGGTCGATCCACCCGACCAGCTTCCGGTAGGCGGCCTTGGGGGTCAGGCAGGGGTTGTAGAGTTGTGCCAGCTCCGTACGACCGTAGCTGCGGATGCGGAAATCAGTCTGTTTTTCCATGTCTTCCTTATTTGATTTATTTCTACGAATATACGAAAAAAACAATGAATTTCAAGCTGTTTCAGGTGATAAAAAATATAGTTTTTCTATAATAGAACACCATATAAGCCGGAATAAATTAGTCTTAAAAAATATAACACGCAACTTTTCACCTCTCATTTTACCCTACAATGCGCACCTTCCACACCCCGTTTTCCCCCTATAACACGCATCTTTCCGGCAGAACTCCCCACAACTCCCCCTTACGCGCAACGGCACAAGATGAGGGTGTTATCTTTGTTGTACCGGAAAGGGAAGAAAGGCAGGGCAGCTTCACCGGAACGGTATCGGTTTTTCATCCTAATTATCAACTTTAAAATCAAACAGACATGATTCGTTACAAGAAGTATCAGAACCAGACCAAGTCCACCCCGCTCAGCGGCAAGTGGCTGGCAAGGGCGGTGGCAGACGAGACGCTCGACACGCGCGCTTTGGCCGAACACATGGCCAAGCACAACACGCCGTATTCGCAAGGCGCGATCCACGGGGTCCTCAAGGACATGACCTCCTGCATCAAGGAGTTGCTGCTCGACGGCAAGAACGTGAAGCTGGACGACCTCGCCATCTTCGGCGTGGGGATCCGCGGGAAACCTGCCGACACGTCGAAAGACTGGTCGGTCACTACCAACGTGGTCGGGCTGCGCCTCAAATGCCGCGCCACCGGAACCCTCGCCATCAACCAGCTGAAACTCGAAGCGCAGCTCAAGGAGCTTTCACCTTACGACATCGAAGGTGGCAATACCGGCGGTGGCGGCGAGGAGGAACGGCCGGGAGAACTTTAAGCAATCGACAAGAGAAGCCAAGAGAGACACAAACAAAGTCATGTGTCAAAAACTTCTCATAAATCATAATTCATAAATCTCATAATCCACAATTTCATGGAAGAAAAAAATGAAAAGAAATCCGTCTGGGGGATCATCCTCAAAGTAATCATCGTCGTGGCTACGGCCATCGGTAGTGCCTTTGGCGTTACGGCCTGCATATAAAGGACAGGGAGAGCCGCACATGAGACGCATCACGCTATTCATCATCCATTGCAGCGCCACGCGCTGCGGGCAGCCTTACTCGTTCGAGGATTGCCGCCGGGACCATATCGACGGCCGGCACTTCCGCGACATCGGCTACCATTACTACATCACACGCGACGGCCGGGTACATCCCGGCCGGCCGCTCTCTCTGGAGGGGGCGCACTGCTTCGGTCACAACCGCCACAGCATCGGCATCTGCTACGAAGGGGGACTGGACGGCAAAGGCCTCCCGGCAGACACTCGCACGCCTGCCCAGAAGGCTGCCCTCACGCAGTTGTTGCAAGAGCTGGGCCGCAACTTCCCGGCAGCTCTCACCGTAGGACACCGCGACTTGAACCCCCAAAAGGCCTGTCCTTCGTTCGACGCAGCGAAAGAATACAAAAAAGACGCACCCCGTGGGAGGCCCTGAGGCCTCCGCGGGGTGCGTCTCGTTTACACGGTGTTGTTATTGTGCGCGTTTTCCCTATACTACTTTCCAGCCGGAGTCTCTTCACCGACTTTCAACGGGGTGATGTTATTCTCGGCCCCCGGATAGCCGATGTTCTGGTTGATAACGCCACCGGTATTGGTTGTGATCGCATTATAGGGGACAGGCCATAGCACATGATGGACGCTGATGCGGTATTTACCGTTGGCAACCTCAGTCCCGTCACGGAAGAAGTTATTGACCGTCATCATCCAGTCATACCAGAAGTTATAACCAGGCTCTTTCACATTCGAGCCTGTTCCACCGGGACCGGAGAAGTTATCCAACTTATATACACGGCCACCGAATACCTCACAAGGTTTGCCGGTCTTAGCATAAATATAAGAAATACGAACCAACTCGATATGACGGCATTCCTCGTAATACAACTCACGGGCACGTTCAGCCAAGATAGCGCCGATATTGATTTCAGATCCATTCAGCGGTTCAGCTCCTGCACGTTCGCGAACGACGTTCAGCATGTTGGCCGCTTCCTGCAATTGATCTTTCCAATAATAACATTCGCCCATCAAGAGGTAGACTTCGGCTGAACGATAAATATACCAAGCAGTCTCGCCACCGCTACGGTCAGTATCCTTCGTAGGATCCGGAACAAACAACTTATAATGCGGCCATGAGAACCAGCAACGTACCGAATCAGACACGCTCATATTGGTCGGGCGAACCAAATGTTTTCCATACCATTCGGATTTACCTTTCAAGCCCGGGTCATTATAATACAAATCGGTCATACGGCGCCAACTACCCGATGCGTTAGGACTGCGAAGGTCGTTTTTTTCTTTTTCACCCCAAATGTCATATTGCAGGTAGTTGTTGGCACGACAGGAACCGATGCCACGACCGACATGCAAGTCGTTATCGATTTCCGTACCTTTATCAGCTGCCGCAGGTGAAATAGCCGTACCGGTCTTCCCGTCAGGGGTGACGATAGCCGCACCTTTCGCCCAATAGGGAGTCGCATTACGCATGGTCTGGATTCTGTCACGACCTTCCACGTCCGGATAAGACACGACATACATCAAACCTTCTGTGTTCGACATGTCCATCTTCGCCTCTACACTGTGCAAGTCGTGCATCAAATTCGTGTTCGGCTTGTTCTTGTTCGAGGTGAAACGAGCTGTCATCAACGGATGGTTGGCGACAATCTCTTTACCGATCTCGATAGCACGGTCAAAGTCACCCAAACACATCGCGACTTTCATCAGCAAGACACCGCAGGCAGCTTTGGAAGTTCTTCCACGATCCACCTTTTCCGGAACCCATTCATAAGCAAATTCCAAATCTTTTTTCAATTGCTCCAAAATGCTCCAACGGTCATGAGAGTAGAAATCCAATTTCGGTTCCGTATATTCCCGATCCAGGAAGGGGACATTTCCGAATTGGTGGGTCAACTTATAATAGCGGTAAGCCCGTTGAAAATAGGCAGTACCCAAAACAGCATTCCGTTCCGCTTCATCCTTGTAGGTTCCAGCATCGATACGCGACAATACGATATTGGCATATTTGATTCCCTTGAAACCCTCATCCCAATACCATTGCATCTTGTTTTTAGCATTATTTTGGGTTTGGGTAGGAAGCATATAGTTGTCAAAATCGACCAAAGCACCGCTTTCGTCGGTCTTTCCGTTCACGGCAACGTCAGAAGTATAATATTCGGTCAAAATCGGTGACTGGTCTCCGAAAAACTCATGACGCATATTACGCTCGCAAGCTACAATAGCCGAATACATGCCCTCTGCATCCACGTAGGTGTTTTCAGGCGTATAAAAAGAGAGAGGTTTCGGATCCAGCCAGCTCTCTTTACAGCCGGTCGTCAACAAAGGCAACAAGGCCAATGCTCCGATGATATATTTTTGTTTGTTGTTCTTCATATTCTTTCGTCTTTATCAAAGAGTGAAATTAAAACTTATATTATAAGATCTCATGCCATAAAGCCCATCGTCACGATTCTTTTTCGTGGCTTCGACATCGAAATAATCCCAACCGGTTATGGTGAACGGGTTACGTGCCGTAAGGGAAATGCGCATATTCTGCACTTTGAATTTCTTCAGGAAATCCTTGGGTACTGCATATGACAAAGAGATATTATCCATACGGACGAACGTTTTCTTCTTATAATAGTTGGCAAACCGGTACGAACCGATACGCCCGTATTCATTCGTCGGATTTTCAGGAGTCCAACGAGGTTGGTCGTACGTAGAATAACGGTCAAACATACCACCGCTATTGGAAGCATGGTTATAATAATCATAATGGCCTATATCAGAATAAAGCATGAAAGACAGGCTGAAGTCCTTATAAATGAATTCATTTCTCCAAGACCAGAAGAAACGCGGTGTCTTATAGCCTTGGAACGTCTTATCATCGTCATCAAGCACACCGTTGCCATCCTGGTCTATGAAACGGAAGTCACCCGGTTTGCAACCATACTTAGAAGCTTCTTCTTCCTGTCCCAGCTGCCACACGCCTCCGAACTCATAATCCCAGATCTGATCCGGATCATGGCCAATAAACCACCCGTTCTTCGGGTCATCTTTTTCCTTTTGGCCGATCACATTGCCATTTTCATCCAGAACATCCTCCATGTCGCCGTACAGGCTTTTCAACTTGCGACGGTTGAAAGAAAAACTACCGGAAGAGGTCCACGTGAAGTCGTTCGTACGGATAATATCACCGTTCAATGACAACTCGAAACCTTTATTCGCCAATTTACCCAAATTGGCTTTTACACTAGCAAATCCCAAAATAGAAGGCAAGGCACGGTCGACCAGCAAATCAGTCGTCTCGGTCATATAGGTTTCCATAGAACCTCTCAAACGATCATTGAATAAAGAAAAGTCCAAACCGATGTTGTAGGATGACGTACGTTCCCATTTCAACCCTTTATTAGCCATACGATCTACATAAATCTGAGAAGTGACATAAATGTTGCCATTCTGGTCGATATAAGGATGCAGACCGGAATTCAATTTGGCCAATGCATCATACTGACCGATGTCGCGGTTACCGTTCTGCCCCCAAGAGAAACGCAGTTTTCCATAGTTCAACCAGGAACTGGCCGGTTCCATAAATTTTTCAGAGGTAAACACCCACCCCAATGCCACAGCCGGGAAAGTGGCACGCGGATTCATCTGCCCGAAAGCGGAATACCCGTCACGGCGCACAGAAGCCGTCACCATATATCTGTCTGCAAAAGAGTAGAACAAACGTCCCATCAAGGCATCACCGGTCTTATATGTGTCATTGCTGGAAACAACAGGTACGGTTCCAGCCCCGATATTATGATAGCCTAAAATATCGCTCGGAGTAAATTGAGACGCGTTGGCGATAGTCTCCCAAAACTGTCCCTTTTCCGCATTCTGCAGGAAAGTCGCTTCAACGCGATGCTTGCCGAATTCTTTTTTCCAACGGACAATGTTGTCGATCTGCCAGTTGAATGTCTTTTGATTTTTGCGTTCGGACTTTCCCCCTTCTCCGGCCCATTCCGGATGCTGGGAAGAGTCGTGATTGTAGTATTCGTACCATTTATAATATGGGTTGAAGTTCATCTGATATTCAAATCCGAACGGAAGTTTGACAATCGCATAGATATTGGCGTTCAGTTTGTGTTCCATATCTTTACGATCTCTGTACAAGTTATCGAAGAACGGATTTTTAGTATTATTGTCGCCAGAAGGATACATTCTGTATGGACTATCCGGATCATCGATTTCATTTGTTGTAAAAGGAGAATTGTTCGTACGCTGTCCTACATCGGCAGACAATGCACCTTTATCCTTCGTTCCGAAAGAAGAATTCAAACCTATTGTCAAGAAATCCGTTACCTTAGACTCCAAGTTCAACCGGGTGCGGAATGTTTTGAAACGGTCACCAACTTTGACACCTTCGCGATCGGCATATCCCATAGACCAAAAATAGGAAAAATTGTCTGTACGGTTAGAGATGCTGGCCGTGTAGTCTTGCTGGAAACCTGTTTGGAAAACAAGGTCGGTCCAGTCTGTTTCAACTCCGTTCAAATAATTTTGGATTTCAATGTTCTTAAAGTTCAGACGTCCCAACCAAGTTGTCAACATTTGTTCTTCAGACGGCAAAGCCGTAGCAGGAGTCGACTGGTCGTAATTATACCAAGTCAGCGGGTCAACTCCTAAGCTACCCAACGTACGCGGATCGTCATACATTCCTTTTTTGGCGGCCAATTCTTCCGGAGTCAGCAAACTTTCAGAATATTCTTGACGAAATTTGACAAAACCGGCACCGTCTACCACTTCCGGAACCGAATTAGCCTGCACCCACCCAAAGTTCGAATTGAAGTTGACAACAGGTTTGCCGGTCTTACCCTTTTTCGTAGTAATGGCAATAACTCCATTCGCTGCTTTTGCACCATATACAGCGACAGAACTGGCGTCTTTCAACACATCGATAGACTGGACATCCATCGGATTGATATCCGACAAGTCACCGTTGAAGATCACACCATCCAGCACATACAAAGGATCGGATCCCGCACTTAACGTGTTTTTACCACGAATCTGAACAGAAGCCGTACCTTCAGCATTGACAGATGCCCCAATCGAAACACCGGGTGCATTGGCTCTCAACAAGTCTTGGACGGAACGGGGAGTTTCTTTTTCCAAACTCTCGGCTTTAACGGTCGAGATCGCCCCCGTCAAGTCCTTCTTCTTGGCCGTGCCGTAACCGATCACAACCACTTCTTCCAGTTCTTCCGTGTCTTCTTTCATCGTCACGTTGAGCGTTTTCTGATTCCCAACCGGAATCTCTTGGGAGATATAACCGATGTAAGAGAACACTAGGATGGTTTTGCCCCCTTTTACAGAAACACTGTACTTACCATCCACATCCGTGATGGAACCATTGGTCGTCCCCTTTTCCATCACGTTCACGCCAATCAGAGGTTCACCCGACTGGTCTTTTACGACACCGGTAATCGTCACATTCTGAGCAAAAGACTGGGTAACAAACAGCCCTAACAGAATTGAAATCAAACCGAATCGTAGCAAAAAATTCAATTTACACTTTTGCATTTTGATTTTAGGTAATATATTAGACATAAAAAATCACAACAAAAAATTCCACTAAGACATTAACTGTCTGCAGAAAACCAAAAGGAAATATTTGAGAATAAAAACAAAGACATCATGATATTACATTTAATTCTTACTTCAGTTCTTAAGGAACTGTGGTGTGATAAATCGTTTTTTTTGTGTTTAAATAAAAAATTAAGTTTGCATTTTCTAAATAAAGTGTGTATGTTTGCGGCCACAAATAACAAAAACTTGAGTGAGTGTTAATTTTTTATCTACAAATACCACAGTTCCTTAAGAACTATAGAATAATAAAGGCCTATAACATTTCATGCATAACCCGTCATATCTTTCACATGACGGCAAATGTCTAAACTGACGTATTGTCACACTTCCTGCCACCTGAACTTTTACAAACCGATCCTTGTTACTTTGGCATATGATTTGTAGAACAGTTAATGCAGCTCGAAAGAGAAAAGCAAGTACAGGAAAATAATAACAATTAAAATAATAGAAAATTATGGGAAAAATTATCGGAATCGACTTAGGAACAACCAACTCTTGTGTTGCCGTATTGGAAGGTAACGAACCGGTTGTAATTGCAAACAGCGAAGGTAAAAGAACGACTCCTTCAATCGTTGCATTCGTTGAAGGTGGTGAACGTAAGGTTGGTGATCCTGCAAAACGTCAGGCTATCACAAACCCGGAAAAAACAATATTCTCTATCAAACGTTTCATGGGTGAAACCTATGATCAGGTTCAGAAAGAAATTGGTCGAGTTCCTTATAAAGTAGTCCGCGGTGACAACAACACACCACGTGTCGATATCGAAGGACGCCTTTATACTCCTCAGGAAATTTCAGCAATGGTACTTCAGAAGATGAAGAAAACAGCTGAAGACTATTTAGGACAGGAAGTAACGGAAGCCGTTATCACCGTTCCGGCATACTTTAGCGACGCACAACGTCAAGCGACTAAGGAAGCTGGTGAAATTGCAGGCTTGAACGTTCGCCGTATCGTAAACGAACAGACTGCCGCATCATTGGCTTACGGTTTGGACAAAACGAACAAAGACATGAAGATCGCCGTATTCGACTTGGGTGGCGGTACATTCGATATTTCTATCTTGGAATTAGGAGACGGTGTGTTTGAAGTAAAATCCACAAACGGTGACACTCACTTGGGTGGTGACGACTTCGACCATGTGATCATCGACTGGTTGGCTGAAGAGTTCCTGCGCGAAGAAGGCGTCGACCTGCGTAAGGATCCGATGGCTTTGCAACGTTTGAAAGAAGCGGCCGAAAAAGCTAAGATCGAATTGTCAAGCACGACAAGCACGGAGATCAACCTGCCGTATATCATGCCGGTAAACGGTGTTCCAAAGCACTTGGTCAAGACACTGACACGTGCTAAATTCGAACAGCTTGCAGACAGTCTGATCCAGGCTTGTATCGAACCATGCCGTCAGTCTTTGAAAGATGCAGGTTTGAGCACTTCCGACATCGACGAAGTCATCCTCGTAGGTGGTTCGACACGTATTCCGGCTGTACAGGCCATCGTTGAGAAGTTCTTCGGCAAGGCTCCGTCAAAAGGTGTTAACCCGGACGAAGTGGTAGCTGTAGGTGCTGCTATCCAGGGGGGGGTATTGACAGGTGAAGTAAAAGACGTTCTGTTGCTCGATGTTACTCCGTTGTCACTGGGTATCGAAACAATGGGTGGTGTAATGACCAAGCTGATCGAAGCCAATACGACTATTCCTACCAAGAAGTCTGAAACATTCACGACTGCCGTTGACAACCAGCCTTCTGTAGAAATCCACGTATTGCAGGGCGAACGTTCACTGGCTAAAGACAACAAATCGATCGGCCGTTTCCACCTCGACGGAATTCCAGCCGCACAGCGTGGCGTTCCTCAGATCGAAGTTACTTTCGATATCGATGCAAACGGTATCTTGAACGTATCGGCTAAAGACAAAGGAACCGGCAAAGTACAGAGCATCCGTATCGAGGCTTCCAGCGGCTTGAGCGACGACGAAGTAAAACGTATGAAAGAAGAAGCTCAGGCTAATGCCGAAGCAGACAAGAAGGAAAAAGAACGCATCGACAAACTGAACCAGGCCGACAGCATGATCTTCCAGACCGAAAAACAGTTGAAGGATCTAGGCGACAAACTCCCGGCTGACAAGAAGGCTCCTATCGAAACAGCCCTGAACAAGCTGAAAGAAGCTCACAAGGCTCAGGATATCGCTGGTATCGATGCAGCTATGGCAGAACTGAACAGCGTATTCCAGGCAGCAAGCCAGGAAATGTACAATGCCCAGAACGCCCAAGGTGGTGCACAACCGGGTCCTGACTTCGGTCAACAAACTGGTGGCAACGCCGGCAACAACAAGCAGGATGGTGGTGTAACGGATGTTGACTTTGAGGAAGTCAAATGATTCCGATAAGGATACAGATAATAAACAATAAGCAAAAGCGTGCAGCTCAATGAGTTGCACGCTTTTTGCGTTTATGGGGTTCATGGTTGCTATGTGTTTTCTATGGGCTTTTTTATCTCTTATTTGCGACATGTTTGCGACAAGACAAAAAAGTAGATAATGTGGTACTTAATCACATTTATACATACTAATACATACTTAAAAGTAGATAACATGCCAACAATCGGATTTGAAATCAAACGGAAGTGCAAGGTCTGCGGCAAAGTGTTTGTCGCAAAAACACTTGACAGTCACTATTGTTCCCCTAAATGTGGTAAAGTGGCTTGGAAACGCAAAAAGGATGTAAAGGATAGAAACGCGAAGTTAGAAGCCATTGCCCAACAAGTATCAGACATCAGAGAGTACATTTCTGTAAAGGAAGCCGTCGCTATGTTCGGGGTGGAACGTAGCACTCTGTATCGCCTGATTAAATTGGGACGTATTCCAACTATCAATATGGGTACAAGGCTCACACGTATCAAACGCTCTGAAATGGAACGGCTTTTTCTAAACAGATCGGAAAGTATTGCGGAGAAAGAAAAGCCTGCTCCTAAAATATACAGCTTAGAGCCGGAGGATTGCTATACCATTACTGAGATTTGTGAGAAGTACCATATTAATGACAGTTCAGTATGGGCACATATTAGAAAATACTCTATTCCTTCAAGACAAATAGGCAACTATGTGTATGTACCCAAGCAAGAAATTGATAATCTATATAAATCAGAAGTAGAATGAAGAAAGCATTACCAAATACCAAAGTGACCGTCAAACTCAGAAGGTCGAATTATAAAGAAGAGTGGTATCTGATTATAGAGTCGTACCCAGTGCACAAACGAGGTTCAACCCGCGCAAGCCGTGTGGTGGAATCCATTAACCGGACTATATCCACACCCATTTGGGATAAGTCATCCATAGCACGTATCTTGCCGGATGGAACATTCAATTATAAGCCTAAACGTGACTTGAATGGAATTATTCAATGCCGTTCAACGATAGACCAAGAGGCTTGTATCTATGCCGACAATGTGCGGAAGTTACGCCAACATGAATATGATAGTGCCATCCTCTTCACTGATAAGGAAAACGAAATCGCTGCACAGAATGAGCGGAGCGAACAGGATTTTATCAAGTATTTCAATGGTATTATAAGCACACGTCATCCCAATAGTTCCGATTCGATTATAGTCAACTGGAGGCGTGTAGGCGAATTATTGAAAATGTATTCACAAGGGCAGCCAATTCCATTCAAGGCGATTTCCGTTAAACTGCTTGAAGATATTAAGATGTTCCTGCTCCGTGCTCCAATGGGAGGGAATAAGAAAGGTACTATCTCACAAAACACGGCATCAACCTATTTTTCCATACTTAAAGCCGGACTGAAACAGGCGTTCATTGATGAATACCTGACCGTTGATATAAGCGCGAAAGTAAAGGGAATAACAAACATTGAGAAACCTCGTGTTGCGCTTACTATGAATGAAGTGCAAATGTTGGTTGATACTCCTTGCAAGGATGATGTTTTGAAACGTGCGTTCTTGTTCTCTATTCTCACTGGATTGCGGCATAGTGATATTCAAACTTTGAAATGGAAACAAATTCAGCAAACAAGCAAGGGTACATGGCAAGCAGTCGTAATTCAGCAAAAGACAAAAAGGCCCGATTACAAGCCAGTCATTCAACAGGCACTTCAACTATGCGGCATACGTCCAGACGATGATGAAGCACTTGTTTTTGAAGGATTGACTGATGCCTCTTGGATTTCTCGCCCGTTGAAAGTCTGGATAGAAACATCAGGTATCAAGAAGCACATCACCTTCCACGGGTTGAGACACAACGAATTGTCTTTGCGATTGGAAATGAATTGATTGCAGAAAGTCGTTTCGCAATAGGTAACGATTTAGAAACGAGCGAGGCCCTATATTCTGCCTTGTTCTGCATTACATCAAAAGAACGCTGATTTTACATTGCAAAGATAATTAAATTACCATAATAAAACAATTCAAATGGGCACATTAATCAACGTAATAAGAATGATATATTCAAGAGATACTATTATAGAATCTGCTAGCCTATTTCTAATGAATGCTATAATATGAAATATTTCTAGATTTATTCGCTAGCTTTACCATCATTTCATAAACA
>ENA-OQKY01001668-OQKY01001668.1-human-gut-metagenome-genome-assembly--contig:-NODE-1668-length-11602-cov-3.997908_pt1 | contig 11602 bp, 10 predicted proteins | sample MGYA00242652_ERZ504805 | MGnify/ENA primary metagenome ERZ504805 (study PRJEB26092, sample SAMD00036400) | human gut metagenome | host: Homo sapiens | study: EMG produced TPA metagenomics assembly of... | reverse complement strand
GCATATCTGGAGAAGAACGGACTGACACCGATTGACTGGCAGATTGAAAATAGAAAAGGAGAATAAGCTCATGGATTTTATTGAGATTTTAAAGGTTCTGGTGCTTGGAATCGTGGAGGGCTTTACGGAATGGCTTCCCATCAGCAGCACAGGACACATGATTCTTGTGGATGAGATTATCCAGCTTCATGTCACAGAAGAATTTATGAAAATGTTTCGCGTTGTAATTCAGTTGGGGGCTATTCTGGCAGTTGTGGTTTTGTATTTCCACAGGCTGAATCCCTTTGACAGAGGGAAAACTCAGGGACAGAAGATAGCTACGGTCCATCTTTGGATTAAGATTGCAGTGGCCTGTCTTCCGGCAGCAGTGTTTGGACTTTTGCTGGATGACTGGCTGGATGCCCATTTATACAATGCCTATGTGGTAGCGGCTATGCTGGTGCTGTACGGAGTTTTGTTTATTGTATTGGAAAACAGAAACCAGTACACAGAATTTCCTATTCAGCGAACCGCACAGATAACCTATCAGACTGCGCTTTATATCGGACTGTTTCAGGTACTTTCTCTGATTCCTGGAACCTCCCGTTCCGGGGCAACGATTCTTGGCGCTATGATTCTGGGCTGTTCCCGGGGCGTGGCGGCGGAGTTTTCTTTCTTCCTGGGCATTCCTGTGATGTTTGGCGCAAGCCTTCTGAAAATCCTGAAATTTGGATTTGATTTCAGCGGAGCAGAGATTTTCTATCTGTTTTTCGGTATGGTAGTAGCATTCCTTGTGTCTGTTTATTCCATTAAATTTTTGATGGGATATATCAGGAGAAATAACTTTAAGCTTTTCGGATATTACCGGATCGTTCTTGGTGTGATTGTTCTGGCATATTTTACAGCTGTGGGATTGATGAAATAGTAAATTCTGCGGGACAGATGCCCTTGTGATTCAAAGAAAACAACAGTTCCGGACGGCAGAAATGCCCTGCCGTTCGGAACCCTTGTAACTGAAAAAAGCAGCCCGGAAAACGGGCAGATAACAGAAAGGACAGCTGATGAATATAAAAAAGCCGCGGTCGAGGGACAGACAGTTTCTGTTTCTGGCGCTTGTTCCGGCATATTTTATCCTGGTGGGATTTTTCCTGCAGTCTCCAGGAGAGATTCTGCAGGGAATCTTTACGATTATCCGGGAACCGGATTTTCTGATTACAGACTATTTTATTATTGGAGGAGTAGGAGCTGCATTTGTCAATGCCGGCATCCTGACGTTAGTAAGTATTGGAATTGTATACGGGCTGGGGATGGATTTTGACGGACATACCATCACCTCTGCCTGTCTGATGTTCGGATTTTCTCTGTTCGGAAAAAATCTTCTGAATATCTGGGCGATTATGCTGGGTGTATTTCTTTATGCCCGGTATCACAGAACCTCAGTGTCCCGGTATATTTATATTGGATATTATGGGACAAGCCTTTCCCCGATTATTACACAGGTCATGCAGATGTGGGAGCTGCCGATTCCGGTGAGAATGGGGCTTTGTATTCTTACTGGTACGGTAATCGGCTTTGTACTTCCGCCTTTGTGTACCCATGTTCATTATTCTCACAAGGGATATTCTCTTTATAATGTGGGGTTTGCGGGAGGCATTATCGCCACGGTAATTGTTTCTATGTTTAAATCCTTTGGCATTACCATTGAGTCCAGGCTGATCTGGTCTGAAGGAAATAATGGCATGTTTCTGGCGCTGCTCTTCGTACTTTTTGGAGGAATGATTCTCTACGGCGTTCTTTCCGGAAAAAAGGAGGCTGTGCGGGGATACAGGAATATTTTAAAATGCTATGGCCTGGGCGGAACGGACTATTATAAGACAGAGGGCGGAAGTGCGACTCTGATCAATATGGGAGTCAACGGCCTGGCATCCATGATTATTCTGGTGGCTTTAGGCGGCGAGCTGAACGGCCCAACCATAGGCAGTATTTTTACGGTTGTAGGCTTTAGCGCTACAGGAAAGCATCTGAGAAATATTCTTCCGGTTATGGCAGGCGTGTGCCTGGCCAGCGTGGCGAAAAACTGGTCCATTACGGATCCGTCTGCACAGCTGGCTCTGCTCCTTTCAACAACACTGGCGCCGATTGCCGGGGAGTTCGGTATCCTTGCGGGAGTTCTCGCAGGCTTCCTTCACTCTTCTGTAGCGCTGAATGTGGGCATTGTTTACGGTGGAATGAACCTGTATAACAATGGATTTGCAGGAGGAATTGTGGCAATTTTCCTGGTTCCTGTTATTCAGTCTGTAATGGACCGAAGAGCGAGGGCGAGAGGAGGACTGTCGCTGTAGGAAGAATGATAATTAGTAATGCCCCCATCCTGAACAGCTACAATAGAAAAGATAAAGGAGCGCTGCTTCATAGGTGAGTAATCACCTGTTTTGCAGCGCTCCTTTATCTTAATGCTTTCTTCGATCAATAACCTTTTCAGCCGGAAGCATTTCTCCCAGAAATGTCCACAGCTCGTCGGTCTCCACATTACTCTGTCCCTCAGGAAGAAGGAATGCCTGACGGGCAGAAATGTAAAAATAGATACAGTCTTTTACCCGGTATACCTGATAAATATTTTCCCACCGGAGGCGAAGGGTTCCGCCCTCACCGGAAGGGGTTACAATGGTGATGCCGTCCGGCGCTGTTGTCATGGATATAGTATAGACATGTTTGGGGGTCTCCAGCTTGAGCTTCTTAGACTGAGCCTGAAGATCCATGTAAAAATGTCCGAAATATACAGCTGGAAGAATCAGGCCTATGGCCAGGAGCACATTTCCCAAAAGAGCGGCCTGCTCTGCTTTTCCGATCTGGGTGTAGCAAATGCAGGCGAAAACACCCATAATGCCTGCAAAAATGGCAGGGGAACGGAAATGTTTGCGGAATACCATAGAATCAAATATGGCAAAATGGCAGAAAATAGATTTGTCAATTCTGGAAGAAGTAACAATGGTATCAGGTCTCATAAAAATATCCTCTTTTCTTGAAAAACCTACAATCGTTCAGGTCAGCGGTTGTTTCCTGAACAGTTGTGGAAACTTTAAACTATATCATATCGCAAAATTTGTAAAATCACAAGACCTCTGGCAGGAAGCTACATGACAGGAATATGTTCTTATTTTTGCTGTTGCCTGTATAGAAAGCGTGTATTACGACAAAACAGGGAAAGACAGAGGTTTTTTAGAAAAAATATCGTGCAAACTTCCGATAAAATACTAATATATTAGTTGACCAATAGAAAAAATGGTGATATAATCAGATCAGCAGCAGGCTTTCGGTGTATGACCGGAGCGCAAACAGGAAAACTATATTTTAATTTTATTTTAAGGAGGACATGCAATATGAAAATGACATTCCGCTGGTATGGTTCTGACAGTGATTCCATTACCTTAAAGCAGATTCGCCAGATCCCGGGTATGAGCGGTCTGATGGGCGTTCTGGATTACAAGGCAGCCGGAGAGGTTTGGACCGAGGAAGAGATCAAGGCTTATGTAGACGAGGTTCATGCAGCAGGTCTGGAGTGTGAGGTTATTGAGAGTGTTAACGTGCACGAGGACATTAAGATGGGTCTTCCTACTCGTGACGAGTATATTGCAAACTACATTACCACAATCCGCAATCTGGCAAAATACGGTATCAAGGTTGTTGTATACAACTTTATGCCAGTATTTGACTGGCTGCGTACTGACCTGGCCAGAGAGATTCCGGAGGACGGATCCAACAGCCTGTATTTCGATGAGAAGGAATTAGGCGATATGACTCCGGTAGATCTGGTAAAGAATACCATCGAAAACTGCAACGGATTTACCCTGCCGGGATGGGAGCCGGAGCGTCTGGCTGAGCTGGAGACTACTTTAAAGAGATACGAGAGCATTACTCCGGACAAGCTGCGTGAGAACTACAAGTATTTCCTGGATGCAGTAATTCCGGTATGTGAAGAGGTTGGCGTAAAGATGGCTGTTCATCCGGATGATCCGGCATGGCCAATTTTCGGATTGCCGCGTATTTCTCACAGCCAGGAAGATTTTGACAAGATTGTTGCCCTTCATGATTCACCGGCAAATGCACTGTGCCTGTGCACCGGTTCTCTGGGCTCTAATCCGGACAATGATATTCCGGCTATTATCCGTCACTTTGGCGAGATGGATCGGATTGCCTGCCTCCATATCCGCAATGTAAAATATCTGGGACACCATAAGTTCCGTGAGGCAGCTCATCTGTCTTCTGCTGGTGATCTGGATCTGTTTGAGATTGTAAAGGCTGTTTACGATACCTGTCCTCACGATGTATATGTTCGTCCGGATCACGGCAGAATGATCTGGGATGAGGTTGGCCGTCCGGGATATGGCCTGTATGACCGCGCTCTGGGAGCTGTATACTTAAATGGTCTGTGGGAAGCCATTGATAAAATGACCAACAAATAAGTCATTTTTCAGGCTGAAGAAAACCGGAAGGAAAAGGATTCTTCGGCTTTTCGCAGGACAGAATAAGGGGGAGTAGATACCATGGTGCTGACAGAACGATATCCCCACGAAAGAGGACGTGATTATGCAAAACGGGTGATTCGGGACAAGATTATTTCTCTGGAACTTGAACCGGGAGCTGTTATCAGCGACCGGGAACTGGCATCCTGGATGAATCTGTCCCGGACGCCGGTCCGGGAAGCCCTGCTGGATTTGGCAAAGGTTAAAATTGTTGAGATATACCCCCAGCGAGGCAGTGTGGTAGCGCCAATTGACTACAATCTGGTAGAGGAGGCGCAGTTTGTCCGCAGTGTACTGGAGGTAGCAGTGGTGCAGCTTGCCTGTGAACGGGCGACACAGGAGCAGCTAGAGCAGCTGAAGGAGAGTGTTGCTCTTCAGGAGTTTTATTATCAGCATGGCTCTTCAGAGAGGCTTCTGGAAATGGATGATGAATTCCATCGCCTGCTGTTTCAGATTGCAGGACGGATGCAGGCTTATGAGATGATGCAGAGCATTACGGTTCATTTTGACCGGGTTCGCAGTCTGGCTGTTACGGCAGTGAAGGAGCATCTGTGGATGAGCGATCACAGAAATATCTGTGAAGCAGTGGCAGCCCATGACCAGGAGGCGGCCAGACAGCTGATGGAAAAGCATTTAAACCGCTATAAAGTTGATGAAAAAGCTCTTCGGGAGCAGTATCCGCAGTACTTTCAGTGAGGGAGTCTTGTGCGGACATTGATAAAGTGACCAGTAAACGAAACCAAAAAGGAAAGTGTGACGATATGAAACTGACATTAGCAGGATTAAAGGATACGGCAGCATGGCAGGCTGCAGGCATTAAGCTTCCGTCTTATGACGTGGAGAAGCTGGCAGAAAATACGAGAAAAGCTCCGGTATGGGTGCATTTTGGCGCAGGAAATATTTTCCGTATTTTTATTGGCGGGCTGGCAGATAAGCTGATTGAGGAAGGCGCTCTGGACAAGGGAATTACCTGTGTGGAGACCTTTGATTTTGACGTAGTAGACAAGATTTACAAGCCCTATGACAATCTGGTTCTAGCTGTTACCTTAAAGGCTGATGGCTCCACTGACAAGGCAGTTCTGGGTTCCCTGACAGAGGCTATCAAGGCTCAGTCTGGTGTTGCTGAAGAGTGGAACCGCCTGAAAGAGATTTTTGTAAATCCGGATTTACAGATGATTTCCTTTACTATTACCGAGAAGGGATATGCTCTGAAAAATGCAGAAGGCAATTTCTTCCCGTTTATTCAGGCTGATATTGATAATGGCCCAGATAAGGCAGGCTCTGCGATGGCAGTTGTCTGTGCTCTGCTTTGGGAAAGATTCCAGGCAGGAAAGTATCCTCTGTCTGTTGTTTCCATGGATAACTGCTCACACAATGGTGAGAAGCTGCAGAATTCCATCGTAACTATGGCAAAAGAGTGGGAGAAGAAGGGCTTCGTGTCTGCTGAATTTGTGGACTATCTCTGCGATGAAAAGCAGGTTGCATTCCCCTGGAGTATGATTGATAAGATCACCCCAAGACCGGCTGATTCTGTATGTGAAGAGCTGGAAAAGGCAGGGGTTGAGGGTATGGCTCCGGTTATTACCTCCAAGAAAACCTATATCGCTCCGTTTGTAAACGCAGAAGGTCCCCAGTACCTGGTTATTGAGGACAAATTCCCCAATGGCCGTCCGGCTCTGGAAAAAGCAGGCGTTTATATGACAGATCGCGACACTGTAAATAAGGTAGAACGCATGAAGGTTACTACCTGTCTGAATCCGCTGCATACAGCTCTGGCAGTTTATGGCTGTGTTCTGGGATATGATTTGATTGCCAATGAGATGAAAGACGAAGAGCTGAATAAGCTGGTTCATCAGATTGGTCCGGTTGAGGGTATGCCGGTTGTTACCAATCCGGGAATCCTGTCTCCGGAGGCATTTGTAGATGAAGTAATCAATGTCCGTATTCCTAACCCATTTATGCCGGATACCCCACAGCGTATTGCAACCGATACCTCTCAGAAGGGAGGCATCCGCTACGGCGAAACCATCAAATCCTATGTAGCAAAATACGGCGATGCAAAGAAGCTGACTGCCATTCCGCTGGCAATTGCCGGCTGGTGTCGTTACCTGCTGGGGGTTCAGGATGATGGTGAGAAGTTTGAACTCTCTGCAGATCCGATGGTTCCGGAGCTGGTACAGGCTTTGGAGGGCATTGAGGTAGGCCATCCGGAAACCTACAAGGGACAGCTGAAGGGCATTCTGTCTAATGCAAATATTTTTGGAATTGATTTGTATGAAGCAGGAATCGGTGAGAAGATTGAGGAAATGTTCCTGGAAGAGATTGCAGGAACCGGCGCGGTAAGAGCAACTCTGAAGAAATATCTTGCATAAATAAGTAAAGATATGCTGTAGCCTGTTAAGGGCAGCGGAAAAACTCGCGAGAAAAAGATTTAATGAGGGTATCGCAAAATCATCAAATGAGATGGTGGAGCGATACCCTCGTTTTTTCTTTCATAAGAACGTGTGTCCTGGCACAGGCGAAAAAAGTTTATACGCCCTCTGCAATCTCGTAAATAAGACGCTCGGAATCTTCCCATCCAAGACAGGGATCTGTAATGGATTTTCCGTAGCAGTGTTCCCCTATCTTCTGATTGCCTTCTTCAATATAGCTTTCAATCATAACGCCCTTGATAAAGGAATTCAAATCAGCAGAGTGGCGGCGGCTGTGAAGCACTTCTTTTACAATGCGGATCTGCTCCTTGTACTGCTTGTTGGAGTTGGAGTGGTTAGCGTCTACAATGCAGGCCGGATTTACCAGATTCCGTTCCATGTAAAGCTGATGAAGCAGCATCAGATCCTCGTAGTGGTAGTTGGGCAGGCACTGGCCATGTTTGCTGACAGCACCCCGCAGGATGGTGTGTGTCCAGGGATTGCCTTCTGTTTTTACCTCCCAGTCCCGCATAATAAACTCGTGGCCGTGCTGGGCAGCATGAACGGAATTGAGCATAACGGACAAATCGCCGCTGGTAGGATTTTTCATGCCTACCGGAACATGACAGCCGCTGGAAACAAGACGGTGCTGCTGGTTTTCCACGGAGCGGGCCCCTACAGCAATATAGGACATAATGTCATCCAGGTAGCTGACATTGTCCGGATACAGCATTTCATCAGCAGTGGAAAGACCGGTTTCCATTAACACACGCATATGAAGGTGGCGGATTGCATGAAGACCGTCAGCCATGCTGGGACGTTTTTCCGGATCAGGCTGATGAAGCATACCCTTATACCCGTCGCCAGTGGTTCTGGGCTTGTTGGTGTAGATGCGGGGAATCAGGATCAGCTTATCCTTGGTATCCTCCTGAAGTTTTACCAGACGGCTTGTATAATCCAGAACGGAATCTTCATTGTCAGCAGAGCAGGGACCGATAATAACAAGAAACTTGTCACTCTGTCCGCTGATTGCTTTTTTTACTTCTTCATCCCGCTGAGCCTTGGCAGCTACGCACTCTACAGGCAGCGGAAACTGTTCTTTTATTTCTGCCGGAGTCGGCAGCTTATTAATAAATTCATACCCCATCGCAGTATCTCCTTTGTATAATCTACATTCCCTTGCCATTCGCAAGATTTACGTTTTATTGCAACTATTCAGGACGGGGCATCTTCTTGTCCGGCAAAGCCGAACAAGAAGCATCGGAGATTCCTCCGATGTGAGAACTGGCGGCAAAATCCGCTTACAAGCAAGCTTGATACGGCTTTTCCTGCCAGTTCTCTCGCCGTTCTGAACAATTACGTTTTATTATAATATGGGAAGGCAGAAAATGCAACGATGGCATATAAATTTTCTTTCATGGGATTGCTGTAATTAAGAATAATCTGATATAATAGAACAATACAGAAATTGTAACTGTTCAGGACGAGGCATCAGAGCTGCAGAAGGGAGAAAATTATGCGGATTGGAATTATAGGAAATGGCATGATAGTAAGACGGATGCTTCAGGATATAAAAGGGATTTCGGAGATCGAATTGTCAGCTATCTGTGTTCGGGCGAAGAGCCTGGAGAAGGGGCGAGATCTGGCTGAAGAGTTTGGAATACCAGCTGTGGATACGGATTACAGAACCTTTCTGGAACGGGAAGATATGGATACTGTTTATATTGGAATTGTCAATCAAATGCATTATGAATATGCAAAAAAGGCATTGGAAGCGGGAAAGCATGTGATCTGCGAGAAACCTTTTACTGTGACAGCCTGCGAAGCAAAAGAGCTGGAAGCTCTGGCTGATGAAAAAGGACTTTTTTTGTGGGAGGCTTTTAAGATTCCCTATTCTCCTGTTTTTCGGGCGGTAAAGAGGTATTTGGGAGAGATCGGAGCTGTGAAAATGGTACAGTGTAATTATTCCAGAATATCCAGCCGGTACAGACAGTATGAACAGGGGATTGTTCTTCCGGCTTTTGATCCCGCCTGCAGCGGAGGATGTCTGTATGACATTAATCTTTATAATCTCCATTTCGTGACAGGTTTGTTTGGAAGGCCGGAAGAGGTGGATTATTATGCAAATCTTGGATTTAATGGAGTGGATACCTCAGGAACGGCAGTTTTGAAGTATGGAAACTTTCTGGGAATCTGCAGCGGGGCCAAGGATTCTTCCAGCCCCTGCGGGGCCCTTATCCAGGGAACAAAGGGCTGGATTCGAATTGAGGGACCTGTAAGCTCGGCGGCACGGGCAGAGATCACTGTGGATGGCGAGCAGCGTCTTCTGGCAGAGGATCCGGCACCGGGGACATTGACAGGAGAAATGGCGGAATTTGCAGGTCAGCTTCACAGAAAGGACTGGAGTTCCTGCCGGGAAATGATGAAGCATACGGTTATGATGATGGAGATTCTGGAGAATGCGGCAGGGCAGAGAGGGAGCCTTTCGACAGAGGCTTGTCTGGCTGGAGCGGGAAAAGAATGATCTTGTCACTGGAATCATCTGGTGGTAAAATAAATCTGTCGCCAGTTCCGGGAGGAGTGCAGTTTCGGCTGTATCGGAGGTGTCCGGTCTCACTTTGAATATCCCGGGAACACACTCCGGCTGGTGACTTTTTCTATCTTTTTCAGGGAAATGGGAAGCATCTATATACAATGGATGTGCTCTTGATTCAGGAGGAGATGATGGAACGGGACATTGATTATGTGATTGCGGTGGCGGAGTGCAGAAGCATTTCGCAGGCGGCAGAGGTGCTTTATATCAGTCAGCCTTCTTTGAGCAGGTATCTTTCCAATCTGGAAAATGAGCTGGGATTCAGTCTGTTTGTCCGGACAATTAATGGAACGGAGTTGACTGAGGCTGGGAAAATCTATCTGAAATATGCTAAGGAAATCAAGCTTCTTCGGGGAACCATGGAGCATGAGCTGAGGGAGTTTCAGCGTAAAAATACCAATCGGATTCGAGTGGGAATGACATTGAATTCAGCTTCTCTTTCCGCATATAATGTGGCTGAAAAGGTGAAAAAACGATATCCGGGATGCGATGTAGAGATGTACAATATTATGTCAAAGGATATTGAGGTAGCTTTGAGAGAAGGAAAGTATGACTTTGTCATAGGTCCGGCGTTGGAGTTGAATTCCGATTTTGGAATCGATATGTTGGTTCGGGAACCGTATATTTTGATTGTTCCTGACCGTTATGATATCAGCGCCTATACGGAGAAGGGAAAAAAGGAGGTGTTTCCGAAGATAAATCTGGGGAAGCTTCCGAAAATGGATTTTATCCTTCAAGAAGAAACCACTTCTGTCAGAAAGGGAATTGACCGACTGGCTCATCAGATGAAGTATCCTATTGTGCCCAGGCTTTTGGTAACAAGCAGTCCCCTGGCGATTCAGGCAGCAGAAAGCGGACTGGGCTGCTGTATTGTGGCTACGGGACATCTTGCCTATGTCAATCGGGCAGAGCGACTGAATTTTTACCAGGTAGGAGGAGATGAGCTGTCTTGTGCAGCTGTTCTTTCTCTTCAAACCAAGTTTTTTTCACCAGAGGAAACCTATTGTATTTCCTGCATTAAGGCGGCACTTCAGGAAGGAGAAAGGACGATTTTTTCCAGATTGGGAGATGCTGGAAAGTTGAGGGTATAGCATTATGCTATACCCTTATTTTATTTCAGCATTGGCAAAATCTGCCGAAAGAGCTTATACTGGGTTTATCAAAACGATGCCGGCCAGCAGAGTAAAATACAGTGCAGTTTCTTGAAGGAGGATATCGTATGAATATGTCTTTGATTTGGGCATTTATCTGCCTGATTATTTTTGTTGCTGTTCTGGCTCACCCGAAGCTTCCCAACTGGATGACCTTTGTGTGTATTGCTCCCATTGCGTTTCTGGCAAAGGTGATGGATGCTAATGCCGTTTATAATGTATTAAACAGCTCCAGTCTTCATCTGATGGTGATTATCTGTATGTTTTCAGGTATGATTGCGGCTACGGGGCTGGATGTGGTAATTGGCGATTTTCTGGATCGGGCAACCAGCTCTCAAACAGGAAAGCGAAAGGAAATGATGATTTTTGCAATCGTATATGTATTCTCCGGCCTGATTTCTACAGTGCTTCAAAACAGCTATGTGGCATTGGCATTTCTTCCTGTGTTAAAGAGCATTGCAAGAAAGAACCGTATCAGCCTTTCTAAGCTGGTATTGTTTGTAATTTTTTCTACCACTTTGGGCGGAGCGATTACCCTGATTGGAACCCCTACGAATGTTTATGCAAACTCCGCTCTAGAGGAGGCCGGACTGGCGTTGTTTGGAATGCTGGATTTTGCCTGGGTTGGTATCCCAATTTTTATTCTGGGCGGTATCTATATGGTAGTGATGAACCGGTGGTGCAAATCCTATGATGATTTTGGGGAGGACTTATCAACAATTGTTCCAATGATGGGCTTTCCTCTAATGATTTCAGCAGAAAAAGGTTTTGTTGCCAGTGCGAGAAACTTTGCGCAACACGTTTTCGTACCGAACGATGGTGCAGTAGAAACATATTGTACTATTGTAATTGAACCGGAAGAGAATGTTAACGGGCTAAAGATTTATAAAAATGATGAAGAATTTGTTTTATTTTAAATCGAACTGAAAGCTTATGAGACCGTAA
>ENA-OQKY01001667-OQKY01001667.1-human-gut-metagenome-genome-assembly--contig:-NODE-1667-length-11610-cov-3.019943_pt1 | contig 11610 bp, 6 predicted proteins | sample MGYA00242652_ERZ504805 | MGnify/ENA primary metagenome ERZ504805 (study PRJEB26092, sample SAMD00036400) | human gut metagenome | host: Homo sapiens | study: EMG produced TPA metagenomics assembly of... | reverse complement strand
TGGGCGTGATCCTACGTATTTCCTCTTTAAGGTCTATTTACATGCTGGTGGGTTGGGCCCGGTTCGGGTAAATGGTCGCTGGGACGGTATTCGTCTGCGCGGTAACGCCTGTTGGCCTAAACAATCACTGACTGTATTCCAGCCGCTGGTGCCACCCGACTGGAAGATGAACTTACGCGATGGTGAACTGTATGCTCAGGTTGCATTTTCAGCTGCGCCTGAACAAGGATTCCGCGCGGGGGGGCACGGCGTATTGAAAGGCGGTAGTGCCTGGATGCCAGATAATCAGGTTAACGGTGTCGATTTTGTCCTGCCTTTCCGTTTTGCCGATGGAGCCTGGCATCTGGGGACTCGCGGTCCCGTTACGTTGCGAATTGCCGAAGTGATTAATCTGGTGACAGCGAAAAATATTACGGCTGATTTGCAAGGTCGTTATCCGTGGACTGAAGAAGAACCATTGCTGTTGACTGATGTTAGCGTCGATGTGTTAGGCGGTAACGTGCTGATGAAACAATTACGTATGCCGCAACATGACCCGGCGCTGTTGCGGCTGAATAATCTTTCCTCCAGCGAACTGGTTAGCGCCGTCAATCCGAAACAATTCGCCATGTCCGGGGCATTTAGTGGTGCATTGCCGTTATGGCTAAACAACGAAAAATGGATAGTGAAAGACGGCTGGCTGGCAAATAGCGGGCCGATGACCTTGCGGCTGGATAAAGACACCGCAGATGCGGTGGTGAAAGACAATATGACCGCGGGTTCAGCAATTAACTGGTTGCGCTATATGGAAATTAGCCGTTCATCGACAAAAATTAATTTAGATAATCTCGGTTTATTAACCATGCAGGCCAATATTACAGGTACCAGTCGCGTTGATGGTAAAAGCGGTACGGTAAATCTTAATTACCATCATGAAGAGAATATTTTTACGCTGTGGCGCAGTTTACGCTTTGGCGATAATCTCCAGGCATGGCTGGAGCAGAACGCGCGTCTGCCGGGAAATGACTGTCCGCAAGGAAAAGAGTGTGAGGATAAACAATGAAAATTTTACTGGCTGCGTTGACGTCATCTTTTATGCTGGTTGGCTGTACGCCTCGCATTGAAGTCGCTGCACCTAAGGAACCGATCACTATCAATATGAACGTTAAAATTGAGCATGAGATCATCATCAAGGCAGACAAAGATGTCGAAGAGCTGCTTGAGACCCGTAGCGATCTTTTTTGAGGTGATGATGAAAAGAACATTACTTCTTTGTGCATTTCTTGTTGGCTTGGTAAGCAGCAATGTAATGGCATTGACTCTGGATGAAGCCAGAACTCAGGGGCGGGTAGGCGAAACATTTTATGGTTATCTGGTTGCGCTGAAAACAGATGCTGAAACTGAGAAATTAGTAACCGACATCAATGCCGAACGTAAAGCGAGCTATCAACAACTGGCAAAGCAGAATAATGTGTCGGTGGATGATATCGCGAAACTCGCCGGGCAAAAGCTTGTAGAACGGGCCAAACCCGGGGAATATGTACAAGGGATAAACGGTAAATGGGTGCGAAAATTTTAATAGCAAAACCGCAATATCGGGATAACGCTACAGGAGAAGACGATTAATCTATTTTCCGGAAACATTTTTCTCTTTTAATTATAAGGATGAGTTATGTTTCCGCTCTAATTTATTTATTCGAGTATTGATTTTATACCCTTTTTTCATTAAATAAATATCTATGTGACGCATTTGAATTTATAATTTATATAATATACATAATTTGTATGTTTCGCGGGTTTATTTATTTCTCTGTATTATAAATCCAGATTGTCAGAGAATATGTTTGATTAGGTAACAATCTACTGGCAATATTGGACGTCCTCTATGTTTTAAATAATCAATTGGTCGGGTCAGGGTATCCGACCTTCTTTATATTCGCCAGAAGGATTTATTATGCAAAGGAAAACTCTATTGTCGGCCTGTATTGCATTAGCTCTGAGTGGTCAGGGTTGGGCGGCAGATATTACAGAAATAGAAACCACCACAGGTGAAAAGAAAAATACCAATGTGACTTGTCCAGCAGATCCTGGAAAACTCAGTCCAGAAGAGCTTAAACGCTTACCCTCTGAATGCTCCTCTGTAGTCGAACAGAACCTGATGCCATGGCTTGTCACAGGTGCTGCTACTGCGTTAATCACAACCTTAGCCATAGTGGAACTAAACGACGATGATGATCATCATCGCAATAATTCTCCACTTCCACCAACTCCACCTGATGATGATTCAGACGACACTCCAGTTCCTCCAACTCCTGGCGGAGATGAGATAATACCAGACGATGGTCCGGATGATACCCCGACGCCTCCCAAACCGATTGCGTTTAATAATGACGTTATCCTCGATAAAACAGAAAAAACGTTAACTATTCGCGATTCCGTTTTCAGTTATACCGAGAATGCTGATGGGACTATTTCTCTGCAAGATAGCAATGGGCGTAAGGCGACTATTAATCTTTGGCAGATTGATGAAACGAATAACACGGTTGCCCTTGAAGGGATGAGCGCAGATGGTGCAACGAAGTGGCAATATAATCACAACGGTGAGCTCGTTATTACGGGCGACAATACCACAGTAAACAACACTGGAAAAACCATCGTCGACGGCAAAGGCGCCACCGGAACTGAAATCGCGGGTAACAACGCGGTGGTGAATCAGGACGGCGAGCTGGATGTGAGCGGCGGCGGTCACGGTATTGATATCACCGGCGACAGCGCGACGGTGGACAACAAAGGCGGCATGACTGTCACCGATCCTGACTCCATCGGTATTCAGATCGACGGCGACAAGGCGGTCGTGAACAACGACGGTGACAATGCCATCAGCAACGGCGGCACCGGCACGCAGGTTAACGGCGACGAAGCCACCGTGAACAATAACGGCAACACCACCGTTGACGGCAAGGATTCCACGGGCACCGAGATAAACGGTGACAAAGCCATCGTCAACAACGACGGTGACAGCACGATCCTTGATGGCGGCACCGGAACCCGCATTACGGGTGATGATGCGACGGCCAACAACAGCGGCAATACCACCGTAGACGGTCAGGGTTCGACCGGAACTGAAATCGCGGGTAACAACGCGGTGGTGAATCAGGACGGCGTACTGGATGTGAGCGGCGGCGGTCACGGCATTGATATCACTGGTGATAGCGCCACTGTAATCAATAAAGGCAATATAACTGTCACGGATAAAGATTCGGTTGGTGTGCTGATTAACGGTGATCGAGCGACCTTTGCCAATACGGGTCATATTGACGTCAATAATTCAGCTACTGGCATGAGCATCACGACCAGCGAGGGGGCCATCTCCCAGGCAGGTAGCATGAATGTTGGTGACTTTTCAACAGGCATGGCGCTCAGTGGTAATAACAACAGTGTGACGTTGGCGGCGAAAGATCTGAACGTTATCGGGCAGAAGGCAACGGGCGTCAACATCTCTGGTGACAATAATGCCGTTGATATCACTGGTAACATTTTGGTAGATAAAGATCAAACCGCGACTAACGCGGTAGATTATTTTTACGAACCGTCTATTGGTGTGAACGTTAGCGGCAACAGTAACACTGTATCGCTAGACGGCAAGTTAACTGTGGTGGCTGACAGTGAACTTACCTCACGTATTTATGCTGACTTTGATGGAAGCCAGGAGAATATTTCCGGGCTTGTCGTATCTGGTGATGATAATACCGTGTATCTGAATGGTGGTATCCAGCTGGTTGGTGAAGAAAATCAATTGACTGATGGTTCTACCGTCGCATCAAATCGCAATGGCTATGGCAAAACACCAGTAATCACTGTTGATGGGAAGTCGTCTGTTTACCTGAACGGGGACTCCACGATTAATGGTGATTTACCTCTAGCCTATTCAGGGATGATTCGGTTGAAGAATAGCGCCATGATTGAGATCGGGGCGGATGCCACGATTAACATGCAGGTAGATATTTATGACCACTATGCGAGATCTGAATCCCAAATGATCTTTGTAGAGTCTGGTGCTGAGTTAGTCAATAAAGGTGATATTGATACTCGAAATATCGGTTTTGCCGCTATTTCTGGTGAAAATTCAACGGGAAGTAACAGTGGCAATATTACGCTTTCTCAGTACAACTATGGCTTGTTAGCAAATGCAGGAGTTGGCTATTTCACGACTAAAGGCGGTAGTGCGGTTAATAATGGTACGATTACTGCGAAAGTCATGGAACAAGAAAGTGTCATTAATTTGGGGGCGTCTCTGGGTCTGAATGAGGCGAACACTTTCTACTCTGATGCGAACAGTATGATGGGGCTTGATGCCTTTGATCACGGATACGTGTCCAATGAAAGCGGTGGCAGCATTGAGATGTATGGTCGCGGCAACGTTGGTATGTTGGCTATTGATGAGAGTACAGCAGAAAACGCTGGGCAAATTACACTGGATGCCCTGTGGGTTGATGCAGATGATACCACCACTTTGCGTAGCAATATTGGTAATGATGCCAGGAGCTATGGCGTTGGTATGGCCGTAGGTACAAATACTTACAGTGGGCCAAGAAAAAATGCTACGGCCGTTAATAAACAGGGTGGTGTAATAACGGTTTATAATGCTGGAATAGGTATGGCCGCCTACGGTGCCAGCAATACCGTGATTAACGAGGGTATCATCAATCTGGAGAAAAACGCTAACTACGATAGTAGTCTGGGAGCAGATTCTCTGATCGGTATGGCCGCCTATAAGAGTGGTACTGCCATTAATGAACAGTCTGGCGTAATTAATATCAATGCTGACAATGGGCAGGCGTTTTATAGTGATGGATCCGGTACTATTCTTAACTATGGAACGATTTGTGTTAACACTAATTGCCTGACGGGCAATGACTATAATGAGACTGACTCTTATACCTCGTTACTTTACACGGGTGGCGATGTAATCACTGCGCAGAATGAAACACAAAATCTGACCCAAAAAGCCTCGATTAACGACAAAAAAGAAGGCAATGTTGTTAACAGTGGTTCGCTTTCCGGTGCTGATATTGCGATTAGTAGCGGTGAATTAGTTAATACATCGACGGGTACTATTAATAATGCCATCATTATCAATGATGGAGAGTTAAGTAACGAAGGCTCTGTGGCGAAGGTGACGCTAAACGCAGGCACGTTCGGGAACACCGGTACGGTTAACTCGCGCATGTTCCAGACAGGAGGAACATTTAATAACCAGCAAGGTGGGGTCGTGCAAAACGGTGCTAACCTGAGTAAAACTGCAATCACCAATAACGAGGGTACCTGGTATCTCGGTGCCAGCAGTAGTAGTGATAGCAATAATGCCAGCATGATGGAGATTTATAATACTGCGGTGTTTAACAACAGCGGTGACTTCATTCTAAATAACAGCAGAAATGCTATTCACTTATATCAGTCTGGGTCGTTCTACAATACCGGTCATATGTTAATTTCTGGTGCTAACTATAGCGGTAACGCAATTAATTACTGGAACGCGAATAATAATGGACGGTTCATTAATAGTGGTACAGTTGATGTTACTGCAAAAGCGCTAGCGACCAGCGGTGTTGATGCCAGTACCAACCATGCATACTTCTGGAACCAAAATAGTGGTATAGTCAATTTTGATAAAGACAGCGGCGTTGCTGTGAAATTCACCCACAGTAATTATGTTGCACAGAATGATGGCACCATGAATATTAGCGGTAATAACGCTATTGCGATGGAAGGGAATAAAAATGCACAGTTGATTAACAACGGCACGATTAATCTTGGAGCACAAGGTACGACAGATACCGGTATGATAGGTATGCAGCTGGATAGCAGTGCGACGGCTGATGCGGTGATCGAGAATAATGGTACTATCAACATATACGCTAATAATTCCTTTGCGTTTAGTATGCTAGGTTCCGTAGGCCACCTCGTGAATAACGGTACGGTAACCATTGCAGATGGGGTGACGGGGTCCGGGCTGATTAAGCAAGGTAATAGCGTTAACATTGAAGGTGTCAATGGCAATAACGGCAATAATAGTGAAGTGCATTATGCTAATTACACACTGCCAGATGTGCCCGGCTCGTCAGTTTTCGTATCTACCGACAATGTTTCAGATAATGGAGGCCAGAACAACCTAAATGGCTATGTTGTGGGAACCAGTTCTGATGGCAGCGCAGGTAAGTTGAAAGTGAGCAATGCAAGCCTGAAGGGTGTTTCCGTTAACACTGGATTTACGTCAGGAACAAGTGCGACTTCTGTTACATTCGATAATGTGGTTCAAGGTAACAATCTTACGGATGCTGATACCATTACATCGACCTCTGTCGTGTGGAGCGCACAAGGTAACACCGATGCTAATGGCAACGTAGACGTCACGATGACCAAAAACGCCTATACGGATGTTGTGACGGATTCTTCAGTTAATAATGTCGCTCAGGTACTGGATACGGGTTACACCAATAACGACCTGTACACTAGTCTGAACGTAGGAACGACTGCTGAACTGAACAGTGCGCTGAAACAAATTAGCGGCAGCCAGGCAACAACGGTATTTAATGAAGCACGAGTGTTAAGTAACCGCTTCAGCATGTTGTCCGATGCAGCACCGGAAGTTGCAAACGGTCTGGCCTTCAACGTGGTAGCGAAAGGCGACCCGCGTGCTGAACTGGGTAACGACACACAGTACGACATGATGGCGCTGCGTAAATCTCTGACGCTGACTGAACATCAGAACCTGAGTCTGGAATACGGGATTGCTCGTCTGGAGGGTAATGGTTCAGATACCGCAGGCGATAACGGAGTGACAGGCGGTTACAGCCAGTTATTCGGTCTGAAACACCAGATGGCCTTTGACAACGGTATGAACTGGAATAACGCCCTGCGTTATGATGTGCACCAGCTCGACAGCAGTCGCTCGATAGCTTACGGCGACGTCAACAAAACCGCTGATGCTAATGTGAAACAACAGTACCTGGAGTTCCGTAGTGAAGGAGCAAAAACCTTTGAGCTGCGTGAAGGGCTGAACGTCACTCCATATGCCGGGGTTAAACTGCGTCACACACTGGAAGGTGGCTATCAGGAACGCAATGCGGGTGACTTTAACCTGAGCATGAACAGCGGCAGCGAAACGGCGGTGGACAGCATCGTTGGGCTGAAACTGGACTATGCAGGGAAAGAAGGCTGGAGTGCGAACGCCACGCTGGAAGGTGGGCCGAATCTGAGCTATGTGAAAAGTCAACGTACTGCGAGTATTTCGGGCGCTGGAAGCCAACGTTTTAACATTGACGATGGTCAGAGTGGCGGTGGTTTCAACAGCCTGGCGACGATGGGTGTGAAATACAGCAGCCAGGAAAGTGCGTTGCAGGTAGATGCATTCCACTGGAAAGAAGACGGCATCAGTGATAAAGGTGTGATGCTAAACTTCAAGAAAACGTTCTAATTTTTAGCATGTAATACATAAACCGCAACGCTGATACAGGTTGCGGTTTTTTTATTGCCGGATGCGGTGCTTGACGTGTCTTAACCTTTCTGGGGTTTCGTGTCTTTCAGGGCAACAGTACAACTCATCCCGCAATCTTGTTTACACCCTCGCATTATTTATCTCTATTCATTTCTATACTGATTTTTCTTAATCCGTTTTATTACAGGGCAGGGTGCGATGAGCAGCAACACATTTACTCTCGGTACAAAATCCGTTAACCGTCTTGGTTATGGCGCGATGCAACTGGCTGGTCCTGGGGTTTTTGGCCCCCCAAGAGATCGCCACGTCGCTATAACCGTGCTGCGCGAGGCGCTGGCATTGGGCGTCAATCATATTGATACCAGCGACTTTTATGGTCCGCACGTCACCAATCAGATTATCCGCGAAGCGCTTTATCCGTACTCTGACGACCTGACAATTGTCACTAAAATTGGTGCGCGGCGTGGAGAGGACGCTTCCTGGTTACCCGCATTTTCTCCGGCAGAGCTGCAAAAAGCGGTACACGATAATCTACGTAATCTCGGCCTGGACGTACTGGATGTGGTTAACCTGCGCGTTATGATGGGGGATGGTCATGGCCCAGCGGAAGGATCGATTGAGGCCAGCCTGACAGTGCTGGCGGAGATGCAACAACAAGGCCTGGTAAAACATATTGGCCTGAGTAACGTCACACCGACGCAGGTTGCAGAGGCGCGAAAGATTGCCGAAATCGTCTGCGTGCAGAACGAATACAACATTGCCCACCGTGCTGATGACGCAATGATTGATGCTTTGGCTCGTGATGGCATTGCCTACGTGCCATTCTTTCCGCTCGGGGGCTTTACGCCGCTGCAATCCTCCACGCTTTCCGATGTTGCTACGAGCCTGGGTGCAACACCAATGCAGGTGGCGCTGGCGTGGCTGTTACAACGTTCACCGAATATTTTGTTGATTCCTGGAACATCTTCTGTTGCGCATTTACGGGAGAATATGGCTGCTGAAAAATTGCATCTTTCTGAGAAAGTGTTGTCTACGTTGGATGGTATTTCGCGAGAATAACGAATATACAAAAGGGAAAGATGCATTTCCCTTTTGTTTCTTTTTTAATGGCATGGAGTGCATATGTTTAAGGCCAGGATTTGCGGCTGGATAATCAGTGAAAAGGCGATGGATTCATTGATTCGTACAGTGATAGATGGTATCTCACTGATATCCAGACGGTAATCAAACAGATGTGTAGGGCATTCATCCACCACATCTTGATATATTCCGAATTTACGTTGATGCTGCGCGTTGTGATATCTCCGCCGTCGGAATTGATGCACCATAGAGCAAACTGAATATCACGGAATGATAAATGACGCTCTACCAGATAAAACCGCTCTTTCAGTCGCTGTTAAGGCCGACGATGTTTTGGCTTTATAAGCACCATGTTACAGCGAATCACATCACTCTTGCTGCACTGGCGCTTTCTCTTCTTACCGGATTGCTGTTGGTGTTGGTGGCACAACCCATCCTCTTTTTGCTATTGCCCATCGTGCTTTTTATCCGTATGACGCTCAATGCGCTGGATGGCATGTTGGCGCGTGAGTGCAATCAGAAAACACGTCTGGGGGCGATTTTGAATGAAACTGGCGATGTTATTTCCGATATTGCGCTCTATTTACCGTTTTTATTTTTACCGGAAAGTAACGCATCACTCGTAATACTCATGTTATTTTGCACCATATTGACCGAGTTTTGCGGTTTACTCGCGCAGACGATTAACGGTATTCGTAGTTATGTCGGTCCATTTGGCAAAAGCGATCGCGCGTTAATATTTGGTCTGTGGGGGCTGGCCATTGCCATTTATCCACAATGGATGCAATGGAATAATCTTTTATGGAGCATTGCTTCAATTCTGCTTCTCTGGACTGCGATTAATCGTTGTCGAAGTGTGCTCCTGATGAGCGCTGAAAGATAATGCTGGAAAAATCTCTGGCAATACTCTTCGCGTTGTTAATTTTAGCAACGCTGATAAACCGTTTTCTGGTATGGCGGTTACCGGAGAGAAAAGGCGATGAAGTAACATTACGTATTCGTACCTGGTGGGGCATCGTCATTTGTTTTTCACTGGTGATTTCAGGTCCACGCTGGATGACGTTGACGTTTTTTGCGCTGATAAGTTTTCTGGCATTGAAAGAATATTGTACGCTTATATCCGTACATTTTCCGCGTTGGTTATATTGGGTTATTCCTCTTAACTATTTGCTTATCGGTTTTAATTGCTTTGAGCTGTTTCTGTTATTTATACCTTTGGCTGGGTTTCTGATATTAGCCACCTGGCGAGTTTTTGTAGGTGACCCCTCTGGTTTTCTGCATACCGTGAGTGCCATTTTTTGTGGCTGGATAATGACCGTTTTCACCTTGAGTCATGCCGCCTGGTTATTAATGTTGCCAACCATAAATATCCAGGGCGGGGCGTTACTGGTGTTATTTCTTTTGGCGTTAACCGAGTCAAACGATATTGCACAGTATTTATGGGGAAAATTCTGCGGCAGAAGAAAAGTGGTCCCCAAAGTCAGCCCGGGAAAAACGCTGGAAGGTCTGGTTGGAGGAGTAATCACCACCATGATTGCGTCACTGATTATTGGACCGTTACTGACACCGCTAAATACATTACAGGTATTATTAGCGGGTTTGTTAATTGGTATTAGTGGTTTTTGCGGCGATGTAGTGATGTCAGCCACCAAACGAGATGTTGGTGTTAAAGATAGCGGAAAACTATTACCAGGACATGGCGGACTCCTTGACAGGATTGACTCATTAATTTTCACCGCTCCGGTATTTTTTTATTTTATTCGCTACTGCTGTTACTGAAGGAAAACAGAGAAAATGGAAAATTCACGCATCCCTGGGGAGCATTTTTTTACCACCAGTGATAATACAGCGTTGTTTTATCGGCACTGGCCCACTTTACTGCCAGGGGAGAAAAAGGTCATCGTCTTATTTCATCGCGGTCATGAACATTCTGGTCGTCTACAACATATCGTTGATGAACTGGCGATGCCAGATACTGCTTTTTATGCATGGGATGCCCGAGGGCATGGACAAACTTCGGGGCCGCGTGGTTATAGTCCGTCTCTTGCGCGTTCAGTGCAGGATGTTGATGAATTTGTCCGTTTTGCTGCCAGCGACAGCCAGGTCGGACTGGAAGAGGGGGTTGTGATCGCGCAAAGCGTCGGCGCAGTGATGGTTGCCACATGGGTTCATGATTATGCGCCTGCTATTCGCGGACTAGTGCTGGCATCTCCGGCCTTTAAGGTTAAATTGTATGTGCCGCTGGCACGTCCTGGGCTGGCGTTATGGCATCGTCTGCGTGGTCTGTTTTTTATTAATTCCTATGTGAAAGGGCGTTATCTGACCCACGATCGGCAACGGGTGGCGAGTTTCAATAATGATCCGCTGATCACACGGGCGATTGCCGTCAATATCTTGCTCGATCTCTATAAAACGTCTGAACGTATTGTTAGCGATGCGGCGGCGATTACGCTCCCCACGCAACTTCTGATATCAGGCGATGACTATGTGGTGCATCGCCAACCGCAGATTGATTTTTATCAGCGTTTACGTAGTCCTCTGAAAGAGCTGCATCTGCTGCCAGGCTTTTATCACGACACGTTGGGTGAAGAGAACAGGGCGCAGGCATTTGAAAAAATGCAAAGCTTTATCAGCCGTTTATATGCTAACAAGTCGCAAAAATTTGATTATCAGCATGAAGACCGCACAGGACCATCAGCGGATCGCTGGCGGCTCCTTTCTGGTGGACCCGTGCCGTTATCGCCGGTTGATTTGGCGTATCGCTTTATGCGAAAGGCGATGAAACTGTTCGGGGCGCACTCTGCGGGCCTGCATCTCGGAATGAGTACCGGCTTTGATTCAGGCAGTTCGCTGGATTATGTCTATCAAAATCAACCGCAAGGCAGTAACGCATTCGGGCGCTTTATCGACAAAATCTACCTGAACAGTGTTGGCTGGCGCGGTCTTCGCCAGCGCAAAACCCATTTACAAATGCTGATTAAACAAGCCGTTGCGCATCTCCACGCCAAAGGTTTAGACGACCGCGTGGTCGACGTTGCCGCAGGGCACGGGCG
>ENA-OQKY01001663-OQKY01001663.1-human-gut-metagenome-genome-assembly--contig:-NODE-1663-length-11637-cov-2.317550_pt1 | contig 11637 bp, 7 predicted proteins | sample MGYA00242652_ERZ504805 | MGnify/ENA primary metagenome ERZ504805 (study PRJEB26092, sample SAMD00036400) | human gut metagenome | host: Homo sapiens | study: EMG produced TPA metagenomics assembly of... | reverse complement strand
TCGCTTATCTGAAGATTGCAGAAGGGTGTGACAAACACTGTACATACTGCATTATCCCGAAGATCCGCGGAAATTTCCGCAGTGTTCCGATGGAACAGCTGGTTCGTGAGGCGGAAGAACTTGCGGAGCAGGGGGTAAAGGAATTGATTCTTGTAGCGCAGGAGACAACGCTTTACGGAAAGGATCTTTACGGAGAAAAATCACTTCATAAACTGTTGAAGGAATTATGTAAAATTGCGGGAATCCGTTGGATTCGTGTTTTATATTGTTATCCGGAGGAGATCACAGACGAATTGATCCAGGTAATGAAAGAGGAGAGCAAAATCTGCCATTATCTAGACCTGCCGATCCAACATGCAAGCGATGGCATTTTAAAGAGAATGGGACGCCGGACTTCCAAAGCACAGTTGATCGAGATCATAGAAAAATTAAGAAGAGAGATTCCGGATATTACACTGCGTACAACATTGATTACCGGATTTCCGGGAGAGACCGAAGAGCAGCATGAGGAATTGATGGATTTTGTAGATCAGATGGAGTTTGACAGGCTTGGCGTATTTACTTATTCTCCGGAGGAGGATACTCCGGCAGCAACGATGCCGGATCAGATTGAGGAGAGCGTCAAAGAGGACCGTCAGGCGGAACTGATGGAGCTTCAGCAGGATATCGCGTTTGAGCAGGCAGAAGATATGATCGGAAGAGAAGTGCTCGTGATGATCGAAGGAAAGATTGCCGATGAAAATGCATATGTTGGAAGAACTTACAAAGATGCACCGAATGTTGATGGATTGATCTTTGTAAATACCGATGAAGAACTGATGTCCGGGGATTTTGCAAGAGTAAAAGTGACTGGGGCACTGGAATATGATTTGATAGGAGAGATAGTATAATGAATTTACCAAATAAGCTGACGGTTGTCCGTGTATTGATGATCCCGTTTTTTGTATGGTTCATGCTTCCGTCCCTCGGTGGAGAGATGGCGGCAAGTAAGTGGATCGCACTTGCCATTTTCTGTATTGCAAGTCTGACAGATCTTTTAGATGGAAAAATTGCGCGGAAATACAACCTTGTGACAAATTTCGGAAAATTTATGGATCCGCTGGCAGACAAATTGCTTGTCGGTGCGGCAATGATCTGTCTTGTAGAGATGGGAAGACTTCCGGCATGGATCGTCATTGTGATTATCAGCCGTGAATTTATCATCAGTGGATTCCGCCTGATCGCTTCGGACAATGGAATTGTAATCGCGGCAAGTTACTGGGGCAAGTTTAAAACTGTGTTCCAGATGGCAATGATCATTGTATTGATCGCGGCGTTTGAAGGAAGTGTATTCGCAGTAGTGGAACAGATTCTCATCTGGGTGTCATTGATCCTGACGATCGTATCTCTGGTAGATTATATTAGGAAGAATAAAGAAGTGCTGACACAGGGCGGCATGTAAGAAGAAGGAAAGATTGTGCTGCCAAAAGGGCGGACAATCTTTCTTTTCGATTTCAGGCAAAGAAGATCTAATATTAAGGAATGCTAAAATTCCGAAAGGGCGGAAAAGCATAGTTGTTTTCAGAGAGCTCTTTGTCAGTGCAAGGTTGATTAGGATGATTAGTTGTGTAGCATAAAGAAGGATGATAAAATGAGTCGGGAAGAAAGAATCGTAGAAAAACTGGAAAAGAGAGGTCTGTATCTGACCACCGCAGAGTCCTGCACGGCAGGGCTTTTGGCAGGGCGCATCATGAATGTGTCGGGGGCTTCGTCAGTCTATAAAGAGGGATATATCACTTATGCCAATGAATCGAAAGAAAAACTGCTGCATGTGCGGCATGAAACTTTGGAACAATATGGGGCAGTCAGCACACAGACGGCAGAGGAGATGGCAGAGGGCGCTGCAAAGGCAGCAGAAGCGGATGCGGCGCTCAGTGTGACCGGGATTGCAGGACCACTTGGCGGAACGGAAGAAAAGCCGGTAGGACTTGTCTATATCGGCTGTTATCTATGTGGAAGAACTGTCACAAAAGAGTGCAGATTTCATGGGACAAGGCAGGAAAACAGAAATGCATCGGTGGAGGAGGCACTCAAACTTCTGGAAAAACAGTTGGAAGAGGAGCCTTCGACAAAATAGTGGAAAAATTATTGTGAAAAGTGACAAGGAACGACAGTTTTTTTCATCTTTCCCACATGGGAGTGTCGAAATATGAAAAAAAGTGAAAAAGATATAGACGAAATCGGAAGTTTATGAGAAAATATAACATATATGTGATGTTAAAGTTATAACAATCATCATAAGTAAAATCATACATATTTGAAAGGAGTATTAACATGATTTATTCACATGAAGTACAAACTATGTGTCCAGTAGCTCAAGGCGTTAATCACGGACCAGCTCCAATCCCAGAAGAAGCAAAATGGGTAAAAGCAAAAGAAGTAAAAGATATTTCCGGATTAACACATGGTGTGGGCTGGTGTGCACCACAGCAGGGAGCCTGTAAGCTGACATTGAATGTAAAAGACGGTATTATTCAAGAAGCATTAGTAGAGACAATCGGATGTTCAGGAATGACTCACTCAGCAGCGATGGCTTCTGAGATCCTTCCGGGAAAGACAATTTTAGAAGCACTTAACACAGACTTAGTCTGTGATGCAATCAATACAGCTATGAGAGAATTATTCTTACAGATCGTATACGGAAGAACTCAGAGTGCATTCTCAGAAGATGGACTTCCAGTAGGTGCTGGTCTTGAAGACTTAGGAAAAGGACTTCGTTCTCAGGTTGGTACAATGTACGGTACATTAGCAAAAGGTCCTCGTTATCTTGAAATGGCAGAAGGATATGTAACAGGTATCGCTTTAGATGCTGACAATGAAATCATTGGTTACCAGTTCGTAAGCCTCGGAAAATTAACAGACTTTATCAAAAAAGGTGATGACCCTAACACAGCATGGGAAAAAGCAAAAGGACAGTATGGACGTGTGGATGATGCAGTGAAGATCATCGACCCAAGAGCTGAATAGTCTGCTTCGTTAGTAAATAGAGAAAAATCAGGAGGACGTAGAAAATGGCTTTATTTGAATCATATGAAAGACGTATTGACAAGATCAATAGCGTATTGAACAGCTATGGTATCGCTTCTATCGAAGAAGCTGAAAAAATTACAAAAGACGCTGGATTAAATGTTTACGATCAGGTAAAAGGAATTCAGCCGATCTGTTTTGAAAATGCATGCTGGGCTTACATCGTAGGTGCTGCAATCGCAATCAAAAAAGACTGCAGAAAAGCTGCTGACGCTGCTGCTGCAATCGGAGAAGGTCTTCAGGCTTTCTGTATCCCAGGTTCTGTTGCTGACCAGCGTAAAGTAGGTTTAGGACATGGTAACTTAGGAAAGATGTTACTGGAAGAAGATACAGATTGTTTCGCATTTCTTGCAGGACACGAATCTTTCGCAGCTGCTGAAGGTGCAATCGGTATCGCTGAGAAAGCAAACAAAGTTCGTAAAAAACCATTAAGAGTTATCTTAAATGGTCTTGGAAAAGATGCAGCAAAGATCATTTCCAGAATCAACGGATTTACATATGTTGAGACAGAGATGGATTACCATACAGGAGAAGTAAAAGAAGTATTCAGAAAATCTTACTCTGACGGACTTCGTTCCAAAGTAAACTGCTACGGAGCAAATGACGTAACAGAAGGTGTTGCAATCATGCACAAAGAAGGTGTTGACGTATCTATCACAGGTAACTCTACAAACCCGACACGTTTCCAGCATCCGGTTGCAGGTACATACAAAAAAGAATGTATCGAACAAGGTAAAAAATACTTCTCAGTAGCTTCCGGTGGTGGTACAGGACGTACACTTCACCCGGATAACATGGCTGCTGGTCCTGCTTCTTACGGTATGACAGATACTATGGGACGTATGCACTCTGATGCTCAGTTTGCCGGATCTTCATCTGTTCCTGCACACGTAGAAATGATGGGACTGATCGGAGCAGGTAACAACCCGATGGTTGGTATGACAGTTGCTGTTGCTGTAAGTATTCAGGAATCAGCACAGGCTGGCAAATTCTAATATAGGGGCGAAAAACCTTGATTTTAAGGGGCTTCTCAAGTCGTAGTTCGGCTTGGGAAGTCCTGTTTTTTTGCTTAAAAGACTCATAAAAGACTCACGCAAGCCACACTCTACAAGCCACACAAGCCACACTTGAGTTTATGGTGGGTTAAGCCTTTCTTAAACTGGAGTTTTTAAACAGATGCTAGATACACATGGAGTTCATGTAAATAAAGTGAAAATTTTATTTGGAAGGAGTGTGTGTCTAAATGAGACGTGCAAATGGTACTGGTAACATATACAAAATGAAAGGAGGGAAACGTAGAAAGCCGTGGCGTGTGAGAGTTACTGTCGGTTGGGAGTTAAATCCAAAAACGGGAAGATGTAAACAAAATTTAAAGACATTAGGATATTACGCTTCTAGAGCAGAAGCTGAGGCAGCCTTAGTCGCATATCAAGAATGTCCTTATGATTTGAATACGAAGGATATTACATTTAAAGAGTTGTATGAACAGTGGACAGAAGATTACTTTAAGAAATTGACGAGTATATCATCTGAGAGAACCATAACATCTGCTTATCGTTATTGTAGTGGTCTGTATAACATGAAAATGCGTGATATTAGAATTTATCATTTGCAAGAATGTATGGACAAAGGGTATATAATACCAGATAGAGGTAAAGAAAAGGGGCAAAAACGCTACGCATCTGCCTGCACGAAAGGACGTATTAAGTCTATGTTCAACTTGATGTTTGACTGGGCATACGCACGTGAGATAGTAGATAGAAATTATGCAAGGGCATTTGAACTTGATAAAGAAACGAAAATAAAACAAGTAAGAGAAAAGCGTAAGAATACAATCTTTTCAAAGGAAGAAATTGATTTACTGTGGAAGAATGTAGATAAAATTGCGTTTGTAGATATGGTGTTATGTGGTATTTATTCTGGTTGGAGACCGCAGGAACTTGCAATACTAAAAATCAAAGATATAGATTTGGAACTACAAGTTATGTACGGGGGTATGAAGACCGACGCAGGAAAGGACAGATGCGTACCCATTCACCCATTGATTCAACCTTTAATTGAGAAAAGATACGCAGAAGCGAAAGAGTTGGGCAGCAACTATTTGTTTAATGATATTAACGGTCAGCAAGGCATTTATATGACGTATGATAAATATAGGGGGAGATTCAATAAGGTTGTGGAAAGACTGCAAATGGATCATCATCCGCATGAAACGAGACATACGTTCATCACAAAGGCTAAAAGAGTAAGGATGGAAGAATACATTTTAAAGCGTATAGTTGGACATGCAATCAATGATAATACTGAGAAAACATACACACATAGAGAGATTGAAGAACTGAAAGCAGAAATGCGAAAAATTGAAGATTAAAATTATTAGGCAATGTCACATTACTGGCATTGCTTTTTATTTGTAAAAATCTGGAAAAACTATTTATCTGTCGAGAATTGTATAATATACTGGAAAGAAAAGACTTACAAAGGAGATAGGGGAATGACGCCAGAGGAGTTTTTTAGAATGCTAGATAATAGTGCTATTGTGAGAAAGTCTACAAAAAAAGAGAAACCTGCAAAATTGGAAAAAGGTGATGCTGAAACACTGTGTTCAATCGTAGAATTAGATACACAACATTCTTGCCTTGTTCTGCGTGATGTATATGAGAAATATAAAACATTAGGATATTATCCAAAGGAATTATTGCAGGCAGTTTATTTCGTGATATACAGGGATTGTCGTAAGTTGTATGTAAAAGAAAAAGAAGCGTATAAAACTGCACCAGATGGTAAGTATAAGCTGTTAGGTAAAAATGGTTTAATGCAAGGTGAAAAGAGAATAGGTATTACAACAGACGTATTTAAAAGAGTTACTGGTGGTAGTTCTAAGATACAGGAAAAATGGGGAATGTCACCCTTTGATGATTTCATGTCAAACATTTATGACCCAGTTGATATGTTCTCTTTGAAGATGCGTGGTGATTTATTCAGACGTATTATAGTAAGGGTATTACAGGAAAGATTCTGTTCTATGCTGATTGATTTGTCTGGAGATGTTACTTTATTTGAGGATATATACCCACAAAAACGTGAGATAATGCTTGTCAGCGACAGTAATATAGGTGACTTCTATTATGTAATTAAAAATGAGTTCAGTGATTTCTGTGAAGAATTAGAGATTTATAGTAAAATTAAACGTAAGCGGAAGAAGAAGGAAAGTAAAAAAGCGAAGAATGAAAATGAAAAATCAAAGAAGAATAAAAAATCAACTAAGATAGATTGGCTTCAATTATTGCCGGAAGGTGTTAAAAAAGACCTTGAGTATACAGCAAATCCATTAGAAGAAGCAAAAAAATACGTATTTACTTATCCATTTAATGATGATGGTACTAGAATAATAATAGCAGTTGAATATTTTTACTCAAAATAAAGGCTTACAACGCAAGAGGAAATTGAGTGTGCAAAGAAAAAATTGAAATCATTAAGTGAACGATTAAAACACACAGTTATTTTGTGGGGCACAATGAATAGCTTGTTACAAAGTATTACAGAAAAGGAAATAAGTTTACTTGATTTTGAAGATATAGTCAAAGGTAAGGTATTAGACACTAAGATTAAAAAATCAACACGAGTTTGGAAAGAAGGTCATTTTGAAGAGTTAGAGAGTATGAAGAATATTTCTCCGAGACGTAAGAAAGGAATGTTATTTTATGACCATACGATAAGAAAAAATATACAGGATATGGTGAGTTTTGCAAACTTCGTAAATACACATGATTGCTTTTGGATGATAGTTTGTGCTAAAGATGATATAGTTGTTCGTGAGTTGTTTAAGGGTGAAGGCAGATACAGTTATGAGTTGAATACTAGCGGTGTATTTAGAGGATTTCTCTTCTCAGATGCTTATCACAATGAAGTTTCCGCTAAAAAGGTTCTAATAACAAATATTTTGGCTGGTACTAAAGTTGAGAATGAAATAGATGATAATGACGAAGACATTGTTGTTAAAGAGAAAAGGGAACTTTATATTCAAGAAGTAGAGCAGTCACCAATATATAATAACTTAGAGGAGTTAATGAGAAAAAGTGGAGTAAATATTAAGGACAGTGAATATAGAAAGATACTGGTGCGTGAAACTACTGAGGAAGAACCATATTATAGTGATATTTTATGGGAGTTACCAGAAGGAGATGATATATCATGTTAGATAAGAAGAATAAATTACCTAAGAACAGTAATATTAAAATTCAAGAAAGTGATGACAAATCTCCAATGTTTCCATACCAAGATGAAGCTATTGAGAATTTAGAGAAACTGGATAGAGTTTATAATATATACAGAACATTGGTAGTAGTTCCTACTGGTGGAGGTAAGACTAGAATTGCTGTACAATATTTGTATAGAAATGTACTAAACAAACAGGGTACTAAGGTACTCTGGATATGTGAAAGACTGTCATTATTGACACAGGCTCACCAGTCTTTCGTAAACCTTGCATTAAGGAAGAACTTTGAGAAAGAAAATCAAAACTTTAAGGCCTCGGAGATAACAGCCCATGTATTTTCCAGTCAAGATACCTCATTCAGAGAAGAGTACAAATCAGAAGATGTACAGATGGTATTCGTAACAAAACAGACGTTGTGTAAGATGTTTGGCTTTGACAGTGGTAAGCAAAAAGGGCTAGATGAGTCCTTTAAAGACTGGTTAGAAAATACAGATGAGTTGACAGTAATCATAGATGAGGCACACCATGCGGTAGGAGATGATTATCGTAGTATCATACATGCTTTATTGTATATGGCACAAGCAAAGATACATATTATAGGTCTAACAGCTACACCGAAGAATACAAATGGAAGTCGCATAGAAGAGATATTTCTTCATGGTATAGACCCTAAGAGCAAGCAGCCTACAGACAAAACGTGTTATGCAAGTAGGGTATCAATAAATCAGTTGATAGCTGAAGGGTATCTAGCCAAGCCTTTTCTTGCGAAGAAAAAGGACTCAAGTCCTGAGAAACTATCTGATGAGGAATTGTGTAATCGTATCATAGATACTTACGAAAAGGGGGTATGTGCTTTAGCTTTAGAGACCCCGTCCTCACAGGACGAGGACACAAAAGTTCCTAAAGAATTAAATCCTAACAATTCCTTTGGTCAAACAGTGATATTCGTAAAGAGTAGGGAGGTAGCCAGGCTTCTTTGGAGTAAATTCCTTGCCAGAGATATAGACTGTGGTATATCAATCAGTACAGATGGAAATAATGACTTGACGCAGTATAAGAATCTTCAAGACTACATAAATAAGGACTTATCCTCAGACCAGATAGTAAAGATATACGAGGAGAGATATGCAAAAAACATACTTCCAGTTATTGTTAGTGTAGACAAGTTCAAAGAAGGAGTAGACGTACCTAAGACCCAGACAGTATTTATTGCCAGAGACAGTTCTACAGAAATATCAGTCACACAGATGGTAGGCAGAGCATTAAGGGGTGTACTGCAAGGTGGGACCTCGGAGGCATATTTAGTTGAATTTGAAGATGAACAGCTTAATAAGATACTTTGGGAAGTACCAGAAAGAGATAATTTAGAAGATTTCCTTAAAAAGCACAGTATTTTACTTGGTATGCAAGTTACAGCAGGCAATATTGCTTCTAAAGGATTAAATATGATTGATTTAGAGGCTCTTAATGCTCTTATTGCTAATAACGCTAAAGTATTTGATATTATCAAGAACCTGTGTGATTATATGCCAATGCAGTCCAGTCCTGCCGATGAGGGAGATTTAATCATTCCAAATGAAGTCATTGGTATTGACATTCCAATAGGGTATGTAACTTTTGGGCAGAGGTATCTGCTTGTATGGAATAAGATGAAAGACCTCATTCAAGTCATACTAAATACTCTTAACTCATTGGGGGTAAACGACCTAAGAAAGCTGTGGGATGAGTATGGTATATCCGCTACTTCATTGAGACAACATATACCATATTTAGATGAGTATACACTTTTGAATAATATTCCTAGAGACAACACTTATGAGAACATCTACTGGAACTATGTTCATACCATGCTTTTTTATATCTTTGAGGTAAATAATGGTAATAAAGATGAAGCAATCAAGAAGATGAAGGATATCGAAGTAGAACGTTTTATTGACTACAAAACACCAGAACTGCGTGAGATTGCTTACCAAATCATCACAGGTGCTTTTGATGGTGAGATAGATGACTTTTTAAATCAACAGTGGAAGAAGTATGGTACTGCTCTTTCCAATCAGAGTAATCAATTAGGGGTATCAGAACTTTATTTCAAGGCTTACTTCAAACAGTTTTACATGAAGACCGCCGAAGTAAAGCAAGATATAGCCGAGTCAGATTATTTTAGAATTAGACTGTATAGAGATGGTCGCAAGCGTGAGAACTTGGTTAAATTGTTACAACTCATATTAAAGGGTGGAGTAGCTCAAAACGTCTACTCAGATACCTTTGATTTTTACGATGTATTTGGTGGAACAGGGACTATGACTGTTTCGCTGAAGGATACAGTAAAAGGAAAACGGCATTTGAATGAGTTTGATGTAGTAGTAGCTAAGGCTCTATACTTCATTAAGAAGTATGAACACAGATTACCAGATGATTTCAAGAAAACTTTTGCTGAGTTTAATGATAAATGGTATGACATCATAAAGGATATGAAGACATCTATCGATCAGAAGAAGATGTATGCTCATCTGAAGTCTATATTTGAAAACACTGAGTATAGAGAAAGATATGGTAAAGATGCCACCGAAGATAAAGGTGTAAAGGATATAATAGATAACTGGAAGGGTATCAACTATGATACTAAGTATGATTATAAGCAGCAGAGAATTACTGCTAACAGAAAAAGTCTGTATAAAGCCGTCGGTGTTAAAAACCTAAAGATTATGAGTATGGAACGGGGGTATCTTGAAAAAAGGTACGAGGAACTGCTGATTTTGGAAGAGGTATTGAAAAAGCCTGAAGCACAAAACGTAGTTGAGATGTATCTTGCATTGTATGTGTCCTTTGAAGATTACATAAAACAGATGAATAGTGACAAAGTACCAGAAGAGCAGAAAGAGGCATGGCAAAACCAGATTAACAGTGATACATTAAAATTAACTCCCAGAGACAGGCTACTGGTATTCGCATTTTTGTATGTGCATAGTTTTGCAAGCTACATAGTATCAAAATCATCCGAGGCGGGGGTAGACCCGAAAGGTATCAAAAGGTTTAAGAAACTTTTATCTGGAGAGGACACTTGGCTTGATGAGTTCTCAGATAGGTTACAAGATGTTGACATTACTTCAAAGGATTTCAAGGAGATTGTTCCAGAAACATCAGATAATGAAAGTAATAACAAGGTATATTATTTAGACCCACCATATTTTCTTACGAACCAGTATGCCTGTGAATTTTCTGATGAAGAACACCTTAAGATGTTAAAGAGACTTAGAGAAGCAGAGTACAACTGGATATTCTCATGTAAGAGTAAGGAAACCAACGAAAGTTTATCTAAGCGTAGCAAGAAAGAGGACGGAGAATACATTCATACTGAAAAAGGCAAACTCTTTGAGGAGTATTTTAAATTGTTCCTTTACGATAAGAAGGTAGATACAAATAGTAAAGAAGTATGTGCTGATACGGAGAAGGGCATCATACAAAAGAAAGATTTGTATGTGTATTACATTGAACCTCTGGAGGATAATTATTATGAAATTATGATAAGTAATATTCCACCAAACAAAGATGATGCACAGGTATTAAAGTCATATAATTTTAAGTGTGAGGAGTTCAAATCATTCTTCAAAAATCATTGCAAATACGATATCTAATACACGGGGGTATCAGTTCTTAAAATTCTATTCAAGGCGGTGTCACTTTTGTGGCAACCGCCTTTTTCAAAAACTTCCCAATTTATAATTTTTAAGATACGAATTGAATAGAGAACCACAGTAGAGACACATTATCAATCGTGAGTTGATGATGGAATCACTGATAGGAAAACGATTGCTATACAGTAGAGATATAGAACTTCATATGGATATCATAGTTTTGTTCATACTTTTTCTTTCCTCTTTTATTAATATAAAGATTCCAGACGTATATAAGAAGTTGGTCTAGCAGTCTGAAGATTCCCCAAGTCTTCGGCAAGCTCTCTCAGATTAGCAGTTTCGCCTGCAAGGCACATCATCAGCTAAACCCATTATTGCCGTATTCATATGCGACCCTATCAGTCTGAGCCTGTTTATGTCAAGACCGCATGAGCAGGCTCTTTTTATAGGAACAGTCAGAATGCGTACTCGCCCAGATACGGCGGACTGTCATCAAAATGTGAAAAGAACTCAATGCTTTGTATGACAGGAAAGAGATGAGGATATAGTAAGTGAAACATTACAGAAAATTTCTCCGCAGTCGGGCGAATTTCCAACGTGTAAGCTAAGAATCAAGATGAGAGTAAACACGTTCACTGAGTAAGTTCTAACCAACGAGCAGGTGAGATGGTCAGAAGGTCGTTTATATGATGAGAGTCTCGGAGGTAGCTCGTTTAT
>ENA-OQKY01001660-OQKY01001660.1-human-gut-metagenome-genome-assembly--contig:-NODE-1660-length-11652-cov-38.285987_pt1 | contig 11652 bp, 9 predicted proteins | sample MGYA00242652_ERZ504805 | MGnify/ENA primary metagenome ERZ504805 (study PRJEB26092, sample SAMD00036400) | human gut metagenome | host: Homo sapiens | study: EMG produced TPA metagenomics assembly of... | reverse complement strand
TTTTATGCGGAACACCGGACAGAGTGCAGGAAAGAGGTGGGATAAATGGCAAGGACAGCAAAAAGATATAAGAAAAACACAGAGAAGAAAGTTCTTGGGATTCCGGTATGTATGGCTGCAATTTATGCCAGATTATCCGTAGACAGTGATGAAAAAAAGTCAGAATCTATTGAAACACAGGTTACGCTGATAAAAGAGTTCATTCAGAAGCACAATGAAAATCCAGACAGAGAGTATGAGATTGCTGTATATGACATATATTCTGATTTGGGAAAAACCGGAACAAATTTTGACCGACCGGGATTTGAACGGATGATGAATGATGTCAGGGCAGGTAAAATAAACTGTATTCTGGTAAAGGATTTCTCACGATTTGGAAGAAATTACATCGAAACTGGTAACTATCTGGAAAAGATTCTTCCTTTTATGAAAGTACGGTTTATTTCTGTATGTGACAACTATGATTCATTTGCACCTGGTGCTAAGAATCAGGAATTATCTATGAATATCAAAAATCTGGTGAATGATGCTTATGCGAAAGACATTTCTGCAAAAGAACGGGCTGCGAAACGTATTGCACAGAAAAATGGTGAATATGTGGGATCTACAGCTCCATACGGATATTGTGTGGAAAAGGTAAATGGGATTTATAAGCTGATTGTGGAACCGGAATCTGCAAAGATTGTCCGTAGGATTTTTGAAGAATATGCTTCTGGAGATGGTATACAGAGTATTATTGACAGGCTGTTTGAAGATGGGGTACATCGGATTTCGGACTATAACCAATATCACCATGTGTACTGTCAGGATGGAGAGAATCTTCATCAGTGGGGAAATTCTTCGATACGTGCGGTTTTAAATCGAAATAATTATTATGGTGATCTGGTTCAGAGAAAATACGAATCCAGATTTCAAAGAGGTGAAAAATGGTGTGATATACTGGATGAAAGCCAGTGGATTATTACGTCAAATGCCCATGAGCCGATTATCAGCCGAGAACTGTTTGACAAAGCACAAGTCAGGTTAAAAGCAGCACAACAGAAAACAACAAAAACTACGGTAGGATGGGAAGAGGATGAAAGAGCATTTTATAATGTATTCTATTGTGGAGACTGCAAGCGGAAAATGTGTACACGCAGATACAGAGGCAATGTGTATTATTTTTGCAACGCTGCTCAGTATCGGGATGAAAGGAAATGTAGTCATAAATCTATCTCTGAAGAAAAATTGCAGAAAATTGTCCGCTTGGAGCTGACCAGACAGTTTCAGTTATCAGGCTTACGGAAAAAGGATATGTCTGCTATAAGCAGTGCGGTATTTCTTTCCAAAATCAAAGAAATTCAAGCAGAGATCAGGAAACTGGATGCAGATATGGAAAGACGTTCAGAAAAACTGGCACAGGCATTCATGCAATATAAAGAGGGTGAACTTTCCAAAGCAGCCTATATAGAAATGAAAGACGGTCGCAATAACTGGAAAGCATTCTGCGAAGAGAGAAAGAAGTCTCTGGAGCAGACCATACGAAAACTGGAAAAACAGCAGAAAGAAGAAGCAAGATTTTTACGAAGCCTGCTGGAACTGGATGGGACAACCAGAATCAATGCAGAATTTGCAGAGGGCTTGATTGAAAGTATGTATCTCTATGGTGATGGCAGACTGGAAATCAACTTCAGATTTAAGGGGGTGGTAGAACATGAGTGATCAGAAACTGATTATTGGATATTACCGCCTTTCCATGGAAGATGACTCAGAGGGAGAAAGTAACAGCATTATTAATCAGAGAAAACTGGTAAAAGATTATATTTCCAATATTCCTGAACTGGTGGCTATGCCCTTTCAGGAGTTCTACGACGATGGATATTCTGGTTCCAGTATGGAACGTCCGGCAATTAAGCAGGTTCTGGAACTTGCCAGGGAGAATAAAGTGCAGTGTATTGTAGTAAAAGATTTTTCGCGTTTTGCCAGAAACTATATTGAGATGGGAACTTATCTGGAACAGATTTTTCCATTCCTGGGAGTACGATTCATTTCTATCTCAGACCGATATGATTCTAAAGATTATAAGGGAAAGAGTTCGGATATTGAAGTACAGTTTAAAGGACTGATAGCAGATTTTTATGTGAAAGACCAGTCCGTAAAGGTAAAAGCGGCAGTCAGTACCAGACGAGGAAAAGGTGAGTATTGCTGTGGCTCTGCACCGTATGGGTATCGAATCAATCCTGAAAATAAGAAAGAACTGGTGATTGTAGAGGACGAAGCGGAAGTAATCCGCAGAGTATTTGAACTGACCAATCAGCGATATTCCAAGATGGAGATTTGTAGGTTGTTTAATGAAGCGGGCGTATTGACGCCCTTGCAGTCTATGAGCAGGCGACAGAAATCAGACAGCAAGAAAGCTGCATCAAGAGGATTGCAGTGGACGAGTGATATGATACGGAAGATTGTGGATGACAAGACTTATATAGGCTGTATGGTCTATGGAAAGACAAAGATTCCAGATCCCGGAACAGGGAAAGAAGTACCAGTGCCGAGAAATCAGTGGAAAGTGATGGAAAATCACCATGAGCCGATCGTATCAAAAGAAGTTTTTGAAAAAGCACAGTCCCTGCAGATCAGATACACCAAGAAAAGCAAATTTGACAGGGAAACAACACTATTAGGTGGCTATGTAAAATGCGGGAATTGTCGCAGAAGCCTGACTTCAAGCAGTCCGATTCATGGTCATATCCTTTATAGCTGTGCTTACAGTAAAGGAAAAGAAGATACAGGATGTTTTGCCGGGAAAGCGGATAACAAAATGCTGGAGCATATCGTGCTGGCAGAAATAAAGGCTTACTTACGTCAGAATATCATCCAAGAACAGATGCAGCAATCCATGAGAAAACAGCATGAGGACAGTATAGAAGCCTATAAGACGGAAAGTGCAGATTGTGAAAAGTGTCAAGAACAAATAAAAATCCAGAACCGCCAGAACTATGAGAAGTATCACGAGGGACAGATGAACCAGAACCAGTTTATGGAAGCCAAGAAGCAGTTGGAAGAAGAAAGAGAACGACTGCAGAAACGTGTACAGGAACTGGAAGAACTGATAAATGGTGAGAAAGAAATCCTGATGAAAAAGAATGTTCCAGTGGAGCAGATGTTGAAGTATTTAGGCTATGAGAAGCTAACACGAGAAATGCTGGAAGAATATGTGCAGGGGATATATGTGTATGATGATGGGAGAGTGGAGGTAGAATGGAAATAAAACATTCACATTTATAGTTTGGTTGTAGTATACTAAAATAAAAAATAGACAAAAGAATAGGGGGAAAATAATGGAACAGATGGATGATGAGATATATCAAGCATTTTCAAATGTGACATCGGAAGAAAGCGGAAATGTTATAAGTGATGAAAATAATAGAAATTTGCAGTACAAAGATATTTATAATATTCATGTTCCTAAATCAAGAGATAAAATAGTATTGGATATAGGTTCGATTGAGAAACTACAAAAAGAATGCAAAGAAATTAAACAAGCTAAGTTTCCATATGCAGAAGTGTGTTTGGGCGTTGCGTCTCTTTTGCTGGGTGCGTTTTTAAGTGCATTGATTTCTCAAGTTACATATGAATTGAAATTTTTGAGTATTCTTTTCTATTCTATTTGTCCGGTTGGGGGAATAGGATGTAGTGTTGCATATTGGTTCTTAAGAAAAAATAATATGGCAGACGCTAAGAAACTAGCTGATTATGTGGAAGAGTATTTAATTATCCCAACAGAAGAAAGTGAGGAGTAGAGATGGAAATAAATGATATTGGTACCCAGCTGTTATATACAACTGTACCTATTTATGCACAAAATGACGATAAAACCTTATCAACAGGAACTGGCTTTTTATTTTCTATTCGCGAAAGTGAAACAGAATCTATTCCGTTGCTAATAACAAATTATCATGTATTAAAAGACGCAGTAGTAGGATTTGTCGAGTTGCATATTGGTGAAAAGGGGTTTCCTACAGATAGGACAATAAGGGTACAATTTGACAAATCAATTATAAATGGAAACAAATTGGGCGATTTAGATTTGATTGCAGTACCATTGGCTGGAACATTTAATGATTTTCAGAATAGAAATATTGAAACGTTTTTTAGAACAGTTGATCAAAATATGATACCGTCTAAGGAGCAGGTAGATAATTTATCTGCGATTGAAGATATTACATTTATCGGATATCCGAGTGGATTATATGATGAAAAAAATAAAATATCAATAATCAGGCAGGGAATAACGGCGACGCCAATATGGAATAATTTTAAAGGTGAAGATGTGTTTTTGATTGATGCAGGTGTGTTTCCAGGATCAAGTGGAAGTCCGGTTTTTATTTATAATCATGGGACATATCCTGTAAAAGATGGAATTGCACTTGGCAATAGGTTGCTTTTTGTTGGGGTATTATCACAAACGATGCTAAGAGATAATGCAACAGGAAAGTCGTATTTGAATTTAGGAAAGGTAATCAATAGTAGAGCTATGTATCGTGAATTAAAAAAGTTTATTCAAAGAATAAAAGGTACAATATAAAAATTCATGAGAGGTATTAATTTATAGCAATGACGTTACATCCTCCCCACCTATTTTGTGACAATTATATAACGTCCTCTATACAGAAATATGCGGTTTTAAGCCATTTTCGTGGCAAAAAAGCCGCATATTTTTTGTAGCAATGACTTGACATCCTCGGGGACATTGTGCGTGGGGGAGAGTATACCGAAATAATATTCTTTTTTACTTTTGTGAGAAAGAATTGAATTGACCTGTCTGTCACAAGTATAAAAGCAAAAAATTAAAAAAAATATAAATTTCCTCTTGCAAAATAAAAACAAGTATGGTATTATAATTTTCGCTGAGGTCAGTAAAACGATTACAGCGAAAAATAAGGCTCCATGGTCAAGCGGTTAAGACACCGCCCTTTCACGGCGGTAACAGGGGTTCAAATCCCCTTGGAGTCATTTAAAAAATATAAAATGTGATTTTCTTTGACTTGATTCCGACATTTGGTGTATAATGTTTTCAGTAGTATTACACGCCGATGTGGCTCAATTGGCAGAGCAGCTGATTTGTAATCAGCAGGTTATCGGTTCGAGTCCGATCATCGGCTTTTTGGACCTTTAGCTCAGTTGGTTAGAGCAACCGGCTCATAACCGGTCGGTCCTGGGTTCGAGTCCCCGAAGGTCCATTTATGTTTTTTGGCCCAGTGGCTCAGTTGGTTAGAGCGCCGCCCTGTCACGGCGGAAGTCGAGAGTTCGAGTCTCTTCTGGGTCGTTTTATGGGGTCTTAGCTCAGCTGGGAGAGCATCTGCCTTACAAGCAGAGGGTCATAGGTTCGAGCCCTATAGGCCCCATATATTTTTATTATTTTATAGTGTATGCCGCAGTGGCGGAACTGGCAGACGCCCGGGACTTAAAATCCCGTGGGTAGTGATACCCGTACCGGTTCGATTCCGGTCTGCGGCAGTGATGAAAAGCGAGAGAAACGTTGAATTTACAGCGTTTCTCTTATTTTTTTGCTTCAAAAAGTTTGAACACCTTTGAACACTTTATGAGGAAATCCCCAGTTTCTGAAAAGCAAAGCGGTCATTCTTCCTCTTGTTGACATTCCGTAAATAGTGAAGCGTGGTTGCCGTTTCGCTATGCCCCATTAAATAACTTAGTGTTGTGAGATTATTCCCGTCAAAGGCTGTGGAAGCATTGTAGAAACGGATTTTATGACTGGAATGGTAAGGAACACCAGCTTCTTTGCAATACTTCTTTAAACGGCGGTTGAAGCTGTCTGTTGTCATGATTTCTCCGTTGGGTTCAAAGACATACACTCCATGCGGATTTAATTCTCTGGCTTTCTGAAGAATCTTGATTGCTTCATCAGTCAAGAACTGTTTGCGGAAACCATGAGAGGTATTTCCTTTCATCTGGTTGACTACCTTTACTTCTCTTTTGGAAAAGGTTAAATCATCATTCAATGTCCGTTCACAGGTAGCCTGTCTGTGCAGATAGACGATTCTGTTTTCGTAATCAATATCTTCCCAGCGGATTGCTTTTGTTTCCCCGATACGGATAAACAGATAAAAGGATAATTGTATCGCGAGGGAATAAGGCTCTGTGATACAGCTAAGATAATGCAACAGCTTATGCGTATCGTCACGGGAAAATACGTTGTCACTCTGTACTTCCACAGGCTTGTAGGTAAACTGCTTGAAATTCACATCAGAGACGGGATTGTGGGAGATGATTTCTTCCTCAATCGCATAACTCATGATTCCATTTAAGACAGAACGGGCATTGCTGATTCTCTTGTGGGTATGCTGACGGTCTTTTGTAACCTCTCTGAAAAAGCGGATAAGGGTAATCGGTCTGATTTCCCCTATCTTCATTTTGGCAAGAGCCGTGCCTTTGAAAAATCTGCTCCATTCAGAAACATACTCTTGAATCGTCTTTGCCTTTACAGAAGTGTAATCCCTTTTGTATAAAAGCCATTCTGTATATAACTCTTCCAGTGTGATATTCTCACGGTTTTCGATTTTTTGCTTCTCAATATAAAATCTGATGATTTCTTTTTCAAGGTTCTCTTTACTCTTCCTCTTAATCGGACGGCGGTTGTTGGGTTTAGTGTCATCTGGTAAATAGGTACGCCAGCTTTTTTCAGATTCCGAGTAGTAAATTTCATATTTGTGATTCTCCAAGATTTTTTTATTTGCCATAGTTTCAAAATCTTTGAAGACTTCATCTGCTGTCATATTAGCACAAGCGACTAATGTGTTCAATAACGTAATATCGGAAGATGTAACAGGGTTATTCATCAGAATCCCCCCTTACACCCGGAGTTTCTTTTTTGATTTTGATGTAGGTAACACTGCTGTCCTTTAAATAAGAGCCAGCAGCTAAAAAGGATTTTGTATCATATATCTGCCGTGTGTACTCTTTCTGAAAGATGATATTTTCATTCTGTAATTCGTGAATCATATCATCAGTCAGCAGGAGCCTTGTTTCTTTCGGCATTTTCAAATTTTGTGATTTGAAAAAAGCCTTTTTCTTATGCTCCTTTACATCAAGGTCTTTCCCAAAATATTTGCTGAGATAGCGACCACGGTTTTCCTTGCTGTCTACATCAATACGGTTTATCTTAATAAACCCATGCGACCATAAATCCTGTAATTTTTCTTTTGCTATGTACGGAAAATCAAAGAAAATAACATGGTAGTGGATTGCTCCACGTTTCTGTTTCTCCCACGTTGCAATATATTTTAATAACTGGGTTTTTGTATGGTATAAAGAATAATTTAATCGCTGGATAAAATACTTAAATTCTTTGTTGGTTACGGTAATATCTTGAATATTCTCTTTGAATGTCAGCGTTACAAATTTGGTTCTGTTATTGAAATTACAGTCCACGATACGGGCAATCTCCCACCGTGTCTGTTCGTAGTGTTTCTGTTTGCGTTTTAAGCTGTCATATTGCTTATGAGCCGACATCTCATCAAAGGTTTTGCGTTTGCTTGTTTTCTTTAAAGCTGTATTTTCTGTTGAATGACTGAAAATAGGATTCTCATAGATATATACTTCTTTGGTGGTAGGAGTTTCAATGATTTTCGTATTGTATGCAAAACATTCCTTTGCATTGCTCACGAAATCCACCTCGTATCCTATTTTGTAATGTGTCCTCTTCCTGTTTTCGGAAGATGTTGTTTTATATATCAAGTCTAGTCAGAAGAAATATCTGCCCTTTCCAAGTCAGACAGTCAGCACCTAAGACGCTGTCCGGTACTGCCTGTCTGACAGGAAAGAGACTATTTCATTCCGGCTATCTTGATATTATTTGCTTCTGCTTTGACAGAAAGACGTCCGTTATAGAGACTCGCCCATGTATGTAATCCCCCAAACATGACAGGGACTTGCCCTTTCTGTTCCAACTCTTCATTGGAAATCAGCGGACTGGACGTTTTTACGCCTACTTTGACTTTTTCAAATTTCAGCTTTGGAAAGAGAACTGTATAGTAGAAGCCGAGTTTTTCTTTTGTGGAAAAATCTACCCAGTCGGAAACTTCTACAAGCTGGAACTGTTCTTCCAGTTTGTTCGGATTTAAAATGAAATCACTTCCTCGAATCATGGTATCACCTCCTTTGAAATATCTAAAAATCAGATATTAAGATAATCATATAATAAACCAAATAAGATGGAATGTCAATAGAAAATATCTGAATATCCGATAAAAAGATTGACAAGGAAAAATTGATGAAATATAATGTGCTTAGAAAGGAGGTTCGACCATGAATAAGATAAAGGAATTGCGGAAAGAAAAAAACATCACGGTTGCAGAACTGGCAAAAGAACTGGGGATTTCACAAAGTATGCTGACAAACTATGAAAACGGAAATGGAACGCCAAGAGATGAATCTATCTGGGAAAAGCTGTCACAGATATTTGGAGTGAGTAAAAGCCATGTTATGGGATTGACTACGGATATTGAAATGGCAAATAAGAAAAAGCCGTTGAAAGTGGTGGTGGATATGTCACAGCCAGTATCTATCCAGCCGAAGAATCAGACCGACCTTGACGTACTGATGAAACTGGATTTAATAGACAGCGACGATATGGAAGAAGTATCAGAATTCCTCGATAAACTTTTGTCCAAAGACAAATATGAGGGACGAAGAGAAGCAACTATGAAGTATGTTGCAGGATAGGAACGATTTCCGAGCCGTCCGCTTGCCCAGCCGACCCGCCGCCCTGTTAGGAACCGTCGCTCTGGGCATCCTGCGGAACGCTGGTTAGCGGAAAAGCACGAACAAGGGATATGGGCGGCAGACTATGCTTAAAATCGGTACAGTGCGGAAAAGGGTATGTGGAGATGTGAAAGTCTTGCATACTTTTTTCTTGTGCGTTGAACATATTTGGATTATACTGAATAATAGTTAGGAAAATTGGAATTGATGGAGGAATATATTATGATAGGTTTTAGTATAATGATGTGGTTCAGTTCTGCTCTTCTCATATTTTTTAGTATTTCTCTGTTAAAAGGAAATTACTCTTCTGTTCATGGTAAAGTATTTGAAACCACAAACGACAAAAAAGGATGTGCGAAAGCATTAGGAAAGCCTGTTTTGTTGATAGGAATTTGTGTTTTGTTCTCTGGAGTGATTGCAGTTGTATTACCGAAAGATTATGCCATTTCTATTGCGGTTGTATTTATATTATTTATAGCTGTTGTCGCCGGGATATGGTTGTATAAGATTCAAAAAAGATTTTCGTAAATTTCAGTTTGTGAGTGACAAGCGTTTGAACACTTTTTGAACACCACAGACTTGATGAAGTCTTCAAAGCCCCTTTCTTTCAGTGTTTTTAATAATTTAAAACGGTTCGATTCCGGTCTGCGGCATTGATGAAAAGTGGGAGAAACGTTGAATTTACAGCGTTTCTCTTATTTTTTTCCCATCAAAAGCCTGCTTACACTTGATTACATTTTCACATATCCAGAATATCCTTCATGAGATCGGCAGTCTTCTCATTTGCCTGTTGTTGACGGATGTAGTGAAATGTGGTTTGGGTATCGCTATGTCCTAAGAAATTAGAAAGCTGATTTACTTTAATACCACCGTCATAAAACATAGTTGCCATGGTAAAGCGTATTTGATGGCTGGAACGGTATTCTATTCCAAGTTCATTGCATAACTGCTTTAGATGGCGGTTGAAGGTGTCTGCTAAAATTGGCTTGCCATACCTCATAAACAAATATTCGCCTTCTGGGTAAAGTTCCAGGATTCTTTTCAGGACTTTCTGAGCCTGAGGGGTCAAGGGGATAAAGCGAAAACCTTCTCGTTGATTTCCTTTGATACGATCTTCAATATCAAAATATCTTTTCCCAAAGGTTAGATCATCATTCATTTCTTGTCGCCTTCTGGATGAGCGGCGTATATAAATTCGATTAAGTTGAAAATCAATATCTTCTTTTTTCAGGGAAATGATCTCACCTATTCTTAAACAAAGGAAGAAAGCTAGCTGTATACTAAGAGAATAAATATCAGTTTTGCTGTCTAAATAAGTTATGATTTTTCGACGTTCTTCTTCTGTGTAATTCTTTTTCGGTGGATTTGTCGGTTTACACCGGGTTCGGAACTGCTTATAGTCCAATTCTGCCATAGGACTGTGTGTGATAAGCTTCAGCCGCACAGCATGTTTAAAAACGCCATTCAAAAGACTTTTTACGTTTGTCATTCGCTTATAGGTAATGCTGTGATTGACGGTAATATCAAGAAAAAAGGATTCTATATCTGACATTTCCAAATCAATGACACGTTTATTACTTAAAGGATGCTTCTCTAAAAAACGTTTCCATTCATTTTGGTTCTCTTGTATGGTTTTGGCATCTGTACCGTTTTCTTTTCTCCAGTGCATCCAGCATACATATAAATCACGGAGCTGTATATTCCTTTGACTTTCTTCTTTATCCTTTTGCTTATAGTATTGTATGACTTCCTTTTCAATTTTTTCTTTACTGGATTTTGCTATCTGGCGTCTTCCGTTTGGTCTGTTTGCATCTGGAAGATAGGTGTACCAATGTCCGTTGGAACCCTGTGAGATAGCGTAATGATGCTGATTTAATATTTCCTGATTTTTCATAGTCTCTATTTTATTCAGCACATCTTCGATATCAACCATATCATTGTCCTGCATATATTTCAATATCTTTTCAGGATTTATCTTGTTCATGCCACTGTTCTTCTAACAGTACGCTTGGATTCTATCAATATCTTACTACCTGAAAATATGCCTTGCTGTGCCTGGCTTTACATTACGATACATTAGGCGTATTGATAGATTTCCTCCTTTTCTTTGGATTTTATAAGGTGTTTTCTTTCTGTAAAATCTGATAATATGGAATAACTATCAAGTAAAAGGGGCGCCGCCCTTTCCTGTGAGCCTCCTTCCCTGCCGGGAGATCCGGCGTCACAGGGAGGACGGCAGAACTTCTTTTGAATTAGCAGTTATAGCTTCACCTCCTTTTGCAGCACAGGTGGATTTTTCGGCAAAAGAAGCCCTATTCCATGCACTTCTGATAAAAATATTAGCATAGTGTAAGGGGGGACTGTTTTATATCGGTGAACCTCTGAAAAATGCTATGCAAGGGTTTAGGGGATTTTATATCTTCTTACCTGTCTTTCATTAAATTTTAGCGTAAAACGGGATGTGGACATATTGCATAAGCGTAAAATTACAAGATTCTTTCCGGCAAATGAGACGGTCAGTTTGGATTACACTATCACTATAGCAGGCAAATTCATTCACAGCCTTTCCAAAAAGCTATAGATTTGTTGGATATATGACTATGTACAAAAATGGGAGAGGAAGAAATTACATAGTGTCTGCTGAGCAAACTGAAAACACTTGATTTTACTGACTTTTGCCCCATTTTCTGGTATAATGATTGCAAGGATTTTGACAAAAACAAATCGTTTTTCTTGCAGTTTTCTTACAGATTTTAAGTATAAAGGGTAAGCGCCAAATATTCCTGCGGATTTTCTAATCTCCTGGATTCCTCTATAATTGTAAATGAAAGATAGTTAGACTATTTCACTACAATTACGGAGGATAGGTTATGACAGCTACACGCAAAGCCC
>ENA-OQKY01001659-OQKY01001659.1-human-gut-metagenome-genome-assembly--contig:-NODE-1659-length-11674-cov-7.893392_pt1 | contig 11674 bp, 10 predicted proteins | sample MGYA00242652_ERZ504805 | MGnify/ENA primary metagenome ERZ504805 (study PRJEB26092, sample SAMD00036400) | human gut metagenome | host: Homo sapiens | study: EMG produced TPA metagenomics assembly of... | reverse complement strand
ATGATTTTTGCACGGAATGATAACTGTTTCACGCCCTGTCCCCCCTGTGACCATATTTTTTCTATCATATCATGGATATTTTGGGATTACAAATCCCGAGGGGGGATATGATGTACCGGCTTTTGGAGAACAAAGTGCCTTCGGCACTTCAACTCCCCTAGCCCCTCATTCATGAGGGGAATTAGGGGGTTTCTTTTTATCATGTTTTCCTTCATAATAGTCTTATGAATATACTACAAAAGATTTTTACTGACCATTTTGAAGAAATGATTTATCTCCAACACCCTCGTGACTCTGTCATCGAGAATGTAGTAAAAATGATTAACTGCGGCAATCCTGCCTTTGGTGGTGCCATGTATACCTGTCCTTGCTGTGGGAATTTCAAATTTGTTCCTTTCCGCTGTCATTCCCGCTTCTGCCCTTCCTGCGGCAACATGTATTCCATCAACAGGACTACCTCTATGTCTTTTAAACTCCTTGATGTCCAGCACCGCCACTGCGTCTTTACAATCGCCAGAGAACTACGTCCTTTCTTTCTACAGGACCGGTCTCTTTTAAACTGCCTTTTTTCTTCTGTCAACAGCGTTATTACACGCATGTTCCATAAGGAGAATCAATCGGAACTATTTACTCCCGGTTTCATCTGTGTCCTTCACACCTTTGGCTGAGATTTAAAATGGAATCCTCATATCCACTGCTTAGTCTCCGAAGGCGGCGTTGGCACCTCGCTCCTGTGGCGTCACAAAACGCACTTCAATTACAAACTTTTACGGGATTCCTTTCAGACTGCTCTCCTCAACGAATTACACAAACAGCTGGGGGATTCTTTTAAAAAAGTAAAATCCCGGATCTATTCGGATCACAAAAATGGTTTCTATGTCAGAGCTATGCCTAATCAATGCAATCCCAATCAAGTCATCAAATATATCGGCCGCTACCTTGGACGGCCCGTCATTGCCACTTCTCGCATTGACTCCTATGACGGTGATTGGGTCTCCTTCCATTACAACCGCCATGAAGATAATCAGTTGATTACTGAAACGATTCCTGCCCTTGATTTCATCTCCCGTTTAACACAGCATATCCCCGAAAAACACTTTAAAATGATTCGTTACTATGGCATTTATGCCAGACACCGTAAATCCGACCTGCTTTTACGCAGAGCTATTTCCAAAGAAAAACATAAACTTTATCTCTCTTTCAACCGCTGGAGGGACTCTATCCTCCATTCTTTTGGATATGACCCTTTAAAATGTCCCAACTGTGGCACAACCATGCTCTTTTTAGAGCTTTACTTTAACCACAAAGCCGTTCCTTTGCATGAATTATACGAAAAGGCCATGCGTAAATACCGCTGCCGTTCTCCTTCCTCTTCCTTTTCTCTTCCACATCCGACCTTCACATGATACAATCAATGTATCTGATTTTGAATGGAGGCGGTTATTATCAAACGTATTACTGAAGAGGAACTTGCAAAGGAACTGCGCATACAATATATCCAAAACCCTCCAGAAGGGATGACCTCTGATGAAGTCCGTAACATGAGTGATGAGGACCTTTTGGATATGGATTATTTTTTACATGAATTTGATGATTTGGATGATGACGATTGGGGCGAAGAAGGTTTTTATATCTTCTAACCCTTACCGTCTGTTTGTTGTGCCCTGCTTTTGCAGGGCTATTTGTTTACATAATTCATGATTTACAAGGAATTTCCTATAAAGCAAAAAAACGGTCCTGGCTTACCGCCAGAACCGCGTCCTGTTTATTTTTACCATTCATCATATTAAAGCGGGCTGCACTGCATCCGCACTGTTTCAAGGTCTCCTCTGTCCATCCTACGGCCTTACAGCTGTCCCGTCAGGCAGTCTTGCAAACAGCCAGCTGTGATCCATATCCACTGCCGGATATTTGGCGGCTTCCTTCTCATCAAAGCCAACACCAATGCCTGGTGTGTCGTCCACATATGCGTACCCATCCCTGATTTTCGGGCAGCCCGGGAATACAGCCTCTTCCTCCTGGGTAAAACCGGAGAACTCCTGGATTCCAAAGTTATGGCTGTTCAGGTCCAGATGCATCTGCGCGCACATTCCAATCGGTGACAGGTCATTGGGACCGTGCCATGCGGTCCGCACGCCGTATGCATCGCAGAAATGAGCCAGCTTTACAGCAGGGGTTATACCTCCTATATCGCTTAAGTGCACCCTTATGAAATCAATCCACTGGTTTTGGATAATGGTTTTCCACTCAGCCGGATTGGTAAACAGCTCTCCCATGGCAAAGGGCACAGCTGTCTGCTCCCTCATATACTTATAATACCCTACCTGGTCAGGAGCCAGAGAATCCTCCAGGAAAAACAGCTTAAATGGTTCCAGTTCCTTTGTAAAAGCAAGGGTGTCTGCCAGTGATAACCGCTCATGAACATCGTGCATGACCTCAAGCTCCCATCCAAAATCCTTCCTCACCTGCTCAAACAGGCGGATTACACTGTCCATATACATTTTCGGATGGAAATACGCGCCTTCCGGTGCCCCCTCCGGTTTCACCATCTGCTGGCGCCTGCCGTCGAAGTTCCCGCCGTAGGTCCCCATATGACAGCGGATGTGCCGGTATCCTTCCTCAATATATCGGCTGATGCACTCTTTTACCTCTTCCAGGCATCCTCCATCTGCATGGCGGTAAACCGTCACGCCTTCCCTGGCCTTTCCGCCAAGCAGGCTGTAGAGCGGCATACCGGCCAGCTTTCCCTTGATGTCCCACAGGGCCTCATCTACGCCCGATATGGCATTGTTGAGGATTGGACCATTGCGCCAGTAAGAGCTTCCCATCATGGTCTGCCAGATATCCTCTATATTATGTACGCTCCTTCCCTTTAACATAGGGCAGAGATATTCCTCGATGGCTGTAACCACAGCCTTGTGCCTCCATGTAAAGGTAGCGCATCCGTATCCAAAGAGTTCGGGTTCCGATGTCTCTACCTTGACAATGACCAGATTAATTCCCCTTGGCGCTGTCACAAATACTTTTATATCCCGAATTGTTATGTTATCCATATTCTAATTCTCCTGTTTTTTATAATATATATCCCCGTATTATGTAACCTCCGCCATACAGTATCAGCTCTTAACTGCCCCGCCTGTCATGCCTGCAATAAAATACTTCTGGAAGCATATAAAGAGAACCACCAGCGGCAGGCTGGACACAGTGGAAGCAGCCATCAGGTCATTCCATTTAATCTGGTACTGGGAATTCAGGGAAATGATGCCCACGGTCAATGTCTTCAACTGGTCGTTGGAAATCAGGACTGAGGAGTACATATACTCATTCCATCCGCTGAACAGGACAAATATGGCAACTGCTGCAATGCCCGGCACAATCAGGGGCAGTATGATGTTCCAAAAAATTCGGAAGCTGGATGCCCCGTCCACCCTGGCCGCCTCGTCCAGCTCAATGGGTACTGTCTTAAAGTAGGAAACCAGCATCCATGTGCTGAAGGCCACATTGGTGGCTGCATATACAATGATAAGCCCAATCAGCTTGTTGGTCATATGGTATTTGGAAAGCACCGCATAGAACGGTACCACCAGCATGACGCTGGGAAACATCTGGGTTACCAGAAGGAAATCCATCAGCTGTTTTTTACCCTTAAACTGGAATCTGGTCACCCCGTAGCCGGCCAGACATGCACATGTAATACAGATAATCATGGCAAAGATACATGTTACCAGGCTGTTAAGGGTCATTCTTCCGAAATTGTAGGTAGTAAAGAATTTGCGGAAGGACTCCAGGCTGATTGGGTCCGGTATCCACTGGGGTTTAGGCGAGTAGGTCTGGGCCTCTGTCTTGAAGGCAGTGGAAATCATCCAGAGAACAGGCACCAGCACCATAAGGGCCAGCAGAATCAGTACCACATAACAGAGCACTTGTTCCATTCTGCGTTTCGACTTCATTTTATTCATCCTTCAGCACCACCTTATACACAGAGTTTATGAGATAACAGATAATGAAAACCAGGATTCCCCATGCAGCTCCTTTACCGAATCTCAGGTCGTTGAAAGCGGTTCCGTATATACTCAGGCTGATCAGGTTCGTGGCTGTGCCCGGCCCGCCGGCTGTCATGGTAAAGACCTGGGTGTACTGCTTGAACCACCACACGCTGTCCAGGATAATCACCGTTGTCAGGATAGGCTTTAGGGAAGGCAGGGTGATGTAGCGGAAGCTGTCCCACTTATTTGCCCCGTCAATCACCGCCGCCTCATACAGGTCCTTGGAGATACTCTGGAGTCCGGCCAGTATCATGGTCATGACCAGAGGAAATCCCTTCCATATACAAGTGAACACCACGGACGGAAACGCCAGTTCCTTGCTGCCCAGCCAGGATATGTTGGCTGAAATGATACCCAGTGACTTCAGCATATCGTTTAGTACACCATACATGGGATTCATGATCCAGGTAAACAAAAGGGCTATGACAGCTTCCGGAAAAAGCCATGGGAGCATAAAAATGACCCTGAATACAGTCCTTCCCCTGAACTCCCTGTTGAGCAAGGTTGCCAGGATGAAACCCAGGACAAAATGCCCGATTACCACAAATATCATGAACTCAAACGTAAGCAGCACCGATTTATAGAAAGACGGATCTGTAAACGCCTCTATATAGTATTTGAAGCCTACGAATTTCCACTTAGTCACCAGGTTAGTGTTGAAGAAGCTGATATAAAAGCCATAGGCCATGGGATATATAATAAGGGCTGCCAGCATGAATACAATGGGGAATGCAAATAAGTATCCGTCATTCTGGTATTTGATTTTACCCGAGGTTCCTTTTGTTTTTACCTTAGACATGATATCATGACCCTTTCTTTGCCTGTATTAATTGTAATCCTCCAGGAGCTGATCAAGATCCTTTACCAGCTGTTCCACCGCCTGGTCGTTTGTTTTCTCGTTGCTGAATACAGCTGCATAGGCATCGCCCAGGGCGCTCTTAAGTCCGCTGATTCCCGCAAAAGCCAGGGTCGGACGGCAGCCATCCTCAATCTGCTTTAAGAAACCTGCATAATCATCTCCTGTTATATAGGAAACCTTCTGTCCCTCGGTGGTGGACGGAATCTTGCCGCTGGACTCCCAGAACTTCATATCCTTATCGTGGGAGGTAAAGAATGCCAGGTATTTGGCGGCAGCTGCCTTCTCTGCGTCAGTTGATTTGGCGGTAATAGCATATCCCTCAGCTCCCAGCATAGTGCCTGAATACTCTCCGGGGAGTTTAAAAGAACCAAGCTTTCCTTTTAACTCAGGATTGTTGGCATAAGCAACGCCCAGGGCATTTGGTCCGGTAAGGAACATGCTGGTATAGCCCATGGCAAAGTAGTTTGCCGCTGTGGGATAATCCACCTCTGTGATACCGGTGGGAACCACACCCTCCACATTGTTCATATCGGTCCACTTGGAAAATACGTCCACGAATGCCGGATCTGTGGTGATGTCTGTCTTCCACTCATCCGAGCCATCCTCCCGGTAAGCCAGCTCATATCCGCTGCTCCAGAGATAGGACATAAAACGGCTCTGTCCTGAAGAATTGTTGGAGCCTACCATGGAGAATCCCCACTGGTCCACCTGTCCGTCCCCGTCCGTATCCTTTGTCAGCGCCTTTGCACAGTCCACAAACTCATCCCATGTGGCAGGCACTTTAAGCCCAGCTTCCTCAAAACGATCCATCCGGTAGATAACGGCCTGCGGCTGTACGGCCACCGGGTAATAGGTCATCTGTCCGTCAATGGTGCAGGCATCCATAACGCCGTTTGCCAGACCGTCAATGGCTTCCTTGTCCATCCAGTTGTTAAGGTCCTCTGTCAAACCCAGGTCATAAAGGGTGGGCACCTGGTCAGCAGATGTGAAGAACATGGTGGGAAGGTCATCCGGGGAGGTTGCCATGGCTGCCAGCTTTGTATAAATATCACCGGAGGCAATGGCCTGGATTTCCACCTTAATGTCCGGATTTTCCTTCATAAATTCCTCTGCGTACTGATATATGTACTGGCCATGAGGATCCTCAGGCGCATATCCGTCCATGACGGTCAAGGTAACCTGTTCTCCGGACGCGGCCTGTGTATCCTTATTTCCCGTCCCGGTACCGCCATTATCCTTTGTGTCCCCTGCCTTTACTTCCTCTGCCTTTGTATCTGCCGTGCCGGATGATGAGCCTGCGCATCCTGTCACAAGGCATGCCGCCATCACTACGGAAAGCATTGCTGATAAGAATCTTCTTTTCATGTCAGTTCCTCCATTTCATTGTTATAAATCTCTCTTAATTACCGGCCGGTAATCGTTTGTTCTGATGGGAATATCATACAACAACTGACATGAGGAATGTGATTATTATTTAGTCAAAAATCACCATTTTTTTGTCCTGTAACAAAAATCTGCATAAAAATAGCAGCTGGTATACAAAAATCACCAGCTACTTTCTTCTGCATCGTCTGCTTGTTTCCCACCATTCATGTGCAGATTTACGGTATTGAAGGGGAGAAACGTCCATAATTGATTTAAATTGCCTTAAAAATGTGTTTACGCTGTCATAACCGCACCTCTCCGCTATCACTGCTACGCTATCACTACTATTTTCCAATAAACTGGCAGCCTCGCAGACCCTCACCGTATTGATATACTTGTTTAAGTTGTATCCGCAATACTTGGTGAAATCCTTGCTGATGGTTGTTGGGTGAAGAAAAAATTTTTCACCCAGCATATTCAGGTTCAGCTCCTCATTAAAATGAACATCAATGTATTCCTTAATCTCCAGCATCCTGGCATTGGAAGGCGAGATACCCGACTCACTCCGCTCAAACCGGAAGACTCGAAACAGCAGCACTGCTATCTGGGTGATAATGGTCCGCTGAATCTGGGTACGGAAGGGCTTATGCACCTCGCCCTCCTCCTTTAAATAGCACAGCATGTCAATCAGATGTCCAAACACCGCCCGGTCCACATTTTTATAATTTTGGACAAACACCTCCGGCGATGGCGTGCCAAATACCTTCTGCAGGTCATGGTCCAAGATAATACTTCTATAGTAGGTTGGTTTGGCTGTGAAGCCGTATCTTGAAAACGGCAGCCTGTCAATCCGCCTCAGATGGTGTTCCATGGCACCTATGACCAGAATATCATAGGGCTCCACATGGTACTTCCTGCCTGAGATATAGTAGTCCGCAGCCCCGTCCTCCACCAGGAGAATCTCACTGGTATTATGGATGTGGTGCATCTCGTTCTTCTCATATTCACAGGTCCGTGAAATATTATAATTATCCTCACTGATTGCCCGGAAATGGTCCGGCTCATAGTAATCATTAATCTTAATCTCCATGTGGTAACTATAACATACCTGCTTCTATATGTCAAAAACGCAGCTCCCCGCACCTATTGGCATGCCACTGATAAACCTCAGCATTCCCCGGCTATTTATACTCTTATATTGTTATGACCAAATACTCCCCTGTCATCTGTCGCACCGCATATCCTGTTATCCCTCTATTGCGCCGCGTTCTTCTTAAGCATCCCCAGAATCACGCATCCGGCCGCTGCTCCCACAACCACCGCAGCCAGATACATAAGGGGATTTCCAATGGTGGGAAGGACAAAGATACCTCCATGAGGCGCCCTGAGGGTACAGCCAAATGCCATGGAAAGCCCTCCTGCAATCGCAGAACCGATGATACAGGAAGGAATCACGCGCAGCGGATCCTGGGCCGCAAAGGGAATGGCTCCCTCTGTGATAAAGGACAGGCCCATTATATAATTGACAATACCGGACTGACGCTCCTTTGCCGTAAACTTCTTCTTAAAGAAAGTGGTGCACAGGGCAATGGCAATAGGAGGCACCATACCGCCTGCCATGACAGCGGCCATGACCTCAAAGTTGCCCTCTGCCAGCTGTGCGGTTCCGAACACATACGCTGCCTTGTTAAACGGACCGCCCATATCAATAGACATCATGCCGCCTAATACCATCCCCAGCACAATCCGGCTGGTGCCGCCCATTCCGTTCAGGAAGTGGGTGAGGCCATCGTTAATCATACCCATATATGGGTTGATGAATGTGGTTACCACTGCTGCCAGGAAGATACCGATAACCGGATAGAGAAGCACCGGCTTGATGCCTTCCAGCGACTTTGGCAGCTTTGAGAAAAGCTTCCTTAAGCCCACCACAATATATCCGCCTACAAAACCTGCAAACAGAGCGCCCAGAAATCCTGCGTTCACATCGCCGCCTGCCGGGTTGGCAAAGGTGGATCCCATCTTGGCAATCAGGCCTGCCACCAGGCCCACTGCCAGGCCGGGACGGTCCGCGATACTCATGGCGATGAAGCCGGCCAGGATAGGAAGCATCATTCCGAATGCCTGCTCGCCCACGGTCTTAAGATAGGCTGCCAGAGGCGTATTCTTACCGAAGTTGGCCGGGTTGATGGAATAATCGTCAAACAGGAATGCCAGGGCGATCAGGATACCTCCGCCGATAACAAAGGGAAGCATGTGGGATACGCCGTTCATCAGGTGCTTGTATATGGTCCTCCCAATGCTGTCATTGCCTTCGGACACGGACTCTCCCCCCGCGGCTCCTGTGTGATGGTATACCGGCACCGTGCCGTCCACAGCCCGTTTGATCAGTTCCTCGGCCTTGTGGATGCCGTCGGCCACAGGGACCATGATAACAGGCTTTCCGTCAAATCTGGCCATCTCCACGTTCTTATCCGCTGCAATGATAATGGCATCCGCCGCTGCAATTTCTTCCCTTGTGAGCACATTCTGGGCTCCGCCGGAACCGTCGGTCTCAGCTTTCAGGGCAATTCCCAGCTTCTTTCCCGTATTCTCCAGGTTCTCAGCCGCCATATAGGTGTGGGCAATGCCGGTGGGACAGGCCGTAACCGCCAGAACACGGTAACCGGAGGAGGCGCCTGCTTCTGCATCCGCCTTTGCATCCTTGGCCGCCTCTCCCTCAGGCGCTCCAAAACGCTCTGTCTCTGCCTCATCTATGATGCGTAAAAATTCATCCTTATCCGCTGCCCCCATAAGCCCTTCCTTGAATCCGGGATTCATAAGCAGGGTTGACAGGCGGGATAATGCCTCCAGGTGTACGTCTGCTCCCTCAGCAGGCGCCGCAATCATAAACAGAAGGTTGGCCAGGGAGCCGTCAAAGGCGTCGTAATCAACGCCCTCCGGAACCACCATGGCCGCCAGTCCGGGCTCCTTTACCGCCTCTACCTTTGCGTGCGGAATGGCAATTCCCTCACCGATGGCCGTGCTGCCCAGGGCTTCCCTTGCCAGTATGCCCTCCTTATATCCGGCGGTGTCCTTAAGCCTTCCTCCGGCATCCATCAGGGATACCAGCCTGTCCACGGCCTCCTCCTTATCTGAAACCTTTACGCCCAGTTCAATACTCTCTTTTTTTAATAACTCTGTAATCCGCATAAATGCGCCCCTCCTAACCGGTTAAAGTGTGTTTAAGAGTCTCATAATTTCATCTTTTGTTCCAATTCCGTCGGAAAATGCCGTCGCGCCGCCGCAGGCTGTTCCCAGCTTCAAAGCGTATGCATAATCCCCTTTTTCCAGGTATCCGGCTATGAATCCTGCCACCATGGAATCCCCTGCTCCGACAGAATTCTTTACCGTTCCCCTGGCAGCCTGCCGGCGGTGTACACTGCCGTCCTCTGCTACCAGTATGGCTCCGTTTCCTGCCATGGATACCAGCACATTCACCGCTCCCTGTTCCTTAAGCTTCCTGGCATGGAGAATGATTTCCTCCTCTGTCTCAAGCTCCAGCCCGAACATCTGTCCCAGCTCATGATTATTGGGTTTAATGAGGAACGGACGGTACTTTAAAACCTTCAGGAGCAAATCCTTCTCCGCATCCACTACCATGCGGATTCCCCTGCCGTCCAGGCGTTCCATGATTCTCTGGTAGATGTCACTGTCAATGGCAGCCGGTATGCTTCCGGAAAGGACCAGCACATCCTCCTTTTTTAGATAGGAAAGCTTCTCAAAAAGCTGGTCCACATCGCCGGCTGTAATCTCCGGTCCCATGCCGTTGATCTCGCTTTCCTGGTCGGACTTCAGCTTTACATTAATGCGGGACATGCCCTTCTCCACCTGGATAAAGTCTGAATCAAACCCCAGGCTCCTGACTCCCCGCTCTATCTCCCGGCCCGTAAAACCGGCGATGAATCCCAGAGCCGTACTCCTGTATCCCAGGTTTGCCAAAAGCGCCGAAACATTGATGCCCTTGCCTCCGTAAAAGATGTTTTCCCTGATGGTCCGGTTTACACTTCCCAATGTAAAATGTTCTACTTTAACCACATAATCCAGTGCCGGATTAAATGTTACTGTGTAAATCATATATCTCCGCACCTCCTTTTTATGAAATTTTATTTCTTATGTTGTCTCTATCATAATACGACGTTATATTTTCGTCAATAGTATTTTATAAGAAAATTTGTTTCATGCATTTTTTCGTCGCAATATACAAACAGACGGCCTGTTTCCGTAAAAAGCCGTCTGTTTTTTGTGCATTATTTTCTATTTTATCGTTAGTACTGCGCCGCGTAAATAACAGTGAAGCTCTGTCCCATTATTTCTTATCCGGCGATATGGCTTTTTCATGACGCCGTATATGCTCCATGGACCCCTTCATACCAGCCCGCAGCAGAAGGTAAAGTATCTCCATCACTGCCGTAGCCGTCACCCTGGAAAACCAGAACTCCTCTGTCAGCAGCTTTTCCCTGGTGGCGGTGACAATCTTGTAATCACATATCCCGGCCAAGGGCGAATTACCATTATTGGTAATGAGAATGACCGTGCATCCGTTTTCCTTTGCCCCCTCTGCCAGGGTCTGAAGACGCTTGGAGCTTCCTGAATTGGATATGACCATAACCACATCCTCCTGGCCCAGGTTAAAGGTATAGGCAGTCTGGGTTTCCCATATATCCCCTGCCACAGCCGGTATTCCCAGCTGGTTGAATTTGAAGGCGCCGTCCAGAGCCACGGGAATGGTATTGCCCACGGCTGCCAGCTGCACCATTCGGGCATGCTCCAGCCTGTCCAGAATATGTTCCAGATTGGCCGGGTCCATCATGTTCACGGTCTCCGTCAGCTCAGCCACCTTGTTAGCCAGTATATTCTGAAGAGACTGCCGCAGATCGCCGCGGTCAATGTCATTGGACACATTCCGGTCCATTTGTTCTTCTTCCAGCACCTCCCTGGCCAATGCCAGCTTCAGGCTGTGGAATCCTTTGAAGCCGCACCGCCTGCAAAACCGGGATACAGTGGCGTCGCTGGTCCCGCTGGCCCTGGCCAGCTCGCCCACCGTCATATCCACTACTTCCGCCTTATGCTCCATCATGAAATCCGCTATCTTTTTCTCTGCTTCAAAAAATTCGTCATAGGAGGAGCAGATGACTCCCAACGCGCTTCGTGTCTCTCCCATATCATATTCCGCCTGTCTCATGTAAATTTATTTCATGGTCTAAATATAGCACACAAAACTTAAAAATAAAAGTCGTTTTTCGTCATATATTATAATGCTTTATGAAACTTTATTAACTTTTCGTTACTCCCCTTGTTTTTCCTTTTTTACTGTGCTATAATCTCTAAACGTTAACATATTATTAACAATTTGTTTATATTT
>ENA-OQKY01001658-OQKY01001658.1-human-gut-metagenome-genome-assembly--contig:-NODE-1658-length-11675-cov-3.720558_pt1 | contig 11675 bp, 9 predicted proteins | sample MGYA00242652_ERZ504805 | MGnify/ENA primary metagenome ERZ504805 (study PRJEB26092, sample SAMD00036400) | human gut metagenome | host: Homo sapiens | study: EMG produced TPA metagenomics assembly of... | reverse complement strand
CCGCTAAGAAGCTTGTGCGATTGATTTTTGCAATGGAGAAATCAGGAAAAGCATATCTGCCAACTGCTTAATTTTTTTCTGTAAATATCTCCTTTTAGAGCACCTATAAAGATGCTCTTGTTGTCATGCAGTTTTCAAGGTTCAAATATATCTGAAATGCATTTCTGCAATTCATTCAAAAAACTTTCATTTTAGACTTGACTTTTAATAGTTAGTCTTTCTTTTTATTTCATCATGCCAGCCAGTGTCTCATTCACCAGCTTTCCGTCTGCTTTCCCCTTTACTCTGGGCATCAGAACCTTCATGATTTTTCCCTTATCTGCGCCAACGGGCTTTTCAATTCCCAGCTCTGCCAGCACCTCCTGAATCACCTGGGCAATCTGCTCCGCACTCATATCCTCCGGTGCAAACTCCTTGTAAACAGCGATTCTTGCTGCCATTTCCTCTCTGATATCCTGGCGTTCCTCAGGAGCCAGATCATAGGTTTCCTTACTCTGACGCAGTTCCTTTTTCACTACAGCATTTTCCTCTTCCTCTGTCAGGGGAGAACGCTTGTCAATCTCCGCGTTCTTTAAAGCAGACAGCAGCATAGAAAGAGAATCCTTTCTCACTTTATCCTTTGCCTTCATGGCTGCTACCATAGCAGCTCTTACTTCATCAATCTTGCTCATAATCTTTGTCTCCTTTCATGATGCCAATGATCTGTTGTCTCACTATACGGAAATACCTGTCTTCCAAAGCCTCTTAGCTTCTTCCAAACTCAGACAGCTTCAGTCCCGGATTTCTCTCTTCTACCATACCCACGCTCCAGCTGTTGACAAACAGAAGCAGCGGATTATCCTTCAGATCCTTGATGCGTTTCATATCTGAGGTACCCTGAATTCTTGCCACATCCACTTCTTCTTTATTCTCAATCCAGCGGATATATTCATAAGGCAGCTTCTCCAGCTTTACCTCTACGTTGTATTCATTTTCCAGACGATAGGTTAAAACCTCAAACTGAAGTTCACCAACTACGCCTACAATAATCTCCTCCATACCAGTATTAAACTCCTGGAAGATCTGGATCGCACCCTCCTGGGCAATCTGGCTGACGCCCTTTAAGAACTGCTTTCTCTTCATGGTGTCAATCTGGCGCACCCTTGCAAAATGCTCTGGCGCAAAGGTGGGGATTCCCTCAAATTCAAACTTTTCACTGGATTTGCAGAGGGTATCTCCAATGGAAAAAATACCAGGATCAAATACACCGATAATATCTCCGGCATAGGCCTCTTCTACAATCTTTCTGTCCTGAGCCATCATCTGCTGCGGCTGGGACAGGCGCAGCTTCTTGCCTCCCTGGACGTGATTCACCTCCATGCCTGCTTCAAACTTTCCGGAAACAATCCGCATAAAAGCAATTCTGTCTCTGTGGGCCTTGTTCATATTGGCCTGAATCTTAAATACAAAGGCGGAAAAATCCTCTTTAAACGGATCAATCTCCCCGGTCAGAGTTCTTCTCGGCAGGGGGGAAGAGGTCATCTGCAGGAAATGCTGCAGGAAGGTTTCCACACCAAAGTTAGTCAGGGCAGAACCAAAAAATACCGGAGACAGGTTTCCTCTGCTTACCCGCTCCATATCAAACTCATCTGCAGCGCCGTCTAACAGCTCAATCTCATCCAAAAGCTGTTCATGGTAGGAATATCCAATCACATCATCCAGATTCGGCGCATCCAGACCATAATTCTGAGTCGCTACCTCCTTCGCGCCTCCCATAGCTGCTGTAAAGGTGGTAATTTCCTTAGTATGGCGATCGTAAACGCCCTTAAAATTCTTTCCGCATCCAATCGGCCAGTTAATGGGGCAGGTGCGGATTCCCAGGACATTTTCAATTTCATCCATCAGCTCAAAGGGATCTCTCGCTTCCCGGTCCATTTTATTGATAAAAGTAAAAATCGGAATTCCTCTCAGCACACAAACCTTAAACAGCTTAATGGTCTGCGCCTCAACACCCTTGGATCCGTCGATTACCATGACGGCACTGTCTGCTGCCATCAGGGTACGGTAGGTATCCTCTGAGAAATCCTGATGTCCCGGTGTGTCCAGAATATTAATGCAGTATCCGTCATATTCAAACTGCATTACAGACGAGGTAACAGAAATTCCTCTCTCCTTCTCAATCTCCATCCAGTCAGAAACTGCGTGTTTGGCAGCTTTTCTTCCCTTTACGGTTCCTGCCAGGTTAATGGCACCTCCGTAAAGCAGGAATTTCTCCGTTAATGTGGTTTTACCTGCATCCGGATGGGAAATAATGGCAAATGTTCTTCGTTTTTTTATCTCTTCTGCTATATTTGACAAAAGTCTGTCCTCCAAATCTTCTGATTAAAGCTCTGCTGCACAGATCGATTGCTGCGCAAATTTCTCTTCAATCCATGATTGTACCAGAGAAATCCAGCTCTGGCAACAGGGTTCCAGGGCATAATGATCACTTCCTGAAGTTTCTTGCCTTTCAGCCTCAGAATCTGTCCATAATCCGGTTCAAAAGCTGATGAGCCACCTGTTCCTTTGTCATCATAGCCAGCTCCTCTGCCCCTTCTTTGGTAATTATGGTCACAACGTTCGTATCTGTTCCAAAGCCTGCCCCGGCTGTCTTTAAATTATTGGCAACAATCATATCTACATGCTTCTTCTCCAGTTTTGCCTGAGAATTTTCCAGCATATTTTCTGTCTCCATGGAAAATCCGCAGAGTACCTGGCCCGTCTGTCTGTGGTTCCCCAGCCATGCAAGAATATCATCTGTCCGTTCCATTTTCAGATTCATATCCCCGTCTTTTTTCTTTGTTTTCTCTGTTCCCACATATTTTGGGCGGTAATCAGCCACAGCTGCCGCCTTAATAATCACATCCTGACTGCTGCTTGCTTCAGTTACTGCCTGAAACATTTCCCCGGCGCTTGTCACCGGCACCAGATTCACACCAAGAGGGGCCTTTAAATTGACCGGCCCGCTTACCAGAGTCACTTCCGCGCCCCGTCTGGCAGCTGCCTGCGCAATGGCATAGCCCATTTTCCCGGTGGAGTGATTGGTAATATAACGAACCGGATCAATGGCTTCCCTGGTGGGACCGGCTGTTACCAGGACTTTTTTCCCCGCCATATCCTTTTCGAAGGCCAGCTCCTGCATAATATATTCCATCAAAAGCTCCGGCTCCGGCATCTTTCCTGCTCCTGTATCCCCACAGGCCAGATATCCGCTGGCCGGTTCCACCACATGCATCCCATATCTGCGGCAGATATCCAGATTATCCTGAGTGATGGGATTTTCATACATCTGGGTATTCATGGCCGGAACAATGTATTTCGGTTTTTTGCAAGCCAAAAATGTAGTTGTCAGCATATCATCTGCCAGCCCGTGGGCCACCTTTGCAATCACATTGGCTGTCGCCGGGGCAATCATGAAAATATCCGCCCGCTTGGCCAGAGCTACATGTTCCACCTGGAACTGAAAATTTCTGTCAAAGGTATCAACCAGACATTTGTTCCCTGTCAATGTTTCAAAGGTAGTGGGAGTAATAAAATTCGTTGCATTTTCTGTCATAATCACCTGCACATCTGCATGCTGCTTTACCAGCATACTTGCCAGGCTGGCTATTTTGTAGGCGGCAATTCCGCCTGTTACGCCAAGAACTACTGTCTTTCCTTTCAGCATTAGTCCCTCCTGATTTTACCGCCGGAGCCTGCCCCGGCAAACATTTGCAATGGAATCAGTATAGCACAAAAATTGCGTATTTAAAAGGGATTCCGATTGTGTTTCCCTGTAAAATATGATAGGATGAGTGTGCAAAACAACTGCTTTTTGCGGTTCGTTTTCTGCCTGAAAATACACAGATTCTGCCGGTTCCCTTCAGGAATCGGGAAAGGAGCTTTTCCAATGATTTTAGCACTGGATATGGGAAACACCAATATTGTGGTAGGCTGCATTGACTCAGAAAAAACATATTTTGTTGAACGCCTGACCACCAATCACAATAAAACAAGCACAGAATATGCCATAAATATTAAAAATATTCTGGAAATTCACGGCATTTGCACAGCTGATATTGAGGGCTCTATTCTTTCTTCTGTTGTGCCTCCTCTGAATGCCGCCATTTCCTCAGCCGTAAAGAAAATCCTGGGCCATCACCCCATGCTGGTTGGATCCGGCATCAAAACCGGCATGAATATTCTTATGGACAACCCGAAAACCGTCGGCAGCGATCTGATTGTTGATGCTGTCGCTGCTATTCGGGATTATCCCTGCCCCATCATCGTCATTGATATGGGAACTGCCACCACTATGTCTGTGGTAGATCCGGCCGGCAATTATATCGGAGGAACCATTCTGCCTGGACTTCGTATTTCCCTAGATACCTTAAGCAGCAAAACCGCCCAGCTTCCCTCTATCAGCCTGGATATTCCCAAAAAGGTCATCGGAAAAAATACCATTGACTGTATGAGAAGCGGAATTATGTACGGCAATGCCGGCATGATCGACGGCCTGATTGACCGGATTGAAGAAGAACTGGGGCAGCCTGCTTCTCTGGTTGCCACCGGAGGACTGTCCCGCTTTATTATGCCTCTGTGCCGCCATCAAATCCAGTATGATGAGGCTCTGATGTTAAAGGGGCTGCTGATTCTTTTTGAAAAGAATAAGAATCTGTAGTCAGAGCAAGAGATTTTCCTCTGAAATAAAGAAAAATAAAGGCCAGCGCCGCTGCAGCTAAGACAAGTATCATCTGCAGCGGCCTCTGGCCTTTTGCGTTTATTCTTTATATTTTATTCTTTTTCTGAGCCTTTACCGGCGTTCTCCCAGTCTCTCCTGCGAGCCTTTTTCTTTCTATAATAGTTCCGCATCTATCCAGACGTGTTATTGTTGAATCATTCACTCTGCAAAAACTCCCACAACTCTACAGTGCCCGGATAATCTTTACATGATTTCGGAGAACCGCATAAAAGCTTCCTCCATCCTCCTGCCCAAACCGGCGCAGCAAAGCTGAATGAATCCCATTCAGATTCTTCTTGGGTACCCCGTTAAGAATCTTCAGAATTTGATCCACATCTCCTTCCTGCAGGCTCATTTCACTGCGTGCCAGAATCAGCTCCAGATACCGGCGTTCTCTTTCCTTTTTGTTGTTGCTGTATCCGGCGGAAAGTTCTCCCCGGCAGCCAGGATTTTCTCGAATAAAACGATAAATTCCGTTTCCAGTTGCCAGACCAAAATGATACTCCATCACATTGTGAACCAGAGACATATTCGAAAGCTTCAGGGTTTTGCAAAGCTCCAGGAGAAATCTCCGATCCTCCTCCGGCTCCCGGCTTCCTGTTCGACGGAAAATCTTCAAAAGCTCTTCCTTCCAGTCAGCGCCGCCGCCATTGTGTTTTTCTTCTGTTTCTGCTTCGCCGTTTTCCCTGTCTTCCTCTCCGTCTCCAATGAGCTCCTGCTCTAAAACAGCTTCGTCGTCTTCGAACGGCTCTGGTTCCTCCGTAAAAACCAGGGTATCCTCCTCAGCGAACTCCCGGCATTCTTCCTTCTTCTCTTTTTGTGTTTTTTTTCGTCTGTTTTTTCTCTTTTTTCTGCCGTTTCCCTCAGAAGTGGTCTGCCCGCAGCTTCCCTCGCCTTCTGCTTCGTCCTTTCCCGCTGACACTTCCTTTGGGGACATTTCTTCGCAGCTGTTCTCTGCACAAGCTTCCACTTTTCTCATTTCTCCGCAGATGTCCTCTGCACAAGCTTCCGCTTCTCTCATTTCTCCGCGCCCGTTCTCTGCAGATACTGTCTTCGGAGACTTTTTCCTACGAACCTTCTTTGCAGAAGATGCTGATTTTCCCGGCTTTTCTCCGTGATTTTCCACTGCGCAGGATTCTGATTTTTCCTGTTCTTCTCTGCGGTTTCCAGCTGCACAGGATTCCGATTTCTCCTGTCCTTTCCTGTGATTTCCTGCTGCGCAGGATTCTTGGAGAATCGGCTCCTCTCCGCAATTTTTTTCTGCACAGGATTTTTGAGCGGCCGGCTCCTCTCCGTGAACACGCGCTGCAGCTCCAGCCTTTTCAGACTTATTGTTTCGGCCCTTCTTTTCTGATACGGCTTTCTCTGCCTTCTCTTCCTGGCGTCTTTCCTCCGGCGCTCCCTTCTCACAATCTGTACCCTTAATTCTCCGCACAGAGCATCCCTTCTGCTGCCAGTAACGAACTACAGCGTCATATCCGGTATCATTGGAAACAATGATATATTCCCGGCTGCCATTCTGAGACAGACAGCTTCCCAGCTCTGTCACCAGCTGAAAATCCAGGGCATTCTGCCCTTCAAAACACTTGATCCAGTGAACCGCCCCTCGCTTTTGTTCCATCAGACAAACGATTCTATCATAGCCCATGTGTGCGCTTTTATCTGTATAAAATACCAGAATCTCATCCCTATCCTCCAGTACCTGCAGAAGCTCCACCCACACATCGTTGATATTCTCGCTGTCGATTAAATAGGTTCTTCTCATTTCATTCTCTCCGTTATAAATTTTTCCCGTGATCTTTATTATACACGTTTTGCACGGAATGTAAAATAGGAACCATTACGCACCCGTGGAATTCGCTCTTCTTTTATAAACCAAATCCACAATTCCATTATAATTTTGTGTACTTACCAGCTCCAGCTTCTGTTCTGTGCTCTTGTCTTTAAAAAGGCGAATGCCGTCTCCCAAAAGTGTGGGAATCACAGAAATATAATACTCGTCAATCAATCCCTTTCCTCTCAGCTGCCCCACAAGATTTGCTCCCCCGCAAATCCAGATTTTCTTTCCTTCCTGCTGCCTCAATTCCTCCAAAAGTTCTTCTGGTTCCCTGTCCGTAAAGCAGATCTCATCGGAAGACAGATGCTCCGAATGCGTAAATACATAGGTCTTCAAGCCCTCGTATATCCACTGTTCCGGTGACAGCTCTGTTACAATCTGATGGTAGGTATTCCAGCCCATCAGTACTGTATCCACATCTCTAATAAACAGAGAATAGGTATCTATCATCTCTCCATCCTCTTTCTGACCCGTTAGCCAATCCACACCGCCGCGGCTATCTGCAATATAACCGTCAAGACTCATTGCAATAAACAAACTGATTTCTCTCATAGTATTCAATTCCTCTATCTTTCCAGGTTTTCGTATTTCTGTTTTTGTATTTCTGTTTTTGTATTTTTGTTTTTGTATTTTTGTTTTTGTATTCCTTCCAGACTTCGTTCATTTTCCTAGCTCTGCCTTTTTTCCGGGCTTTGTATTCCGTCAAACCATCATGTACTCTAACGGCATTCCTGTTTTCGATTGTATCATAAATTTATTCCTTTTGTTTGTGCTTCAGAAGTTTTCCTATTTCTTTTCTTGTTTCCACCAAATAAAGGCCCCTGGCACGTGTTCTCTCCGTATGCCCTCAAAATACAGATGTTTGAACATCTATTTTTTAAGGTTTCGACAGTCAACACTCTGTGTATATCATACCTCTGAGTTTTATATAGAATTCCTCTTTTCCCACCGTAAATGCAAAATTTCTCCTCTGATTTGTGCAGGAAGCAGTTCTTTTTCTCCTTAAATGCACAATCTTCGCCATGAATTGTGCAGAATTCGCCCTTTCCCTCCATAAATGCAAAATCTGCATCATGGCTCAAGAGTCCCCTATAGAAATTATTCCCCCACAGAAATCTCTTTTCTGCAACTACAACAATGCGGCAGTTCCAAGCAAATGCTTCAAACTGCCGCCATTCACACTTCTATTCTATTCTTCCTCAACCTTCTGAGGCGTTCTTGCTGAAACACAGTAAACCTTTACCGAGCGTTCCATCCGGCTGTTAAAGAAGATCCTGTCTCCCGTATGACTGTATATGGGATGAGGGTGGGCATCCTGCCCCAGCCAGTCACTTTCGTGTTTGCAAAGAGGAATCCAGGTCAGAGTTCCCTTTTCCCAGTCCGGAATGACCTTGCAGATATACTCCGCATCCTTTTTATGTGGATCCGGCCCGTTATCTGTACTGTTTTCCCGACCCTGCTTTCCCTCCCAGGGATATTTAAAATACCCGTCGCACACCAGGTTTCCCCTGTGATCCATAGTAAAATGGCCATAGGCATTGTAATCATCCGGCAAAGCAATTTCCCAGTACCTTTTTGTAGCCAGCTCATACCGGCCAACCATAGCCGGACCGCCTGCATAGCCGCCATGATAAATAATCTGAGTTCCGTCATCACTCCACATCTCATGGCAGACCCAATCCTCCACTCTTCGTGCAAAGCCCCTTGGATTCCCCAGAGTATCGCTTCCCTCGGTACGGACACGAATCAGAGAATCCGTTTCATGGTCATACATCCAGATACGCCGGATCCCGCAGTCAAAGCTGGGCCACTCATGGTTATACATAATAATTTCCGGATTGATTGGATGAAACTGCACATGGGTAATCCAGCATTTCGGAACTGTTTTTTCAAACAGCAGCTCTCCTGTTTCTGTATCATAAACACAGAGATAGCTGTTTAAATTTTCCTCCTGCACCCGTCCGTCAATATCATAAACCGGACGCCGGTCAAGCCCGGCTCCCTCTGTTTCCGGATCAAAATCCAGGCATCTGCCGTCTGTCATAGGGACACAAAGTCGCTTTCCATCTGCACTGACATGAGTAAATGCTGTCATTCGCTCCTCCGGTATCCGGTTCAGCACAGTAATCCTTCCCTCCCGGTCTGCCCTGCATATTTTATCATCCTGAATAAAATAAATGATTTCCCTTACATAATCGAGACAGACACTGGCCTTCCCCAGCCCCCGATTCTTCTCTCCGTCAAAGTAAACGTAGCTTTTTAAAGTACCTGCCTGATTCTGTGTAAGAACCTTCTCTTTTCCGGTAAACAGATCCTTTACTATCACATTGGGGCTTCCCCCCTGATCACTTATCATATAAACTCTGTCTCCGCTCTCCCCAAGAGACGAGCAGGTAAAATACAAAAGCTGAGTATTATATTCCTGTCCATCCAGACAGCCACCTGCCAGCATCCGTCCGTTTAATGGTGTTTCCTTCACAAATCACAGCTCCTTTCTGCAGAAAACAGGTTCCAGCAGCACATAAATCACTCCGCCTCCGCAGCTTCCTTCCTCTTCCGACTCCTCTCCTGCCATATTCACATAACACAGCATTGAGTGCTCAGCTCCGGACTTCAGAAGTTCAAGCGCGCGGTTCATCATAACTGCCTCCGCACGGCCGCCTCCTATGGTTCCAATGCAATAGCCGTCTGGCTGTACCAGCATTTTCGTTCCCGCCTCACGAGGCGTAGATCCCTTTTTTCCAACAATAGTTGCCATCACACCAGCCTTTCCCCCATTTCCAGTCTTCAAAAGGGCGTGAAGCATATCTCTGGAATATCCGTTCTGTCTAATTCCTCTGTTTTTCACCTGAATAATCTCAGCCATAATCGCAACTCCCAGTTCTGCCGGAGTTTCTGAGCCAATATCCAATCCTATCGGCGTGTGGATGCGCTCAATTACCTGCGGCGCTGCTCCGTATTCCAAAACAGCGTTTTTCACCATCTGTACTCGTTTCCGATTTCCCAGCATTCCAATATAAGCATGAGGCTTTTCTACGATTTTCTTCAGACAAATCTGATCGTAGACGTGTCCCCTGGTTACAAGAACGAAATAGGTACTGCTGCTGCCCGGTATTTGATCCAGACCCGCTTCAAAGAGTTCACAAATCACCTGGCTGGCCCCTGCCCGTCTTGCATTGTCTGCAAATACAGGACGATCCTCCAGCACAATTACTTCAAAGCCCAGCATCCTTCCAATCTCAATGACCGGAATGGAAACATGACCTCCGCCGCAGATAACCAGACAGTTTTCCTGCCCCAGCCAGTCGCAGAAAACCGGTATTCCTGCCACCTCAGCTATGCTGTCCCTGCACTGTTTCTTATTTCGAACCGCTATCCAGACCTCTTCCTTATGTTCCTTCAGGTATCCTTTTTCCTCTGTATCAAATATCAGCTGCCCATCTGAAAAAAGAGCCTTTTCTCCAAAATGCGGCCCCGCCAGCACTGTCACTGCCAAATTCTGTTCTTCCGGATTACATCGGGAAACCGCTTCATAAAAGCTTCGCATCCCACATTCCCCTTTCTTTTATTCCATTTTCACTGTAACGCTTCTGCCGCGCTCTTACTTTGGCAGCTGGGCAAAAAACAACTCATACAAATCATCTTCCCCTTTTAAAACTGGAGAATTCTCTCCGCCTCCATTGGTACTGCGTTTCATAGCGGCATAAAGTTCCTCCCCCGCCTGAAGCAAATCCATTTCATAAAGCTCCTCTCCCTGCTCCCTGCAGATTCTGCAGAAATCTGATAATGGATTCTGACTTTTTCTTGTATCCCAAAGCCGTTTTCTAAGCTGTATATCCTCAGCCGCCTTTTTCTGAAGAACTTCCAGAGAAACCGCAACGTCCATAACTCTTATACTCCTTTATTTTTTCTCACATCATGCTTCTTTTGAAAAACCTTTCCTGTCTTATCTGCCAGAAAACCGGCGCCTATAGCCAGAGCCGTAGGCATCAGCCATCCAAAGCCCTGTCTGCTGCCAGGAATCCCATGAAGAAGTCCAGTCACACCCGGAATCACAATATGGTTCTCGTCCAGCATAAAAAGCAGGCTGAACAAACCGCACACAAATGCTGACCAGGGATAAATCCGCGGATAATCTTTGATTCTGTGGTGAAGGCAGGAAAGAAAAATCAACAAAATTGCCAGAGGATAAATGGCATTAAGCACCGGCTTGGAAATTCTTAAAATCGCCCCCAGGCCCGCATTGGATATGGCCATGGACACAGCCGCAAACACATACACCCATGCACGATAGGACAGCTTCGAAAAAATTCTGTGAAAATAATTTCCACAGCATACAAGAAGTCCCACACAGGTATTAAAGCAGGCAATCATAAAAATACATGCCAGCATCACTGTCCCAGCCTTTCCAAAAAGAAATTCCACCACTCCGGTCAGTATCTCTGTTCCATCGGCCGCCCCGGCAAACCTGGTTCCGGAAACCATTCCCACGTAAGAAAGCATTCCGTAAACTGCCAAAAGCACCGATCCTGCAGTCCATCCCGCACGAATGGTTTCTTTCATTACTCCTGATTCCTCTGAAATCCCCATGACCCGGATATTCATTGCGATAATAATTCCGAAATTCAGCGCTGCCAGGGTATCCATTGTCTGATAGCCGTCCAAAAATCCCCGAATCACGGCAGTCTGTCCATAAGCGCCATTGGGCGCTGCCGCTGGTCCTGCCGGACGCAGAACAGAGGACGCAAAAATAATCACAATCAAACTCAGAAGAATCGGCGTCAGACATTTTCCCAGATACTCTGTCAGCTTTTCCGGATGCATAGCCACCTGAGCTGCCAGCAGGAAAAACGCCAGGGAATAAACAAGCTGTACCAGCCTCAGTGCTTCCGGCTGATTCCAGAAAGGCATCACCGCAATCGAAAAAGAGGTGCTTGCCGTTCTTGGAATGGCAAGACACGGCCCAATGGCCAGGTATAAAACAAGAATGTAAAAAAAAGAAAATCTGGGATGCACGCTGGACGCCAAAGTCTCCAAACCTCCGGATTTGGTAACAGCCGCTACCCCCAGTACCGGAAGAAACGCGGCGCTCACTGCAAA
>ENA-OQKY01001644-OQKY01001644.1-human-gut-metagenome-genome-assembly--contig:-NODE-1644-length-11768-cov-8.937119_pt1 | contig 11768 bp, 10 predicted proteins | sample MGYA00242652_ERZ504805 | MGnify/ENA primary metagenome ERZ504805 (study PRJEB26092, sample SAMD00036400) | human gut metagenome | host: Homo sapiens | study: EMG produced TPA metagenomics assembly of... | reverse complement strand
TGTCATTTGTACTCTGTGTACAGGTTTCTTTTCTCTTGCCATAATAAAAGGCCTCCTTATGATAAAATATTTTACCATAGAAGACCTTCTAAAACATTATTTACAGAAAAAGTTTCACATTCTCACACTTTTAAACCAGTCTCAAAAATCGTGTGCAGACCTTTTATTGCGTCAGTATCATTTGGCGTACGCCCTGTACGCCTCAATCTACTTCCTTGTAAAATGATACTGCACACGATTTTGAGACCCTGCGGCTTTATGATTTATTAATCGTGAAAGCGACATCTCCTTTTTCTCAGCAAGATCCACAGTCCTTACACCGTCAATGTACAAAAGTGCGTTACGGATTCCGTCAATATCCATAATAACGTTAAAAAAATAACGTTATATTTTTAACAAAAAAGTATTGACAAATAATTAACAAATGCATTATACTAAACACGTATTAAAGAAAAAGTTCCATTCATGAAAATGATTCAGGAGGAAATGAACATGGCAAAGCAGAAAGAAGCGGCAGTTGTGCCGACAGTCGTAGATAGTGTAGAAACACTGGAAGCAAAAATGAAAGCAATGCGCGAGGCGCAGAAAGTTTTTGCTACATTTACACAGGAACAGGTAGATAAGATCTTTTATGAAGCTGCTATGGCGGCAAATAAACAGCGTATTCCGCTTGCAAAAATGGCAGTGGAAGAGACACAGCGTGGTATCGTGGAAGACAAAGTGATCAAAAACCACTACGCAGCAGAATATATTTACAATGCATATAAGAGCACAAAGACATGTGGCGTGATCGAAGAGGACGAGGCATTCGGAATCAAAAAAGTTGCAGAGCCGATCGGTCTGGTGGCAGCAGTTATCCCGACAACAAACCCGACATCCACAGCGATCTTCAAGACATTGATCTGTCTGAAGACAAGAAATGCGATCATCATCAGCCCGCATCCGGCTGCAAAAGCCTGCACGATCGCGGCAGCAAAAGTTGTTCTGGACGCGGCAGTAAAAGCAGGCGCTCCGGAGGGGATCATCGGATGGATCGACGCTCCGTCACTGGAACTGACCAACACCGTTATGCGTGAGGCAGACATCATCCTCGCAACAGGCGGACCGGGAATGGTAAAAGCAGCATATTCATCCGGAAAACCGGCTCTCGGAGTAGGAGCAGGAAATACACCGGTCATCATTGACGATACAGCAGATGTGAAGATGGCAGTAAACTCCATCATCCATTCCAAGACATTTGACAATGGTATGATCTGTGCATCCGAGCAGTCAGTAACTGTACTGGACAGCATTTATGACGAAGTGAAGAAAGAATTTGCATACCGCGGATGCTACTTCCTGAAAAAAGGCGACGAGCTGGACAAAGTTCGTAAAACGATCATCATCAACGGCGCATTGAACAGCAAAATCCCGGGAAAATCTGCATACGAGATCGCAAAAATGGCAGGAGTCAATGTACCGGAAGATACAAAGATCCTGATCGGAGAAGTAGAGTCTGTCGATATTTCCGAAGAATTTGCACATGAAAAACTGTCTCCGGTACTTGGAATGTACAGAGCAAAGACATTTGACGAGGCGCTTGCAAAAGCAGAGCAGCTTGTAGCGGACGGAGGATACGGACATACCGCTTCCCTGTATGTACATCCTGCACAGAAAGAAAAGATCGCAAAACATGCGGCTGCAATGAAGACTTGCCGTATCCTGATCAACACACCTTCTTCACACGGTGGTATCGGAGATCTTTATAACTTCAAACTGGCTCCGTCACTGACACTTGGATGCGGATCCTGGGGCGGAAACTCCGTATCTGAAAACGTAGGAGTCAAACATCTGCTGAACATCAAGACCGTTGCCGAGAGGAGAGAGAACATGCTTTGGTTCAGAACACCTGAGAAAGTATACTTTAAGAAAGGCTGTATGCCGGTTGCACTGGATGAACTTGGAACGATCATGCACAAGAAAAAAGCATTCATCGTAACAGACTCGTTCTTGTACAAGAACGGATATGTTGCTCCGATCGAAGCAAAACTGGACGAAATGGGAATCCAGCACACATGCTTCTACGAAGTGGCTCCGGACCCGACACTGCAGTGCGCACGCCTTGGTACCGATCAGATGCGTGCATTTGAGCCGGATACGATCATCGCACTCGGCGGTGGATCTGCAATGGATGCAGCAAAGATCATGTGGGTAATGTACGAGCATCCGGAAGCAAACTTTGAAGATATGGCGATGGACTTCATGGATATCCGTAAGAGAGTCTACACATTCCCGGAGATGGGAACAAAGGCATATTTTGTAGCAATCCCGACTTCTTCCGGAACCGGTTCCGAGGTGACACCGTTCGCGATCATCACAGATGCGGAGACCGGCGTAAAATGGCCGCTGGCTGATTATCAGCTTCTTCCGAACATGGCGATCGTAGACGTGGACAACATGATGACACAGCCGAAAGGTCTGACAAGTGCATCCGGTATCGACGTTATGACACATGCGATCGAGGCATATGTTTCGATCATGGCATCGGATTACACAGACGGTCTGGCACTCAAAGCAGTGAAAGCAGTATTTGATTATCTGCCGTCTGCATATGAGAACGGAGCAAATGATCCGGTTGCAAGAGAGAAAATGGCAAACGCATCCTGTATGGCAGGTATGGCATTTGCAAATGCATTCCTTGGACTGAACCACTCCATGGCACACAAACTGGGCGCGTTCCATCACTTGCCGCACGGTGTTGCAAATGCAGTGCTTTTGACAGAGGTAATGCGTTATAATGCAGCGGAAGTTCCGACGAAGATGGGAACCTTCTCCCAGTATCAGTATCCGCATGCAAAAGAGAGATACGCGGAACTTGGACGTTTTGCAGGATGCACAGGCAAGAACGACGATGAAGTATTTGAAAACTTCCTTGCAAAACTGGAAGATCTCAAAGAAAAGATCGGAATCAAGAAGAGCATCAAAGAGTATGGAATCGACGAGAAATACTTCCTCGATACATTGGATGACATGGTAGAGCAGGCATTTAACGATCAGTGTACAGGGGCAAACCCGAGATATCCGCTCTTCAAGGAGATTAAAGAAATCTACCTGAAATGCTACTACGGAAAATAAAGACCGGCGTAGGAAAAAAGCGTACGATCCGTGAATAAGGGGGGGGGCAAGTCCTCTTGTACGCGGAGGATAAATAGGGATTACAGAGAATAGAAAGCAGAAAGTCTGGATGATACCGGAAGATACGGTATGTCCGGGCTTTCTGCTTTTTCGGGACTTTGCAAATAAAGGGGATTCCTGTATAATAAGAAGCGTCCAAATTATAGAAGAGAGGATTGACTGACAGATGGATTTGAATCAGAAACTGACCGAAGAATTAGGTGTAAAACGCTGGCAGGTAGACGCCGCGGTAAATTTGATCGATGAGGGAAATACGATCCCGTTTATTTCACGATACAGAAAAGAGGCGACCGGATCGCTGAATGACGAGCAGCTCCGAAAATTACATGAGCGGCTTTTATATTTGCGGAATCTGGAAGAGAAAAAAGAACAGGTACTTTCCAGTATCGAGGAACAAGGAAAACTAACGGAAGAATTGAAAGCGCAGATCCTTGCGGCGGAGACATTGGTTGTCGTGGAAGATCTGTACCGCCCGTATCGTCCGAAACGGCGGACGCGCGCAACGATCGCGAAAGAGAAAGGACTGGAACCGCTCTCCGTATTGATCATGCTGCAGCAGACAAAAGAGCCGTTGGAAGTGGAGGCGGAGAAATATATTTCCGAGGAAAAAGAAGTGAAATCCGCGAAAGAGGCACTCTCAGGAGCAATGGATATCATTGCGGAATCCATTTCTGATGAGGCCGATTACCGGAGCTGGATCCGGAAACAGACGATGCAGAAAGGAAAGATCATTTCTGCGGCGAAAGATGTGGAGGCAGAGTCCGTATATGAGATGTATTACGAATTTGAAGAACCGATCGGAAAACTGGCAGGACACAGAATCCTCGCATTGAACCGCGGGGAAAAAGAGAAGTTCTTGACGGTGAAGATCGAAGCACCGGAGGAAGACATCCTGCGGTATCTGGAAAAACAGGTGATCCGTCGGGACAATCCGCATACGACACCGGTACTGAAAGAAGTGGTCGAAGACAGTTATAAACGTCTGATCGCGCCGGCAATCGAGCGTGAGATTCGAAACGAACTGACGGAAAAAGCGGAGGACGGTGCGATCGAAGTATTCGGAAAGAATCTGCACCAGCTTCTGATGCAGCCGCCGATCACCGGAAGAGTTGTATTAGGCTGGGATCCGGCATTCCGTACCGGATGTAAGCTGGCAGTTGTAGATGAGACCGGAAAAGTGCTCGGAACGACGGTCATTTATCCGACAGCGCCGACAACACCGGCGAAGATTCAGGCTTCCAAAGATTTGCTCAAGAAGATCATTCCGAAGTATCATGTTTCCTTGATTTCACTTGGAAACGGAACGGCTTCCAGAGAGTCGGAACAGTTTATCGTGGAGCTGTTAAAAGAGATCCCGGACGACGTACAGTATGTCATTGTAAATGAGGCGGGAGCGTCTGTGTATTCTGCAAGTAAACTTGCAAGTGAAGAGTTTCCGAAGTTCGACGTAGGACAGCGAAGCGCCGCTTCTATCGCAAGAAGACTGCAAGATCCGCTTGCGGAACTGGTAAAGATCGATCCGAAATCCATCGGTGTCGGACAGTATCAGCATGACATGAACCAGAAGAAACTGGGCGAATCGCTAAATGGGGTGGTAGAAGACTGCGTGAATAAGGTCGGAGTAGATCTGAACACTGCTTCTGCGCCGCTGCTCTCTTATATTTCGGGAATCAGCAGTGCGATTGCAAAAAATATTGTTGCATACCGTGAAGAAAACGGGCGGTTCGCAAGCCGGAAGGAATTGCTGAAAGTAGCAAAACTCGGACCGAAAGCTTTTGAGCAGTGCGCCGGATTTATGCGAATCCAAGGAGGAGAAAATCCGTTGGATGAAACAGGGGTGCATCCGGAGTCTTATGAGGCGGCAGAAAAGCTGCTGAAAAAGCAAGGATATACGCCGGAAGACATTACCGGCGGCAATCTGACAGGACTTTCGCTGACGATCAAAGATTACAAAAAAGCAGCGGAGGAACTTGGAATCGGCGAGATTACGCTGCGTGATATCGTGAAGGAGCTGGAAAAACCGGCGCGTGATCCGCGTGAGGAGATGCCGAAACCGATCCTTCGAACCGATGTACTGGAAATGAAAGATTTAAAAGAAGGAATGGTTTTGAAAGGAACTGTCCGTAATGTCATTGACTTTGGCGTGTTTGTAGATATCGGCGTGCATCAGGACGGACTGGTACATATTTCCCAGATCACGGACCGCTATATCAAGCATCCGCTGGAAGCGGTCAGCGTCGGAGACATCGTGGATGTGAAAGTCATGAGCGTGGATCTCAAGAAGAAACGGATCCAACTGACGATGCGCGGAATCTGATAAAGTAGGGAAAAATACAGAGATTTGGAGAATGGCACTTGGGACACAAGTGTCATTCTTTGTATCTTATAAATAACAGCAGCCTGTTTAACTCAAAGTTTATATTTCTGCCTGAAAGTTAATGACGGGGAAATGGAACGTACGAATCGGAGATGCTACAATAGAAATAACAAGCGGATACATAAAAGCTGAACAACAAAGGAGCATTTCATATGAAAATCAATGAAATCATTCGTGAACGGAGATTGAAAAAAGGACTTACGCAGGCACAGGTTGCAAAGTATCTTGGCGTTTCCGCTCCGGCTGTCAATAAGTGGGAGAAAGGAACGACTTATCCGGATCTTGTATTGCTTCCGGCGCTTGCGAGACTTCTGGACACAGACCTGAATACCCTTTTATCCTTTCAGGAGGATTTGTCGGAAAAAGAAGTGGCGTTATTTATGAATGAAGTTCTTGAGCAGATCGACCGGAGCGGATTTGATGCGGGATATTCTCTGGCGGTTGAAAAATTGAGAGAATATCCCAACTCGGACCTGCTGGTAAACAACTTGGCGGCGTTACTGGACGGCGCAATCATACTTAGTGGAAATCCGATTCCGTTAAAGGAAAAGTATGAGAAAGAGATAGAAGCACTTTATCAGCGGGCGGCACAAAGTACGAACGCAGTGATCAGAGAGCAGGCCAGCGCGTGTTTAATCTCTAAATTAATGGAACAAGGGAACTATGAACAGGCACAGGAATTGCTGGATACTATCCCGGAGAAAAGCAGCATAGACAGAGATTTGGTACAGGCAAATATATGGATTGCACAAGGAAAACTTAAAAAGGCGGCAAAATGTACGGAAGAAAAGCTTTTATCTGTTACTAATGAAATCCATTCTGCGCTAATGACTTTGATGGAAATCGCTATCAAAGAAGAACGGATGGATGATGCCGAATATATTGCGGATGTTGACAGAGGAAGCGCACAGTTATTTGACCTGTGGGAGTACAATTCTTATGTTGCACATTCCCAGTTATATATTGCGGCAAAAGACCGGGAAAAATCACCGGAGGTCTTACGGGCAATGTTCACGTCGCTCACAAAAAAATGGGAGATCGATCAGTCGCCGTTATATCGGCATATTGAGAAAAAAGAAGTCAGTCAGGCATTTGGAGAGAAATTTCAAAAATTAATCATAGAGTCGATTCGGACAGATGAAGAAATGCAGTTTTTAGAAAATAGATAAGCGTCTGAATAAAGAAACCAGGGGAGTCGAAAGACAACCCTGGTTTTATCTACATAGAACGTTTTTTTAGAAACAAAAGATCTTTAAATTCATCTAAAGAAATATTCTGTCCCGTTCTTTTTAATTGTAATGCTTGCAGTACTTCGGAATAACGTTTTTTTGTTAAAGGATTTGTTGCCATGGTAATGATGGAGAGCAGTAAGCACACGGAGGTTCCGATGACAAATATATTTTGAAATCCCTCGAGTGTACTTATGCTCTGCACCGATGCCAGCGGATCATAACCGACATAGTCAATCACCATACCTAAAATACTTACACCGATGGCAGCCGCTATTTTTTGCGATACCGTTGCCATAGAATAAAATAAGCCCTCTCGTCTCTCGCCGCTGACCAGTTCGTCCACCTCTACGCAATCGGAGATCATAGAATAAATCACCTGATACAGTGCGTTTAAACCTACGACAAGAATACTGGTCATGATGATCGGTGCCATTGTAGATCCTGGTTTCAGGAAAAATAATGGGAAGATGATCATACAAAGCAGCCAGATTCCCATTGAAATAATCCAAGAGGTCACTTTTGAATATTTTGTGGACCAGTGATCGATCGGAAACACCCAGAACAATGCGACGATCCACATAATGATATTCACGAGAGACACTTGTGTGTCGTTTAAATTTAAGTTGTAGGTTAAATAATATACCAGGACTCCGAGGAAAATTGCCTGTGCCAAAATAGCAAATATAAAGGCAATTGTTAAGTGGAGAAATGGTTTGTTACGAAAAGGACCCTCGATCATCTCTTTGACCGAATATGATTTTTTTACGGATATATTTTGATTTTCGTATCCCTCGCTGGCTTTATAACCGATCAAAATACTGATTGTACAAATAAATCCGAATAATGCAAAACATACGGACCAGGCTTGTCTTATACCTCCGACAACAGGTTCTAAAAAGGCGGTATAAGTCATGATCCCTCCGCCTATTGCTACTCCGATGATCGCCCAAAAAGTTCGGAGCGTGGCTAATTTACTTCTCAGATTGTAGTCGTCAGTGACTTCTCCGCTTAGAGATGTATAAGGAACATCAATCAAAGTCTGAAATGTATAAAATAATAAAGCGACGACGATAAAATAAATTTTTTGCCGAGATTCAACAAAATCCCATGTAGTAAACAGAAGCCAGGTTACAACTCCGAAAGGAATAGCGCAGGTAAGCAGAAAAGGTCTTCTCCGTCCCTTTTTTGGATCCCTGTTATCGGAAAGAATACCAACCAACGGATCTGTAACCGCATCCCATAAAGTACCGATTGTCATGATGAGCCCGGCAAAGCTTCCGGATAATCCAACGACATTTGTAAAAAAATACAACCCATATGTCGTGAACATTGTAAATGTAAAAAGGGTAGCCAGCCCCGGAAGTCCATATGCGATCGCTCTTGCAGGTGACATCCTTTTCATGTTATTTGCCTTTCTTATCTTCTTTCGTCATTCCAGCCACGGCAAATGAGAATGGTTCAAAAATTACCATTAATCTGTCTATAATCGGTCCATATGCAACCACTGCGATCAAAGTACCGATTCCCCAGGAAGATCCCAGGGCGACGCCGATCACAAATAAGATGGCATAGGATATGATCAAACCGATACCATAACTTTTCTTAACAATATCTGCTGCTATGAAAGCGAATATATCGGATGTCTGATAACCCAAACCGATCGGAATATAATAAGCCAGAGTCACAATGATGATGGCTGAACCGAGTAAAATACACACGATTTTCAATCCAACACTCATTTCTGATGCTACCGGTAAAATTGGGTCAAGGATGCCTAACCACAGATTTTCAAAAGGACCGATCAAAAAGCACCATGCAAGAGTTCCCAGGTGTACTAAATCTTTTCTTACAAAAAGGAAAACAAAGAACATGATTCCCTCAAATACGAGAGCGACCGTCCCAAATTGAACATGAAATACATTGGACAGACCGATTTCAAATGTTGTCAAAGGATCACAGCCCCACTCCGGCCAAACTAAAAGCGCAACGCCTAGTGCACAAATAAAAATAGATGGAATAATGGCAAGCAGCCGTCTTGTATAACTCCATATTTTTTTCAGATCCATTATTCTTCCTCCCACTGTACTGCAACTGCTCTCACCGGGGATCCGTCGCAGCCTACGATTTTCATCGGCAGTGCGATCACAAATGGATGTTCAAAGTCAATCTTGTCGAAATAAGCCCAGTTTTCTCCGATCATCAGTCTTTTTTCGGAAAACAGGTCATGTACCGGGAATTCTGTTCCGCCGGTTTGATCTGCGTTGATCGTATCGATACCGATAAAGCGAACGCCTTTTTCAACCAGATATTTTGCAACTTCTCCATTTACATAAGGATGGTGGAAAAATTCATCTGTTCCTCTTGTTTTATACCAGTTTGTATGGAAGAGAACGATTTTTCCGTCGGAGATTTCGTCTTTATATTCTTCAATATCTTCTAAAGTGATGGCTTCATCCGCTTTTTTGTCCGTAACGTGGATAACGACAGCTTCTCCCAGAAAGAAATCCAATTCCATTTTATCGATGGTTTCGCCTGTGTTTGAAAAATGGTAAGGTGCATCTACATGCGATCCTGTCTGTGTTCCCATTACTAAGGTAGATAAATTATATCCCTCATTTTCTAATGTGGTGGCAACAGTTACGGATGGTTCCGGATCTCCCGGGTAAATGGGTGTTTCGGCAGTAAATTCCCATGATAAATCTACGATTTTTTTAATTTTTTTCATGATCACACGCTCCTCTTTAGTCATTGTAAGCTTTTTTTAACAGCTCTAAATAGTCTTCTTTTGTGATGGCTCTTGCATTGTCGTTTGACAAAACATTATTCGCAGATCTTTCTGCGATCGCGTCAAAATTCTCTTCTGAGATACCCTTAATATCTTTGATTGTAGGGATATTTAATTTTTTATTTAAGTCTTTTACATATTCGACTGCCTTTTGAGCATACTGTTCATCAGACATATTTTCATCTCTTTTGATTCCGAGTGCATTTGCAATGTCGGCAAAACGTTCCGGGCATGCCGGAATATTGAATTCCATGATATATGGCAAAAATAATGAATTGGCTACTCCGTGCGGGGTATCAAACCATGCGCCGACTGTTTCCGCAAAAGCATGAACCGCTCCGACATTGGAAGAAATGAAAGCCATACCGCCGATCGTACTTGCAATCATCATATTACGTCTGGCTTCTCTGTCTTCACCGTTATGATATGCTTTCTCCAGATTTTCAGCGATCATGGAGATTCCTTTCAGGGCTAAAGCATCCGTGATCGGCTGGTGAAGCTGAACGGTATATGCTTCAATGCAATGTGTTAAAGCGTCTACTCCGCAGGAGGCGGTTAAAGATTTCGGCAGACCAACTGTGATTTCCGGATCGCAGATTGCCAAGGTTGGAATCATATGGATCGGATCGCCGACGGTCATCTTATACTGTCTTTTGGTGTCGGTTATTACAGCACACCAGGTGACTTCTGCACCGGTTCCGGAAGTGGACGGGATACAAATTAGCGGGAGGATATTCTTCTTTAGTTCTGTATCGCCCCATTCTACTGTTGTTTTTCCGTTTGTGACAACGGCACCGACCGCTTTTGCCTGATCCATAGAGGAACCGCCGCCTAAAGCGATCAACGCGTCTACATGATGTTTCTTGGCGAAATCAGCCATTTCATCACAATCTTCGGCTCTCGGGTTCGGTTTGACATTCGTTAATAAGAAGTTTTCGATCTTTGCATCATCTAAACTTTTTTTCAGTTTTTCATAATGTTCGGAAGATGCCAGAAACGGATCGGTAATAACCAATACTTTCTGAAAACCTAAATTCTTACATTCCTGTCCGGTTGTTTCGATTACCCCATAGCCTTCCACGATACGGGTTGCATGAAATAAATTGTTTACATCCAACATGTTTTTCACTCCTTTTATGTTTCTGACAATCATTATATGGTATATTGTAACTATATAATCAAGCCTGATTGTTAAAAAATTATTTTATATGAGAAAGAGGTCAATTATGTATGAAAATCTGCTAAGTCCGAATGAATTTGCGAATATTTCTGGGATTTCGAGACAGACATTACTTTTTTATGAACGAAAGAATGTGTTTAAGCCTATATTAAAGAATGAAAAAGGGTTTCGTTTTTATAGTTTAGAGCAATTAGATGTTATAGTTACTATACAGGGATTACAGACGATCGGTCTGTCGCTTCGCGAGATCCAGGATTATATAGAAAACAGAAATGCGGAACTAATTTATGAACTTTACAGCAGCAGGCTTATACCTTTGAAACAAACGGTTCAAAAATATAATCGAATGATTGAAATGATGAATGTCAAACTTGAACTGATCAAAAAAGCAAAATCGGTGTTGCTGGATACGATTTATCTTGAATACAGACCGGCAATTCAGATTATTAAAAGTAAAGAGATTCCGCTCGATGCGAGTGATACGATTCAGTACAAAATATTAGGCGAGCACATGGAATACCGCAAGGTGAAAGATTATAGTCTGGGACATGCCGTAGCCGGAATCGTGGATTGGAAAAGAGCGATAGAAAGTATGACGGACAAAACACAGTATCGATATTATTATACAATTCTTCCGTCGAGTCATGAGGAGACGGATTATAGTGTAATCGAGAGCGGAACGTATATCGTTATTTATCATAAGGGACCGTATAATCAAACGTATGAGATTTATCCGAAAATTATAGAGTATGTGAAAGAAAACCATTTTGAAATAGAATCTATGCTTTATGAAGAAAGTTTGATCGATGAGACAACAGAATCAGATCCCAATAATTATATTACCCAGATATCGGTCAGGATAAAAGAAATTTTTAAAAAATTAGCACTCAACCCTTGTTATTACAGCGTAGCTTTTGTCTTAGTTCATAGAGTGCCGTAAAGTGCCTATTTACAGGCTTTTCACGGGTTTTATGAATTTATCACATTTCATCAAAAATCGTCAATATACAAAAATTTGGT
>ENA-OQKY01001637-OQKY01001637.1-human-gut-metagenome-genome-assembly--contig:-NODE-1637-length-11801-cov-4.404403_pt1 | contig 11801 bp, 9 predicted proteins | sample MGYA00242652_ERZ504805 | MGnify/ENA primary metagenome ERZ504805 (study PRJEB26092, sample SAMD00036400) | human gut metagenome | host: Homo sapiens | study: EMG produced TPA metagenomics assembly of... | reverse complement strand
CTGACGAGGGGTAAAGCGAAGCATATAGGCGTAGTTGGTTGTGTCTACACGAACACCGTAATACTCACGGTCGCCGCCCATTTTCCATTCAGGGTGCATAGCACAGAAAGAATTGAGCTTGTCACGGTCGCCAAACATACTGTCCTTATCCCTGAACCCATTGATAACGAAGTCAAGGTCTGCGGCAAATTCAGGGGTTTTGAGAGTCTTGTTAAACTCGTTCCAAGAGGAAAAGAACTGTTTTCCGTTAGAGCCGAAGTCTGCTCTCATATAACCGATAAATCCCGTCTGCATACATATCTGCTGACTCTGCCTATATGTGTAGAGTTCTTCAACGGGGTTAAAGGCACGGAGAACGAAGTTGTCCTCGTTGATTTCGTAATCCATACCCTGAAGCACATCATATACAAAGCCGAGTTCGGTTTTTCCATCGGAGATCTCGGCGGCAAGTTTGCCGTCAATGAAAATCTCCAAAGTGCTGCCGTTCATATTGGTTGTGATTTGGTCTGCATTTATCATTTTCATTTTGTATCACCTCGCAATCTCTTTAGACTGTTTTTGTCGGGGAATATGAAAGCCATATACTGCGGCAATATCATCACCGAGCCGTCTTGTTATCCTCGTTATATCGGCTCTCGTTGCCTTGCCCTCGTAGATCTTCGCTTTGAGATTTTCGATTTGGGTGTCGGTAGCGGTGTCCTTATACACACGATAGAGGTAATAGTTCCTGCCATCGTGATGAACGGCATCGGCACGAAGGTCGCCGTATTTATCGACATACCACTCGCACATATCCATTTCGGTATAAAGGCAGTCGCATATCTTACCGGACTTGATTTCAGCATAACCGCTATATCGACCGTCCCAACGACCTATATCCGCAACAACCAATATCGGTTGAGAGAGCTGAACATTCAGGTTCATACGCTCATCACCGAGATAGTCAGCATTGATTTCGTGCATCTTTTGGATAAGCTCATCTTCGGAAAGGTCAGGGTATTGCTCCATCAGGTCATCTTTCCAATCATCAAAGTTTAGGTTTATATCGCCCCATATAACGTGGCGGTCATTCGCTTGGCTGTTCATCGTTACCACCACCCAAGTAGGAGAACAGTTTATTTGCTTTGGTTGCTTTCTGAAGCTCCATAATTACGGTCATATCCTGAATGGTGATATTGGGGATTTTCAAAATGCTCTCCATATCAAGTGCCTGCAACTCTTTTTCGGTTCTGCACTTGGCATCAAAGAGCTTATTCAGGACTTTGACCTTCTGCTGAAGGGTAAATGAGTCTTTCATCGTTCTGCCTCCTTGTTCTTTCTTTTATTGGCTCTCTTTAAGGCTTCAACCTTTTCCTTTGCCCATTCGGGCATACACTCCGGTTTGACTTCGCCCATAATCTCATATCGCTCCCAACGGCAATTTTTGCCCGTGTGAAGGTTGGTGCAGAACACGGCACTTCCACGAGTGTTTGCCGAAGCTCCCGAACCGCCGTACACAAGGTATAACTGTCGGTCTGCTCTTTGAAATTCAGGGCGAAGATGCTTTGTATTAATGGCAATTATCTTGCCGTTTATATCGTGGGTATGGTGGTCAGGAATACAGTCCTCTGCGGTGATTACCGTAATAGGAATACCGAGCTTTTTGACAGACTCTATATGCAGTTCGGCTTCGTTTGCAATACGAGCGCCGTAAATCTTGGCAATCTCTGCATAGTCATCGGAAAGCATACTCTCGTGGTATAACTCAAATAGTTCGTTACGCTCTACAAAGCAGGTCATATACTTTTCGCCGTCTGTGTTTTTCTCGTCCATAGCGAGTACAACTTCTTTTTCGCCAATCTTGAGAGAGGACACGACTTCATAGGAGTGTATCATTCGTTTTTCTGTGTTCATCGGAAACACCTCACTTTCTCTTGTCAGTAGCATAGGCTTTGTATTTGCCTTGCTGTTTTCTTCTTGCTCTACGCACTTCAGGACTGCAACCGAGTTCAGGGGTTGCCGCCTGAATTTTCTGACGGGTGCGGCGAACACTCTCGAAGCAAGGAATATGAAACACCTTGTAGTTGTTCATAACCATCTCGAAAGGCAGTTCGCCAACTCTGACTTCACCGTAGCGATTGCAATAGAGAAGATATAGGATCATATCATCATCTCGTGCTTCTTTATGGTTAGAAAGAATTGCACGGACTCTGCTTTCAATCGTTTTTAGGTCTTTCATAACTTGCCTCCGTAAAATAGAAAAGGGGCGGAATATTTCATCCGCCCCATAGGTTTATTTCTTCTTGTTTCTCACCTGAAGGAAGATAATTCCTCCGATGATGAAAGCAATCAGCACGATAGTGATAATTACTTTAGGTTCCATTACTGCTCACCATCCTTCTTCTTACGTTTGAAACCGAAAAATACAGTAGCTCCGATACCTACAACAGACAGACCGAGCAAGCCGAGCCACAAGCCGATATTGCTATCATCGCCCGTCTTAGGATTGTCGATAAATACATTGTGCATCTCAACAATGGTTGTAGAGTCTGTCATAACATTTGCCTTTTTATCGGCAGGTCGGGAGTAAGGAGCAGATACTTCATCTGCGACTTCGGAAACGGTGTACTCACCAATGCGAAGTCCCTCAATGAAGATTTCGCCGTTCTCGTCAGTCTTGAGAGTTACATCAAAACCATTCGCTCCGGTAATGCGGAAGGAGAACCCTTCAACCTTGCCGTCAGAGGAAGTCTTGACGATCTTGAGAGAACCCGTCATAGCTTCATTGATAAAGCCAACGCCTGCTTCGTTTTCGACAAAGTAGGTAGTGCCGTCAGTTTCAATGAATACGGCATACACACCTTCATCAAGAAAGAATCCGTCAGGTGCGACAGTTTCTTTGATAAGGTAATGACCGTATCTCATATTCTTCATTTCGTAGATACCTACTTCGCTTTCGGTAAGAGTACCGATAAGGGTATCGCCGTCATCGAGCTTGCCGTCAGCATTGTTGTCCTTGTAGACCTCAAAAGTCGCTCCCGTGAGCTTGTTGTCAGGATACTCTTTATCCACCTTAGTCAAAGCAATATTGCCCTTGATAGGCTTATTGATAAAGCCTACGCCTGCTTCATTCTCAATGACATAGACCTTTTCATCGGTGTCGATGAATACGGAATATACGCCGTCATCAAGCAAGAAGCCTTCGGGAGCAACTGTTTCTTTCACAAGGTAGTGACCGTAGTAAAGGTCGAGCATTTCATACACACCGTCTTTTTCGGTAAGTGTGCCGATAAGCTCATCGCCTTCGTCAATTACTCCGTCTGCGTTGTTGTCCTTGTAGACCTCAAAGGTCGCTCCGCTGAGCTTGTTATCAGGGTATTCCTTATCCACCTTAGTCAAGGTAATGTCGCCCATAATAAACTCATTGACGATTTCGATTTTCACGATCTGAGCGTTCTCTTTGATAACAACATCAAAGACTGTTTCATTGAGAACAAAACCGATAGGCTGCTCAATTTCACGAACTACCCACTCACCATAAGGGATATTGGCAAAAGAAAAACTACCATCTTCTGCGGAAGTGGTAGTCATTAAAGCAGTATCTTTTGTAAAGTTGGTTTCATCTTTCTTGAACAAGCCGATTACTGCACCTGCAAGACTGTCGCCGTGTTCGGTGGTTTTCATACCCTCAACAGAACCGTAGATAAGGTCGTTTTCGATAGGCTTGCCGCCGTTTACAGACAAGGTAACGGCAACGATTTCCTGACCTTCGTATTCAAAGGCAAACTCATACTTATCAGAGTTCAGGATATAATGCTCATCGGTTGCGATTTCCTTTACATAGTAACTGCCGATAGGAAGGTCTGTCTTAACGGTTGCAAGTCCGTTCTCATCGAAGGTAATTACTTCGATAAGTCCGTCAGCAGGAATGGAAGTACCGCTTGTGGAAACAAGTTCTTCTGCGGCATATAAACCAAACACTACATTCTTGATTTCGCCGTTATTACCGATTTCAAAGAGGTCATTTGTTTCAAGTACCTTCTGCATAGAAAGGGTTGCTTTCTGTCTTTCATTATAGAAAGAGGTGGCAGTTTCAGTAACAGACACATTCTGTCCTGCGTAGATCAACTCAACAGAGTGAATGTCTTTGCTGATTACATAACCGTAAGGTGCTTTGATTTCCTGAACCTCGTACTTGCCAAGATAGATTTCTTTACTCTTGGCTAAACCGTCAGCTCCGGTTGTAACGGTGTCTACCACTTCGCCCTTTGCATAACGGAGTGTGCCGTCAGGAGTGTAAATATCTTCTGCGGCTCTGATTTCAAAGACTGCACCCTCAAGGGCAGTTTCCTTGTAGATAGGCTGATAGATTACGGTATCTTCATCACCGCTAACATCAACACCGAAGAATACTTCGCCGTTCTTTTCTACGGTAACAGTACCTTTCTGTGCCATATTTGCCTTGTTGACCTTAATCACAGTAACCCCGCTTTCCTCAGTAGTAGAATTATCTTCCGTTACATCAAAATACACGGGAGTTGTGTCAAGCACATACCCGAAAGGAGCTTCGACTTCCACAAGGTAGTAACCCTTGCCGTAAGGGAGCTTTTCAGGGGTAACGAGCGAACCGTTGGCATCGGTGTAGAAGGTATCAATGGTAGTAGGTGTCGGATAAGTGAAAGTCATCTGTACAAGCTCGCCGTCAGGATTGTAAATCTTGAAGGCTGCACCCGCATAAGGGATAGTCTTTTCCGTTTCCGCATCCACCTTTACCACTCGCACATAGCTCTCAAAGTTGGCGTTATTGATAAGGTAACGGTAAGTTGTTTCGTTCTGTGCGATATACACATCAAAGTCAGGCATCAATTCACGACCGTCCCAACCGCTAACCTGATGCACGGTATAAACACCGTAAGGGAGCATCTTTGTCTGTCCGAAGCCGTGTTCATCACAGACGATAATATCACGCTCAGTTTCCTTTGCGTTCTTATAACTGCCTGCGGCTTTTAAGAAGATCTCAAACTTTGCACCTTCTTCGGGAGTTTCGATTTTGGTGCTGCCGTCATCGGTGTGCTTGATAATGGCAATGTCGCCCTTAATGATGTCCTCATAAACATCGGGATACTCGGTGTTGAGTTCTACGGTGTAGTTTTCAGCCGAGCAGTCAATGTGATAGATGGTAGTGTCGAGCAAGTAACCCTCAGACGGAGAGATTTCACGGATGCTCCAATCATCACCGCATACATAGTAGTCGGTGATAAAGTAGCCGTTTTCATCAGTTGTGTAAGTGTCTACAAGAGTTTCGCCCTTATACACACCGTACACAGCGCCGCCGAGAGTGGCATCACCCTGAGTCTTGCCATAAGCTCCGCCCAACTTTTCAATCATTTCATCGGAATCACCGTCAACCAACTTTACGGGAACACCACTACCGCCATTCTTGTCGGCAAGTTCGGAGTCGAGCTTATATACATCGGCTCTCCACTTCTTCAAAATGTTCTCAAAAGATTTCTCAGTCACTTTGTTCCACTCAATGACTGCACTCTGACTTTCAGGAATGACATAGCGGATAGGGGTATTTACTTCTTCAATAGTGAAGTTAGAGCCGATAAGAATATTCTTGAAAGTGGCAACACCGTTCTTGTCGGTAGTTGCATATTCATCGACCTTAATTCCGCTGAGAGACGTGCCGTACAAATGGAACTTAAGTCCTTCAACGAGCTTATCTTCGGCAGTCTTAACCACCTTGAGATCTCCACGCTTCAAGATGTTCTCGAAGGATTTATTTACTACCTTGTTCCATTCGATTTCAACAGTCTGTGCTTTGGGAACGATATACTTTTCTGCGGTGTTTACTTCCTCAAGGGTATAACGAGAACCGATGAGTACATCTTCAAACATCGCAACACCGTTTTTATCGGTAACTGCATATTCGTCAACTGTATGACCACTGAGAGAAGTACCGTAAAGGTGGAACTTCACGCCCTCAACCATATTATCTTCGGAAGTCTTTACGACTTTAAGATCGCCACGCTTGAGTTCGTTATAAAAGTCGTTCTCGGTAACTTTTTCCCATTCGATAACCGCAACCTGACTGTCAGGGATAATATATCTTTCTGCGGTTTCGACTTCTTCAAGGGTGTAGTTTGTGCCTACAAGCACATTTTTGAACATCGCCACACCGCTTTTATCGGTAGTGGCATAGAGGTCAACGCTCTGTCCCGAAGTGGACTTTCCGTAAAGGTGGAACTTTACGCCCTCATTCATATTATCTTCGGAAGTCTTGATGACCTTCAAATCGCTACGCTTGAGAACGTTCTTAAAGCTTATAGAAGCCGTCTGTCCACTCACGACCGTTACAGTCTTAGACTGCTGCGGCTCATAATAATTGATGGACTGCTCTGTAACGGTGTAAGTGCCGGGACTAAGATTATCAATGACAATCTCGCCGTTAGAACCCGTCTTTACGGTCTTGTTCACACCGTTTCCGGTAATGGTAAAGGAAATGCCCGACACATTACCGTCCTCAGAGGTCTTAACGATTTTGGCAGAACCCAAGCTGACCTTGATATTGAGATAACCCCTCACGGGATCGTTTACTTCTGCGGCAAAGGTAGACAAGTCCTGCTGACCACTACCGGGTGCATACACACCGTCCGACCAAACAACAACACCCTTACGAACAGAACCGTTCTTTGTAGCGGTAATGCTTACTTTACTCGTAGGTGCTTTATTTGCGGTGATAGTCAACTTGTTTCCGCTAACAGAGAAGCTGATACCCGACTCACTTGCGGTAAAAGAATAATTACCCAACACGTTGTTTGTGTCGGTGAGTGTAGTGGAATAGTTTGTACCGTTCCACTCAAGTTCAATATCCTGAGCCTTAGAAGTAGACTTCGCAAAGAAGCTCGGTACTTTGGAGTGCTTCTGCACATTGGAAACGATACTGTTGTAGTAGCTGATATACTGACTGTAAAGCGGATGGTTCTTGCTTACACGGTCGTTTACTGCATCATAACTGCCCGTATCAACGTGGTTAAAGTTGCCGTCACGCTCACCGACAACCGTTTCCCAAATAAGAGTCTGTGTTGCCATAATGTGAGCCATCTTATCCGCATCGGCGGAGTTCTGAGAACGCCAATCAATATCTACCGTTCCGGTGTAGCCGTACTGAAAGATACGACCGATGAACAACTTAATCTCGTCAGCAGAAATGGTCTTGTTGTAGGTTGACGGATAGTTGTCCCAATAGGTTTCATCACGCTTTGTCATTACATCGCCAATGTCAAGTGGCGTACCGGGTTCAATACAATAACAAGCATTGCCCGACCACGAGCCAATGGTATAGCCTGTGATCTTTTTGGTAGAAGCGGCAGACCAACCATTCATATAATGGAGTTCGCCGTGTCCCCAATCACCACCGAAGTTATCGTCACCTTCACGGGGGAAGGAAAACATCACAACCTCATCGGTGGTGGCTTCTGCGGCAAAGGCAGTTGTAGAGCCAATGCCAAGAAAAGCAGAAAGGCACATAACTACGGCAAGCAACGCCGATGTACCTTTCTTGAAAATACTTTTTTTCATCAGGTAATCCTCCTTTTGACATAGAAAAACGCACCGATTTTTCACGGTGCGTTCCTTAGAATATTTTGTTAAGCATAGCCGATATAAATATCGTAACAATCATTGCCGACTGACTCTGCCCAAATCCAAACATCGGTTATATCTTCATCGTTTGCATATCGGTTCAAACGGCTCTGTATATCTCTTTCAAGATAGATACAATGTGAACCTGCTCGGATGGGATTGTCCCAACAATCGACTGCGGCAGCATCTAAAACAAGACCTTTGCTCTGTGCATAGTTCTTTGCAAAGCCGATCCAATAGTCAATGTCAAAGGCTTTGGGCGGCTCTGTTGTTTCAGGTGCTTGTGTTTCCGGTTCGGGTGTTGGAGCTTCCGTAGGCTTTGTCTGCTCTGTACTCGGTTCGGTAGTTTCAGGCTTGGTTGTTTCGGGTATCTTTTCTTCCGGTTGCTTAACGGGTTGTGTTTCTGTGGGTTTCTTTTCGGGTTCAGCCTTTTCAGTCTGTGACTGAGCAGGCTCGGTTTTGCTTGTTTCCGGTGACTTTTCAGGTTCTTCCGTTGGTTTACTCTCCGAAGAAGAAGTAGGCTTTTTGTCCTCATTTTCTCGGCTTTCGGTAGGCTCTGTAACAACTTCATTTTCAGTCAATGAAGCGGTGCTTTCCGTTGTGGAAACACTCGGTTCATCAGTTAAGTTCTCGTCTTGTTTTAGCTCCGAAAATTCACCAACCGAAGAAGAACTGATTTCGGTGTCCTGTGGCAGATCGTTTATCTGCGAACATCCCACAAGCAACACCATCAACAGAACAAGCAGAATGGGTAAAATGTGCTTTCTCATAAACTCACGCTCCTTTGCTTTTCTACCCACATTGTACGGAGTTTTTCTTACTCCGACAAAGGTGCGAATTTACGAGGGCAAACTTAAATCATAGCAACCACCTCCTTCAAGTGTAAACTGTGCCATTTCTTTATGAGAAAGACATATACTTTGAGATAGTTTATTCAGGGAGATAGTATATATCTTTTTCGGTAAGTTAGCTTGTAATCAGGGGTTAGAGTGTGAGAAAGGGGAACGGAAAATTTGTACTCCATCTACCTTGTGTCACGCTCTGCACGTTTTCGCAAAAAGTTGTTGTAATGCTCCAATGCCTTGCAAACAAAATCCTCCGTTTGACTGAGTGGGACATTCTTGGGAATGAGTTGTCGCACACGATCACCACGAAGGACTATCTTTTCACGCTGATTCGGTTTTTGTTCGGACATAATGGCTTGGATTGCTTCAGGTGTGAGTTTTCCTTCCTCAAACATCTTTCGCATACGGATTGTTTGGTCGTGGGAAGGGGTGCAATCGTTCAAGTCGATTTCATCAACGAGGTCACGCTGACAATCTTCATCAAGATATGAAAGCTCTACGGCAGGTCGCATTTTCATTTTCCCCTCATCTACGAACTCAAGCAGTTCGGGGACAAGGTTAGTCAGGCGAATATATCGGTGTATTTGGTTTCGACTGTCGCCGCATTCTTCACTCATTAGGTCAAGAGATTGCTTACCTCGTAAATCAATCCCCACTGGGGATGAATTTTCTTTCTGCGGTCTGCCTGCGGTTCTTTTCATTGCTTCACTTCGCATTTTATATGCGAAAGCCTTTTCCGAGGGAAGTATCTGTGACCTTTGGAAGTTGCTTTCTACCATTAAAATAATAGCTTCATCTCTTGTTAGGTCAACCACTTCACATCTCAGAGTTTCAAATCCTGCAAGTTCACTTGCTCGTTTTCTTCTGTGACCTGAAATGAGTTCATATCTGCCATCTACCTTTTGACGAACAGTAGCGGGTGTAATCACGCCACGTTCTTTGATACTCTCAGCAAGCTGCATCATATCTTCATCGTCACGCACTTTATATGGGTGATCGGGGAAATCGTCAATCAGCTCTAAAGGAATATCTCGGATTTTGGCGAGCTTTTCATCATCTCTCATTTCCTGAGTCGAGAAAATATCATCGAACTTGGGCAGAGTGAAGTCGCTCTTTCTTCCTGCCATCGGCTAACACCTCCTTTGAAAATTCGGTGTAGGCTTTAGACACCGTGCTATTGGGTTCATAGGCATAAATGCTTTTGCCTTTGGAACTGACCTCTGCCGCTTTGATTGCAATGGGAATGTGGGTGTTATATATCTTGATATAACTGCCGAAGTTCTCACGCAAAGCATCTATGGTGCTTTTGGCAAGGTTCGTTCTGTTGTCTACAAGGGTTAAGAGAATACCATCTATTCTGAGTTTGGGATTGATATGCTTCTTTACCTTTGTAATGGTTCTCATCAACTGAGTCATACACTTTGCCGGAAGGTAATGTGCCTGAACGGGAATGATTACGCTATCTGCTGCCGATAAAGCATTGAGAGTCATCATACCAAGCGAAGGTGAGCAGTCGATAATAATATAATCGTAGTTGTGCTTTACTTCGTTTAGGTAGTTTCTCAATATTGCTTCACGGTTCATTGCAGTTACAAGACTGATTTCAAAGTCAAACAAGTCGCTGTTAGATGGAATGAGGTCAACACCTTCTTTATGATGTAGAATACCGTTCATTGGATCTTTGCACTTATCTTGCATAACTTCAACCATCTTGTCCGGTAAAGCAATAGGTAGATTATCCGTATCTCGCCATCCAAGACAAGTTGTGAGGTCGCCCTGTGGATCGGCATCTACAAGGAGTACCTTTTTACCTTGCATAGCCAAGCCTACGCCTAAGTTTACGGTGGTTGTCGTTTTACCAACACCGCCTTTTTGATTGCATATAGCAATCGTGTTACAGTGGGGCATCGTCTTTTGCTCCTTTCTTTAGATTTAGCATCTTGTTATAAGGTGCTATGTAAAGACCGAAGTAACGCTTTTCTTCGGTCTAATGTTCATTTGTGCAATATTTGTTCTCAACATCCCTTGCAAGGGAAGTACATAGGTAGCGGTGTGCTTCACCGCTTCATAGGAATTTCACCTCAGCCGGGTTCTCCGCCAGCTCCGTAGAGAAGTATCATTATCATTCTGACTGTCATCGCCGTATCAAGGGCAACCTGATATTTATAACGGGGGTTCTCGCTCGTTCCATACGGAAGTCTTGGCGTACCCGTTAAAGTGGCTAATCATCAGAACTGAAGTCCTATGCACCTGATATTCAATTTTCAAGGAACAGCGAAAGAGCTGCTCCTTATCGGAGTCGATTAACAACCCTTTCACTAATTCGCACTGAGAAAGGGCAAACCACAAGGGTGTTTTGAAAAATTTTTTGAAAAAATTAAAAAAAGCCACCCGATCCTCGAAAGGAAAGGGTGGCTCAAAAGGAAAACTCCGCTTCGTATTGACAAACGAAACGGAGCTGCCTGAAATAAATTTTTATTGAAATCTGAATGTCGAACTCATATACTTATATATAGAGGACACGAAAAGTTCTTTTCTTAGCCGTCTTAATCTTCATAATTACTTCGTCAATACCATCGGTATACTTGCCGCTTTGGATCAATTTATTTCTCTTGTTCATCAAAGAGGAAAGAACATCTAAGTATTCACGGTCATTAAGATTTATGTAGTAGTTCTTGTTTCTCATATCCATTACCTCCTGACACTTTCATTATATATAAGGATAGGCTTTTTGTGAAATGTGCGGTTTGGGATAGGATAATACTACATAACAAAGGGATTAAAAGGTACGGGGTAAAACAAGGTCGAACTATTATAAGCACACTTTTTAATTAGCAAGATTTTTAGCACGATTTTCTGAGCGATTAGCAGAAAGTCGATTTTCATTAGCAAAAACGGGGTTTTCTTGCTAATTTGATTAGCAGGATTTTCAAGGGATAGGGAGTCCGCAACCTAAGTAAAAAGGATCGCTCACAGTAAAGAAGCCGAGCAGAACAAACAAGGACACCCGACAAAAAAGTAAAGCCGAAAACCTTGAAAAATCAAGGCTTTCGGCGTTTTTTGTGGCGTCCCTGCCCGGATTCGAACCGGGGGCGTTCCGCTTAGGAGGCGGACCCTCTATCCTGCTGAGGTACAGAGACGTGTATGAAATTTTATCTATATTATCGCTCGCCTTTTGAGCAAAGGCGAGTGATTTAGTATAACCTTAGGAGGCGGACGCTCTATCCTGCTGAGCTACAGAAACACAAATATAAGGCGGGCCGTATGATACTCATGCGGTCCGCCTTATATAATAACCTAAGTGGTAAAAAAAATCAAGTCCTATTTTCA